>Ga0302314_10003342_pt1 | contig 29617 bp, 18 predicted proteins | sample III_Palsa_N2_3_FD_200533 | JGI IMG/M metagenome (GOLD analysis project Ga0302314, IMG submission 200533) | Peat permafrost microbial communities from Stordalen Mire near Abisko, Sweden - III_Palsa_N2_3 | ecosystem: Environmental > Terrestrial > Soil > Palsa > Peat permafrost | place: Sweden...
GGCACGTCGTCGACGACGACCGCGACGCTCGGCTCGACGCCGATCGCGAAGGCGAAGGTTCCGACCCCGCGGATCGACACGTCGGCATTGACCGGGTTCTCGGCGGGGCGGACCGTCAGCGACGGCGCCACGCGATTGAGGTCGGCGAAATCCTGCACGCCATTGGCCTGCAACTGCGCGCCCGTCACGACATTCACCGCGAGCGGCACGCTCTGCAGATTCTGCGCGCGCTTCTGCGCGGTGACGATGATTTCGCCGGTGCCCGAGGCGGCGGCGTCGGGTGCGGCGGCGACCGGGGCGGCGGTCTGGGCGTTCGCGCTGCCGGCCCCCATCAAGGTTACGGCGCAGGCTGCAGTGGCGAGCAGGCCCGCGCGAACGCCGGCTGCGATGAAGCGATGATCCTTGTTCATGACATCCCCTTTGACGACCTGACCACTTCCTGCGTCCGGCTCGCGAATCGTCCATACCTAATGGCCTGACCACTTACAAGTGCTTCGAACCAGATAGCCGCAAGCTGGTAAGGCCAAGATCTACGTGCTTCTGCGTCCGCTTATTCCTATTTGCCCAATGCGGTCATACCGGTTATGTCGAGCGCATGGCAAACGAGGGTCGAATAGGGCGGCGATACGAGCAGGTAGCCGAGGAGCTCGTGCGTCGCATCGCGGAAGGCCGTTACGAAGTGGGTGGACGCCTCCCCTCCGAGCGCGACCTTGCCCAGACCTTCGGCGTGTCCCGTCCGACGGTGCGCGAGGCGATCATCGCGCTGGAATTGGACGGCCTGGTCGAAGTCCGCCAGGGATCGGGCGTCTATGTCGCCGCGCGCCACATCGAACAGTCCGCGCACGCCAAGCCCGATGTGGGGCCGTTCGAGCTATTGGAAGCCCGTCGCGCGTTCGAAACCGAAGCCTGTGCGATCGCGGCGACCCGCATTACCGATGAGGAACTCGACGAATTAGAGCGCCTCGTCGACGCAATGAGTGCCGAGGACGTGAATGTCGCGGAAGAGGCGGACCGGGCGTTTCACATGAAGATTGCCGAGGCGACGCAAAACAGCGTGATCATCGCGACGGTGCAGATGTTGTGGGATGCGCGCCGACGCTCGCCGCAGTCGCGCTCGCTCGACGGAAAGGCGCATGTCGCCGGCGTGATCCCGATTCCCGACGAGCATGCGGCGATCATCGCAGCGTTGCGATCGGGCGAACCCGGACGCGCGCGCGCTGCGATGCGGATGCATATCTCCCGTGTCACGGAGTCGCTGCTCGGTGCGACCGAGGTCCACGAAATCGAACAGGCGAAAGCCAAGGTCGCCGAGCATCGCAGACGGTTCCTCGCCGCAGACTGAGCGGCATCAGAAAACAAGATGGAGAGGTTTGTGGGACAGGGAGAGGGCTCGCAGCGCGGGCGTGACAGGGGCTTGTCGCGTCGCGAGGCAATGACTGTCGCGGCGGTCGGCGCGACGACGATGATGGCGACCGCGGCGCCCGGAGCGGCGCCGGTCGCGATCTCGGTGGCGAGGCCCACCGATCCGCGCTTCACCCCTCTCTATCCGCACGAGAGCACGACGCGGTCGGTGCGCGACTTGTCGGGTCTGTGGCGTTTCCGGCTCGATCCGAAGGATGTCGGCGAAAGCGAACGCTGGTGCGATGGCCTGACCAATACGCGCAGCATCCCGGTGCCGTGCAGCTGGAACGACCTGTTCGACGATGCCGCCGACTATTTCGGTGCGGCCTGGTACGAGACCGAGTTCCGGCTCGATCCCGCCTGGCCGGGACGACGCACGCACCTGCGCTTCGGCTCGGCGGTCTACCGCGCGAAGGTCTGGCTGAATGGGCAGCCGATCGGCGAGCATGTCGGCGGCCACCTGCCCTTCGCCTTCGACGTCGCCGGCCAAGTCCGCGCCGACGGTCCGAACCGGCTGACCGTGATGGTGGAGAACCGCCTGCTGCTCGACCGCGTACCCGCCATTCCCGACCCGAACACGTCGCACTTCTACCAGGAAGACTATCCGCAGACCGCCTACGACTTCTTTCCCTATTCGGGCCTGCACCGACCGGTCTGGCTGATCGCGCTGCCGAACGATCATATCGAGGACGTCCGCGTCACGACCGGGCAGTCCGGTTCGACCGGGCAGGTCGACGTGGCGGTACAGGTGAGCGGCGGCTGGTCCGGCGCGGCGATGCTGGAGCTCGCCGGATCGAATGGCGCGATCCGCCAGCCGATCGCGATCCGCGGCGGTAGTGGGAGTGCGACGATCCGCGTCCCCTCTCCGCGCATTTGGTCCCCTGAGCACCCCAATCTCTACACGCTGACGGTGCGGCTCGGCGACGGCACCATGGTGGACGAATATGCGCTGCAGATCGGCATCCGCACGATCGAGGTGCAGGGCGAGCGCATCCTGCTCAATGGCGAACCGGTCCACCTGAAGGGCTTCGGCAAGCATGAGGACTTCTTCCTGCACGGGCGTGGGCTCGATCTCGCGGTGATCGTCCGCGATTTCGAGCTGCTCAAGTGGATCGGCGCGAACAGCTTCCGCACCTCGCACTATCCCTATTCGGAAGAGGCGATGATGCTCGCCGACCAATATGGCTTCCTCGTCATCGCCGAGACGCCGGGCGTCAGCCTCACCTTCTCCGATCGGCCCGAGATCATCGAGAAGCGGCGTGTCCAGCTGCGCGCCGACATCGAGGACCTCGTCTCGCGCGACAAAAACCACCCCTGCGTGGTGATGTGGTCGATGGCGAACGAGTCGCTCACCAAGCCCTTCCACACCACCGACACCCCGCCGGCGGACGCGGTCGCCAAGGGCACGCGCTTCTTCGCCGATATCTTCGCGTATGCCCGCACGCTCGATCCGACGCGCCCGGTCGCGATGGTCAGCGTGCAGGGTGGGCCGGTCGAGTGGGTGAGCCAGGGCGACGTGATCTGCACCAACTCCTACGATGGCTGGTATGCCGTCTCGGGCCGACTCGAGGACGCCGCCGAAACACTGCGCCGGGAGATCGATGCGCTCCATGCGAAATGCGGTGCCAAGCCGATCATCGTCACCGAATTCGGCGCCGATGCGATGTCCGGCGTCCATGGCGACCCCTCGCAGATGTGGAGCGAGGATTATCAGTCCGATCTGATCGCCATGTATCTCGATGTGCTGGGGTCGCTGCCCTATGTGGTCGGCACCCATCCGTGGTGCTTCGCCGATTTCCGCACCTCGCAGAGCATCATGCGGGTCGGCTCGCTCAACCTGAAGGGCGTCTTCACCCGCGATCGCCATCCCAAGCGCGCGGCGCACATGCTGCGCGAGCAATGGGCGGGCGTGAAGGCTGGCGACTGGAAGCGGGACCGCACGGCATGACGATCGATCGCCGCGCGTTCCTCGGCACCTCGATGGCGATCGCCGCGACCATGGGGACGGCACCGGCCCGCGCCGGCACGCGGACCGGCGGACAGCCACCGCAACTCGGTGTATGCTATTATCCCGAGCAATGGCCGCACGCCTGGTGGGCGTCGGACGCCGCCGACATGGCGAACCGCGGCATCTCCTACGCCCGCATCGGCGAATTCGCCTGGGCGCTGATGGAGCCCGAGGACGGTCGCTACAACTGGGCCTGGCTCGACGACGCGATCGCGACCATGGGCCGGTCCGGCGTCAAGGTCGTGCTTGGCACGCCGACCGCCACGCCGCCCAAATGGTTGGTCGATAAATATCCCGAGATCCTGCCGGTCGCCCTGGACGGACAAGTCCGCGGCTTCGGGTCGCGGCGCCATTGCACGCTGTCGAGCCAGGTCTACTGGCGCGAGAGCCGGCGGATCGTATCGATGATGGTCGAGCGCTACGGACGCCATCCCGACGTTGCCGGCTGGCAGGTCGACAACGAACTGGGCTGCCACGACACCGTCCTCTCCTGGGGACCGGTGGATCTCGCCGCCTGGAAGCTCTGGCTGCGCAACCGATACGCGACGATCGACGCGCTGAACGAGGCCTGGGGCACCAGCTTCTGGTCGATGCACGTCAATAGTTTCGACGACATCGAGTTGCCGGCCCGTGCGGTCACCGAAACCGATCCGACCGCCCGGATGGATTTCCGGCGGTTCAGTGCCGAGCAGCTCGTCTCCTATGCCCGGATGCAGGCCGGGATCATCCGCGCCGGATCGCCCGGCCGCTTCGTCACGACCAATGCGATGGCCTTCTTTCCCGACTTCGATCATTTCGCGCTCGGGCGCGAGATGGACTTCATGAGTTGGGATTCCTATCCGCTCGGCCACACCGCGGAATATCTCCAGGGCGAGGCCCTGCTCGAGCGCTATGCCCGCACCGGGCATCCCGACGTACCCGCCTTCAACCATGATCTGATCCGCGGCGCGTCGGGCGGAAGGCCGTTCTGGATCATGGAGCAGCAACCCGGGCCGGTGAACTGGTCGCCCTGGAACGGCGTGCCCGAACCCGGCATGGTCCGCACCTGGATCTGGGAGGCGTTCGGCCACGGCGCCGAGACCGTGTCGATGTTCCGGTGGCGCCAGGCGACGTTCGGGCAGGAGGAGATGCACGCGGGCCTCAACCGTCCGGACCGCAAGATCTCGCCGGGCGGGCTCGAAGTGGAACAGGTGCATCGCGAGATCGCGAAGGTCGGCGCGCTTGCCGCTCCCCAGAAGGCCCAGGTCGCGCTGGTCTACGACTATGAAAGCATCTGGTATGCCAAGGTTCAGCCCCAGGGCGCCGATTTCAACGCATCGTTGCTCGCCTTTGCCTTTTACTCGGCGCTGCGGCGCCAGGGGCTCGATGTCGATTTCGTCCCGCCAAGTGCATCGCTCGCCGGCTATCGGCTGATCGTCGTGCCGATGCTCGCCATGCCCACCCCCGCCGCGGTCGCCGCGCTCGAGGCAAGCAAGGGACTGCTCCTGTTCGGACCGCGGTCGGGTTCGAAGACGACCGACGTGCACATCCCCGACGAGCTTCCGCCGGGCAAGGTTCAGCATCTCCTGCCGCTCAAGGTGGTGCAGGTCGCATCGATGCGACCGGGCCTCGCGGATCGCGTGACGGGCGGCGGGATCAGCGGCACGGTAACCCATTGGCGCGAGTGGATCGAGACCGACCTCCCGGCCCTGGCGCGCTTCGCGGACGGCGAAAAGGCGATCGTCGATGCCGGGCGCGCGCTTTATGTCGCGGGCTGGCCGGACGACCAACTCGCCGATGCGGTAATTGCCCTGGCACTCGACAGGGCGAGGCTCGGCCGCACCGCACTACCGGAGGACGTCCGGCTCCGTCGCCGCGGCGATCTGACCTTCGCGGTCAATTACGGCGCCACCACGCAAAGCCTTCCCGCACCCATCGACGCGCGGTTCGTGCTCGGCGCGCGCACCATCGCACCCCACGACGTCGCCATCTGGAGAAGCTGATGCCCGAAATGATCAAGGGCCGGGGCCGGATCGTCGCCTTCGGCGAGATCATGTTGCGCCTGTCGCCGCCCGGACGCGAGCTTCTTCTCCAGACGCCCAGACTGGATGTCTGGACGGCAGGCGCCGAGGCGAATGTCGCCGCTGCGCTGGCACGGCTCGGCCACCCCGTCATGATGGTATCTGCGGTGCCCGACAATCCGCTCGGACACGGCGCCATCGCCGCGATTCGCGCGCACGGCGTCGACTGCACGGAAATCCGGCACGCACCCGGGCGCATGGGGCTCTACTTCGTCGAGACCGGTGCGGGCTTGCGCGCCACCGAAGTCCATTACGACCGGGCCGGGTCGGCATTCGCGAGCCTGCCCGCCGAGCAGTGGGACTGGGACCGGCTGCTCGACGGGGCCGATCTTCTCCATCTGTCGGGGATCACGCCGGCGCTCGGCCCTAACGGCACGCGCGCGGCGCTTGCTGCAGCGCAGGCCGCGCGACGGCTCGGCGTGCCGATCTCGTTCGACGGCAATTATCGCAGCCGACTCTGGGACGCGTGGGACGGAACGCCGCGCGAGACGCTCCACGCCTTGGTCGCGTGCGCGGACATATTGTTCGCCGGTCACCGCGACGTCGCCCTGCTGCTCGATCGTTCCTACTCGGCCGAGACCCGCACCGACCGGCGCGAAGCCGCGGTTGCAGCGTTCAGCGTCTACCCGACGTTGAAGCTGATAGCATCGACCGCGCGATCGCTCGGCAATGTCGATCATCACGTCCTCACCGCGCGCGTCGATACGCCGGAGGCCGGCTTCGAGACGGATGCGGAGGCGGCGCCCGGAATCGTCGACCGGGTCGGGACCGGCGATGCCTTTGCGGCGGGCGTACTCGATGCGCACCGGCTCGGCCTGGCGCCGCTGGACATGGCGCAGTCCGGGCTCGCGCTCAGCCTGTTCAAACATTCGATACCGGGCGACGTCGCGCTGATCGACCGCCATCGCTTCGATCAATTCCGCTCGGGCTCGCTCGATGCGCAACGATAGCACCGAACACCGCATCGCTGAGCCTGCCGGGACAGGCGCCATCGGCAGGGGAAACAGGACATGCAGCTGAACACCATCGATATCGCGGTGATCGTCGCCTATGCGATCGCCATCTTCGGCCTCGCGCAATATGTTTCGCGCGACAAGGCGGGCGCCGGTCCCAAGAATACCACCGACTATTTCCTCGCGTCGAAGAATCTCCCCTGGTGGGCGATCGGTGCGTCGCTGATCGCGGCCAACATCTCGGCCGAGCAGATCGTCGGCATGTCGGGATCGGGCTATGCGATTGGGCTCGCGATCGCATCTTACGAATGGATGGCGGCGCTGACGCTGCTGATCGTCGGCAAGTTCTTCCTGCCGATCTTCCTGCGCAACGAGATCTACACGATGCCGCAGTTCCTCGAGCGGCGCTACGGCACGCGGATTCGCACGCTGATGGCGCTGTTCTGGCTTGCGCTCTACGTGTTCGTGAACCTCACCTCGATCATCTGGCTGGGCTCGATCGCGGTCACCAAGGTGGCGGGCGTCGACCAGAACGTCGCGCTGGTCGGCCTCGGCGCGTTCGCGCTGCTCTACCAGATCCGCGGCGGGCTCAAGGCGGTGGCTCTGACCGACATCGTGCAGGTGACCTTGCTCGTGCTGGGCGGCCTGATCATCGCATGGCTGACGCTGGGCAAGCTCGGCAACGGCGGCGGGATCGCGGCGGGCTGGCACCGGCTCGCGACATCGATCCCCGATCACTTCCACATGATCCTGAAGAAGGGCGACCCGCACTATGCCGATCTCCCCGGCCTGTCGGTGCTGATCGGCGGGATGTGGATCGCGAACCTGAGCTATTGGGGCTTCAACCAATATATCATCCAGCGCGCGCTCGCCGCCAAGGATTTGCCCGAGGCGCAGAAGGGGATCATCTTCGCCGCCTTCCTGAAACTGTTGATGCCGTTGATCATCGTGCTGCCCGGCATCGCCGCGGTGCTGCTCGCCCCCAACCTCGCCAAGCCTGACGAGGCCTATCCGACAATGATGCGGATGCTGCCGACCGGGCTGCTCGGGCTCGTCTTCGCGGCCCTGATCGCCGCGATCATCGCGTCGACCGCCTCCAAGATCAACTCGATCGCGACGATCTTCACGCTCGACATCTACGCCAAGCTACGGCCGGCGCTCGGCACCGCCACCGAGCAGGCCGACGGCCACGGGGCGCGCGAGCAGCATCTCGTCAAGGTCGGGCGGATCGCCGCGGTGGTCGCGATCGTGATCGCGGTGCTCACCGCGCGGCCGCTGGTCGGCAGCTCGGAGCAGGCGTTCCAGTTCATCCAGGAATTCACCGGCTTCTTCACGCCGGGGATCACCGTGATCTTCCTGCTCGGGTTGTTCTGGAAGCGCGCCAACGAGGCCGGCGCGCTCACCGCCGCGATCGCCTCGATCGTCCTGTCGTGGGCTTTCAAGCTGGTCTGGGCGTCGCTGCCGTTCATGGATCGGATGGGAGTCGTGTTCCTGATCGCGCTCGCGCTCGCCGTGATCGTGTCGCTGGTCACCGCAAGCCGTGCCGACACCGATACGATCACGACGCGAGACGTCTCGTTCGCGACGCGATCGAGCTTCAATATTGGCGCGGTCGCGGTGTGCCTGATCCTGATCGCGCTATATGCAAGCTGGTGGTGACGGCTGTATAGGTCTCCCTTCAGCCGAGCTGACAACCACGCCGTAAAGCGGCCCGCCTGCAGTAGACCCGTTCAGACGCTCAGTATTGCCGTAGCGGCGTCAGCCGATCGCCAACTGCAGATTTATAGACGGCGGTCTTCGGATCGCGCCGCAGTCGGCCTGAACCTCGCATATATGCGCTGCGGCCCGGCAATCGATGAGAAGCGAGAGTCCGGTTTCTGATTAAGCCGCCGTTTATGGGCAGCCCCGTGAATGGCTTGAACTGGTCGACAGGCGACGCCGGCTCGTGGGACGAAGCCGACATTCATACCAATGACGTCGAACGGCCGCTTCTGGCGGAAGCGGTCAGCCGATGTTTCGCTGCAAGCCGATGAAGTAAGCGCCGGACCTGCCGAGCATGTCGTCGTGACGCATTTCGCGCTGATGCTCTCCGGCATTCGCGGGGGCTCCCGCTAGCGAGCGCTCGAAAGTGCGGGCTGGGCAACAAAAAATCCGACGCGCTCCTCAATTCGATCCGTGTCGATCGACGTAGCGGTCCACTGAGAGATCGGTTACGTTGTCCGCAGCGACCTGGAAGGCGACGGTCCAGCGGATGTCGTCGGCGGCGCCATCGCTCAGATCATACTGATGATAGAGGCATTTGACAACGCTAGCCCGATGGCGGTTCATGCGGCAGCTCGCCCCCGCGCGTTGTAGCCGGGCCTCGGCCGTAGCGATGGGCGTGCCGGGCGGCACGCTCAAGTCGAGCGTTGAGCGTGCCAGGTTCATTTGCGCTGCGACCTGAGTCTTGCCTAGTTGAACATCATGTGGATAGTGCGATTCCAAATCCCAGAACGACGGTGCCGCGACCGGCGCATCCCGCGCCATGATCAAGGAAGGCGTCGTAGCCGCGATACAATACAGGATCGCGTGACGGATAGAGATACGCATTCGTTGGTTCCTTGTTGATGGCTTTTGGGCAGGCATTCAGTGTCTCGCTGGCGCGTCAGGTCGGCGCAGCAGAGCGGCCATCGCCAGCGACCAATAATGATGGGGTCTGCCAGCCGCCGCCGATTGCGCGGATCAGCCCGACGCTGGCCTGGAGCCGTCGGGTCTCGAGATCGAGCGCGACACGGCGCGTGCGCAGCGCGGTGGTCTGCGCGGTGACGACGTCGAGATAGGTCACTGCGCCCTTGAGGTAGCGATTGAGCGACAGCGTCTCGGTCTGCGTGGCCTGATGCACCGCGCGATCCTCGGCCTGCGCCTCGTCACCGAGATGATGGAGCTCGGCGAGATTGTCCTCGACGTCCTGGAACGCCTGCAGCACCTGGCCGCGATAGGTCGCGGTCGCCTGCGTCCAGGCTGCGCGCGCGACCGCGAGTTGCGCGCGCTTGCGGCCGCCGTCGAACAGGCTGAGCACCGCGCTCGGGCCGATCGACCAGAAGATGTTGGGTGCGGTAAACAGGCTGGGCAGCCCGGCATCCTGAAATCCCCCCTCGCCACCGAGCGAGATGGACGGATAGAAGGCGGCCTTGGCGACGCCGATCTCCGAATTGGCGGCCACCATCCGGCGCTCGGCCGCGGCGACATCGGGGCGGCGCTCGAGCAATGTCGACGGCAAGCCGGTCGGGATGACGGGCAGCACGATCCGCACGACCTCTGCCGGGATCGCAAAGCTCGAGGCGGGAGTGCCCACCAAGCTGGCGATCGCATGCTCGGTCAGCGCGCGCGCGGCCTCGACATCGGCAAGCTGCGCCTGCGCCTCAGCCAGCTGCGTGCCCGATCGGCCGGTATCGATGCCTGAGGCAATGCCGCCCTTGAAGCGGCGCTCGGTCAGCGCGTCGGCCTTGGCATAGGCATCGACGGTGGCGGAGAGCAGCGCCATCTGCTGGTCGTATCCGCGCAGCGTCATGTAGCTGGCTGCAAGCTCGCCCTCGAGGCTGAGCCTCATCGCGGCGAGATCGTCGGCACTCGCCTGCGCCTCGGCGCGACCAGCCGCGACGCTGTTGCGCAGACGGCCCCACAGGTCGAGCTCGTAGCTCGCGCTACTCCCTATCGTCGCGGCGCCATATTGGGCGGGCTGGTCCGCGCCGCGCAGCGGGCGGTTGTCGGACTGCCGATCGCGTTCGACATCGGTCGAAAGCCCGATCTGCGGAAACAGCCCGGCGCGGGCCTGCGCGAGATACGCCCGTGATTCGTCGTAGCGGCCGAGCGCGCCGGCGAGCGTCGGATTGTCGGTGGCGATGCGGCGTTCGAGGCCGTCCAGCGTGATATCGCCGTACAGCGTCCACCAGTCGCCGCGCGCGGCGCGGTCGGCCGGCGTCGCCTGCGTCCACGGCCCGCCCTCCTTGAAGGCGACCGGTGTGGGCGTGGCGGGCGGATGATAGGCCGGCGCAAACGAGCAACCGGCGAGCGTCGTCGCAACCAGCAGCGCCGACAGCAGCGCGCGTCTAGCCACTAACCTTGTCTCCGATCCGAACGAGCTCGCCCTGTGCGATGGAGTCCGGCGGGTTGTCGACGACGCGGTCCTGCGCGGTGAGCCCCGAGGCCACCTCGACGGCACTGCCGAGATCACGGCCGACGACGACCTTCTGCATGCGGACATGCGCGTCGCGGTCCACCATCGCGACCTCGGTGCCTTGCGCACGGAACAGCAACGCGCTCGACGGAATCTGCACCATGCCGGTCTGGCCGTCCGCGTCGAAGACGATCTGGGCATAGCCGCCAGGCTTCAGCACCGCGCCGGGATTGCCTACCACGAGCTGGACCTGGAAGGTGCCCGACTGCGGATCGATTGCGCCCGAATTTGCGACGATCGTCGCGGGGAAGCTTCGATTGGGATAGTCTGGGACGGTCAGCTTGGCGGTCACGCCCGGCACCATCCGCGCCGAATAGGCCTGCGGAACGCTGACGTAGACCCGGATCTTGCGCACATCGGCGACCGAGAACAGCGGCTGCTGGCTGGTCGCGCCTGGCCCGACGAGATCGCCGATGTCGGCGGCGCGCGTCGTCACCACCCCCGCGAACGGCGCGCGAACGGTCGCGAAGGTCTTTTGCGCGAGCAGCCGGTCCAGATTAGCCGCGGCGCCTTGGACGGCGGCGTTCTTGGCGGCAAGGTCGCCGTTCTTCTCGTCGGCCTCCTGCTTCGAGACCGAATTGCTCGACAGCAGGTCGTTCCAGCGCCCGGCGGTGCTCTTGGCGAGGCTGGCGTTGGCGCGCGCGCTGGCGAGGTCGGCGCGCGCCTGAACGATCTGCTGGTCGAGTTCGGGCGTGTCGATCGATCCGAGCTCGGTGCCCGCCGACACCTGCGCGCCGATGTCCTTGGTCCACGCATGGAGATAGCCGTTGACCCGCGCGAACAGCCTAGCGTCGTTCCACGCCTGCATCGTGCCGGGCAGCGACAGACCCGCTGCGGCAGACGAAGCGGCCACATCGACGAGATGAACGGTGGGGATCGCGCGCGCATCGGACCAGCGCTGCGCCGTCGAGGTCTCGCTGGCGCGGCTCATCGTTCCGGCGACGACGACCCCGCCGGCCACGAACACCGCGACGATCCCGGCGATCTTGAGCCCTTTCGGGGCGCGCACCTCTTGGAGGTCAGGAATTCGATCAGACATGGGCGAGGTCTCCGTGGGGCAGATCACGCGGCGCGGGATCGGCCGTGGGCGCGTATTTGCGGTGCGCGAGGCTGAAGAGAACGGGGACGAAGACCAGGGTCGCGATCGTCGCGCAGATCAGCCCACCGATCACGGCGCGACCGAGCGGCGCGTTCTGTTCGCCGCCTTCGCCAAGGCTCAGCGCCATCGGCGCCATGCCGATGATCATCGCCAGAGCCGTCATGAGCACCGGCCGGAAGCGCGTCGCGCCGGCTTCGGCCGCGGCCTGCAGCGCGTTGCCGGTCGCGACCAGCCGCTCGCGCGCGAAGGTGACGACGAGCACGCTGTTGGCGGTGGCGACCCCCATGCACATGATCGCGCCGGTGAGCGCGGGCACCGACAGCGGCGTGTGCGTCGTAAACAGGATCCAGACGATACCGGCGAGCGCCGCGGGCAGCGCCGAGACGATCACTGCGGGATCGATCCACGATTGGAAGTTCACGACGAGCAACAGGTAGATCAGCGCGACCGCGCCGATCAGCCCGAGGATCAGACCGGTGAAGGCGGTATTCATCGTCTTGACCTGGCCGCGCAGGACGACGGTGCTGCCCTTGGGCAGATCGTGCGCGGTCGCCTTGATGATCCGATCGATGTCGCCAGCGACCGCGCCCAGATCGCGGCCCTGCGTCGTCGCATAGATGTCGAACACCGGCTTCAGTCCATAATGCGAGACGACCGCGTCCGTGGTCGTGCGGTGCAGTGCGCCGATCGCGCCAAGGATCTGGTAGGTGTTCGCCCCCGTTCCGGTGACCGGTAGGTTGTCCATCATCGACAGCGTATCGGTGCGATATTGCGGGGTCTGGATCACGATCGGGTAGGCGACGTTGTTCTTGGGATCGAGCCAGAAGGTCGGCGCGATCTGCGCGCTGCCGGCGAGGTTGGTTGACAGACTCCGCGTCACGTCGTTCTCGGTGATCCCGACGCGGTCGGCGCGGCTGCGATCGACGTCGAAGTCGAAGGCCGGGTAGTTGGTCGCCTGCTGGACGCGGACGTCGGCGATGCCGGCGATCCCGTGCATCCTGTCCGACAATTCCTGCGCATAGGCCTTGGCCTTGGCGCCGTCGGGACCGTTGACCTGGACGTCGATCGGGGCCGGCGCGCCGAAGTTGAGGATCTGGCTGATGATGTCGGCGGGGAGGAAGGAAAAGGTCGATCCCGAGAAACTGTCGGGCAGCGTCTTGCGAAGCTGCTGGACGTAGCCCGCGGTGGGCCCGTGGCCCTCCTTGAGCGTGATCAGGATATCGCCGTCCTGCGGGCCGATGGTGCCGCTGTTCGAGTAGGCGAGATTGATGCCGCTGACCGGCAGCCCGATATTGTCGACGATCGTCGCAATCTGTTCGGGCGGGATGACCTGGCGGATGCGCTCTTCGACATGATCGAACTCGGCGGCGGTCTCTTCGATGCGCGTACCGACAGGCGCGCGGACGTGCATGTCGATCTGGCCCGCGTCGATCGCGGGGAAGAAGTTGCGCCCCAGCATCGGTACCAGCGCGAACGAGGCGACCACGACGAGCAGGAACCACGGCACGAACAGCCGCCAGCGCGCCAGCGCGAACGCGAGGATCTCAACATAATAACGCCGCACCGTCTCGAAGCGTTGCTCGAATCCATGCTGGAAGCGGCGCAGCGGGTTGCGTGACCCCGCCCGATCAGCCTGCGCGTCATGCGTCCGCATCACCTGTTCGGTGTGCTCGCCGGCATGAGCGCGGAGCAGGAAATTGCTCATCGTCGGCACCAATGTTCGCGACAGCGCGAACGAGGCGATCATCGCGAACACCACGGCCATCGCCATCGGCGCAAACAGGAAGCCCGCAACGCCGGGCAGCAGGAACATCGGCACGAAGGCGATGCAGATGCACAGCAGCGAGACGAACGCGGGCTGGACGATCTGCTCGGCGCCGTCGAGGATCGCGTCGCGCACCGCCTTGCCCTGTTCGAGATGCCAGTTGATGTTCTCGATCGTCACCGTCGCGTCGTCGACGAGGATACCGACGGCGAGCGCGAGTCCTCCGAGCGTCATGATGTTGAGCGTCTGGCCCGCCACTGCGAGACCCGCGATGGCTGCAAGGATCGCGAGCGGGATCGAGGCGGCGATGATCACGGTCGAGCGCCAGGAGCCGAGGAACAGCAGGATCATCAGGCTGGTCAGAGTCGCGGCGATCACGCCTTCACGCACGACGCCCGACACCGCCGCCTTCACGAACAGCGACTGGTCGGCCAGCGTCGCGACGTTCAGGCTCGCCGGCAGCGTCTGCTTGATCAGCGGGAGCAGACGTTTGACCCCGTCGACGATCGCGATCGTCGAGGTCGAACCCGATTTGAGCACGGTCATCAGCACCGCACGGCCGCCGTCGACGCGCACGATGTTGGTCTGCGGCGGCGATCCATCGCGGACATGCGCGACATCGCCCATGTACACGGTCGAGCCGTCGACGGTCTTGATTGGCAGGTCGTTCAGCCGCTCGATCACCGCCGGGCTGTTGTTCAGCAGGATGTCATATTCGAAGCTCCCGATCTTGCTGGTGCCGGCGGGCACGATCTGGTTCTGCGCGGCGAGTGCGGTGCCGATGTCGGTCGCCGACAGATGGCGCGCCTGAAGCGCTGCGGGATCGAGATCGATCTGTATCTGTCGCTGCTTGCCGCCATAGAGCGTGGGCAGCGCGGCGCCGGCGACGGTCGCCAGTGTTGGGCGCATGCCGTTCTGGCCGAGATCGAAGATCGTCTGCTCGGACAATTTCTTCGACGACAGGGCCAGTTGCAGGATCGGTACGGTCGATGCGTTGTAGTTGAGGATCTGCGGCGGCGTGATCCCCGGCGGCATCTGCTTGAGCACCGTCTGCGAGATCGATGTGACCTGCGCGGTTGCCGTGCGGATATCGACGCCCGGCTGGAAATAGATTTTCACGACCCCGACGCCATCGAGCGACTGGCTCTCGATATGCTCGATGTCGTTGACGGTGCTCGAGAGCGAGCGTTCGTAATATCCCAGCACGCGCCCGGCCATGTCTTCGGGCGGCAAGCCGTTGTACGTCCACACGACAGCGATCACGGGGATCTTGATGTCGGGGAAGATGTCGGTCGGCGTGTCCGTCCATGCGATGCCGCCACCCAGCATGATCAGGATGGCAAGAACCACGAACGTATAGGGCTTGCCGAGCGCAAGTTTGACGAGCTGGAGCATGGGCATTCCGAAGATCAGGCCGCTGGCGGCACGGAGTATCGATGGCGCGTTCGGGGACGCGGAGGGGGAACCGCGTTGCGGCGCACCATCAATTGCGCGTCAATCCGCCCGTTTGTCAGGAGTGGCGAGTGAAATGAATGTCACTCGGGACTTCCATGGGATTCCGGTCAGTTGCAGATGATGCGTGCGATCAGACCGGGGGACGCATCGCCAAGGGTCAGCGAAAAATTGTGCAGATGCGTAATGGCAGAAACGACGCTCAGACCGAGCCCGGCACCGTCGACATCGGCAACATTCGCGCCGCGATGGAAGCGCCGCAGCACCGCCTGCCGTTGCTCGACGGCGATGCCGGGCCCATCGTCTTGCACTTCTATGATCGGAACGTCCGCCTCTTTCCGCACGCGAATGCTGACGTGACCGCCAGCCGGCGCAAACTTGATGGCATTATCGACCAGATTGCTGACGGCTTCGAATATCAGCGGTTCGTCGCCGTGGATGTCGGCGGGCGCGAGAACGGCGGCCTCGATCGCGATTCCACGCTCTTCGGCGAGCGGTTCGTACAGATCACGGGCGCGCCCGATCAAGGCCGCGAGGTCGACCGCGCCGAAACCGCTGCGCCGTGCGCCCGCTTCCAGTTCGGCGATCCGCAGCAGGGCGGCGAACCGTTCGAGCACGATGTCGAGATCCGCGGTGGCCGCCTCGGCAAGCGCGGCAATTTCGGGATCGATGCCGCGCGTCTGCGACGCGCGGTAGAGATGGCTGCGGACGCGGGTGAGCGGGGTGCGCAGGTCGTGCGCGATCGCATCGGTGACACCCTTTACCTGTGCGACGACGCGCCCAACCTCCTCGACCATCACGTTGACCGTCCCCGCGAACAGATCGAGCTCGTCGCCGCGCCCGGCTAGCGGCATCCGCACAGCGAGGTCGCCCGCAGCGATGCGCACGCTGGCGCGCTGCATGTCGCGGACGCGCCGGAGCGGTCGCAGGCTGAGCGCGAAGCCGATTGCGAGCACGCTGATCGCGATCGCGACGCCGCTGCCGACGACGATGCGCAGCACGCGTCTGCGCAGATCGATGATCGTGCTGATATCGCGCGCGACCAGGATCGTCTCGCCGTCCGCGGTACGTGCCGCAAGCGCGCGCAGCGGACCATGCGCGCCGCTGCGCGCGGGAATGTCGAAGTCGACCTTCAGCCGGGCGATCGGCACATCCTCGATATTTCCGACCAGCCGCTCGCCTCTTGCCGATATCAGCAGGAAGAAATTGAGCCCGTGCGTACTCCGCGCGATCTCGGCCTGCATCTGTGTGGGCAGCATGTCGGGCGAGACCTGTTTCAGCCGCGCAATCTCTTGCCGCATGACGAGATTGGTGCGCGCGTTGAGTTCCCGCGCAGACAATATGTAGATCAGACCCAGCAGTACGACGACGCCGCCCGAAAAGACCAGCCCGAGCAGCGCGGTCAGCCGGAAGGTGCTGGTATTGCGGATGTCGCGCAGGCGTAGTCGGTCAACCGGCATCGAGACGATAGCCTTCGCCCTTGACCGTGGTGATCGCGGACGGGCGGCCCGTCCGATCGATCTTTTTGCGCAGCCGCCCGATATGGACGTTGATCAGATTGGCGCCGGGATCGAAATAATAGCCCCAAACCTGCTCGAAGATGATCTGCCGGCTCATCACCTCGCCCTGGTGCCTCGCCAGAAATCCGAGCAGCCGGAACTCCATGTGCAGCAGCCTTATCGGCTCGCCATCGACGCGAATCTGGCGCCGGATCAGGTCCAGTTCGATCCCGCCGACGCGCAAGATCGCCTCTGTCGCGGGCTCTCGGTGGCGGCGCAACAACACCTCGATGCGCATTGCCATTTCGTTGGAGGCGAAGGGTTTGACCATGTAATCGTCGCCGCCGGCGCGCAGCCCGGCGATGCGGTCGTCAACGTCGCTGAGCGCACTGATCATCAACACGGGCAGCAGGATGCGCCGTTCGCGCAGACGCTCGACCAGCGTCAACCCGTCAATACCAGGCAGCATCCGATCGAGGGTAGCCGCGTCGAACGGTTCGCGCGTGAGCTTCTCCAGCGCCACGTTGCCATCGCCGACATGGACGACCTCATGCCCGTGCGCTTCGAGTTCGGAGACGATCTCCTGCGCCGTGGCGGCATCGTCTTCGATCACCAATATGCGAGCCATGGGCGGGAGATAGGGCATTCGCACACTCAGGCAAAGTGAGCCGCGCGCGCGTCAGTCACGCACCCAGCTGCGATCGACCGACACGCTGCTCACCTGATCGTTGGCAAGGTGCAAATCGACATTCCAATGCACCGCGTCGACATATTCGTCACGGGTCTCGACATCGAAATAGGAGCAGCGCTCGGTCGTGCTGCTATGTGAATGGCAATGCGCGCCAGCCTGTTGCAAGATGGCTTCCGCTGCAGCGCGGGACGTGCCGGCGGGCACCACGTTATCGAGCACGTCGGTCGCCGACGCTAGATCGGCGGGCGGCGTATGCTCGAGGATATCGGCGGACTGGTTCGACGGTAATAGCGGATCGCGCGGTTGCTGATATTCCAGTTTGCGGAAGCTGAGGCCGTTCGGCGTGGCTGCAGGAGCGGAAGTCGATGCGATGGCGGTTGCAGAAAAGATGATAGCTATTACAAACCTACGCATGGGAATATCCTGACAAAGGGCAATCGCCGGCAGTCTTTCGACTGCCGGCGACCGTTCGTGTCGGTGAGCGAACCGACGACGACCCAATAGTATTGGGTGACGATTGCTTGCTGCGGCGGGGCTTAGACCACAGCAGCGCACGATCGACATCGGATCGATGCGACTTTTGCCGACAACGGGCTAGTGAAATGAATTTCACCCAGCAGCGGTCATCGTCGCGGCGTCCGTTTAATGATATGTCAGGAGAGTGAGCCATTGCGGCTTCCAGGCGCATGATGCGATCGCGGCGACGGTCTCGGTTCGCGCGCCGAAAGCGCGAGATCAACGCAAGCAGCATCGCGAAGCCGATCGCCAGAGTCATGCCGATCAGGATCGACGGATGGACCGTGCTCGTGCTGCGGATATCGGGACGGGCCGGCCGGCGTATAATGTCCGTCGCGCCATACACATCGAGTCCATGACGCGGCAATAACTATCTAGACTGCCCGTAACTTACTAAGACGACAAAAAATGAGCAAAACCATATGTCCAATGGCGGATATTAGCGCGAAACGAAAGTGAAATTAATTTCACCTTAGTATTATTGCCACACCAGTATAGCGTTGAGTCGAACGGATATTCAGGCGTAACATAAGCGTCACGAGCCCAAACTAGCTACCCCGTCGGTTCACTTCACCGAAGGGCGATTTACTATGAAGATTCGTTACGTGCTGCTCGCGGCTGCGGCGGCTAATTCCGTCGCTGCGGGGGCAGTCGATGCCGCCGGTCATAAGCAGCATCATGGCGCACCCCATTCGGCAACCTCAGCCAACGCGCAGCTTGTCGCTCAGGTGAAGGCGCTGAGCATTGAGGTTGAGGCGCTCAAGAGCGAAGTCGGCATGCAGCGCGGCAATCAGGAGACCGCGACGGCACAGCTTCAGACCACTCAGAGCGCGCTCCAGTCGACGCAAAGCCAGGTGCAGAACGTACAGACCCAGCTCGCCGCCACGCCGGCCATCAGCAAGGAACAGGTGAATACCGAGATCGCCGGCGCGATCGAGAAGGAGCACCACAACGACAAATTCTACTTCAAGGGCATCACGATAACGCCCGGCGGCTTTCTCGAGGCGGCCGGCATCTATCGCAGCAAGTTCCAGGGCGACGACATCGCCTCCAGCTTCAACGTCCCGTTCCCCAGCCAGAGCCACGCGGCCCATGACTCGGAGGGCCGCTTCTCGGCCCGCCAGAGCCGGATTTCGCTGCTCGCGCAGGGCGACCCCAATGCCCACACCCAGCTTTCGATGTACGGCGAGTTCGACTTCCAGGGCGGCGCGCAGACGTCGAACTCCAACCAGTCGAACAGCTACGTGCCGCGTATTCGCAATCTGTACAGCACGATCGACTGGAACGAGCGGGGGTATGGAATCCATATTCTCGCCGGCCAAAACTGGTCGCTCCTCACGCTCCAGAGCAAGGGCATGAGCCCGCGTTCGGAAGTCACCCCGCCGCAGATCGACGCGCAGTACATCCCGGGCTTCGCCTGGGCCCGTCAGCCGGGTGTACGGGTCACCGCCGATTTCCTGGATCACCAGCTCTGGCTTGGTGTCGCAGCCGAGAATCCGCAGACGACCTTTGGCGGCACCGGCGTGCCGGCGGGCATCACTTCTGCCATCCTCGGGAACGGCTCGACCGCTGCCGGCGGCAACCAAGTCAATCCGTCAGGCTCCTTCCAGCAATTTTACAACGGCGTCGGGTCGAGCTTGTCGCTCAGCCATGTCCCCGACTTCATCGGTAAGGCGGCGTTGGAGACCGTGGTCGGCGGCCATAAGCTGCATGTCGAGGGTTTCGCGATCTACCGGACGTTCTCCGAGCGTTTCGACGGCACGACGGTGGTGGAAGGCAGCAACCACGACGCGCATGGAACGGGCTATGGGGGCAGCGTGAACCTCGAGGTCGTGCCGAAGATCTTCGACGCACAATTCTCCTACACCGGCGGTCGCGGAATCGGACGCTACGGCTCGGCGGGCCTGGCCGACACGACCTTCGACAAGGAAGGCAACATCCACCCGATCAAGGAGTATATGATGCTCGCGGGCGGAACGCTGCATGCCACCAAGGCGCTCGACGTCTATGGCTTTGCCGGCGAAGAGGTGGAACATCGTCAGCTGTACGACGCCGGCAGCGCGGGCTACGGTGTGGCGACACTGCTCAATACGAACTGCATGGAAGAGGGCGGCGCCACCTGCGCCGGCAACGTGCGCCGTATCCGGCAGCTCACCGGCGGATTCTGGGATAAATTCTATCAGGGCTCGTTCGGCCGCGCACAGATCGGCATCCAGTACAGCTACACGCAGCGTCAGCTCTTCCAAGACGTGAACGGCCTTTCGCCCCAGGCCAACAACAGCATGGGGTTCGTCAGCTTCCGCTACTATCCGTTCTGATTGCGCAAAGCGTTCGAGCGAGGCTGAGGCCTGCTCGGACGCTTTCTCGCTTCCGCGGTTGGTGCTCGGTACTATGGCTGTGAAATTGGTGACGGCGTCGTTGATGCCTTGGCATTGTATCGGATCACCTGGCGTCCTGCGACGCGGCGAGCCGCCGGAGCAATATGGCAACTCCCGCTCCGTCTGCTCCATCGCAGACGAACGCCCGCTTTCTTCCAGAGCCGTCGTTCGGTCGCATATCGGCAGATGACCTATATTGGTCGGCGGCCGACCGGCCGGTCTGTGTCGCCCCACGATGCGAGATCGACCTACATTGGGACTTTCCTGCCCTTACCCGGTGACCCGTCGAACGGCGGGTCTCGCCAGTGGCGGACGTCCAGTGCGTCCCCGACCGGCCATCGGAGTGCGACGTAAGATGGCCAATTACCGACAGGCAGGATTCGGCCAGACGACGGCAATAAACCACCGTCCGTTAAGGCGGCAGCCAACGACCTGAGATCGAACAAGCTACCGCCGTTTTCACCGATACTATTCTAGTCAGTTGCAGCAATGCGCCGGCAAAACCGGGAATGTATTCTAAATTCGAGGGCAACGAAAAGATATTGCGGGAGGCCCATCCGCATATCGTGCCTCTCTCACGACGGGTCCTCCCACCCTCCGCCCAGCGCTTTGTAAAGTGCAACGAGATCGATCTCGACCAGCGCGTTGCCGCGCGCCAGCGCGTCTTGCGCCTGGAGCAGCGCGGACTGCGCGGCGATCACGTCGATGAAGGTCGCGACTCCTTCGCGATACTGCTGCTCCGCCGCCCTGAGAGCGCGGGCGTCGGCCTGCACCGTCGCCTGTGTGTCCGCCTGCGCGTGCTGCGCCTCGGCATAAGTGGTGAGCGCGTTGTCGACGTCGTGCCACGCCTGCAGCACCGTCTTGCGGTAGACGATCACCGCCTCGCGCTGCTGCGACTTGCGCAAGCGGAGCGTGCCCTTGAGCCGCCCGCCCTCGAAGATCGGCAGGTCGACCGAGGCGCCGCCCATGAACGCGCGCGAGGCCCAGTCGAACAGCGTACTTGTCTTGAGGCTCTCGAAGCCGAAGCTGCCCGACAACGAGATGTCGGGATAGAAGGATGCGACCGCGACGCCGGTCTGCGCGGTCGCGGCGTGGAGGTCGGCCTCGGCCTGGCGGATGTCGGGGCGGCGGCGCATCAGCTCTCCGGGAAGACCGATCGGCACCTGCGGCGGGATCGGGGGTTGGGGCGCGGGCTTGGCGAGTTCGTCGGCAAGCGAGCGCGGCGGCTCGGCGAGCAACAGCCCGATCGCGTTAATCATCTGCGCCTCCTGCGACCGCAGCGTCGGCAGGTTCTGCGCGATCGTCGAGGCCTGCGCTTCGGCCTGCGCGATGTCGAGCGTGGTGGCGACGCCGTTGGCGAAGCGGTTGCGGACCAGCGCGACGCGTTTGTTGGAAAGCGCCAGGTCGTCGCGGACGAACGACTCCTCGCGCTGCAGCTGGCGCAGCTGCATATAATCCTGCGCGAGTTCGGCGATGGCCGAGAGCGCGATCCCGCGCCGCGCCTCGATCGCGGACTGGGTCTGCGCGTTGGCCGCTTCGACCGCGCGGCGGACGCGGCCGAACAGGTCGAGTTCCCAGCCCGCCGAGAGCATCGGCTGGAACAAGTTGAACTCGAGCGGCGCGCCCGGCACCGGCTCGACGAGACCGGTGATGCCGTTGGGGCTCTCGCGCTCGCGCGTGTATTTCGGCGTCGCGTCGATATGCGGCAGCCCCTGCGAGGCGGCGACGTCGCGCTGCGCGCGGGCCTGCTGGATTCGCTCGGCGGCGGTCTGCAGGTCGAGGTTCTGCTTGGCCAGCCGGTCGACCAGCGAACTCAGCTCGGGATCGCGGAAACTCGTCCACCAGCGCGTGTCGATTTCCCCGCCATAGGTGCGGCCGGGCACGTCGGTGGGTTCGGCACCGTAGGCTGCGGGCGAGTCCACCTTGGGGGTCTCGAAGTTCGGGCCGACGGTGCAGCCCGCGAGCAGCACCGCGACGGCCGGCGCGAGCCGTCTCACTGTGGCGCGACCACTTGGCCGGGGGCGGCGTGCGGATGCGCGGGCGCCACCGTGTCGAGATGCGTGTCGACGATCGTCTCGACCGACATCCCGATCCGCAGCAGGCGCGCGAGCGGCTGGTTGGGATAGGGCACGATCTTGACCGGCAGCCGCTGGACGATCTTGGTGAAGTTGCCCGTCGCGTTGTTGGGCGGGATCGGCGACAGCGCGCCGCCCGAGGCCGCGGGCAGACTCTCGACATAGCCGTCGAGCCAGACGTCGTAGGCATCGAGGTGGATGCGAACGTGCTGGCCCGGCCGCATGTGGCGCAGCGCCAGCTCGCGGTAGTTCGCCTCGATATAGGCCTGGTGCAGCGGAACGACGATCATCAGCGCGCCGCCGGGCGAGACGAAGTTGCCGACCTGCACGCTGCGCTGGTCGACCTGTCCGTCGATCGGGGCGTAGATGCGCGTGTAGCTGAGGTTCAGCCGCGCCTGCTCGATCTGCGCCTGGTCGGCCTGCACCTTGGCGAGCGCGGTGGTGCGGTTGGCCTTGAGCGCGTCGAGCTGATGGCGCGCGGCGTCGAGATCGGCCTCGGCGGACTCGAGCGAGGCGCGGTCCTGCCGCTCGGTGGTGTCGGCCTGCTGGTGCTGCTGGAAGGTGCCGGCGCCCGTCGCGGCGAGGTTGGAGTAGCGCACCGCGTCGGCGCGCGAGAGGCCCAGCTTGGCGAGCGCCGCGTCGACCTGCGCCTGCGACTGGCGGATGATCGAAGGCTGGCGCGACACCTGCGCGCTCGCCTGGTCGACCTGCGCGCGATCTGCCGCCAGCGCCGCCTCAGCCTGGTCGAGCGAGGCGCGATAGTCGCGGTCGTCGATTGTGACGAGCAATTGCCCGGCGCGGACGTTCTGGTTGTCGTCGACATGGATACCGTTGATCTGACCCGACACGCGCGGCGCGACCATCGCGTAATGCGCGGTGACATAGGCGTCGTCGGTCTTCACTCGGCTATGGGGAAGAAAGATGATCAGCAGCACGACGATGACGAAGATCAGCACCACTGCGCCCGCCAGGAACCAAGGCCAGCGCGCGGAGCGGTCCTTCTTCTCCTGTTCGCGCTGCTCATGCTCCTCCTGCTGTTTCTTCTTCTCGGCGTCGTCGCCCGAGCCCGGCTGGTCGTTGTCGTCGTCCGCCATTCGTCCCCCTCAGTCGCCCGCCAGCGCGATGCGCGGCGGATAGGTCCGCTCGGGCAGCACCGCCAGCACGATCATCATGAATATCACCACCGCACCGAGGATCAGGAAGGTGTCGATCGCGGTCAGCGTCGTCACCGCCGCCTCGACGCCACGATCGAGCGCCGCGAGCGCGCCCGGCGCGCTCGGTCGTCCGACGGGCGTCAGTGCGGGCAGCGAGGCGCCCGGGATCGGCGCCGCCTGCACGACCGTCAGCCGGCTCGCGCCCAGCGTCTCGAGGATGCGCGTGCGGTGCAGCCCGCCGCGCCAGCGCGTGATGATCGCCAGCACGCCGACGCCGATCGCCTCGGCCACCGCGCGCGGCGCGTTGATCATGGCGGAGGCGAACGGGCCCTCCTCGGGCGACAGTACGTTGGTCGCCATCATGAGCAGCGGCATCGCGATCAGCGGGAAGCCGATCGCGTCGAGCGCCTGCCAGACAAGAAACTGGCCCGCCTGCCAGTCGGGCGTGAGGAACGCCTTGCCGATGCACGAGGCGAGGATGCACGCGAAGCCGACCGCGCTCACCCAGCGCGAGTCCACCCGCTCGACGTCGAGCAGCAGCGCGGTCAGCGGAAGCAGCACGATCTGCGACGCAGCGATCTCGAGCGTCACGATGTGCGCCTGGAGCGGCCGATAGCCCTGAACCTGCGTCAGATAGGTGATCGGCACCGATGACGCCGACAGCGCGATGATCAAGAACAGGATCAGCGTGATCGAGGCATAGGCGAAGTTACGGCGCTTGAGTAGATCAATGCGGATCAGCGGCACCTTGGCATAGCTCTCGTGGAGCACGAACCAAGGAATCGCCACGACCGATACCAGTGCCAGCACTGCGATCAGCTGCGATTTGAACCAGTCGAGGCGGTCGCCCTGCTCGAGTACGATCGACAATGCGCCGAAGCCGATCGCGACCAGCACCGCACCCAGCCAGTCGAATTTCTTGAGGCGCGCGTAATCGGGCGGGTCCTGCTGCATCCCCCACCAGATCGGCACTGCCGCGATCGCGCCTAGCGGCAGCGCCTCGAGGAAGATGAAGCGATAGTCGCCGACGCCATCGGTCCACAGCGCGGCGAGCGTGGTGGCGAGGTTGGGCGTGAAGGTCGCGGTCAACGCGTAGCAGGCGAGGCCGTACAGCCGGATCGGCGGATCGAGCACGCGCAGCGCAGTCGTCATCAGCAGCGGGATGGTGAAGCCGGCGGCGAGCCCCTGGAGGAAGCGCAGCGCCAGCAGCGACCCGATCGATCCGCACAGCGGCATCGCGATCGTCGACAGCGTCGAGAGCGCGACCGCGAACAGCGCGAAGCGGCGGAAGGAGAAGCCGAGCCCCAGCGACGGCGCGACGATCATCCCGATCACCTCGCCGTTGATGTAGACCGTGCCCAGCCAGCTCGCCGGATCGTGGCCGAGCCCGAACCCGCCCGCGATATCGGGCAGCGCGCTGGTCAGCACCTGATCGTTCAGTTGCGCGAGGATCGCGGCGGCGAGGATGCCGCCCAGTCCCACCAGCCGTCGCGTATCCACCCCGTCAGGCCCGAGCCCGACAAGGCGACGAGAAACGATCGGGCAGGCGCTTGGTCATGCGCACGAATTAGCCGAGCGAAGCGGCCCGCGCCACGCCGCATTTGCGCTTCTCCGAAAAAGCATTGCGTCGGGAAACTCTTTCCGCCGGACGCGTTACGGGATTGGCTGCGGATGCGTAGGCAAAGGGGATAGAAGACGATTTGGACCAGCTCTTCCGCCCCGGAGCCAACAGCCTCTTGCGTGTCGCGCTGTTCGCGTTGCTGCTCGCGCCGCTGGGGATCGTCGCGCTGGCGATTGGGCTGCAGCGCACGGGCTACGTCACCGGCGAAGGGGGCTTCGTCGAGCAGACCGTGCCGTTCAGCCACAAGCATCACGCCGGCGAACTCGGCATCGATTGCCGCTTCTGCCACGTCGGCGTCGAGACCGGCGCCAAGGCGACCGTCCCCACCACGCAGGTCTGCATGACCTGCCACTCGCAGATGTGGACCAACGCGCAGATGCTCGCACCCGTCCGTCAGAGCTTCGCTTCCGGCCAGCAAATCGTCTGGTCGCGCGTCAACCGCGTGCCGGGCTACGTCTATTTCGACCACCACGTCCACGTCCGAAACGGCGTACCCTGCGCCGCCTGCCACGGCGACATGCGCGCGATGCCGTTGACCCGGCAGGCCAAGCCGATGACGATGCAATGGTGCCTCGACTGCCATCGCGCGCCCGAAAAGAAGCTCGTACCGCTTGATCGGGTCACCGCGTCAAAGCCCTATGACCAGCCGATCCCCGAGGACGAGGCGCGGCGCATCCATGCGCATGTCGCGGGACTGCAGCGGTCGCGCAAGCTGACGGACTGTTCGACATGCCACCGCTGAGCGACGGCTTCCTCGGCGGCCACGATCCGCACCGCCGCGAGGTGCTGCGGCTGATCGCGGCCGGCGCGGCGGCAAGCCTCGCGGGTTGCTCCAAGCCCGACCAGCCGATCGTGCCTGCGGTGCGCGACGAGGACGGCGACCGGGCCGGCCGGACGCGCCGCTACGCGACGACGCTAGCGCTTGCCGGCTATGGGCGCGGCGCCACCGCGCTGGTCGTCGACGGGCGACCGATCAAGCTCGAGGGCTCGGCCAACCACCCCGCAAGCTTGGGCGCGACCGACCTGTTCACCGAGACCGCGATCCTCGATCTCTACGATCCGCAGCGGATGCGCGCGCCGGCTGGCCCCGAGGGGATCGGCGGCTGGTCGATGCTCGAACGCACGCTGATCGCGGCGACCGCAGGCAAAGCGGGCGAAGGCACGGTCCTGCTCACCGGCCGGCTGACCTCGCCGACGCTGCTCGCGCGGATCGCCGAGGCGAAGACGCGACTGCCCGGCCTGCGCCACGCCCGCGCCGAGGCGATCGACGACGATGCCGAGCGTGCCGGCGCGGCGATGGCATTCGAGCGGCAGCTGACGATGCGCCCGCGGCTCGCCGAGACCGACCTACTGGTGCTACTTGACGCCGATCCGCTAGGACCAGGACCCGACCAGATTGCGCTTGCGCGCGGCTGGGCCGACCGGCGTCGTGCGCCGGGCAAACCGCTGCACACCTATGTCGCCGAGCCATCCCTCACTCAGTCGGGCATCTGCGCGGACCGGCGCGCGGCGCTGCATCCTGCGCTGATCCCCAATGTGCTGCTGACGGTCGCCGCAGCGCTCGGCGCGGGGGGTGCCGCCCCGTCGCTGCCACCCGAGGCGCATAAGCTCGTCGTCGCGCTGATCGCCGATCTCACGGCGGCGCACGGCCGTGCGGTGGTGATGGTCGGGCGCGGCCAGCCGGTCGAGGCACATGCGCTGGCGGCGTGGATCAACCACGCGATCGCCGCCCCCGTCGACTGGACCGCGCCGGTCGATCCCGATCCGTCGAGCCACCACGAGAGCCTGGCCGACCTGTCGCGCGACATGGCCGCGGGCAAGGTCTCGACGCTGGTCATACTCGACGCCAATCCGGTGCTGCATGCGCCGCCGTCGTTTGGTTTCGACGAGGCACTGAAGCGCGTGCCGCTGAGCGTCGCCTTCGCCGCCTTTCCCGACGAGACCGCGATGAAGACGACGTGGCGCGCGCCGCTCGCGCACGGGCTCGAAAGCTGGGGCGACCTGCGCGCACCCGGCGGCACCGCGAGCCTCGTCCAGCCGATGATCAAGCCGCTGTTCGGCGGGCGATCGGCACTCGCCGCGCTCGACATGGTCGACGCTGCCGGGCCTCGGATCGACGAGCATGCGCGTGTCCGACAGCAATGGAAGGACCAGTCCGGCGGCGATCCCGATCGCTGGTGGCGCGACACGCTGGTCGCCGGCGTGATCGACGGCACCGCGACGAAGCCCGAGACGCCGGGGACTGCGAAGCTCGTGCTTCCTGCGCCCGGTCGCGCACCCGCCGCGATGATCGTCACGCTGCCGCCCTCGCCGACACTGTGGGATGGTCGCGGTGCGACCAACGCCTGGGCGCAGGAATGTCCCGATCCGGTGACGCGGCAGGTCTGGGGTGCGCCGTTGCGCCTGTCCGCGAACGACGCCGCGCGTTTCAGGCTCGCCGAGGCCGAAATCGTCGCGCTCGGCGGTGTCGAGGTCGCGGTGACGATCGTGCCGGGCCAAGCCGATGGCGTCGCGACGCTGCCGCTCGGCCATGGCCGCACCGCCGGCGGCCCGATCGCGACGGGGCGCGGCACGCTCGGGCCCGCCGTCGACGGCTTTCGCCTCCGCGGCCCGCGCGGGGGCTGGACAAGCGCATCGCTAACTCTCGCCGCGACGGGTAAGCGCGCCTACGTGCCGCGCAACCAGCGGGACTTCGGCCTCGATGGCGACGTTGAGAAACTTTATCCCGTCGTCCGCCCCGGCGAGGCAACCGGGAAGCCCGGACCGCACGCCTCGCTGCTCGGCGCCGGTCCGCCTCAGCCGCCCGAGGTGCCGCAATGGGGCATGGTGATCGACGCATCGGTCTGCATCGGCTGCAACGCCTGCGTCGTCGCCTGCCAGGCCGAGAACAACGTGCCCGCCATCGGCCCAGATCAGATCGAACGCGGCCGCGACATGCACTGGCTGCGCGTCGACCGCTACGAGCACGCCAAGGGCGGCGGCTTCCAGCCGGTACCGTGCATGCAGTGCGAGGACGCGCCCTGCGAGCCGGTCTGCCCGGTCGAAGCCTCGGTCCACGACGCGCAGGGGCTCAACAACCAGGTCTACAACCGCTGCGTCGGCACACGCACTTGCCAGGCCAACTGCCCCTACAAGGTGCGGCGCTTCAACTTCCTCGATTATGCCGGCGCCGAGTTGTGGGGCGATCTCGATCCCGCGCCCATCACCGCGCAGCGCAACCCCGACGTTACGGTGCGCTCGCGCGGCGTGATGGAAAAATGCACCTATTGCGTGCAGCGGATCGAGGCGGTCGTGCACGAGGCGGACGCCAACGGCACGCCCGTCGGCAAGGTCGTCACCGCCTGCCAGGCGGCGTGCCCGACGCAGGCGATCGCGTTCGGCGATCTGCGCGATCCGGGCTCGGACGTGGCGAAGCTGCGCAACGATCCCCGCCACTATGCGCTGCTCGAGGAACTCGGGACGAAGCCGCGCACGACCTATCTGGCGAAGGTGGTCGACGACGGGGGGATGGCGTGAGATCCCCTACCACCGTCGTCCCGGCGAAAACGGGGACCCATGGACGGCGATCCTTCGATGAGGCGAGCGCCGCGTTCGCCCCCATGCGATCCGCATCTATGGGTCCCGGCTTTCGGCGGAATGACGGGAACGTGCTGCACAAAGCGCCGGGTCTGGAAATGCCCAACGCGTCATTCCCGCGAAGGCGGAAATCCATAGACGCAGTTTTCGACGGTCGAGCGCCGCGTCTATGGATCCCGGATCGATTCCGGGATGATGACGAAAGAGACGCGGCACATCGGCTTGCGGGAGCGGCCGCATGACCGACGCCGCGCGCTGGCTGCTTCCCTCGATGCTCGACCACGCCGCGATCACCGACGCGGTCTGCACGCCGCTTACCGACGAGAAGGCCGGCAGGCGCTGGTGGATCGCCGTGCTCGTAGCGGCCGGCGTCACCGGGCTCGGCGCGATCGCGGTGGGGATCTCGCTCGTCTATGGCCCCGGCATGTGGGGCAATAATTCGGCGGTCGTCTGGGGATTCCCGATCGCCAACTATGTCTGGTGGATCGGCATCGGCAATGCCGGCACGTTGATCTCGGCGCTGCTGCTGCTGACGCGGCAGAAGTGGCGCAACGCGATCAACCGCTTCGCTGAGACGATGACGATCCTCGCGGTGTCGATCGCGGGGCTCTTCCCGATCCTGCATCTGGGCCGCCCGATGTACGCCTATTGGCTCGGCCCCTATCCGAGCACGATGGGGGTGTGGCCGCAGTGGCGATCGGCGCTGGTGTGGGATTTCTGGGCGATCCTCTCTTATCTGCTGTTCTCGCTGATCTTCTTCTACCTGGGGCTTATTCCAGATTTGGCGACGCTGCGCGACCGCCCCGGTGATCGCCGGTGGCGGCGCATCTGGGGCGTCTTCGCGCTTGGCTGGCAGGGAACGCCCGGCCAGTGGCGCTCGCACCAGTGCCTCCAGCGGACGATGGCGGTGATCGCGACGCCTTTGGTGTGCTCGGTGCACTCGATCGTCGGGCTGGACTTCGCCGCCTCGCTGATGCCCGGTTGGACCGAGAGCATTTTCCCGCCCTACTTCGTCGTCGGCGCCTATTTTTCGGGTTTCGCGATGGTTGTGCTTCTCGCGCTGGTGATCCGATCGACGCTGCGGCTGGAAGGCGTGATCCGGCCCAATCACCTCGACGCGATGGCCAAGATGCTGCTCGCCGCAGGTTCGATC
>Ga0302314_10003343_pt1 | contig 29616 bp, 32 predicted proteins | sample III_Palsa_N2_3_FD_200533 | JGI IMG/M metagenome (GOLD analysis project Ga0302314, IMG submission 200533) | Peat permafrost microbial communities from Stordalen Mire near Abisko, Sweden - III_Palsa_N2_3 | ecosystem: Environmental > Terrestrial > Soil > Palsa > Peat permafrost | place: Sweden...
CGCGGACCTCGCCGTCGCGGAATCGCACCGTGATCGCCTCACGTGCGAGCGCCGAATACGCGGGATCCTCATCGATCCCGGCCACCCACTGCAGCGGATCGGTCGGGTCGTAGGGAAACTCGTCGGCTGAGAAGTCGCCGAGTCCGACGTGCTCGGCGCGCAGAGCACGAAGTACCGCCGCCAGCCGAGTCAGGTTCCAGGTCTCGGGATCCGGGACGATGTCGAGGTCCGTCGTGGCCCGCACGTAGCCGTGCACGCCGACCGCGACCCCGCCGATGATGATAAACCGGACGTCGCCTTCACCGAGCGCGAGCAGCAGCTCATCCGGCTCGAACATCTCGTGCAGCGCCCTGCTGCAGCTCGCTCAGCAACCGGCTCACGCGGAGCGTCTCCTCTAACCGCCGTTCGGCGGTCTTCCGCCGATCCGCCTGCGCTCGATGCGCGCGGACCCGTGCCTCCCGAGCCTGTTCCTCGGCCGTCCACTGCGAGCTGTCGCGACTCAGCATGCTGAGAATCATGCCACTCGACCCGAACGCTTACGCAGGCCAGCCAGTTCCGTCCCCGGGCGCCCGGGTCACCGCGGGTCCTCGAAAGGAGGACCGGATAGAACGCTCACCCGTTCACAGATTTCGACGGCGGGAACCATCGACTTGGCGCCGATAGCTTTGCACCATGAGCTCGACCAGCTCCTGCATTGAGATCTCCCCCAAGCTTTTGTCCAGGGTCACTCGACCCTCCTGGATCACGTTGACGCGATCGCAGAGTTCGAAGAGGTGAGTGTAGTTGTGGTCGATGACGATGAGCGAGATGTCCGTCCGCTGGCAAAGACGCCTGAGGAACTCGATGATCACGGATGATTCCTTCGCCCCCATTGCCGCCAGCGGCTCGTCGAGGATTAAGATCTTGACATTCTCCTGCCGGGTCGCTCGAGCGATGGCAATGGCCTGACGTTGGCCCCCGGACAGCTGCGCAGCTGGCACGTCGATCGAAGGAATGTCCACCTCGATCTCGTCCAGGTACTGACGCGCGGCCGCGCGCATCGACCGATTTCGGAGCACCAGAAGCCGGCCGCCGCGCGTGTGTTCCCGGTTGAGAAAGAGGTTGTGGTAGACGCTCAGCTCGTCGACCAGCGCCAGGTCCTGAAATACCGTCTCGATGCCGTGCCGGCGGGCGTCCTGAACTGAGCGCAGTCGGACCTCCTTGCCGTCCAGGTAGAGCCGGCCGGCGTCCGGCTGGTGGAAGCCCGTCAAGATCTTGACCAGCGTGGACTTGCCGGCGCCGTTGTCGCCGACTAGTCCGAGGACCTCGCGTTGCCGTAGATGCAGACTCACGCCCCGCAGCGCAGTTACGGGACCGAAGCTCATAGCGATCTCCTCGGTCCGAAGGACGTCCTCGACGGCGCTTGGTCCCGTGGTCCCGGCAGTCGGCGTCATCAGTGCACCGATGGCTTTTCTCGACGCGCGAGGACCACGCTGAGAGCGCGACTCACCGACCCGCGTGACCGATGCCTAGAGCCGGCCCGCTCGAGCTGGACGTTGAGAATCATGGCGAACACAATCGCCAGGCCGAGGACCAGGTCGTACGCAAACGAGTTAACTCCGATGATCTGGAACCCATCCTCGAGAACGCCCAACACGGTCGCCCCGATGCAGGCACCGATCATGGTGCCACGTCCGCCGGTGAGAGCGGTTCCGCCGATCACCGCTGCGGACACGCCATAGAACATGAAGGTCAGGCCGTCTGTGGAGGGGTCGATGCTGCCGATGTGGTAGCCGTCAAGGATTCCGATCAGCCCGCCGATCAGCGAGCACAGCATGAAGCACCGAATCTTGACCACGTCGACATTGATCCCCGATTCCTTGGCCGATTCCTCGTTGCCGCCGACGGCAACGGTGTGCAGACCGAAGGCCGTATGGCGCAGCAGCCAGTGCAGCAAGGCGACGAGACCCAGTCCCCAGATCGCCTCGGACCAGGTCCACCCGCCCAGAACGGACACCACGGTCCCGGTACCGACGGGAGTCGCCGGCGCCGCGTTCGAGATGATGAGGATGACACCCTGTACGGCGAAGGTCATTCCGAGGGTCGCGATGAACGACGGTATGTGGAGCTTGACGGTGACCAGGCCATTGATGAGCCCAAGCGCACAGCAGATCAGCAACGACGCGACCAGGGCCACCCCGAGCGGGGCGCCGGTGAGGTGGTCGACGATGAAGGGCGAAAGGACATACATCTCGCCCGCCGACAGGTCGATCTCTCCCAAAATGAGGATCGGGACCTCCGCCATCGCAAAGAAGGCGATAGGTGCGATGAAGCCGGACAGCGTCGCCGCGTTTTGCCCGGTTGCAAAGTACGGGGAGTCGATCGTGAAAAACAGCGCCAACCCGACCGCGACGAGGGCGATCGCCAACTGCTGACGCGCCAATAGCCACCTCATACCCGAGAGTATGAGGTGGCTATCGACCGCATCCGCCCCCTTGTTCGAATTCATGCGCAAGTGGAGCAGAGTTCGGGAGCCTGGATCCCGCTAAGACGCGATCTTGGCCGGACGCGTGAACACTACTGGTGTCGTACTCGAGCCCTCCCAGCTATCCTTCCTTGAAAGGTAGTCTCCGACGGTAGCCTTGGTCACGTACTTGAAGCCAGTGTTGACATTAAACGGGGTGATGAGTCCGCCCGTGATGTTGTAGAGGAACAGTTCGTAGATCGACATGAACCCCTGCAAGTAGGCCTGCTGGTCGACTGTGAAAGCCAGAGCGCCCGCTTGAATCTCCTGCAACACGGGGATGCCGACGTCAAAGGCCGCGCCACCGATTCCTTTCTTGGCCAGGCCCAGCTTCTTGATCGCCGTTGCGACGGCGACGCCATTGCTTCCTCCGCTTGAGAACATGAACTTGACGTCTTGATGTCCTTGATACCAGGCCTCGATCGATGCTAGCGCCGGCCCCTCGGTTGCGCCGACACCCACCTGGATGAAGTCGATCCCGGCGGGCTTGAACACGCTTTTCGCACCGTCCATGCGTGGCTGTTCATTCAGCGAGCCCGGGACGCTGATCATGCCGCCGACCAGGTCGCCCTTCTTCACGTACGTCAGGATGCGTGTTGCCACGGCCTGCCCCGCGGCAAAGAGGTCCTGGCCGATGTAGGCCATCGCGTTGTTTCCGCTCCCAACCGGAGCTTCGGCGTTGTAGGCGACGACAGGAATTCCAGCGCCCAGAGCCTGGTCCGTCACGCTGTTGAACGCTTTGGGGTCGACCATGCAACACCCGATGCCGTCGACTTTACGGCCGAGCGCGACCTTGAATGCATCGACCATCTGAGGGACAATGTCGTTGTCGGAGCCGCTCCAGGTGTAAGAGCAGCCCAGGAGCGCACACGCATCGTTTGCCCCGGCCCGGGTGGGGACAAAGAAGGGGTCCGCTGTTACGTGACAGATCAGCGCGAACCGATAGGCGGGGTACTTGGGCCAGGGATTCTTGGTCGGGCTCGACGACGCGGCGAACGCATCAGAGACACCGGCGACACCCCCGAGGAATGGGACGGCGGCTACAGACATACCTGTTGTGCGCAAGAAACGACGCCGGGACATCTCGCGCGCCGTGGCATCGACCTCGTGCGGACCATACTCAGCCATATATTTTTACCCTCCCTCATTGACGCTCACTTGACACTACAGCTAGCTCAACTACATCCAAGCTAACTGCAGTTATCCCACATTTCTCTTCTCTTACCTCTTATGGCCTGCTCGCGTCTTATCCCTTAGGCGCGCGCCACCAGGCTCTTGTGTTGTCCCAAGAACCGTCCCGTTCCAGCTCACAATGGAGAACGGCTGGCCTGACGCCACCGCCGACTCCGCGCGCATCCCTCCCTTCGCTACCTGTCATGCTGATGCCCTATCATTACAGACGGCCTCGAGTGCGTCAACCCAGCTGTCGCAGTCGCACCGGCCGGAGCTGAGGCACTGCAAACGAGGACGCGCCGATGACGCACGAGCACGGGTGCAAGGAGGAGGCAGGATGCTGCCGAGCACGATGCGAGCCGCCGTCCTGCATGGAGCCGGGGAGCTGCGCGTCGAGGCGATGCCCGTGCCGGAGAGCGGCCAGGAGGACGCCCTGGTGCGCGTGCGCGCCTGCGGTATCTGCGCGTCCGACGTTCACTACTGCGCCCACGGCCGAATCAGGCGATACGTCGTCGAGCGGCCGATGAGCGTCGGCCACGAGGTCGCTGGCGACGTCGCAGCGATGGGCTCCGTCCAGGCCTCTCCGAGGGAACCCGGGTGTCGATCGAGCCCGGCGTCACCTGCGGCCGCTGTGGGATGTGCAAGTCGGGCCGGTACGACCTCTGCCCGGACGTCGTCTCCTACGCCACTCCGCGGGTCCACGGGGCGATGTGCGAGGACGCCGTGATCCGGGCCGACTTCGCGTACCCGCTGCCCGACCATGTCAGCTACGAGCGGGCGGACGCTGTAGGAGCGAGTCTCGGTGGGCATCCACTGCTGCGACTTCACGGGCGTGCAGCTGGGGGACGCCGTCGTCGTGCTGGGCGCCGGCCGGCTGTCAGCTCGCGCAACTTGCCTGGTTCCGAGCCGCTGGTCCGGTCTGACGCAGGATCGCCGGCTGCGCGTCCTGGACCTCGCCGAAGACCGTCTCGAGCGCCCGCGCGCGCGAGCGCTCGACGTTGGGGCGCCGCGTCCTCCGCGCTGCACGTGATCACCGATCGCGTCCCCTCGACGACGCCGGCCGTCGGCTTCGAGCGGGCCCTCAACGAGTAGGACCGCTCGATCAAGGTGGTGATCGAGGGCTGAGCTCAGGCGAGCGCGCCCGGAGGCGCCGGGTACATGTCCGCGTACTCGCTGTTCTCGCCGGCCATGGCCCAGCAGAAGCGGTAGGGAGCCGTGCCGGCGCCCGAGTGGATCGACCATGGCGGCGAGATCACGGCCTCCTCGTCGGCGACGATCAGGCTGCGCGTCTCCAGCGGCGGGCCCATCAGATGGACGACGCGGTCGTCCTTCGCGAGGTCGAAGTAGAGGTAGACCTCCGTCCGCCGGATGTGCGTGTGGGCCGGCATCGTATTCCAGACGGAGCCCGGGGGGAGAGTCGTAACGCCCATCATCAGGGCCGCGGTCTGTGCGCCCTCCGGGGGAACGTACGTGCGGACAGCCCGCCGGCTGGCATTGTCCGCCGAGCCGAGCTGGACAGGCGCGACGTCGTCCTCGCGAATCAGTAAGCACGGAAAGGCGCGGTGCGCGACGGCCGATACGACGTAGAGCCGCGCCGGGTCGCTCTCGCTCTCGCTCTCCAGCCGCACGTCCTCTGCTCCGCGGCCCAGGTACAGGATGTCGCGCGGGTTGAGCTCGTGCCGCTGCCCGTCGACGAAGACGAGGCCAGGGCCGCCGCCCACGTGGAGGATGCCTGCCTCCCGGTTTTCCAGGAAGCGCTGCGCCTTCACCGGACTCTCCGGCTCGAGGCGGAGGGCCTGCCCGGCGGGCACCGCGCCCCCCACGATCAGCCGGTCTTCGTGAGAGTAGACGAGCCGGAGCTCGCCAGGCTTGAACAGCGAACGTACCAGGTAGCGGCGCCGGACCTCCTCCGTGGAAGCCCCGGCCAGGGACTCGGGGCTTGTCGCCCCACGGACTTCCACTAGTACCCCACGTCGACGCGGACGTGCTTGACGTTCAGGTACTCGAGCATCCCGTGCCGCGAGAGCTCGACGCCGAGGCCGCTCTGCTTCCAGCCCGAGTACGGGAAGCCGACGTCGCCGCCGCCGACGTTGTTCACGTTGACGGTCCCGAACTCCAGGCGCTCCGAGGCCAGGGTCGAGAAGCGGAGGTCGGTCGTATAGAGGTAGGCCACCAACCCGTACTCGAGTCCGTTGGCACGCTCGATAGCCTCGTCCATGTCGTCGACCACGCTGATCGGCGCCACGGGGCCGAACGTCTCTTCCCTGAGGACGCTCATCGTCTCGGTCGCTTTGGAGATGACGGTCGGGGCGAAGAAGAGGCCCGAGGCGAGTTCCTCGTCGTCCGGCGGCGCGCCTCCGAGCAGGACCTCGCCGCCCTGCTGCCGTGCGTCGTCGACGTGGCGCCTGACGCGCTCGAGGCCCTCACGCGTAGTCAGCGGCCCGATGTCGGGCTCGGGCTCCGCCAGGCCGAAGCCGGCCCGCAGCTTCGCTGCCGTCTCGACGAACCGTTCGGTGAACTCGCCGGCGATCGAGCGATGGACGTAGATGCGATTGACGGAGTTGCAGAGCTGACCGGCGTTGCGGAACGCCCGCTTGACGCCGTCCTTGACCGCGAGCTCTAGAGGCGCGTCGGGCGCGACGAGCATAGGTGAGTGGCCGCCGAGCTCGAGCGTGACCCGTTTGACGCTCTGGGCCGCCCACGCCAGGATCTGGAGCCCCGCTTCGTTGCCGCCCGTGAAGCTGACTTTCCGGACGAGCGGATGGGTGGCGAGCGCCTCACCCGTCGCCGCGCCGCTGCCGGTGACGACGTTCAGCACGCCGGGCGGAAAGCCGCACTCCTCGGCGGCCGCCGCCGCCAGGGCGAGCGTGCCGAACGGCGTCTGCGACGACGGCTTCGCGACAACCGTGCATCCCGCCGCCAGCGCAGGCGCGATCTTCCAGACCATCAAGCCGAGCGGGTAGTTCGAGCCGACGATGCACGTGGCGACACCGATCGGCTGGTGGATCACGGAGCTCCGCAGCGTCTTCGACTCGGTGGGGATCGTCTCGCCAAGCAGCCGCGGCGCCTCGGCCGCGTAGTACCGCAGGGTCTTCACGACCTGCCCCACTTCTGAGCGCGCTTCGGACAGCGGCTTTCCCTGCTCGAGCGTCGTCAGACGTGCCAGCAGGTCGACGTGCTCCTCGGCCCACGCGGCCAGCCGTAAGAGGTATCCCGCGCGAACGTAAGGGGTTTCCTCCGACCACCTGGCGAAGGCGCGGTGCGCGGCCTGGACCGCCGTGTCGACGGCGCCGGCGTCGGCGAGCGCGATCGAGCCGACGGCCTGCCCCCTGGCCGGGTCTATCACTACCGAGTTCGGCCCACTGACGCCGATGCGGCGCCCGTCAATGATGAAGCTGTCGTTCAGTACCGCCGGGATACCGATCGACGCCCACACCACCGAGACCTCCGTTCGAGTTCAAAACCCTCTGTAATCCTGTAATGTTATCATGTCTAAGAAGGTGGATTGTGCCGCTAGCACGCGATTTACGGCGTTGAGGCAGGTCGGGACCTGGTCGACCGCGTCGGTGGTCGGGTCGGGCCGGTGCCGACGCCCGTGCGCTCGACAGCAGCCTCGATCTCGGACAGGTCCGCGTCGTCGAGAGCGAGGGTGGCTCCGGCGATCCAGTCGTCGACCTGGTCTGGCGTCCGCGATCCGACGATCGCGCCGCTCACGCCCGGCCAGGCGAGCACCCAGGCAACGGCAATCGCCGCGACGCTCACGCCGTGGCGCTCCGCGATCGGGCGGAGGCCGTCGCGCAGCGCCAGGTTGCGGCCGAGCCTCGGCTCGGTGAACTCGACGGCCAGGTCCCCATGCCACCGCCGCCAGTCGTGCGGATGCATCAGGCCTACCCGCTCCGTGCCGAAGGAGTCCGTGAGGATGCCGGCTTGGAGCGGGCTGTAGCAGATGACGCCAGTTCCGTGCTCGGCGCACCAGGGGATCACGTCGCCCGCCGTCTCTCGCATAATCAGCGACAGCGGAGGCTGGAGCGATTCGACATGCCGGATAGCCTCACACTGCTCCAGTAACGGGACGTCGAAGTTGGAGACTGCGCCGGCGCGGATTTTGCCCTCGTCGATCAGACGCCCGATCTCGCCCCACGACTCCTCGATCGGAGTGCCGGTGAGGTCGGACCAGTGGAATTGGTAGACGTCGATGCGCTCGATCCCCAGCCGGCGAAGCGATGCCTCGCACTCCATCCGGATCGACTCGGGGCGTAGGTTCCGTTGAGGCTCCCCGAACGGATCCGAGTCGGACCAGCGGAGGCCGCACTTCGTGAACACGTACGGTCGCTCGGCCGGCGGGATCGCGGCGAGCACGTGCCCGACGATCTCCTCGGAGTGCCCCCGTCCGTAAACGGCGGCCGTGTCGATCCAGTTGACGCCGAGGTCGAGCGCACGGCGAAGCGCGCGTAGGGATGAGGCGTCGTCCTGTGGCCCCCAGCCGTACTTCCACTCGCCGCCGCCGATTGCCCATGTTCCTGCGCCGAGGACGGTGATGTCGAGCCCGCTGCGACCGAGCGGACGTGTCGTCAGAGTCATGATGGAACCTCTCCAGCTGTCAGAGGACCGCGATCTGTAACGATAACATCCTATACAGACAGAAGCGAGCGCTCGGTCTCGTCGCGATGGCGCTGCTCGAGCTCAGCGATTTGCGCGGTGAGCGCGGACACATTGCTTTGCGTCCGGTGTCGCTGAGCTCGACGGAGTGCGGCTCGAGTTCCGCCGCTCGTTCAACCTCGTCACGGCTTGCGACGCGAAGGCAAGCGCCGCGAAGTTAAAGCTGTTGCCGCCAGCAACTTCGCCATCTGAGACGCAGTGGACACCCACGAGGTGTGTTCGGCGGCGTTCGGGCGTCGCCCGATTCAGGCCGGTGGTCTAGCTGTGACGCCGGGCGCCCAATAGTGCGCCACTTCTGGGAGTTGGGAATCGAGGGCGTCAGGAAAGCTGTAGGCGGCTGACCTGTCTTCGCCTGAAGCTTGGGTTGAGGGTCGTCAAGTTGGTGGTGTCTGCTGGTCCTCAAGCACGCCCACGCCACCAAGCAGCTCAGACGCCTCGAACGACTCCACGGCGCCTGGGTGCCACCGGTGACGAGCCAAGCAGCGCAGGCGTGTGCATTCATCCCCACAAGAACGGAACACCGTGCAATGACCGGATGTCAGTGTGGGGGTTACAGGGAACCCGTCGGCGAGGACGATGCGGATTCTACTTTCGAGACGCCGCTCGACGGGCCTGATCAGACGCCGCCGGTCGCCGCGGTCACCGTCTCGGGCTCGCCGCCGCCGCCCCGGACAACCCTGAGGTTGAACCCGGTTCTCTCGATGCTTGCATAGTCATGACCGGCGTCGCCGAAGAACACCGCGAGGAAGACAAGCGGCTCGCTGTCGGTGTTGACGGTGCGGTGCGCCCACGCAGGCGGTACGTAAATCGCGGTACCCGGGTACATCCCGATCGTGCGCGACACGCCGTGACGGTCCTGCATGACCATCAGTCCTCGACCCGACATACCGAGGTAGAACTCGGCGGAGTCGCGCTCGTGGTGGTGGCCTTTCGTCATGAAGAACTCGCCCGCCACGTCTCCCGGCTCGATCACAGTGGTGCGGTAGACCAGCTGGTTCTCCTCATGCGGCACCGCCGCCTCGTATGCGTGGTAGACGATGATGTCGCCGTCCGCGGCGAGCCGCTCGTGTGCCGCCTCTCGGTTGCCGAAGACGTCCGCCATCTCCGACAGCCGACGCTCGACGATGAAGTTGCGCGGCTCCATCGCACCGTTGATACCGTCCAGCACAGTCGAGAACGGCAGGATCACGGGGTCACGAGGTCAATGTCGAACTGGGCGCAGTCGCCGCGGTAACTGGCGACGAAGTACTCGAACGACACCTCGTCGTTCCCCCAGGTTAGGCTCTCCACGAGCAGGATCGGCGCGCCCTTGCGGATCTGCAGCAGCTTGGCGTCGCTTGGCGAGGCCGGGATCGCTCTGATCGAGCGGCGGCCACCGTACGGGCGGAAGCCGTAGTGCTGCTCGAGCGTCGTGTAGAGGGACCGGTCAGTGACATCGAGCGTCTCGAGGCCGGGGAAAAGCCGCGACGGGAGGAACGTCCGCACCACCTGTATGAGCTCGCCGTCTACGCTGCGCAGGCGGTCGAGCTTGACCACGGGCTCGTCGACCGAGAGTCCGAGCTGGGACGCGACCCTCACCGAGGCTGGCTCGAGCTTCTGCTCGAGCGTCGTGCTCGTCAAAAGGTGGCCGGCGCGCACCATCTCTTCGTGGAACCCGGCTGCGCGCTGCACGAAGGTCGCGTCGAGCCGGGTACCGCTGACATACGAGCCCTTGCCCTTGACCTTGTGAATCAGCCCTTCGCGGGCGAGTTCGTCGAGCGCCTGCCGTACGACGGTACGGCTGACCCTGTAGTAGTCGCAGAGTTCGCTCTCGGACGGGAGCTTGTCGCCCGCCCGCCAATCGCTGTTAAGCCTGCCGACGAGGATGTCGCGCAGCTGGTCGTAGAAGGGCACGAGTGAGCCGCGGTCGATCCGGGCGAGTCCGCGTCGGGTTGAACTGGCGGTCGCTGCTCCCACTCCTCTTGTCACGATATCAGTGCAGCGTTTCCGTCCGCTCCGAGGCCTCGGCCAGCCTCGAGCGCCTCGACCAGACCCGCCGCAGCTCGCCGCTTAAGCTCCTGCAACGACTCCCGGCTGTAGAACGCAACGTGTGGTGTGAGTATGACGTTGGATGATGACAGCAGCGGGCTGTCCGTACACAGCGGCTCGGAGGCGAAGACGTCGAGCGCCGCTCCGCCTAACCGTCCCGACGCGAGGGCGCGAATCAGGCTCGCCTCGTCGACGAGGCCGCCACGCGCGGTGTTGACGAGATAGGCGCCCTCTCGCATGCGGCCGATCAGCGACTCGTTGACGAGGTTGCGCGTCCCCTCGGTCAGTGGCAGGTGGAGCGTGACCACGTCGCTCTCGGCCAACAGGCGCTCGAGCGTGACGGCGAAGCGGCCGGTGCCGGGTGCGATCAACGGGTCGTACCCGACGACGAGAAAGCCGAGCGCTGCCAGCTTCTCTGCCACCGTGCGCCCGATGCGGCCCAGGCCGAGCACGCCGACGCTGCGGCTGCCGGCGCGGCGGAGCTCCGGCAGCGACTCAAGCGTCCACTCGCCGCGGTGCACGGCACGGTCGGCCGCGACCACGCCGCGCTCGAGCGCGAGGATCAGGGCGACCGTGTGGTCGGAGACCTCGGAGACCGCGTAGTCCGGCACCGGGATCACCGCGACGTGCCGTTCGGCGGCGGCCGCAGTATCGATCGTGTCGAGGCCGGTCCCGTACCGCGCAACGGCGCGGCAGCGGGGGAGGGTCTCGAGCACGTGCCGGGTAACCGGTGCGTACTGGACAAGCAGCCCGTCGGCTTCCAAACCGGCTGAGATTACGTCGTCCTCGCTGCGGCAATCCGCTAGGTCGACCGCAATGCTAGCCGCTGCGAACACCCGCTCCTCGATGTCGATCGAGGGGTGGTCGCAGTCGGTGATGACGACGCGGAGCATTAGCTTGGGCCGCCCGCGAGCAGGTCGGTGAGCGCTTCCAGCCCGGAGACGATCAGGTCGGGCCGCGGATCGAGCACGGCGTTGGCAGTGGTCACGCCGTTCTGCACGAGCACCGTCGCTGCCCCGACCGCGCGGCCGCCTGCGATGTCGGAGGAGAGCGAGTCTCCCACGACGACCACCTCTGGGCCGGCTGCGCCGAGCCGGCGCAGCGCGACGTCGAAGATGAGGCGGCTCGGCTTGCCGAGCAGCTCAGGCTCGACGCTCGACGCAGCCCGCAGCGCAGCCAAGAGCATCCCCGTTCCCGGAAGCAGGCCCGCTTCCGTCACCAGCAGGGGGTCGGCGTTCGCGGCGACAAGGCGGGCGCCGCCGCGGAGCGCCTGCAGGGCCGGCCCGAGGCCGCGCACGGCAAGGTCGAGGTCGAGCCCGAGGACGACGACGTCCGCGCGACTGGCCACGACCTCGAGCCCCGCGGCCCGGACTGCGGCCCGGAAGTCTGCTGTCCCGATCACGAGAGCGGCGCCGCCGTCCGGCCACGCACGGCGAAGAAAGTCGGTGGCAACGTCGGTGACCGAGACGATCCGGTCCTCCGGCACGGACGCTCCGAGTTCAGCGAGCTGGACGCTGCAGGCGTGCGCGGAGTGCATCGAGTTATTCGTGAGGCAGACCCACGGCCGGCCGTCGATCGCGGCGAGAAAGCGTTCGAGCCCGGGGGCTCCGCGGCGCCCGTGGCGGAGCACCCCGTCGATGTCGAGCACGAGTGGCCGCCTCGCCAGGTCAGGGATCATGGCTGTTCCCAGCTCTCCCAGAGCGCGTCGGCGGCGGCGTGCGCGGAGCGGAAGCGCCGGTACGCCTGCGCGTAGCTGCCACGCGAGCCCGGGTCCGGCTGCGACACATCGGCGGGGACGACGAGGGCCTCCGCCGCGCTCGCGACGTCCGGATACCAGCCGGCTCCGACCTGCGCCAGCATCGCCGTGCCGAGAAGCCCGCCCTCGGCCGAGGTGATGCGCTGGACCGGCAGCCCGTATACGTCGGCGCGGATCTGGTTCCAGAGCGGGCTCGTCGCGCCTCCGCCGCTGACGCGCAGCTCGGCCGCGCCAGGATCGGGGCCCATCGCCTCGAGGTATCGCTTGAGATCGAAGCAGACGCCTTCCAGAATCGCGCGGAAGATCTCTGCGCGGCCGTGGCGCGGGGTGAGCCCTATGAGCGTCGCACGTGCGGCCGCGTTACCCAGGCTCCGCTCACCAAGGAGGAATGGGAGGAAAGTCAGCCCGAAGCTGCCGGACGAAACACCGCTCGCGAGATCGCAGAGCACGTCATAGCGGGACATTTCGGCTGTAGCGCCCTCGGCCGCGATGCCCTCGCACAGCTCCTCGGCGAACCAGCGGAGGGCTATGCCTCCAGCGTCGGAGATCCCGAACCTGACCCAGCCCTCGCCTGCTGCGCGCAGGTTCATGACGGTGCTTTCCAGCTTCGCCTCCTCCGCGTACGAGGCGATGATCGACGCGGTGCCGCTGATCTCGCTGAATCGGTTCGGCTCGGTCAGCCCGGTCCCCAGGAGGTGGCACAGCATGTCGCCGGCCCCGGCGACGACGGGCGTCCCGGCAGGCAGTCCGGTAAGCTCGGCCGCGGATCGGGAGACGCCGCCGATCGGCGCGCAGGAGCCGACGATGGGTGGCAGCTTGTTACCGTCCACGCCGACGGCCTCGAGCAGCCGCTCCGACCACGCGTCGCTGCCACCATCCATCAGCCAGGAGCCGGAGGCCTCCGTCGGGTCGGTGCACGCCCGGCCGGTTAGCTTGAGGTTCACGAAGTCCTTGGCGACGAGGAACGTGTCGGCCGCCGCGTAGACCTCGGGAAGGTGCTCCCGGAACCAGGCGATCTTGAGCCCCGACCACGCGGGCTCCGGCCGGTTGCGGGCGATCAGGGTCAGCGCGTCGATGCCGGGATCCGCATTTAGCCGGGCCGCGACGTCGGCAGCGCGCTTGTCGCTCCAGATGGCGACCTGCTCGCAGAGGCTCTCGCCGTCCGTTCCGACGGGCACGACGCCGTGCATCTGGGCGCCGACGGCCACCGAGGCGATCGGCGCGTCGGGGTTGCGGTCCATCAGCGCGGACAGGTTCGCTACCGTCGCGTCCCACCAGTCGGCTGGGCGTTGCTCGGCGACTCCGGGTGCCGACATCAGCAACGGCACCGGCGTGGCGGCGTCATCGATGACAGACCCGTCCCGCGCCATCAGGGCGGCGCGCGTTGTCTGTGTCCCGAGGTCGACGGCGACGACGCAGGCGCCTTTCACTGGCTCAGCAGCCGAGTTCGAGGCGGACATGCTTCACCTCAAGGAAGGCATCCGGCCCACGCTCCGAACGGTCGACGCTGAGACCACTCTACGTCCGGCCGGAGTAGGGCAACAGGACGTCACCCATCTGGACATGGTTGACGTTCAAATCGGCGCACATATCACGACGAACCCGGTACTGCCGCCGCGGTCGGACGATGGGCGCCGGAGGTGCGGCGGAATCTCTGCTTCGGCTTCCCATAACCCGTTTCGAGGCAGGGTAGGTCGCGGCTTGCCCGGCTTGGTTTGCAGATCTGTCACCCTGTAATCTTATCGTGTGAGGCTCGAAGGATGAAGGCGCTGGTCCTTGAGAGCGTGGGGACGCTTCGTGTAGGTGAGCGCGCCGAGCCGGAAGCCGTTGTTGGCCAGGTTCTGGTGGCGCCCGCGTACGTTGGCGTCTGCGGCACCGATCTCCATATCGTCGATGGTCTGCACCCCCGGGCGACCTTCCCTCTGATCCTGGGACACGAGATCGTCGGCGTCGTCGCCGACGGTCCCTCGGCCGGGTCGGCGGTTGTTGTCGACCCGACTATCAGCTGCGGAGGATGTTCGGCATGCCTGCTCGGCCTCGAGCACGTCTGCGAAAAACTTCGCCTTGTCGGCATCGACCGCGACGGGGGGCTGGCGGAGCGTGTCCTCGTCGACGAGACGAAGCTGCACGCGGTGCCGCAGCGCCTTGAGCTCGAAGCGGCGGCGCTCGCCGAGCCGCTCGCGGTGGCCGTGCATGCCGTCCGCCGCTCGCGCCTGGAGGCGGGATGCCGGGTCGTCGTGTGCGGCGGCGGGCCGATCGGTTTGCTCACCGTGCTTGTGGCGCAAGCAGCCGGAGCGTCGTGCGTGCTCGTCGAGCCCGCGTCGGCCCGGCGGGAGGGAGCGCGTCGCCTCGGCGTCGACGCCGTCGCGGACGCAGACGAGGTTCCACGGCGGCTCGGCGGAAAGGCGGACGTCGCGTTCGACGCCGCCGCCGTCGCGCCAGTGGGGCTGATGATGCCCACCCTCGTGCGCCCCGGGGGTGTCGTCGTCGTCGAGGCCGTCTACTCGGCTCCCGTCCCAGTGGATCTTCAGCAGGTGACCTTCAGGGAGATCTCGCTCGTCGGCACAAGGGTGTACACGCCCTCAGACATCGACGACGCCCTCGACTTGCTCGTCCGCGGCGTCGTAGACGCCGCTTCCGTCGTGTCGGAGATCGTAGTGTTCGATGGCGTCGCGGGGGCCCTCGAAGGACTCCGGCAGGGCGACTCGCTCAAGGTGCTCGTCGACTGCACTGGCACCCGCTGAACGCCCGCAGCTCGCAAAGCGCCCGCTTACCGGCGGCAACGCCGACGCGATCGACGCGGGCGTTTCGCCGCCGGACGCACACGGCGGCGTACATGTTGGATGGCGCCGGTCGGTGTTGGGTTACGGCCGTTTGGTGATTGCATCGGGGGTTAGCCAGACATCCACGTCTTGCGACCCACAAACAACAAACGGCGTGGTGATCCCGAAGGGTGAACGCGCATTGGCTGGGTGGACAGCTGTGGGGTGTGCGAGCCATCGACGTATGAACGGCGCCATCCTGACCACGTCTCGCAACTGCTGAGGTTCGGATGAAAGGGAAAGCCCCGCTTTGAGGTTGGTCCGCCGATCCCGCGTTCGCGGCCGAAAGCTGCTCGGAGGTCTCATTCACGAGTACAAGGCCGCGGCGTGATAAGCGGCGAATTGGGTTTCCGGCACCCTCACGTAAGCGAGGCGTCTGTGAATGGAGACGATCGCCGAGATCTACGGCAGCGAAATCGCGGCCATGGTGAACCAGCGCTGGTAGCCGCCGCGCAGCTGCGAGAGGCGCGTCACCCGAGGACGGTGACCACGGCAGCCGGAAGCGGCGAGAAAGAGCGACCGCCTCGCCGGTCCGCTTCGCGATCGCCGCGAGATCGCCGCCGCGATGAGGTCGCGAGGCGCCATCCAGCTGCCGCCACCGCAAGCACCTGCGGAAGCGGGACATACGCCTCGAGCTTGGCGGCATCGATACCGCCCGTGGGGATGAAGCGCACGAGCTGGTACGGAGCCGCCAGCGCCTTGATGTCGCCGCTCCGCCGGCCGCCTCGGCCGGGAAGAACTTGACGACGTCTAGCCCCCCGCAGTCGGGCCATGTCGACCTCGCTCGGCGTGCAAACGCCGGGGACGATCGTCGCCCCTCGGCCCAGTGGGTACTCAACGACATCCGGGCTGAAGCCCGGGCTGACGAGGAACGGCGCGCCGGCGTCGAGCGCGCGATCGGCGTCCTCTCGTCAGGATTGTCCTGCGCCGAGCAAGATGTCGGAGCGGCCGCCCAGTGAGGCCACGGCGGCGGCTGCAGCCGGCGTCCGAAACGTGGCCTCGACGCACCGGCAGTCCAGCATCGACGAGCGCATCCGCGAGCGGCGGCGCCAGCTCTGCATCGGAGACCTCGACGACCGGGAGAAGCGACAGCTCGGCGAGCCGCTGTAACTGCGTAATCGCCCCCGGTCATCCTGTGATCCTAAGATATGATGATTCTGCGGTTGCAAGGGGCAGACCTCGGACGGCCGCAGCGCCGACGAGGAGGAACGGGTGCGCTCTGCTAGACGGAACACAGACCAGTAGCTGTGACGCTCGACCAGGCACAGATGTTCGATCTGAGCGGGAAGCTCGCGCTCGTGACCGGCTGCCGACGGGGAATTGGACTCGTGATGGTCGAGGTGCTGGCGCGAGCGGGCGCGGACATCATCGGGGTCAGCGCGCAACTCGAGGCGGCGGGCAGCGAGGCGCAGCGACGGGTCGAGGCGGCCGGCCGGTCCTTCTCCGGCTTCCGCGTCGACTTGGCAAATCGGGCGGAGGTTTTGCAGTTCACCGCTGAGGTCGCTGCCGCTGACCGCCCGGTCGACATCCTCGTCAACAACGCCGGAATCGTCGTGAGGACTCCCGCCGCCGAGCACGACGATCGGACCTGGGACGCCGTCCTCCAGGTCAACCTGACCGCGCCCTTCGTCCTCACGCGTGAGATCGGTAGGGGCATGGTGGATCGGGGCGCGGGCAAGGTGATCTTTACGGCGTCGCTGCTCAGCTTCCAGGGAGGGATTCTGATCCCAAGCTATACGGCCTCGAAATCTGGCGTCGCCGGTCTGATCAGGGCATTCTCCAACGAGTGGGCGCCGCGCGGGGTCAACGTAAACGGGATCGCGCCCGGCTACTTTGCGACCGACAACACCGAGGCGCTATGGGCCGATCCGGTCCGCAGTCGGTCGATCCTCGAGCGGATTCCCGCCGGCCGCTGGGGTGAGGCCGAGGACATTGCCGGGGCGACCCTGTTTCTCGCGTCGAGGGCGTCCGACTACGTCTGCGGAGTCGTTCTCCCCGTCGACGGCGGCTGGCTCGCACGATGACGTGCGTCTCGTCGCCGACTCGCCCGTGAGCGCACTCGAGATTCGTCCGGCGGCCGAGTGCCGTTACGACCCGGTCGCGCTGTGCGGCGTTTGACCTGACCGGTTCGGACCCTGCACCCCGCATCGCTACGGTCCCCTTCACGGATGCAGCCGCTTCAGGTTCTCGCTCCAGGCAACCTGCTTCGTGCCGTGTCTGGGAACCGTTGCCCAGTCGCTGCTGCATGGGATGGCCGCACGGACTCCGGAGCGCGCCGCTCCTGCAACTCCAGAGGCTCCAGGATTCCGAAACATAGGATTTCCTTGGTACCCGGGGTGTCAGTCGGTCGGCACACCTGCGATGTTGGTGACGTGGGTCCAGATGTCGGCAGGCCTCCAGCGGGCCTCAACATTCGAGCTCCCCGCGCGGGCGCAGGTGAGGACCGATAGCGATTTTCAACGCCGAGGAGAGTTCTGTGTGTTGATGTTCTCGGGTCGTCCCGTACGATCGGTGGTCGTCGGATCGATGCGTCAACGAGCTCTCGCCATCCTCTGTCTCGCCCTCACCGCCACGCTCGGGCTGGCCGCGTTCTCGGCGCGGATCGCAGCAGCTTGGCGCTCGTGAGCCGACGCTCGTCGGGCACTCCAGCCTCCAGGTCCGCTGCGGCTCCGCCGGCACGACCCTCTCCACGGACTGGTACTTCCCGGACGGGGCGGTGGGGCGGCCGATCGGGATCGTCTGGCTTCAGCACGCGTTCTTCCAGACGAAGGACAACCTGGTGGCGCTCGCCAAGTCGATCGCGGTGAACACCGGTGCGATCGTGGTCGCGCCGACGATCACCTCGAACCCGCTTGCCACGGGGGGCTGCTGGATCAACGGGGCCCCAATGGCGAGTGCCGTGGCCGACCTGTTCGTCGCCGGCCGCTCGGCGCTGCAGATGAGCGCGGACGCGGCTCGCGGTGGCCCCGTATGGTTGCCGCGCCCATTTGTGCTCAGCGGGAACTCGGCTGGCGGCAACCTCGTCACCGGCGCGGCAGGCGACACGACGCTGCCCGGCGGCGATATCGTCGACCTGCGCGGGGTCGTGCTGTACGACGCCGTCGACTACGGGACCTCGATGCAGAAGGCGCTCGCGCAGCTGTCCGGCATTGACGACCGGCCGGTGCTGCAGATCGCCTCGCCGCCCAATCCGTGCAACGCGTTCGGCTCGGGCACGGCGGCCCTCCTCTCGGCGCGGCCAGATCAGTTCGTCGGTGTCGAGCTGGTCAACGGAACTCATCTCGACGCGGAAGGTCCGAACATCGGCCCGCTCGCCGAGGCGGTCTGCGGTCAACGCCAGACCGTCAACGTCGAAGCCGTGCGCGTACTCGCCGCTGATTGGATCACCAACGCGCTCACCGGCTCCTCGCTCGGCATCGTCGGCGGCTCGCCGGGGGAGGCGATCTCGGTCGGCGGCGCAACCGCCATCGTGCTCCCGGCCGGTCCTCCGCGCGAACCGTCGACTGACGGTGATGCGTGGCTGCCCCTAGGTTAGCCGCATGCTCGTGCTCCACCAGGCGTCGGAGGTGTTGGAGATCCGCCGAGTGGACGCGGCGCAGATGCTTGTTCACCTCCTCTCGCAGTTGTCGGACGTTGGCGCGGCGTGAGTGTCGTGTGAGTTCATCGGGAGTTGGCGTCGTTGGTAGAGCGGGAGGTGTCGGGCGCTGTCGATTGTGCCCGCGGGCCGGCGCGCGCGTCTCGGAGCGGCCTGTCGGTCTGGATTGGCATCCGGAGCCTGGAGCATCGCGTCGTCATCGCGGGGTCTTCACTGGTCGCTAGGAACCAGTGGACACGCGCCAGCTTGCAGCCGCGCGAACAGCTTGAGCTTGCGTTCCTGTGACTGGCTGACGTTTGCTACCCGCGACGTGTTGAGATTCCGGGAGGCGGCGATTCTGGTCCGGCGGTCTCACACCCTGGGGTGACACGGCGGTAACAAGCCGCCCTCCTTGATCTCATGCGCTGGCAGCGGGCGCTTCGTCATCCGCTTGTTCGACGGTTCACGAGAGGTTGCCGCGGAGCACGCTGTCGCCCGAGATCCGGGTGCCGGCGCCGATCTGCTGGCGGGAGATGTCGAGGTAGGTGTAGTGGGCCGGATCGTCTGGCAGGCGGAGATCAAGCGTCGCCTGCCCGCTTTGGTCGATCCGGAAGGCGGCCACGGGGGAGAGGTGGGTTGGTGTGGTCATCAGCCACAGCTCGTAGTAGGTGCCCGGCGGCGAGGGCGACAGGCGGAAGATGCGGAGCTGCATCTGCCCGGGCGCGGTCATGTATGCCACGGCCCGCTCAGTCTTGCTTGCCGGGGCGAGTGGTCTCAAGGCGATCCCCGGTCCGTGGGGCTGCGTGGTGTTGTGCGTGTGCGTCAACGTTCCGGCGAGAAAGCCCAGCGCCAGGCAGGCGGCGGCGAGCGCGGTGGTGAGCGGCCTCCGGGCGCCGGAGCTGCGCGTGGGGCGTGGGCGGCGAGTGAGCGTCGTCGTGGCAGCTTCGGGCCAGGCTTCAGGCGGCAGGTCGGCGAGAATCCCGGCGAGTGCGCGCATGCTCTCGATCTCCGGGCGCGTAGCGGCGTTCGGGACGGTGGTGGCGCCGACCGGCTCCGCCAGGATCGCCGCGGCGGCGGCTCGGTATGCGGGCTTGGGTTGCCTCCGCCAGAGATTCATTTCACCACTCCCGCACGTTCCTCGGATTCGAGCAGGTTACGTAGCTGGCAGCGTCCGTTCACCATCCGGGTCTTGATCGTCCCGATGGCAATCCCGGCTTGCTCGGAGATCTCGCTCTGGCTCAGGCCGTCGTAGAAGCGCATCCGCAGCAGCTGTGCCTCCTCCTGAGGAAGACGCTCGAGCAAGCCAGCGATTCGCCACTGCTCGAGCAGCCGTTCGGGGTCGCTGTCGGACCGGCCGTCAGCGGGAGCCCGCTCGGCCACGGTAGCGGGATCGACCGGCTCCGGAACGCGTCGGCGGAGCTCGTCGAGCGCCCGGGAGCGGGCGATCATCAGCACCCACGTCAGCAGCCCGGCGCGATCCGGGTCGTAGGAGGCGGCGCGCTGCCACACCTCCAGCAGCACCTGCTGCAGCACATCCTCCGCCGTCGCCCGATCGCTCAGCACCCCGATGAGAAAGCCGAGGATCGCCCGGCCGTGCGCCTCCATCACGAGCGCCATCGCCTCCGGCCGGCGGGCCCTCAACGCTTCGACTGCGCGACGGTCACCCCGCCGGCGCCGCCGCAGCGACTGCTGCGAATCACCCGTCAACGGCGGCACCGGGCCCGGGACGATCGTCGTCGGCATCAGAACCCATACGAGAGCGGACGGAAAATCGGTTGGTCAACCATCGCCGCCGGACGGGTCGTATCGCTAGCGAACATCATCCGACCGCAAGGAGTCTCCATGAAGCGCATCGCTCTGCTGTTCGCCCTCGTCGCCGTGATCGCGGTGCCGGTGGCGGGCACGTCGTTCGCGGCGAGCACCAAAACGATCGTCGGGGTCGCCGCCGGCGACCCGCAGCTCTCGACGCTCGTTACCCTCGTCAAGAAAGCCGGGCTCGTGAAGGCGCTCAGCGGAACGACCAAGCTGACCGTGTTCGCCCCCGACAACGCCGCGTTCGCGGCGCTGCCAAAGAGCACGCTGACGAAACTCGCCAAGGACCCGAAGCTGCTCGCCAAGATCCTCGAGTACCACGTGCTCCCGGGTGTCGTCCCCGCAAGCAAGGTCGTCAAGCTCACCTCGGCCACGACGCTGGAGGGCGCCACAGTCCAGTTCAGCGTGAAGCACGGCCACGCCTACATCAACTCCAGCGGAATCATCCAGACGAACATCCCCGCGTCAAACGGAATCGTCCACGTGATCAACCAGGTCCTGACGCTGCCGTAGCCGTCGGCTGCTCCGGTCGTCCACCCGGCTCGTCCGGGTGGGACCGGAGTGGCTGACGCTTGGTCTCTGGCCCGCGGGCTGCGGGAAGCTCCAGTCGCCATCGGCGAGGTGACCCGCTCTGCGTGTGGGGAGGGGGCAATTGGGTGACGATCGTCGCGCGCGGGCCGGCGAGGGCTTTGGCCCCAACGCGGTTGAAGCGTGCGCGAGCAGCGGGTCTGCGAGCTTCAGCGCTCCTTTCAACGTAAGTTCGGCATCGTAGGTGATCCGCGTTCCGCCGTTGCCGGTTTGACCCGTAGATCTCCTGCAGGTGCGCTTCGATATCCCGCGTTGACATCCCGCGCGCGTAGAGCGCCAGGATCGTGTCGTCCAACCCCTCAAACCGCCGCTGACGCTTTCTGACGATCTGCGGGTCAAACACCCCGCCCGATCCCGCGCCGAGGGTGGACATGCTCGATGCCGGAGGAGGTGCCGGAGGAGGGACTCGAAACCCCCGACACGCGGATTATGATTCCGCTCGGTTTCCGAGTGTTTCCGGGTGATTCGCCTGATTTTGGACGGCAAATTGGACTGTTTTGTCACGGGGGCATGCACAAAATGCGTCCTGGCGACGCCCCGAGTCAGCGCTTTCAGGGGACTGGCAGGGCCACGCTTTCGAAGGCGAGAACCTCGGCCAACCGATCGAAGTGCCGGTCCTTCTGCATGACCGCCACTCCGCCGTGCTCGGCCGCGGCGGCAGCGATGAGCGCGTCCGTGACCGGGACTCGGTGATAGCCGTCGTTCCGGGCCGCGAGGTCATCGAGCGCCGCCATCGCGGCATCGGCAACGGCTCGGTCGTTGCGAAGCATGCGAAGCTTCGAGAGCCGAGCATCAAGGTCGGCGTACTCCGTGGCAGTCCGGGCGGAGTACAGGATCTCCATGCGAGCCACGGGGGTCATCAGCATCCGATCGTCACGAATGGCCTGGCGGACGAGCGTGCCAACGTCGGGCGGCAGCTTGAGCATCCGCCACCATGCTGACGTACCAGCGACAAACAACCGCTCGCTGTTGAGGAGCTCGGCAGCGTCCACGCGCTACCAGTCGTCTTGGTGCTTCTCGAGCTCCTGGAGCGCCTCGCGATCGAGCCACGTTGGATCGAAAATCAGCTCGGCGAGTTCAGCCAGCGCCTTGTCCCGTTCCTCATCGGACATCTCGGGCCGCTCACCGATGAGCGCGGGGGTTGCAGGCGTTCGACGCATCTCCTCAGAGGCTATCGGCACAGGCGGCGATCGCGGCGACCGCCCGATCAGCCCACGTCAGCGCGACGGCCCTTGAGCGTCATGCTCGCAACTCGTCCACTGACCCGGCCCGGAACGCCACATCGTCTGCGCCTTCCGGCCACCACCACCAGCCTCCGGCCTGTTCGACGAGCCAACTGAACGCTGGGTCGTCCGCTCGGGTCATCGCTGTGTGGAGATCGATCAGCCATCCGGCGCAGTAGCGCTCCTCGCTCCACCACTTCATGTAGCCCAGGAGGGCCTGCGCGGGCGGCTCGTCGCCTGTGGCACGTCGGCCGGAGCTATGTGAGTCGTCGCTGCTCATTGCTCGATCACCAGCCTCAGGCTCGGCCAGTTCATTGCACTCGCCGACGCAGGTAGGCGTTGAGCCGCTCTGCCGGATCGCTCTCGTCAAGCGGCGGAAGCAGCTTGACGTAGCGCTCTGTCGCTTGGAGCGAGCTGTGGCCCATGTACGCCATCAGCTCCCGGAGTGTGTAGCCCGCGGCCATCAGGAAGCTCGCGTAGGTGTGTCGGCATTCGCGGAGCGTGATCGGCTCGAGCCCGGCAGCCTCCCAGCGCTTGCGGGCGCGCTCGGCGATCTTGCCCGACATGACCGAGACAGCGCTCACCGCTCCGCTCTCCCGCCGCCCCTGCCGCATGAACTCACCCAGCAGGATCGGCCGGAGCGGCTCGGCAATTGGCGGCCGGCGGCCAGTCCCCGCCTGGCTCTTGGCCTTCCGGACGACGAGGCGATATCCGTCGAGCTCGACGTCGGGCCAATCCAGCCGCTTGATCTCCGCTCTCCGCAGGCCTGCATAAAAGGCGAAGGCGTACGGAACGCTGTCGGCGGGATCCAAGGCGGCAATGAGGGAGTCCGCCTCGTCGGCGTTGGCGACTCTCGTGCGCGGGTTCTCATCATTTGGCGGCAACTCGATGCAGCCGGCGGCGTCCTCGACGGCGTCGGCGTCGGCGACGTCGACCTCGATCACCAGCGGCGTCCCGCCGAGCCGGCGTACCTCCTCGGCGGCGGCCTGTAGTCCGACCTGCCCGCGCGCCAGCAGCGCGACCCGCGCGCCGCGGCGACCGAAGGCTTCTGCCACGGCTAGTCCCACGCCCGCAGAGGCGCCGGTGATTACCACGGTCTGAGTCATGTGCGTGGATACATGTCGAGGTCCTTTTTGGTCATGGCCAGGTCTGGTAGCGATCAGCGTCCCGGGTGCGGAGGGCGAGCCCGTTCCCGGGGGAACCGAGGTCCGGGCGGAGCATCCCTCCGGTTGGCGAGAGGGTTCCGTCGAAGAGCATCCGTTCGATGCGAACGTGGTCGTGGAAGTACTCGAGGTGGACGAGCTGGTGCAGGGCGCAGCCGGCGTGGGCGGTGATCGCGGGCGCGCAGTGGGCGGAGAATGGACGGTTCCGCGCTGCGCACAACGCGTCGATGCGCACCAGCTCGGTCAACGCGCCACAACGAGTGACATCCGCCTGCAGGATGTCGACGGCCTCCGCGTCGAGCATCCGCTGCGCGTCGAACAGGCTCCAGCTGTACTCCCCCGCGGAGTCGGCGCATCCGCCGCACTGCGCTCGGCCGCAGCCCTCGGCGACGAGCTCTCGCGCGCCGACGCCCGCCTCGCGCCGCTCGCGATCGACCTCTATGTCGGCGCACCGCGAAAACCCTCCGCGCCAACCAGCGCAACTCGCGCCGGCTCGCCAAGGTCATGTTCATCGACAACCGCCCGGCGAGCTAGAGCCGCGACCGGCTAGTTCGCTACGTGCCAGTGACCGCCATGATGAAGTCGATCCTCGACACGATGCGCCAGCCAGCCAGCGTGACACTCACCACGAACGGTGCCCGGCCGCGTGGCTGTCCCCGAGCCGGGCACACCCAAAGCGGCGCGGCACCGTTCCCGACGCGCTGCAAGCTTCGCGGCAGAACGCTCGAACGCATCGACTACCCCCGATCTGAGTACCGCATTGAACGCGGAATAGGAGCCCCCCGCGATCGGCGATCGACCTGCTCGAGCGGGGCGGTCCGACATGGGCTGGCGGTGGCACCCCACGTTCGGAGAGCCACCCTCCGTGAGCACCTGCCGTGTCACAAAGCACCGGCCCCGACGCGTCTCCGCTGCCGCTGCCCTTTTCCGACTCAGCGCGCTGGAATAGCGTTGGACTGTTCGTTGGACTGTTTTGTCAGCCAGCGAGCGGTTTCTGGCGGTTCTTAGCGGTCGACAGACTGACGAGCGAATCCGCCGGATCCCCAATAACCACATGACTTTCCTGCAAACGACGTGATGCCGGAGGAGGTGATGCCGGAGGAGGGACTCGAACCCCCGACACGCGGATTATGATTCCGCTGCTCTAACCGACTGAGCTACTCCGGCGGGGCGGGCGCCGAGTCTACCGTCGGCGCTCAGTCGATCCCGCGCCACTGGGTTTGCAGCGCGGCGACGCCGGCGACGATCGCATCGAGCGATGAAGGCTTGCGCGACCACAGCGACCAGTAGGGGAGGGTGGAGCTCGCGGGGGGGAGGCGAGGACGGTCGAGCTTGATCCGGACGGGCAGCGTGAGCGAGTCGCCGATCACGATGCCCTCGCCGACGTCGAGCATCGGCAGGAGGCCGGTGATCGCCGCCAGGGAGGCGGGAACCAGGCGGGAAACGAGGTCCTGGTCACGGTCGTTGGTAAGCCGCATGACGATGAAGTTGTTGCACTGGCTGAGGATCGTGCGGCTGACGTCGCTCGGGCGCTGGCTGACGACGGCGAGGCAGACTCCGTACTTTCGACCCTCCTTGGCGATCGTCTCGAACGCCTCGCGGGCGACGTGGTGGATTGCGGAGACCTGAGCGCCCTCAGGCAGGTAGACGTGCGCTTCGTCGCAGACGATGCACAGCGGCGTCCGGGCGCTGGGCTCCATCCAGAACTGGACGTTGTAGACGAGGCGCACAAGCACGGCGGCGACCATCGGGAGAATCTGGCTCGGCACTTCGGAGAGGTCGATGATCTTGATGCCGGTCTCGCCGGGCCCGGCCGACAGGAGCTTGGACGCGAGGTCGATCAGCCAGTCGGTCGACTCGGTCGACTCCGGTGGATGGAAGATGAACCCGTAGCGCGGATCGGCGACCCGCGACTCGAGGCGCGAGATCAGCCCGCCGAGCTTGCCCGCGAAGGGCCCCGGATCGACGCGCCCCGACGGCTGGCGGACGATCGTCTCGAGCTGGTCGCGCTCGAGCCATTCGAGCAGGCGCGACAGGCGATAGGGCACGGGCGAGTCGGCGGTCGCGGTGGCAGCCGCCTCGCTCGCGCCGCGCTCGACCAGGGTCGAGCGCTTCAATATCTGGATCCGGTCGCCGAGGCACAACCGCTGGTCGGCCGCGAACTGGTCGGTCTCGTTGAGCACCAGCGACAGCAGCTCCTCCCGCTCGAGCAGCCAGTAAGGCACGTGCAGGGCCTCGTCGCCCCCGTACAGGAGGTCCGCCGGTCCGGCGACGCGTAGCCGCCTGGCGACCGGCGGCGAGCCGTCGCCAGGTTCGGCCAGCGCGGCATACTCGCCGTGGAGGTCGAGCACAATCACGTTCGCGTGGCGCAGGCGGGCGGCCCGGTCGAGCAGCAGTGCGACGGTCCAGCTCTTGCCGGCGCCGGTGTTGCCGAGCACGGCCAGGTGGCGCTGGAACATCCGGTTTCCGTCGGCGATCGCGAGCGTGTCGCTCGACGCGACGTAACGGCCGAGCACGAGCCGGTGCTCGGACCCGACATCGGCACCCAATGTCGACATGAACCCGCGCAGCCGGTCGCCCTCGACCAGGAAGCAGTGCGCGTCCAGGTGCGGCAGACTCGCCACACCCGGCCCGAACACGCCGATCCCGCCGCCCGCCGGATCGAACGTGCCGACCGGCATCGCGGTCATCCGGAGCGACTGGGGGCCGCACCGCTCGAGCTCCGCGACGACGCTCATCAGGAACACGCGCCCGATCGGGAAGGCGACCAGGTCCGAGACGCCGACGTGATCGGCCTCGGGCCCGCTCAACGCGACCTCGATTCGGCTGGCGTTCACGACGGTGACGCGACCGACCGGGCTGCCGGCGGACAGGTCGAGCTGCGGCGCCTTGACCGGTGCGAGCGTCACCATACCCAGGTAATCGGCAATCTCGGGCAAGTCCGACAATGATTGACGGATCCCGCCACTTGTCGTCGTACGGACCCTGGGGCATAAGATCGAGCCGTGACCGAGCTCGCGCCCGCCATCGAAACGATCCTCGGGCGGTGCCTGGCCGTCCAGCCGGACGAGGACGTGCTCGTGATCGTCGACGAGGGGACCCGGGCGATCGGCGAGGAGCTGCGGGCGGCCGCGTCGGCTCGCGGGGCTGACGCCGTGCTCGCGCTGATGGACGAGCGGGCGACCGACGGCACCGAGCCTCCGCGGGCGATCGCCGCGGCGATGCTCGCCACCGATGTGATCATCGCCCCGACCAGCCGCTCGCTCAGCCACACCCACGCGCGCAAGCGCGCGACCGACGGCGGCGCGCGCGCGACGACGATGCCCGGCGTCACCGCGGACATGCTGGCTCGCGTGATGGCCGTCGAGTTCGACACGATGGCCGCGCGCTCGCGTGCGGTTGCAGCGCTCCTCACCGACGCTGCGACGGCCCACGTCAGCTGTTCGCGCGGGACCGACCTGACGCTCGACCTGACGGGACGCGACGGGATCTCCGATGACGGCGACCTGACGGCCGCCGGCGCGTTCGGCAACCTCCCGTGCGGTGAGGCGTTCGTCGCGCCGCTCGCGGGCGACGGGGTGATCGTCGCCTCGTCGCTGGCGCCGCTGGGGCTCAGCGACCCACCGGCGACCCTGACCGTCAGCGGCGGCAGGATCGTCGATGCGACCGGTGGCCTCGGGCCCGAGTACATCGCCCGCCTGCGCGCCCACGGGGAGCTCGGTACCAACCTCGCCGAGCTCGGTGTCGGGACGAACGACCGCGCGACCCTGACCGGGAACATGCTCGAGGACGAGAAGATCCTCGGCACGGTGCACGTCGCATTCGGCGCGAGCGCCGGGATCGGCGGCACCGTCTCGGTCCCGATCCACCTCGACGTCGTCGTGCTGGCGGCGAGCCTGACGGTCGGCGGCATCCAGGTGCTGGACGCGGGGCGCTACGTGCTCCCGGTTTAGTTGAGCCCGCTGCTAGCCGTCCCCAACGTCTCAGAGGGCCGCGACCCCGGGGCGATCGCCGCGATCGTAGCCGCCGCGACCGCCGAATTCGTCCCGCCCGCCCGGGACGGATTCAAGGCCGGGCGGGTGCGCGTCCTCGACATCCACACCGATCCCGACCACAACCGCACGGTGATCACGCTCACGGCTGGGCCGGGCGAGCTCGCTGCCGCGCTGACGGCGATCGCGGCGGCGGCGATCGAGCGGATCGACGTGCGCCACCACGAGGGCGTGCACCCGCGGGTCGGCGCGATCGACGTGGCTCCGATCGTGTTCACGACCCCGGAGGACCGGGGCGCCGCCTGCGCGGAGGCGCTGCTCGCGGCCGATCGTCTCGCCGACGAGCTGAACCTGCCGGTGTTCCTCTACGGCCTGCTGACGGACGGCCTCAGGACCCGCGCCGAGGTCCGCCGCGGCGGCATCGAAGCGCTCGCTGCCCGGATCGTGGCCGGCGAGCTGACCCCCGACTTCGGGCCACGACGGCTGCACGAGACCGCCGGCGCGGTGCTGGTCGCCGCGCGCCCGCCGCTGGTCGCGTTCAACGTCGAACTGGCGCCGCCCGCGACGCTCGCCGACGCGAAGCGGATCGCGGCACTGATCCGCGAGTCCGGCCCCGAGGGGCTCCCGGGCGTGCGGGCGCTGGGGGTACACCTCGCGGCCCGCGACGCCGCCCAGATCACGACGAACATCGAGGACCCGGTCGCGACCTCGCCGGCTGAGCTGATCGAGGCGATCCGGCGCCACGCACGGCCCGCTCGCGCCGAGCTCGTGGGCCTCGCTCCGGCCACCGCACTGGAGGGCCTCCCACCCGACGTCCCGGTTGCGAACCGCCGCACGATCGAGGACGCGCTCAGAGCGTCTCTTAGCGACTAACCTCCATTGGCGAATGGCACAGACTCCTCGCAAGCGTCGCAGCAAGCACCGGGGCAACGCGGCGGGCGTGATCGAGTCACGTGGGCGCACCGGCCGTCCGCCGACCCCCGACGAGCGCAAGCGCCAGGTTCGCGAGCAGGCGCGCGAGCGGCGCCTCAACACGCCGCCGACCTGGCAGAGCTCGCTCAAGCGCTCGGCGCTCGCCGCCGGCATCATGCTGGTCGTCCTGATCGTGATCGAGAAGGGCACGGCCGCGCACAAGGTCGAGGGCGCGGTGCTTGTGGCGGCGCTGGCGGTCGCGATCTACACGCCGGCGGCCTACTACCTCGAGTCGTGGATGTACCGGCGCCGGATGACCAAGCAGGGTACGACGCCGAAGCGATGATCGATGTCCGGATGTTCACCGTCGGGCCGCTGCAGGAGAACTGCTTCGTCGTGCGCGCCAAGGGCGCTGACCGGGCCGTGATCGTCGACCCCGGCGACGAGGCCGACCGTCTCCTCGCCGCCGCCGACGCGCTCGGGATCGCGACGGTCGAGGCGATCCTCCTGACCCACACGCACTTCGACCACATCGGCGCGGTCGCGGCGCTCCATCGTGCGACCGGCGCCCCGGTCTACTGCCCGGAGCTCGAGCGCGAAGTGCTCGCGCACATCAATGAGTTGGTCAACTGGCCCGGGTTCGGGCCATTCGAGGAGTACGAGGCGGACGCGACGGTCGCCGGTGGCGAGACGCTCGAGCTCGCGGGACTCACCTTCGACGTCCGCTTCACGCCCGGGCACAGCCCCGGACACGTCACCTACGCGATCCGCGGGGAGGACGCGTTGCTGTCGGGCGACGTGCTGTTCGAGGGGTCGGTCGGCCGAGTCGACCTGCCAGGCGGCGACTGGGCGACGCTGCTGGCATCGATCGAGTCGCTGATCGACGAGTTCCCTGCCCAGACGGTCATCTATCCGGGGCACATGGGGATCACGACGCTCGGGCGCGAGCACGCGACCAACCCGTTCCTGCGGGAGCTGGCTCCGCGGTGAGCCTGCAGGCCCCGAAGGGCACTTTCGACATCCTCCCGCCGGATGCCGAGCGCCGCTCGGTGCTCGAAACGCACGCCCGCAAGGTCCTCGGCGCGGCCGGCTACAAGCGGATCGAGACGCCCGCGTTCGAGGCGACCGAGGTGTTCTCCCGCGGCGTTGGGGAGGCGACCGACATCGTGCAGAAGGAGATGTACACGTTCGACGACGGCGGTGGTCGCTCGCTGACGCTCCGCCCTGAGGGCACGGCGCCCGTCTGCCGGGCGTACATCGAGCACGGCATGCACAAGCTCGCCCAGCCCGTAAAGCTGTGGTACCTGTCGAGCTTCTTCCGTGCCGAGCAGCCACAGAAGGGCCGCTACCGCCAGTTCTGGCAGGTTGGCGCCGAGGCGATCGGCGTAGCCGGCCCCGACACCGACGCCGA
>Ga0302314_10003346_pt1 | contig 29602 bp, 28 predicted proteins | sample III_Palsa_N2_3_FD_200533 | JGI IMG/M metagenome (GOLD analysis project Ga0302314, IMG submission 200533) | Peat permafrost microbial communities from Stordalen Mire near Abisko, Sweden - III_Palsa_N2_3 | ecosystem: Environmental > Terrestrial > Soil > Palsa > Peat permafrost | place: Sweden...
GCGAGAATGCGCGGCCCGAACGTCTCGGCGCGGTGGAAGTGTCGAAATGGCGCATGGCGATGCAGCGGACTATGGCGTTTCGCGCGAAATCGCCCGAGCGGTTCTACGATGTCCACTTTCGCGAATTCCACGCCGATCCGCTCGGCGTGGTCACAGCAATCTACAGTCATTTTGGAATGCAGCTATCGGCGCCCGTGGCGGCGCGGATGCGGCAGTGGCTCGATGAACAACCGCCCGCGCAGAAACTCGGCCATCGCTATACGCCGGAGACCTTTGGTCTCACCACGCAGGGCATCCGTGCCGAATTCGCCGACTATGTGCGGTCCTATGCGCTCTGAGCGTTGCGCTCACGTTCACGGCTCGCCATGAAGGCCGCGGTGTTCAAGGGTCCCGGGAAGCCCTTGGTCGTCGAGTCGCTCGACGACCCGGTGCCGGGCGAGGGCGAGCTCGTGCTGCGCGTAGGCCGCTGCGGCATTTGCGGCACGGACCTGCACATGACCGATGGCAATGCAGCGGGTTTTCCCGCCGAGTCGGTACTCGGTCACGAGTTTGCCGGTGAAGTGGTGGCCATCGGCGCCGGTGTGGAGCGCTACAAACTCGGCGATGCGGTTGCGGGGCTTGCCGTCGCCGGCTGCGGGCGCTGCGCGAACTGTGTTACCGGCAATCCGATGTGGTGCGAAAAAGGCCTGATCCCGGCGATGGGCGGATTCGGCCAATACATGCGGGTCAACGCGCTCGCGGCCATCAAGCTGCCGACGACACTGTCCTTGGCGGATGGTGCACTCATCGAGCCGCTGGCCGTGGGGCTGCACGGCGTGGCGCTGGCGGCGCTCGGACCCGGCGCGCGCGTGCTGGTCCTGGGATCGGGATCCATCGGACTCGCCGCCGCCTTCTGGGCGCGCCGATTCGGCACAACACAGGTGCTCGTTGCGTCGCGCTCCGCGCGCAGCCGGGACCATGCGGTGCGTATGGGAGCCTCGCACTTTGAGCAATTTGGCGAGGAGTTCTCGCAGCGTGTGTGCGCCGCGCTCGGCGGCGCACCCGACGTTGTGTTCGAATGCATCGGCATCCCGGGCATGCTCGGCTTGGGCGTCGAGATCGTGCGGCCGCGCGGCACGGTCGTCCTGCTCGGCAACTGCATGCTCCCTGACACGCTGGTGCCGTCGCTCATTCTGTTCAAGCAAGTGCGCCTGCAAGGCTCCATGGTCTACTCGCGTCGCGAATTCGAGATCACGGCCGAGGCGCTCGATGCCGGCGCGGTGGAACCGCGCTCGATGATCACCGACACCGTGCCGCTCGCCGCACTTCCGGCTGCATTCGAGGCATTGCGGCGTCCCACCTACCAATGCAAGACAATGGTGGAGCCGTGGGCCGGCCTCTAGACACAACATCAATCAAAGCTGAGCCGATGGCTCAAAAACAGAGAGTAGTCCCATGTCCAAGATCGTTCGATACTCCTATGGCGGCGTAGCTCGATTCGGCGAGCTGCGCGGCGCGAAAATCCAACCGTTGCGGGGGACCATCGGTAGCTTGAGCCCGGCCGACGAACCAGCAGTCGACGCCGATCGGGTTCGGCTGCTGGCGCCGACGACTCCCAGCAAGGTCGTCGCAATAGGTCCCGGTTATCGAGTTCACTTGAAAGGCGGCCCCGCACCTGCACGCCCTCATTACTGGATCAAGCCTGCCTCCGCGTTACTCGATCCGGAGGGCACCATCGAGCTGCCCAGCGGCGTGCCGATGGTATGCCACGAGAGTGAGGTGGCGGTGGTGATCGGCAAGGTGTCCAAGGACGTACCTATCGGCCGTGCGCATGAGCACATCTTCGGCTACACCTGCATCAACGATGTGACGGCCGGAAACATGGTCGACATTCCGGAGTTTCTGAAATCGCAGTACTTCGTCGACGGCAAGATGTTCGACACATTTTGCCCGCTCGGGCCATGTATCGAGACCGAGCTGTCTCTCGACGACCTCGAGCTCGAATGCCGGGTCAACGGCGTCGTTCGCCAGCATCACCGGACTTCCGATCTGCTCTTCTCCGCGGTGCAGCTCGTCTCGATGATCTCCGCGGTGCTGACCCTCAACCCGGGTGACGCCATCGCGACGGGTTCGCCTCCCGGCATGGGTCCGCTCGTGGACGGCGATGTGGTCGAGGTCGAGGTTCAGGGCATCGGAGTCTTGCGCAACCACGTCAAGGCGAAACGCGCTCCTGCGGGCTAGGGTGTCTACGGAAAGGGTCAAAGATGCTGAAACAAGTGGTCTTGCTCAAACGACGGGACGGCCTGAGCATGGAGGAATTCATAGACTACTATGAGAATCATCATGCCCAACTCGGCAAACGCTATATGCCGTTGGCGCGACGCTACTTACGGCGCTACGTAAGGCCGGAAAAGAATCCGATTACGGGAGAAATAGTGGAACTCGATTTCGATGTCGTGATGGAAATCTGGTGGAACACGAGACAGGACTTCGATGAGACGATGAAGCAGATCGGATGCGGTGAAGTTCACCGATTGTTTTATGAGGATGAAGAGAAGCTCTTCAATTCCCACAACAACCGTGTGTTCACCGTCGATGAATATGAGTCGGACATGCCCGCGGGATTATCGGCCAAATAGCGGTAAATTCGACGCAGCGCCGTCAGGCGCTGCGCCAAACCTCCTGGAAGAATCCGCCCGTGATTCGAGTGAGATCCAGGAAGTTCGGCATGTCCGGAAATTGTTCATGTTGCAGCTGGTAGGACTGCCACGACTCGCGATATTCCTCCAGATTGTTCCAGGACAGCTCCGCCACGCCGTCGAACTGAGGTATTCCGGCAGCGCAATGCCGTTCGCTGACATGGTATTGAATGTAGCGGACCAGCGATGGCGTGCGCGGCACAAGGGGGGCGTGCGTGTGGCGCCAATGGTCCTGGAAGGCTTCCAGCGACATATCCGGTTTTCGACTCACCACCCATAGCGCGCGCAGGATCTTTTTTAGATCGATGTGGGCGGGGCCCCATTGCACGATGTTCTCCACGCCGCTCAGCACCACGATGTGGTCGAGATCCATGAAGCGCGCAGAATCCTCGTAAATCCTCTCGGGACTCGACAAGGCGCGCTGCAGATCCGCAGCGCTTTGCGCTTTATCCCAGGCCTCGACCACGCCGTTGAACAATCGAGGCGAGTTATCCACCTTTTCCGCGAGCAGGAGGCTATGCGCCATACCCGCAGCGGCCGCCAGTGTGCCGGAGCGTTGCGGCTGGACTCTGCGCCAGTACGCGGCGAACTCATCGTCGGCCAGTCCCGGCTTCTTGGGGATGAAGGCAAAGGACCGCACTCCGGTGTACTGCACGTTATTGAGCATCGTGGGTGTCCTGTTCGTGAATGAGCTCGGCCGCCCGCCAGGCTATTGCCATGATGGGACCATTGGTGTTCGCCGATACCATGCTCGGCATGATCGAGCCGTCGACTACCCGCAGCGCGGACACACCGCGCACGCGCAGATTCGGATCGACCACCGCGTCGAGTCCGCCCATTCGAACGGTGCCGCAGGCGTGGTAGCCCGCAGTTCCTTTCGCGCGGAACGCACGCAGTATGGATGCATCGTCTACGACACTCGGCCCCGGCAGCATTTCCTCTCCGATGATCCGCTGCAGGGCGGGCTGTCGCACCCAGCGCCGCATCAGGCGAAACATCGCGAGGGTCACCTCCGCGTCGTAAGGGTCGCTCAGATAGTTAGGGCGAATGAGGCCGCGGTCGGACGGATCGGTCGATCGAATGTGGACCGATCCGCGGCTGCGGGAGCGCAGCGGATAGCCGAACATGTGCATGGAGTGGGTGCTGTCGGTGGTGACCGCGCCCTTGTGCGTGAAGCCGAGCGAGTAGGGCGCCATCAGAATCTCGGCGTCGGGACGTTCGGCGTCGGGCAGTGTCTTCACGAACGCGCCCACATCATAGGTGCCCGTGGACAAGGGGCCGGTGCGGCTCAGGGCGTAGCGCACCGCATTCAGCGCCAAGCGCCAGCCGCGAAACTCGAGGTTCTGACTCAACGGGGCGAGCAATTCATACTGCATCATCAACAGTCGATGCTCGAGCAGATTCTCGCCCACCCCGGGACTCTCCTGCACGACCGGGATGCCGAGTTCGCGCAGCCGGGCGCCATCGCCGATACCCGAGCGCTCCAGCAGCTGCGGAGATTGCAGGGCGCCCGCAGCAAGGATCACTTCGCCCTGCGTGCGGAATTCCATCCTCGCGCCTTTGCGGTAGCCGACGACGCCGACGGCGCGCCTGCCGTCGAAGAGCACGCGGTCGACCGTGAGCCCCGTCTCGATGTGGAGGTTGCGCCGTGATCGGGCGGGTCTCAAGAATGCGTCGGCCGCGCTTTGCCGCCGACCCCGATGGATGGTATGAGTCGCGTAACCGACGCCCTCCTGCCGCGGATGGTTGAGGTCCGCGACCCGCGGAATACCGAGCGATTCGCCGCCCGCGATGAGGGCTTCGCTGAGCGCCGTCCGTTCCCCCGCAAAACCGATTCGCAGCGGCGCTGCGCTGCCTACGCCGCTGCGTGCGCCGTCGTCGCCGGCTGTCGAGTTCTCGATCGCGCGGAACACGGGCAGCATGCGCTCCCAGCCCCAGCCCGAACAGCTTTGGCGCGCCCACTCATCGTAGTCCTCGGGGTGTCCGCGAAAATACATCATGCCGTTCACCGCAGACGACCCACCGAGCACCTTTCCCCGGATCCAGGTTTCGGAAGGGGTATCGCCTTGCGCGACTGTTGGGAGAAGCCAGACGTGGCGCGGATCGGAGAAGAGCTTCGCCATTCCGCGCGGCATGTGGATCAGCGGGTGGCGGTCCGCAGGGCCCGCCTCGAGCAGCAAGACATTGCGTCGGCCGCTCGCGGACAGCCGTTCAGCCAGCACGCACCCCGCGGAGCCCGCGCCGACGACGATATAGTCGAACGACATCGCTATTTCAGGTATCGGTCGAAGAAAGCAACTGCGGCGCCGATTGTTCGGGCCCGCCCCTCCGGCTTGTAGCCGTCCAGTTGGTTGATCGGAATCGACACCATCTGCTTCGGCTCCCCCGCCAAGCGGAAGGCTTCCTGGATGGGTTGATTGGGATGCAGCACATCGCGCGCGCTCAGCTGAACGATGCAATACGCACGCGGCGCAATTTTCGCCGCAGCTCGAACCGCGTCGAACTCGAGCAGCCGCTCGAAGGACTGCACCGTCAACTCGGGCGCCGAATGCATCAGCGGCTCGCCCGTCCGCGCGAGCCAGTCCGTAACGTCCTGCGCCATGACCGGATCGACCGGCATCGGCGTGAATCCATCCGCGGTCGACCCGCCGAGCGGCACCCGCGGCTCATCGGCATCCGCGCTGCGCGTCGCCCGCCTGCGGCGAGCCTCGACCAGATACTCGCGAATCGCAACGTACTCGCTTCCGCGATTGAGCGAGCGAATCCAGAAATCGCCGTCGAGAACGGGCGCCTGGGCGACGCACGCCCGCACCCGGATGTCCTGGGCGGCGGTGTAGGTCACGATGCCGCCGCCGAAGCTCGTTCCCCAGATTCCCATGCGCTCACGATCGACACCGGGTTGTCTCTCGAGCCAGTCGATGGCGCTGCGAAAATCCTCGACTTCGTTCAGCGGGTAGAGGCGATGGCGCGGGGTGCCCTCGCTGCCGCCGAAATGCCGGTAGTCGATGGCGAGCGTGAGGTACCCGGCTTCGGCAAAGAGCCGCCCCTCCTCGACAAGATTGCTGCGCGCCACGGTGAAGCCATGTCCGATGACGAGGGCCGGGTGCGGGCCGCCGGCATCGAAGCGGGGAGGCTTGTACAGATCCGCCTCGCAGCGGATGCCTTCGGACGTGAAATGGACGGTTTCCCGGGAAATCATGTGCACCTCAATCGAAACGGACGTGGAGTGACGAGGGACTTCTCAGCATGAAGCCGCTGACTTCTGGGGGAGCGTGCGCCTCGTCGCGACGCAGTCGCGGCAACCGGTCGAGCAACGCATTCAACGCCTGCGACATTTCGAGGCGCGCGAGGTGCTGACCGATGCACAGGTGCGCGCCATAGCCGAACGCGGCATGCGTCCGCGTGGCGCGCATGATGTCGAACTCGTCGGGGCGATCGAACGCCGCCGGATCGCGGTTCGCCGCCGGCAGGATCACCCCCATGTGGTCGCCCGGATGGATCACGACACCGGCGAGCTCCACGCGGCGCTTCGGTGTGCGGGCGAGCATCGTGACCGGAGCGTTCCAGCGCAGCCCTTCTTCGATGGCTTTGGGCACGAGTCGCCGGTCGCGCTTCACGAGTTCGAGCTGATCGGGATGCCGCAGCAAAGCGGCCATGACGATTGAGAAGCCGTTGTAGCTGGTATCACCGCCCGCGTTCATGAGTTGTCGGAAGAAGGAGATCACCACCTCGTCAGGGAGCCGCTCGCCGTCGACCTCCGCGGTGGCGATCATCGAGATGAAATCGTGCGCGACGGGATTTTCGCGGCGCTGCCGTACGATCCGGGTCAGGTAATCACGCAGCTTGTCGACCGCCTCCATCCCGTGCTCGTGATCGAAGGTGATGAGGATCTGCGCGAAGGCGAGCCGATGGAAGGTGTCGCGGTCGCCGGCGGGCAGCGCCATCAGCTCATGGATGAAGCGGAAAGGGAAATGCAACGTGAATTCATTGACGAGCTCGGCGTGCCCGCGAGGCTCGAATTGGTCGATCAACGCATGGATGACCCGCGGAATGATTTCAACGCCCCACGCCGCAATGCTGTTCGGCCCGAATGCCTGCTGAAAGAGCCGCCGCATGCGGCCATGCTCCGGATTGTCCATGGTCGTGATGGAGCGCCCGAAATACACGCCGAGATTGTGCTCGTAGGCCGCATTCGAGTACGTCTCGCCGTCGATCAGCGCTTGCTTGACCTCGCGATGCCCCAACACTGCGACGTGGCGCAGCTCGCGCATGGTGAGGTCGGGCGGGAGACCGAAGTGCGGGCGCAGGTCGCCGTCGAATACCGGATTGAGCTCGCGCAGCCGCTTGAGCTCCGGGTGAAAGACTCGATCCTCGCAACCCGGCTCCTTTGCCGCAAGGAACGGATTGAAGGTCGGGTCCCGGAAATCCTCGATGGTAGGCAGTGCGTTCACCAAAGTCCCCGACGTGCTGTGCGGGTCAGCCGACTCCCGGCGCCGATAGGGCTACTACGTCCCTATTAGACACAGTATGCTGTCGTTACACAGCATAACGATTTCATGTTAGAGGACACCTGGTCGAACCACAAGAGCGGCCCGCGATCGCCGCGCCGCGAGATCGGAGAGTGCTGCAGAATACGTTGTACCACTGCGAAGGGGGGCGTCATGAGCAAGGAAACGGTCGTTACCACCGAGATTGAGCGGGCTAGGCGGGACTGGATGAACGAGCACCTGCAAAGCTACCTTCAATCGGGCGGCGCTCGGGGCCACATCGTCGATCTTCGACCGATCGGCGGACATGCATTTACGACGACGCTGCTGCTGCGGACCAAAGGTCGCAAGAGCGGCCAGATTCGCACCGTTCCCCTCATCTACGGCAGCATCGGTGGTGAGGTCGTGGTCGTCGCCTCGAAAGGCGGCGCTGATGTCCATCCCGCGTGGTATTTCAACCTCAAGGGTGGTACCGAGGCGTCTTTTCAAATCGCATCCGAGGCGTTTCACGCCACTTGGCGCGAGCCGCAAGGTGCGGAGCGGGACGCGGTGTGGGCCTTCATGGAAAAAGTGTACCCGCCTTACCGCGATTATCAGAAGGTGACCGAACGCACCATACCGCTGGTGATGCTGACCCCTCAAGCGCCTGTCGAGGCATTCCGTGAGTGAGCGGTCACGCAGGGTCGATACGCCAAGCTAAATACCTGATTTATAAATGGTTTTAGGTGATGCCGGCCCGCTGTGCGGCTACGGACAAGGCGCTGTGCAACTAAGGTCATTCGCGAGCATAGGCGGCGCTCGGGATCGATCGTAACGTATGCAGGCGGATATCTGCGTTCGAGGAGGGTGGCTGGCTATGAGCAAAACCATGATCGTCGGTGCGCGAATTTGGGACGCGGGGGGCGGCGCTCCGTTCGACGGCGATGTGCTCATCGAGGATAACCGGGTGCGAGCGGTGTCTAGGGGTTCCGGTCAGATGTCGCAGGCCGGATGTCAGGTAATCGACGCCGCGGGGCAGTTCCTCATGCCGGGCATGGTGGAGGGGCACGCCCATCTATCGTTCGAATCGGTCACCTCGACGGAGGATCTGATCACGCCGCCGCCGGAAGAGCACACGCTGTTGACCGCGCGCATTGCGAAAACCCTTCTCGACCAGGGATTTACGAGCGCCTACGGGGCCGCCGAAGCGAAGCTGCGGCTGGGAGTCGCGGTGCGCAACGAGGTCAACGCCGGACGGCTTCCCGGACCCCGCATCCGCGCGGGATCTCTCGAGATCACGGTGACCGGCGGCCTCGGCGATGAGAGCAAGCTGCACAACCCGCGCCAGGCCCCTTCGATCGTCGTCGACGGTCCCGAGGAGATGCGCAAGGCGGTGCGTCTGTGCTGCCGGGAAGGGTGCGACAACATCAAGCTCGATGTGTCGGGCGACCCGTTCTATCCGGCGATCCCTTCGCACTCGACGCCCATGGCATTCGAGGAGATACGCATGGCCGTGGAGACGGCCCACAACTTGGGTCGTCTGGTGAACGCGCACGCCCGCTCGATCGGCTCGATCCAGAATTGCGTACGCGCCGGTGTCGATGTCCTGTATCACTGCGAATATAGCGACGAGCAGACGCTCGACATGCTCGAGGAGGCGAAAGACCGAATCTTCGTCGCGCCGACCATCAGCTTGTTCCACACCATGCTGCACGAGGCATCACCCTGGGTTACGCCCGAGGTTGCGCGGGCCATGGGGATCGACAAGCTGATCGACGAATCGCGCAAGACGCACACCGAGTTGCGCAAACGCGGGATCCGCCACGTGATCGGCGGCGACTACGGTTTCGCTTGGAGCAAGAACGGCACCAATGCACGCGATATAGGCTTCTTCGTCGAGTACTATGGCTACTCCCCCGCGGAGGCTTTGCGTTGCGCGACGCGCAATGGCGGTGCGCTTATGACGATGGCGAGCGGCGACAAGCTCGGCGAGGTGCGCGAAGGATACCTGGCGGATCTTCTGCTCGTGGACGGCGACCCGCTTGCGGACGTCTCCGTTCTCACGAACGCGGATCGCCTCGCCCTGATCATGAAAGATGGACAGATCCATAAGCATGCGCAGGGTCATGCGCAACGTCGGGCAGCGGCCTGAACGACCCAATCGGATTTTTTGGAGAACACCATGGCAGTCGAAGCGAAGGAACTAAAGGGCGCTCAGAAAGCGACTGAGAAGGGCGCACTCAGCCAAAAAGGCGAGGCTCGCTGTCCGGGCGCTCCGAGCACGCAGGAAATCATTGCCGCCGACAAAGTGGCAGCGCCCAAGTGGGTGCGCTCCGAGTCATACGAGTTCCTGGGCGATGAGGACATCTCCACCGATCGCTACATCGAGCCTGCCTTTGCGAAGGAGGAGTTCGACAAGCTCTGGACCCGCACCTGGCAATTTGCCTGCCGCGAAGAGAACATTCCGCAGATCGGCGACTACCAGGTATACGACGTAGGGCCCTATTCGTTCATCATCACCCGCGTCGGCCCGAAGGACATTCGGGCCTATTTCAACGCGTGCCTGCATCGCGGCACGAAGCTGCGCGCCTCCGGCAGCGAGGGCTGCGCGAGCGAGTTCCAGTGCAGTTTTCATGGCTGGAGCTGGAACATCGACGGCACCAGCAAGAACGTCGTCTGCGAGTGGGACTTCCCGCACGTCGATCGCAAAAAACTCTCGCTCCCCCAGGCAAAAGTAGAGGTGCTGGGCGGCTTCGTGTTCATCAACATGGACCCGGCCGCTCCCTCGTTGGCGGAGTACCTCGGGCCTCAGTTCAAGGCGCATTTCGATGCTTGGAAACTCGAGGAGCGTTATGTGTATCTGCACGTCTCCAAGAGGTTGCCGTGCAATTGGAAGCTGGCGATCGAGGCGTTCTTGGAGTCCTATCACGTCATCCATACCCATCCGCAAGTCGCCGTATCGAACGCCGACGCGAACACTCAGTACGACGTTTACGGCGAGCACGTCAACCGCTTCATCTCGCCGCTCGGCGTGCTGAGTCCGCATCTATACGGGAAGCACACGGAGCAGGACATTCTCGATCAGTTCACGCTGGGCGATGGCGGCGCGCTCGGCGGCTCGTCGAAGCCCACCTTGAGCGAAGGCGGCTCGGCGCGTCAGGTCATGGCGGACATGTTCCGCGGCATGTTCGAGAAGGCGACCAACACCGATCTGAGCGCAGTGTCGGATTCCGAGCTCCTCGATTGCTTCTCATATACGATTTTCCCGAATTTCTTCGTCTTTCCCGGCATCTCTTTGCCGATGATCTACCGCTTCCGTCCGGATCCGAAAGATCACCGCAAGTGCCTTTACGAGGTATTGTTCATGCGGCCAGTGCCGCTCGACGGTAAGCGGCCGGACCCGGTCGAGCCCGTGCATTTGCGCGACGATCAGTCGTTCAAGGAGGCGGCAGGCATGGATCCGGGGTTCGGCGCCATTCTCGATCAGGACACCGACAACTTGTTCTTGCAGCAGGAAGGGCTAGAGGCGAGCGCGAAGCATGGCCTGACGCTCGGCAACTATCAGGAAGTGCGCGTCCGCCATTTCGAAAACGCTGTCGAGAAATACCTCGCCATGGACCCGAAGAGGCCGGACATCGAGCGACTACCGCCGCGTTGAGCGCTGCGCGTTGACAGAGCAGGCTGCCGAGCGCGCGTTCGCGCGCGTGTTGAATGTGGCGGAGCTGCCGCCGGGTACCAAGAAGGCAATCGAGGTCAACGGCGTATCCGTTCTCGTTTGTAATTCAAACGATCGGCTCTACGCCGTGTCGAACATCTGCTCGCATGCACACGAGAAGCTCGAGTGCGGGCGCATGTCGAGGGGCTGGATCGGATGCCCCGTGCACGGCGCGCGATTCGATCTTGCGACGGGGCGCGCGATGAATCCTCCCGCGAAGGAGCCCATCGCGACCTATCCGGTGCGGGTCGTGGACGATTGGATCGAGGTTGCGGCGGGTTAGCGAGTCAGCCGGCTAGCGAGTCAGAGCCTCGTAACTCAAGAATTTCGTGGTCGACCAGCCTCCGTCCAGCGACAGGGTCTGGCCATTGATGAAGCTCCCCTCGTTCGAGGCGAGAAAGTACACCGCGTTGGCCACGTCCGCGACCGTACCCTCGCGGTCGCTCGGAGTCATCTCCTGATTGAGTCTGCGAAACCCGGGAGCGTCCCAGTAGTCCTTGGTCATGTCGGTCTTGATGACCCCGGGGGCGACGACATTCGAGCGGATCCCCTTCGCGCCGTATTGGACGGCAAGCGCCTGGGTGAGGCCGATGAGGCCGGCCTTGGCCGCGCAGTACGCGCCTCCATCCAATCCCCCGAGGATTCCGAACACCGAGCCCACATTGATGATGGATGCACCGGCGCGCATAACCTTGAGCGCGGCGCGGGAGAAGCGAAACGGAGCCTTGAGGCTGATCTCGATTACTTCGTTGAGCGTCGCGTCATCCGTCTCGTGCACCGGAGCCCATTTACCGGTACCGGCGTTGTTTACCAAGCAGTCGAGCCGGCCGAAGGATTTCATCGCAAGCTCGACGGCTCGCTCCGGAGCGTCATGCGAGGTGACGTCGGCTGCCAGCGTCACGATATCGGTCGTCGGCGAGAGCTCTTTCGCGAGACTATCCAGGCGCTCTTCCCGCCGCGCTACCGCCACGATCCGGTAGCCGCCGGCGGCGAAACGGCGAGCGATACCGTCGCCCAAACCGGAGCTCGCACCGGTGACCAGCAGGACCGGCTTGTCATTCGAAGAGGGTGTTTTGCTCATGGCGAGTTACCAATAATCCCCGGCGGTGCTATAAGGGCCGAAGTATACGCAGGCCGACGGCTGGCGGGGCGGCTCGAGCCGCCCCGCGAGATTTCACCCAGAACACATTGCAGTCTCAGGCAACTCGCAACGCGCTTGTAGGCTAGCGGACGGCTCCCATCAGGAGTCGCGGCGTAGACGCCGCACCTGGATTGGATGAACATCTATCCCTATCGGGACGGGCGGGGCCAGATAATGAAAACGCAAACTTATGATGTCGTGGTGGTCGGATCCGGGGCGGCCGGCGCGACGGCGGCGCTGCGCGCGCGGGAGCTCGGCCTCTCGGTGCTCATCATCGAGAAGGCGCACAAGTATGGCGGCACTTCGGCAACATCCGGCGGCGTCCTCTGGATCCCGAACCACGGCCTCGCCAAGGGCGGCGACAGCCGCGAGCAAGCGCTCGAGTATCTGAATAATCTGGTGTTGGGCAACATCCAGCGCGATCGGCTGGAAGCTTTCGTCGATCAGGGACCGGAGATGGTGGGTTTTCTGCAGTCCCTCGGCATCGCGGTGATTGCGGCGACCTGGCCGGATTACTTCCCCGAAACACCGGGCGCGCGAGCGGATCGTTCCATCATCTGCCCGGTTTTCGATGGCCGAGAGCTCGGCGACAAGTTCACGCTGATGCGCGAGCAATACACGCGCTTCAAGTTGCTCAATCGCTATGCGATGGATCTGTCCGAGTTCTTTTCGCTGTCGGCACGGGCGAAGGGCTGGCGGCGCGTGCTATTGAAGATTCTGGTGCGGTACTGGACAGACTTCAGCACGCGCCGGATCAGCCGGCGCGACCGGCGCTTCACCTCCGGCGCGGCCCTCATGGGTCAGATCTATAAGCGGATCTTCGAGCGTGGCATCGAGGTGCGGTTGGAGACGAAGCTCAGCGAATTGCTGCTCGCCGACGGTAAAGTGAGCGGAGTTCGCGTCATCAGTTACGGCCGATCGTATGACATCGCCGCCCGGCAGGGCGTTGTGATATCGGCCGGCGGATTCGAATGGAATCAGGAGCTGCGCGACCGATTCTTTCCGGTGCCCGGGCTGACCCGTCACAGCAGCTCGCCCGAGGATGCGAACCGCGGCGAAGCGCTGCTGGCCGGCATGAAGATCGGGGCCGCGACCGAGCACACCGAGGCCGGATGGTGGATTCCGACCATGCATATGCCCATGCCGACCACGTCCAACTTCGAGGAGATCCATCAAGCGGCCTTCGATGTCGGGCGTCCGCACAGCGTGTGCGTGAATCGCCAGGGCGTGCGGTTCGTGGACGAGGCCTGCGGCTACGACGATTTCGGCAGGGCGATGGTCGCCGATCAGCTGAAGACCGGCGGCAACTGTCCGTGCTGGTTGATTTTCGATGCGCACTTTCGCGCCAAGTTCACGGCGGGCGGGTTCATGCCGACGGCGCTGATGCCGGATCGCAAAATTCCCATCGATTTCTGGGACCACTACATCTTCAAGGCGGCCACGGTGGAGGAGCTAGCGGCCAAGATCAGTGTTCCGGTCGATGCGCTTAAGGGGACGGTGCAGAAAATGAACGAATACGCGCGCGCCGGCAAAGACCCCGAATTCGGCCGCGGCGGCAACGACTACGACCGCTTCTTCGGCGACCCGACATCGAAGCCCAATCCATCGCTCGGCACCATCGAGGCCGCGCCGTTTTACGCCGTGCCGATGCACCTGGGCGATTTGGGGACCAAGGGAGGCCTCAAGGCAGACGCGCATGCGCGGGTGTTGGACGGCGCCGGACGGCCGATTCCCAATCTCTACGCAGCCGGCAATGCATCGGGGAGCCCCTTCGGCAACTGTTATCCGGGAGCGGGCGGCACCATCGGTCCGGCCATGACCTTCGGGTTTGTGGCCGCCAATGAGATCGCCGCGCGCGCGAAACAAGCCCAGCTCCGGGAACGCGACGTCGCGGTGGCGGTCGCGGTCTGAGAAACGCCAGCGAAGGAGACTCGCCATGTCATTCGAGTTGAACAAGGCGCTCGCCGCCAAGCGTCCGCCGCTGAAGACTTCGGCGAAAATCGATCCGGTAACTGCCGGTATCATCCGCGGTGCGTTCGAGACCGTATGCTTCGAAGCCGCGACTCACCTGGGCCGGGCGGCGTCATCTCCCATCATCAATCAATCCAATGAGCGCAACGGCAGCGTGCTCGACGCGCACGGGCGTCTCGCCGCCGTCTCCATCGGCACACCGCACCTCGTATTCATCTCGCAGCTCGCAGCACGTTACGGCCTCTCGCACTTCGAGGACTATGAGTGGGGTCCGGGTGATGTGTTTCTCGGCAACGATCCAGATTACGGCGGCGGCCATTTGCCCGATTACAACGTGTATGCGCCCGTATTCGATACAAAGGGCGAGCTCATCTTGATTCAGGCTCTGCAGGCGCACCAGGGCGATACGGGCGGCAAGGATCCGGGCGGTTTCACGCTCGAGGCCACCGATATCTTCACCGAGGGCTTGGCGATCCCCTGCCTCAAGCTCCTGCACCGCGGCGAGAAGCGGCGCGACGTCATCAAGCTCGTGGAGCGCAACAATCGCTTTGCGAGCTTCGCAGGGGATCTCGCCGCCATGATCGGCGCCGTGCAGCACTGCGTGAGGCTCCTCGAGGCCGTGATCGCCAAGTGGGGCGCCGAGGTCGTGAAGGCGGCCATCAACTACAACATCGATCATACGGAGAAACTGTTTCGAGAGGAGATCGCCCGTTGGCCCGACGGCAAATACGAGGCGGACGTGTTCATCGATCACGACACCCTGGGCATCAAGGATGTGAAAGTGCATGTCGCCTGCCTGGTTCAGGGAGACCAGCTCACGGTCGATCTGGCGGGTACCGACGACCGTCCGGAGTTGGTCGGGGTATGGAATACGTTTGCCAACAGCCGCGGCTATGTGATGACGCAGATCGCCTCGGCGATCGATCCGAGCATCGTGAAGAACGAAGGGCTGTTCAATGCGGTGGAAATAATCATCCCCGAGAACACCATCGCTCACCCGCCGCCCAACAAGCCGGCGGCGCTCGGGTCGTTTCATCCCGCCTGCGAGATCACCGAGGCGGTGTGCGTGGCGTTGTCGCAGATCGCGCCGGAGCGGTCTGCGCCGCAGGTCTACAAGATCGGTATGCCCAATGCGGTGATCGGCTTCAAGAACGGACAGATGTGGATGGATCAGGGCGTCGATACACGCACCATGGATGTATCCGCCGTGCAAGGCATCGACGGCTGGGGATCGTGTCCGGTGGCGCTGGGCAATCTGTTGCTATCGGAAGCCGAAGACGGCGAGAGCCGCTTCCCCGTCATCAATATCAGCCGCGAAATGACCATCGACACCGAAGGAGCGGGCCGCTGGCGCGGCCAACCCGGGAGCCTGAATGTCAAGCAGGTTCTCGAGCCGACCATGGCGATGGCCTGGATGGTGTCCGCGGCACATCCGCTCAGAGGAATGTGCGGCGGCGATGATGCCAGCCCCTACATGAATCATTTCGAAGTGGGCACCCCGAATGAGTACGAGGTTTCGCTGACCGCGCGAGCCCAGCTCCCGACGGGAGCCGTGATCGCTTATCAGCATGGCGGGGGCGCGGGTTTCGAATCGCCCTTGCTGCGCGACCCGGAAAAGGTCAAAGAGGATGTTCTCGACGAAATCGTAAGCATCTCGCGGGCGCGAGAGAAATACGGCGTGGTGTTCACCGGCTCGTTGGAAGACTACGACATTGAAGTGGACCATGCCGGGACTCGCGACCTCAGGAAGAAGATCACGGAAGAAAGCGGGCGGGTGAATGGGTTATCGCATCGGCATTGATATCGGCGGCACGTTCACCGATTTTGCGGTCCTCAAAGACTCGGAGCTCATCCTGCACAAGAATCTGAGCACGCCGGCGGACCGGTCCGTCGGTGTCATGACGGGTCTGTCGATCCTCGCCGTGCGCCAAGGCCTGCAGCTCAGCGATTTTCTCGGACGGTGCGATGCCATCGTGCACGCCACGACCATCGCCGATAATACGTTGATCGAGATGAACGGCGCGCTCACTGGATTGATCACCACCGAGGGCTTCCGCGACGAAATGGAGTATCGGCGCGGTTTCAAGGAGAGCATCTGGGACGTAAGACTCGCTCCGCCCCCGCAGATCACCCCGCGGCGGCGCCGCTTGACGGTGCCGGAGCGTGTTCTTTTCGACGGCAGAGTCCACAAGCCGCTCGACGAGAATGCCGTACGCGAATGCTGCCGCAGATTGAAGAAGCAGAACGTCGAATCGGTCGCGATCTCCTACTTGTTCTCGTTCGTCAATCCCAGCCACGAAAAACGCACAGCCGAGATCGTTGCCGAAGAGATGCCGGGCGTGCACATCTCCTGCTCGCATCAGGTGTTGCCGCGCGCTCCCGAATACGATCGCACCAGCACCACCGTGGTCAACGCGTACATAGCGCCGCGAGTCACCTCGTATCTTCAGACCTTGGTCTCGAGGCTCAAGGAAGCCGGCTATCGAAATCAGCTCATGGTGATGCAGGCGAGCGGCGGGGTAATGACCAAGGAGTACATCGAGGGCTCGCCCATCCGCGTTCTGTCATCGGGGCCGGCCGGGGGAGTGATGGGGTCTGCTCACGTGGGCCGCGCCAAGGGCTACCCCGATTTGCTGTGCGTGGACATGGGCGGCACTTCGTACGATGTGTCGGTCGTGTTGGATGGTGCGGCGCCGGCCGATGCGGCCTGGAACATGCACCACCGTTATTTGATCGGCGTCCCGATGGTGAAGGTGGAAACGTTGGGAGCCGGCGGCGGCTCGATCTGTCACGTGAACAAGGGAGCGCTCGAAGTGGGGCCCGCGTCCGCCGGCGCCGAACCGGGGCCGATCTGCTACGGCCGCGGCGGCGAGCGGCCGACGATCACCGATGCGTTGGTAATGCTTGGCATCCTGTCCGCGGATTCGGAATTCGCGGGCGGCAGCTTTGCATTGCGCACGGCGGGTATCGAGGAGGCTTTCGGGCGTATCGGCGCGAATATGGGTTATGGCGCCGAGGAGGCCGCCTTCGATTCGTGGCGCGTGGTGAATGCCAACATGACCCAAGCGGTGAGGCGATCGACGGCCGAGAAGGGCATCGATCCCACGCGCATGATCATGCTCGCCTACGGGGGCAACGGGCCGGTGTTCGCGGCGGTGCAGGCGCAGGAGCTGGGAATCGACCGGGTCCTGGTGCCGAAAGCATCGCCGGCGTTCTCCGCATTGGGGGCGCTCGTGGCTAATCCCAGTATCGACGAAGAGCGTTCCTACATCGCGCCGGCGACGTTGCTCGATGTGGAGAAGATGCGGTCGCTGTGGCGGGAGCTCGATCAGCGCGCGGAGAAGTACTTTCGTGAAGCCAATTTTTCGAGGCAGCAGGTATTCGCCAAGTACCAGATGAAAATGCGCTATCCGGGACAGAATTGGTCGCTGACCTTCGACATCAAGACGAACAAAGGCGCCGAGGATCTGTCCTTCGCGGATGACACCCTCGGCGTGCGAGCGATCGAGGCCTTCAACAAACGCCACATGGAGGAATACGGACATGTGCGTGAGGGCGAAGTTCCCGAAGTCGTGGGAGTCCGCCTGTCGACGTACGCGCAGACGCCGGCGCCACGGACGGCCGGAGGATTTACAGCTGCGAAGATCGCCGCTCCGGTTGCGAAGACGCGCCGCGCCAACCTGGGCGACGGTTACGAGAAGACGAATGTGTATCGCGGCGCGGACCTGAAGCCCGGACACCAAATCGTCGCGCCGGCCATTATCGAAGAGACCTTCACGACCATCGTCGTGTACCCCGGATGGAGTGCGCAGGTGGACGATGCGGGGGACTATCAGCTGACGAAGCTCTGATGGCCCCGCATTTTTACTCAGCGCTCGCGCCGTGCGAAGCTCGCGATGCGAGTTTGCATGTCCGGCCCGTTGCCGCGGGTGCGGAACACCTCATGGGCGAGTCCCGCCTTGAGTGCCATTCCCTCGGTCTCGAGCAGCAACCGCTTGTTTTCGCGCAGGCTGAACCAGGAATTCGCGAGAGCGGCGCGCGCGCAGCCTTCCACGTCCTCATCGAACGTCGCGTCGGCGAAGCACGCGTTCGCGAGGCCCATTTGAGCCGCTTCCGCTCCCGTGTAGGTGCGACACGTGAACATCATCTCCGCCGCCTTGGCCACGCCGACGCGCCGCGGCAATCGTTGGCTCAACCCCCACACGGGCGTCAGCGCCCACTTCGCATGCGTGTCCGCGAAACGCGCATTCTCGGAGGCGAGAATGATGTCGGCAGCGAGTGCGAGTTCCAACGCTCCGGTATAGCAATGACCGTGAACCGCCGCGATGAGCGGTTGCGCCAGATTGGCCAAACGTTCCACGACCTTGGACTGAAAAGCCGGCTCGCCCGGGTTTTCGGCAGCGAGTGTCCCGAGGTCGTGGCCGGCCGAAAAGCTCCGGCCGTTGCCGCGCAGCACGACGCAGCCGATGGAATCGGTCGAGGCCTCGAGATGCTCGATGTGCGTCAGCAGCTCCGCGAACACCGGCGTGCTCAAGCTGTTGAGTTTTTCGGGCATGTTGAGCGCCAGCGTTGCGAGGCCATCGTGCTCGCTATATGAAACCTTTGCGGTGTCCATTATCGTGGTTGTCCTCGGCTGGAATCGATATGATAAGCCCGATTGTAAGAATGCGCGCGCAGCCGCCGCGAGGGGCCTGAATGACAAAAGTGCAATTCGTCACCCACGCGACGGCTGCGTCGATCGAGCCTCCGGCATGCGCCCGCGGCCGGATCGAATCGCGAGCCTATTTCCATAAGCAAGGAGATCCGCTTCACCTGCAAGTTCACGAGCTGACTGCGGATACTGTGATGAGCGTAGGCAGTCCCGCGGCGGACATTCTCGTTTACGTCTGGAGGGGCGCTGTGGGAGTGCAGGGCGTTCCCTTGAGTGAGCGGTCGAGCCTGATTGTGGAGGGCGGTGCGTCTGCCGAAATGAGCGCCCTCGGCAGTGCCGCGACAATGCTCTTTTTCATGCCGAGGAAGCAACGCTCGGACGAGCGTAGCGCACCGCTTCTTCGGCTGCTCCCGAGGGAGCGCGTGCCATGCAATCGGGACCTCGGCGGTCAAGGCATTGCCGGCGGTGCGTTGCACGCGGACGCGAGCCCTTCGTCCTGTCATCTCTGGTTGCATGAAAATGACTTCTATGCGGGCGGCAATCAAGTGGCCGTCCATTCTCATTCCGAAGACGAAATCATCTTCGTGCGAGAAGGCGAGCTGCGGGTGGGGAGCCGAGCCTATGGTCCCGGAGCGGCTTTGGCGATCGCGGCGAACACGAAATATGGCTTTGAGGTTGGGCCGGCGGGGTTGAGCTTCGTGAATTTTCGCGCTTCCGCGCCCACCTACAAGTCCTGCGACGGCACGCATTCGATGGACGAGGCGGAGTTCTGGAGATCACAGACCGGGCGGCCCGAATACCTGGAGCTGCCGGCAGGTTGACTGCCGGCACTCGAAAAATCGGCGTACGCTCATTAATCTGGAAGGGGGATTCTATGACTGAGATCACGGGAGCCGCTGTGGTGACAGGCGGCGGAAGCGGCATCGGCATGGGGTTGGCGAAGGAACTCGCAAAACGGGGAGTTGCGGTCGCGGTCGCCGATATCATCCTCGACAACGCGCGCAAAGTGACGGATGAGATCAAGGCTGCGGGCGGGAAGGCCGTCGCCCTGCACTGCGATGTTTGCGAGCGCGATTCCATCAAGCAGATGAAAAGCGAGGCGACCGCGGCTCTCGGTTTCATAAAGCTTGTTTTCGCGAACGCTGGAGCGACCTCCTTCGATCCGCTGATGGACATGTCGGACGCCGATGTCGACTGGATCGTCCAAGTAAATTTGATGGGCGTGATCAACACCACTCGCGCGTTCCTGCCGGAAATGATGGCTGCGAAGCAGGGGCACATCATGGCGACGGCTTCCATGGCGGGGCTGCTCCCCGCCTGGATCCCGGTACACGTGGCTTATTCCGCGGCAAAGGCGGGCATCATCGGCGCGATGCTGAACCTGTCGCTGGAAATGAAAGAGTACAACGTGCGTACCACCGCTTACTGTCCGGGGGGCGTCGCCACGAACATGAAAGCCCATAACTCGCGTTATCGTCCGTCCCGGTTCGGCGGCCCGAGCGAAGGGACGGTGCATGTGCCGAAGGCCGCGTTCCAAGGGAAACCTCCCGCGTTTTATCCGCCGGAGGCCATTGCGCCGATCGTACTGCGCGCCGTCGAAAACAACCGGCCCTTTGTTTTCGATCACGCCGAACAGCGACGCTTTTTCCGCGAGACCTATTCGGGGATCGTGGAGGCCTGCTACGACGATATCGAGGCCTATGAGAAGGAGCAGGGCGTTCCCGCGGGAGTTCCGCTGGCCTCCTGAGCCATGAATATCGGCAAACTCGGAGTCTGGGCGCTGGTCAACTTCATGACCGCGCCCGACAGCGCCGCGTTTGCACGGCGCGTCGAGGCGTGGGGCTACCGCACTCTCTGGGTTCCTGAGATCACCGCGCGCGATCCTCTGGTCGCCTGTTCGTGGCTGCTGGCGCAGACGAGCAGGCTCAACCTCGCCACGGGAATCGTAAGCATCTATTCACGGGACCCCTATGCAACGGTCAACGCTCAAAATGCCCTGTCGGAGCAATCGGGCGGCCGCTTTTTGCTCGGATTAGGTGTGTCTCACGGTCCGTTCGTGGAAGGCGTTCTAGGCCACACGTTCGAGAAGCCTGCGCCGAAAATGAAGAGCTATCTCGAGGCCATGGCCCGAATGAAATACTTGGGCCCGATGCCCATCGAGAAACCGCGAACGATCATCGGCGCTTTGGGTCCGAAAATGTTGGAGGTTGCCGCCGCCTTGGCCGATGGTGCCCATCCTTACAATGTCACGCCGCGGCATACGGCCGAGGCGCGCAGAATCCTCGGACCCGGGAAGCTCTTGTGTCCCGAGCAAATGGTTCTTCTGGAAAAAGATCCGGCGGTCGCGCGAGCCATCGCCCGCGAGGCCATCGGCATGTCGCTGACGCTGCCGAATTACCGCAATAATTATTTGCGCATCGGCTTCAGCGCGGAGGACATGGAGAACGGCGGCTCGGACCGATTGGTTGACGCCATCGTGGCGTGGGGTGATGAGAAGGCGATCCGCGAACGCCTCCGGCAACATTTCGAGGCCGGCGCGGATCACGTGTGCATTCAGCCGCTGCGGCGGGGCACGCGGGTTTTGACAGCGGACGATGAGAAAGTGCTCGAGTTGCTTGCGCCGGGCTGAATATATTCTCGGTGGGAAAGGGGGGGGGCGATGGCGCAAACATTCAATGCCGACGAATTGATCGATGCGGCGCGTAAATCGACGGGCGTGGAGCGTTTCGACAGCGAGAGCTTCCGCGAGGGTCTGGTTGTTCTCTTGGCGGACGCAAACAAGGTAAATTATCCCGAGATGGGGGTTCAGCGCTTCCGCGGCGCGATCATCGGCGCGCTCTCCACCCGCCTGAAAACCACCGCCTACCTCGAGCAACGTCCCGAGTTGCTCAAGCGCCCCATCGAGCGGCCGTTGTTCGTCTTCGGCATTCCGCGCACGGGCACGACGCTGCTCAGCAATTTGCTGGCCGTCGATCCGGCGCGCCGCTCGCCGCTCACCTGGGAAATCGACGATCCCGTGCCGCCGCCCACGACTGCGACCTTGTACAACGATCCGCGGGCGCTCGCGCGCCTCGATCAGGAGCGAAAGCTCCTCGCCGCACGGCCGGAGATGGGCAAGTACTACCGATTCTCGGCCATCTATCCGAACGAATGCATGTTCTTCATCCACGCCGATTTCAAAGCGCTGATGTGGGAAGGACGCGGTAAGCTGCCGGGTTACCGTGACTGGCTCTTCAACGATGCCGATCTCACATCGACGTACCGGTATCACAAGCGCTTTCTGCAATTACTGCAGGCGGATGCGCCGGGTATATGGAGCCTCAAGCAACCGTCCCACGGACTGTGGCTCGAGACGCTGCTCAAGGTCTATCCGGATGCGCGTTTGGTGTGGGCGCATCGGGATCCTATCGCGGCCACCGGGTCCTTCTGCAGTCTCATGCGGATGGGCAACAGCGCATTCGGAGTGCAGCCCGATGTTGCGTGGCTGGCCAAGAACTATCCTTGGCAGGCGGTCGAGCACGCGAATCGAATCATGGACTCGCGCGAAAGGCTCGGTTCTGATCGTATCATCGACGTGCATTATGCGGATCTGATGCGCGATCCGATCCCGACGATGCGCAAGCTTTACGAGTCGCTGGGAGACCCATTCACCCCGGAGGCGGAGCATTCCATGCGCACCTGGCTCGCCGACAATCCTCAGGGCAAGTTCGGCAAGCACGAGTATGCGCTCGATCAGTTCGGGCTGTCCGCCGACCAGGTGCGATCGATGTTCGAGCGCTATCTATCCCGCTACGAAGTCGAGGCCGAGGGTTAGCATGAATTTGGAGAATCACTATCAAAACGCGTACGTCACGCGCGATCTGGACGGCGCACTCGAGATCTTTCGCGCTCGATACGGATTCGATAAATTTCGTCGCATGGAAGTCAGCTACGAGCTCACGACCCGGGCGGGGGGACGAGGTACCGCGAGCGTCAAGCTCGCGCTCGGTTGGATAGGAAATATCCAATACGAGCTCATAGAACCGGTGTCCGGTCTCATCGACGTCTACCAGGAAGGGCTGAGTGATGCATCACCGATGCGCTTTCACCACGCGTGCATGCGGGTACCTGACTGGGCGGAGTTTCGCGCGCGTGTCGATGAGGAGAAGTTTCCCGTCGCCATGGAGGGCGGCACGCCCGGACATCTGCTGTGGCTCTATCTGGATGCGCGGGACACCCTCGGCCACTACCTCGAGTACTGCTGGATGACGCACGAGCGTTGGACGATGATCAGAGGGTTGTGAGCCGCGGAACGGCTGCGGCGCCGCGCTTAAGGCACAAACCGCTGCCACTCGCGCGGAACGAGTGTATGAAACGGCGCGGCGAAAAGCGGCTCGATGTTGCCGCGCGTCCACCGCTCCTCGAGGACTGGGCGAAGTCTCACGCCGGCATCCGCGGGATCATCATCGAGAAAACAATAGCTGATTTGCAAGCCGTCGGTTTGTGCGGTCGCGTACCGGGCGCCCATCGCCAACGAGCTGCCCCACCATATTCCGCCCACGCCGGGCAGGTCGATGAGCGCGGCGGGTGACTCTTCGCCGCGCTCGATCAGCACATACATACCCTTGGCCGGCCACCACGGCAACACGTCGGCGCCGGCCTTGATGCGGGGCGCCGCAAGCTTTCCGCTCAGGCGGTAGACCGAGCGCTCGACGACGGGCAAGAGATACGGTACCCGTCCGGCCTGCGCCAAGGCGGTGCTCAGCTCGCCGAATCCTTTCAGCCCATCCGGATCCTTGAAAAGGTAAGTCATCACATGATCGGCTGCGTCGTAGCGATCGTGCTTGACTGCACGGGCCGATCGGCACGCGGGAGTCGAGACCAGGCGAAAAGAGGTGCGGAGCGCTGCGAGCCGGTGCTGCTCCGGCCGGTGATCGAGCGAATGCCATGCCAAATAATCCGCATCACGGCCTTCCGGATGCCGGGCCGACATCGACACGAACAGCGTCGCGATGTCGGCGTGCCCGGTGGCGAGGATCGCCGCTGCGCCATCGGAAGGTGTTCCCGCGAGGATTGACATCCCAAGATCTTCGCACCCTAATGGTGGGAGCTGCAACGGCCGCCGGCAAAGCGGCAAAGTTTCGGGAGAGGTTCGCGTGATCGACGGCGAGAAGATATTGATCACGGGCGCCACCGGGAAAATTGCGTTCCCGATCGCGCGCGCACTCGCAAAGCACAACGAGGTCTGGGGGGCGGCGAGACTCGGCAAGCCCGGAGACGGAGAAAGGCTGGCGGCGGCCGGGGTGCAGCCGTTGCGGCTCGATATGTCGAGCGGCGATTTCTCGGCGGTTCCCGACGACTTTACTTATGTCTTTCATGCGGCCGTGGACCCCGGCGCGGGAGACTGGCGCCGCTGCGTCCAGACCAACGCAGACCACTCCGGAAAGCTCATGTATCACTGCCGCAAGGCGAAAGGGTTCGTCTATTGCTCGACAGGCTCGATCTACAAGTACCAGGGGCATCGACCGCTCACGGAGTCGGACGGTCCAGGGGTGCCTGACCGGGCGAACTACAGCTTTTCGAAAATAGCCGGCGAAGCCGTCTGCACCTGGGTCGCGGAGCACTTCAAGGTTCCGCTGACCATCATTCGTATCTGCTCGACTTACGGGCCCTTGGGCGGGGCACCCGCTGATCGGCTGGAGCTGATATTGCAGCGGAAGCCGATACCGCTTCATCCCGATAAGCCCAGCAACTTCAACCCCATCTACGAGGATGACTACGTGGAACTCGGCATTCGGGCGATGCAGGTCGCCGCGCTGCCGCCGGTCGTCGTCAACTGGGCGGGCAGCGAGACCGTGAGCGCGGAGGATTATTGCGCCTATCTAGGCGAGCTCGTCGGAGTCGAGCCGATTTTCGAATACACGCCGGCGGCGCATACGGCGCTATGGCCGGACGTCACCTATATGCATCAGATTCTCGGGCGCACACGCGTGCATTGGCGCGACGGCTTTCGCCGCATGGTCGAGGCGCGGCATCCCGAGTTGCTGCCAGGCGGAGAAGGACGCTGAGAGTCGAGCCGAGATCGTGCACGCGCTCCTCAGCGCGGCCGCGCGCCGTCGAGAAAAAGCCGCACGCAGAAGCGAATCCGCTCCTCGATCGCGGCCGGATCAATCGCTTTCCCCCACACCACGGCGCGCAGCGGTCCGCCGACCACCATGCTGAGGAACGCGGTGGCGGCGATCTCCGGTTTACTCACGCTCACGGCGCCTGCCTGCATGTGCCGGCGCAGCAAGTCCGCGAGGAAGTCGAGGGTCGGCCGTGTCCCCTGCTCGAATGCCTGCGTGAAGATCTCAGGAAAGCGATAGGACTCCGTGTTGACGATGCGCTGCAGACGCAGGCCCGCGGGTGTGGTGGCATTGGCCAAGCGGATCCGCGCCACCCCCGTCAATGTCGCTTCCAAGTCGTCGCTTTCTACCTGGCGCAGTGTCTCGACCGGCACGGTCCATTGCTCGATTGCACGCTGCACGGAGGCTTTGAAGAGTGCCGCCTTATTCGGATAGCGGGCATAGACCGAGCGTTTTGCCATGCCGACTGCGGCTGCAATCGCCGCAACCGTCGTGACCTCGAAACCTTTCCTGAGGAACAGCTCGAGTGCACGGTCCAACAGTTCTTCATGACGTAGCTCTGCCTGCTCGCGCGTCGGGCGGCCGGCGCCGGGTCTGTGCTTAGGCCTGGCCCCTCCCGTTTTCCCGGCGTTAGTCCCCATACCCTATAATGACATCGAGCGCGGGTGCGAGGAATGCCCGATCCATGGGGGCTTGGAAGGATGGCGACGGAGCGAGAAGGCCGCGTAGCGGTGGTCACGGGTGCGAGTTCCGGAGTGGGGCAGGCGGCGGCGCGCGCGCTGGCGGCGCGCGGATGGCGGGTGATCGCACTCGGACGCGACGCCGAACGCACGGCGGCCGCCGCGGCTGATATTCGCGCCGCGGCCGCGCCGGGCGTGCGGATCGACACGATCCGTGGCGATCTCGCGCTCTTGTCCGACACCGCACGCATGGCTGACGAGATCGCCGCGCTGACCGATCGCGTTCATGTGCTCATCAACAATGCCGGCGGTGTACGCGCCGAGCGCGTGATCACGACGGAAGGTAACGAGGCGACTTTTGCCGGCAATCATCTCGGACATTTCCTCCTCACCAACCGGCTGATGCCGCGACTCCGTGCAGCTGCCGCGGCTGCCTCACCGGGGAGCGTGCGTGTTGTGAGTGTGTCATCGAACGCCCACGAGAGCTCTTCCGGCATCGACTGGAGCGATCTGCAGCAGACCCGCGAGTGGAGTTCGGGCAAGTCGTACGTGCTCGCCAAGCTCTGCAACGTGTTGTTCACTCGGGAGCTCGCGCGGCACGTGGCGGCGCACGGCATCATCGCCCATGTCATGCATCCGGGCGTGGTCGCCAGCAATTTCGCGACTCACGCGGAACCGCGCATGCGGAGCTATCTCGCGACGTTGAAATCGCTATCTCCCGAGGAGGCCGCCGACACCGTGGTGTGGCTCGCGACGGCGCCCGAGGCGGGTTCGATGACCGGCGGATATTTTCAGAACCGGCAGTTGCTCGAGCCGTCGCGCGCTGCGCAGGACGATGCAGGCGCCGCCCGACTGTGGGCCGAGAGCGAGGCGCTGGTTGCGCGCGCCGGAATCAAGCTCAGCTGATCCCATCTGCCTCGCCACGCCCGCGTAAGTTACCCATAAAGGCCGCAAACATGGATTTCAGCGTCGATCCCGATTTTCAGCCAAAGCTCGAATGGATGACCAAGTTCGTGCGCGAGGAAGTCGAGCCGCTCGATCTCTTGTTTCCGAGTGCCGGGGCCATGTACGACACTAAGAATCAAAAAGCGCGCGCCTTCATAGTCCCCTTGCGCGAGCAGGTGAAGGCGCAGGGACTGTGGGCGTGTCATCTCTCGCCGGACCTCGGAGGCAAGGGATTCGGGCAGCTCAAGCTCGCGCTCATGAACGAGATCATCGGCCGCTGCTCGTGGGCGCCGACGGTGTTCGGCTGCGCCGCACCGGATACCGGAAATGCTGAAATCCTGGCGCTATACGGCACAGCCGGGCAGAAGAAGCGCTACTTGCAGCCGCTGCTCGACGGCGACATTGTGTCCTCGTTTTCCATGACGGAGCCGCAGGCAGGCGCGGATCCCAAAGAGTTCACGTGCAAGGCGTGGTCTGAGGGGGACGACTGGGTGATCGAGGGCGAGAAGTGGTACTCCTCGAATGCGCGCTACGCATCGTTCCTCATCGTGATGGCCGTGACGAATCCGGACAACGCCCCGCACGAGCGCATGTCCATGTTCATCGTGCCCGCGGAAAGCCCTGGCATCGTCATCAAGCGCAACGTCCCGGGCATGAACGATGCGGAGGACGAGGGCACTCAAGCGTATATCCGCTATGATCGCGTCCGCGTGCCGGCAGATGCCATGCTCGGGAAACCCGGCGAGGCGTTCAAGGTTGCGCAGTCGCGGCTCGGCGGCGGACGCATTCACCACGCCATGCGCACGGTCGGCGTCTGCAATCGCGCCCTGGAAATGATGCTCGAGCGCGCCGTGTCGCGCCGTACACAAGGGCGCTTACTCGCCGATCATCAGTTCGTCAAAGGCATGATTGCAGAGTCCGCTATCGAGCTGGAGCAATTCCGATTGCTGGTGCTGAAGACCGCCTGGATCATCGACAATGAGCCGCACGGCGCCGCGCGTACTTATATCGGCATGGCCAAAGTTGCGATGGCCAAGGTCTATCACGACATCGTCGAGCGCGCGGTGCACCTGCACGGCGCGCTCGGCACCTCGCGCGACACGCCGCTCGCCAAGATGTGGATGGGCGTCCCCATGCTGGCAGTCGCCGACGGTCCCACCGAGGTTCACCTGGTGCAAGTGGCGAATGCGCTCTTGAAGAACGTGGAACCCGCGGCGGGGTTGTTCCCGAGCGAGCACATTCCCACGAAGCGTGCAGCGGCGCAGGCACGCTTCGGTGAATCATGAGAGCGAAGGGTTGAGCCTCGGACGATGGCTGCCGCGCACGGCTCACCGCGACGGACGACGGGCACGGACGCGCGCATGGTGCGCACGCGGGCGGCGTTGCGCCGTGCGTTGCTCAAATTGCTCGAGCTCAAGCATTTCGATCAAATCACGGTGCGCGACATTGCGGCTGAGGCGAAGATCGGCTACGCGACCTTCTTTCGTCACCACGAATCGAAATCGGACTTGCTCGAGGATGTAGCCGAGGAGCAGATCGGCAATCTCATGGCGCTGGCATTGCCGTTGTTGGTCGCGGCCGATACGCGCGGCTCGTGTCTCGCCCTTTGTCGATACGTCGACGCGCATCGGGCGATTTGGTCAGCCCTGTTGACGGGTGGGGCGGCCGGTGCCATGCGGGAGGAGTTTCTTCGTCAAGCGATGCACCTGGGATCTGTGCAGGTACAGAGAAGCAGCTGGCTGCCCGTCGAGTTGGGCGCGATTTACGGCGTCGGCGCGACGGTTGAGATCCTGGCCTGGTGGCTCCGGCAGCCACGCGATTTCACCGTGGAGCGCATTGCTGAGATCATCGACCGACTGGTCGTGACACCGGCGGTCGGGCGGAACAGAACACGGGCCGAGCCGCGCACGCGTCCGCGGCGTCCTCGTCGGCGCAAGAGCGGCCGCGAAAGTTGAGTTCAGCGCGCAGCGCTCAGCGCTCGGCGAGTGAGTCGAAGTCGATCACGATCTTGCCCATGTGTCGGCCGCTCTGCAGGCGGCGCAGCGCTTGCGGCAGCTGCGCGAACGGATAGCGGCTATCGATGACCGGACGCATCTTATGGAAGGCGATGGCGCGGTTCATCGCCTCGAAATCCTGGCGGCTGCCGACGGCGACCGGATAAGTTTCCGCGTACGACGAGCCCATGGAGAGGACGCTGGCGCGCCCGGTCAAGCGGCCCACCGAGGCGACCCGGCCGAACATGCGCGTCGCCGCCAGCGACCGTTCCATGGTATCCGCACCGCCGACGTCGACGGAGAGATCCACACCCCCACCGGTCAGTTCTCGGACCACGGCGCTCCAATCTGGATTTGCGCGGTAATCGATGGTCTCGTCGGCCCCAAGGCTTCTAAGTCGGGCGCATCGCTCCGGGCTCGAGGAGATGTGAATCACCCGCGCCCCGAACAACTTGGCAAATTGCAGGGCAAACAGCGATACACCGCCTCCGCCCTGCAGCAGCACCGTCATACCCGGAAGCAGCGCTCTGCCTGCGCACAGGGCGTGCCATGCCGTCACCGCTGCGCAGGGCAGCGTCGCTCCTTCCGCGAAGCTCAAATGCGCGGGGATCAGGACGGTTTCTCCCTGATGGACTACGATCTCCTGCCGCATGACTCCCTGGATACCGCCGCCGCGACCGACGCTTCCTCGCGAAGGCTCCCACGGGCCGCCGATCCAATCGGGGTTGAAGGTGAGCGCCACGCGATCGCCGATTTTCACACGGCTTACGTCCGACGCCGCTTCCACGACCTCGCCGGCGCCGTCCGAGCAGGGGATCAGCTCCGGCAGCGTCACCGAAGCCAGCGCCCCCGACAACACCAGCAGGTCGCGGTAGTTGATCGACGCTGCGCGCAGCGCGATCCGGACCTGTCCCGGCCCGACAGGTCCCGGTGAAGGCACCTCCTCCATGAGGAGGGAATCGATGCCGCTCAAACGCGAAATGAAAGCCATCATTCGGGAGCGCTACAGGGCCTCATAGCCCTTCAACAATAAATGCCCGGTAGTTCGCGCCTTCTTTCCGATGCGGGACCGCCGCCTGATAGCCCGGACTGTGATACCAGGTCTTGGCGTCCTCGACGGTCGGAAACTGTAAAATAACCACCCCGTCCGGTGCCTCGCCCTCCAGCGATTCCATTGCTCCATACAGGGCCAGGGGGGTGAGTTTCGGGTCGGGCGATGCCTCCCTCGCGATACGCTCATAAGCTTGCATCTCCGGC
>Ga0302314_10003347_pt1 | contig 29602 bp, 39 predicted proteins | sample III_Palsa_N2_3_FD_200533 | JGI IMG/M metagenome (GOLD analysis project Ga0302314, IMG submission 200533) | Peat permafrost microbial communities from Stordalen Mire near Abisko, Sweden - III_Palsa_N2_3 | ecosystem: Environmental > Terrestrial > Soil > Palsa > Peat permafrost | place: Sweden...
CAGGCCGGTCCGTTCGGGTGACCCTGAACCGCGGGTATGCGGCTGTCGGCCGCGGCCGAGCCGGGGGTACTTCTAACTACTTAGAAGGAGCGCATCCCTGACCTGGGCTGATGCGTACGCGTTGGCCCCGGAAACGGGGCCAACTCCGAGGGCCGGCGGCCCCCGTATCGGGGCCGCTGGCGTCGACCGTGAGCGGTCGACGATTCTTGGCCCCCGCCCGGGGGCCAAGCCGGTACCCCTGGCGCTACTGGGGTGCGGCACGTGGTGCCCCCGGCGTCCTGGCGGGATCGCGGCGGCGAGCTGCTGCTCGACCCGTTCGAGTGAAGACGGCGAGCAGCAGCTCGACACAAGGCTCGGCGCCGCTAGGGTCCGCCCATGACCAAGCGAACCCCCCAGCCCGGCAAGGGAAGCAGCGCCCGCGCCGCCGCTTACGCCGAGGCCGTCCGGAACAGCCTGCCGCCATCCCGGGTAGACCCGGAGGAAGCCGCGGCACACGTGCGGCGACTCGGCCTCGAACCGCTCGAACCCTACGAACGCCGCATCGACCAGGGCGGCCGGTGGCACCTGTGGTGCAGCACCTGCGGGAACACCGTCCTGCCGAAGTACACCGACATCCGGCGCGGAACCTCCGCCGGCTGCATGCACTGCGGAGAGCACCGCAAGCCCTACGCCGCTCGCCTCGGCGGGGTCATGCTGCGGGGCGCTGGAGAGCACCTCCTCGACCGCGCCCGCACCGTCGCCGACGGCCTCGCCACGGGCGCCGATGACCCGGAGATCGCCGAAGAGGCCCGCGCGCTCGCCCAGGAGCTCGAACAGCTCCTCGCCGAGCACCGCCCCCCGGTCCCTGAGCCCGCCCAGACCCTCGACCAGGCCCGGGAGGCGTACGAACGCGCCCGGACCGGCCCGTACGCGCGGTTCCGCTACACCGCCAACGAGCTGCTCGACGCGCTCACCGCGGCCGAGGCGTAGACATGGCCACAGGAACCGGCGCAGCGCCGGCCCGGGCCCGCACGGCAGCGAAACCGCTCCGAGCCGAGGACCTGCCCATTCGCGTGCCGCTGATCCACGGCGAGACCACCGCATCCCTGCTGCTGCGCACCGCGACGGCCAACGGCGCCGAGCTGAACCGCCTGATCAAGGCCCTGCACCACGGACGGCTGACGCTGCCCAAGGCCGGCGTCGAGCCTCAGTGGCAGGAAGTGCTGATGAGCGCGGCCTCCGCGGATCGGCTGGCCACGCTGCTCGGCCGGACCGTCGACCAGCTTCAACGCGCGCTGCCGAGCCTGCGCGTACCGCGACTGCTCGACGAGTCGGCCGCCGCGGTGAGCTTGAAGTCCTGGACCCGGGCCATCGGCTCCGGACCGCTCAAGGCGTGCCCGCTGTGCATGGAAGAGGGCGCGTGGCTGGTCGCGGATGGTCGCCGCTGGCGCCCGTGCCCGTGCGGCCGGCGATGGATGGGAGGAGACGAGGGCGGTTACGTCCTCGACACCGGCCCGCTGCCGGACCTGAGCCGCGCCCTGGTCCAGCACCGCGCCCTGGACCACCGCCTCGGCCCGGCCGGCGATGCCCTGGTAGCCGACGCCCACCAAGTCGCCCTGTGGTGGTGGATCAACAACGAGGTGGCACACGAGGCATGGCGGGAACGCGAGGACACCCTCGGCTGCTCCAAGCACCGGCGGCGGGCGGCGCCGACCGTGGTCTACCCGGAAACGATGGTCCTGGCCGAGGCTATGAACCAGTGGGAGCAGCAGCGCCACCAGGCCGACGCCGCGCCCGCGAAGTGGCTGGAGGAACTCGCCGCCCGGTTCGAGGTGCCCGCGATCGCCGACGGCCGGGAACGGAAGCCGCTGAACTACTGGCTGCAACTGCACCCGGCCGGAGCGGGCGCGAGCGGCAGCACGGCGGCCGAGCGGCGTTGGGAGCAGCTCCCGCCGCTCCACCATCGGCCGGCCGAGCCCGGTCCGTGGCAGGCCGTTTCGTGCCTGCGTTGGGTATTCCGCCTGCCCCTCACGTCCACGACGGAAGTCTGCCCGCACTGCAACGGCCGCGACCTTTCGTGTCTCTGGGTTCCCTCGGCCGACTGCCTCAAGAGGCCGGCGACCACGTAGCCGCAGCTCATCGCGGCCCCGGCTCGTTGATCGACCTCGTTGACCTGTGCGCACGCACTGGCTGGGCGGTGCCGACGGAATCGGGCCCGAACCAGAGCACTCCCGCCGCCCGGGCCATTCAGCAGGCGAAACGGGAGCTGGAGAGCGCCATGCGCGCCGACCAGCGCGCCGGGGCCACTGATGACGAGATCGCCGAACGCGTCGGCGGGGTGTTCGACCGCCCCACGGCCCTCAAGGTGCTGTCCGGGGTGCGTCTGTTGGACCAGGCGGTCAACGCGTTGGCGCCGTGGTTCCGCAACGACGTGCCCTTGTACATCCACCCCGGCCTTGCCGAGCGCTGGCGGACCCTCGAACTGGCGGCCAACTGGGACGGTGAAGCCGAGGATGTCCGCCGGGCTCAGCTCGCCGGCGTCGACGAGGCGCTCTCGGCGGTCGGCCTGGCCATGCGGGACATGGAGACCAAGAAACCCTGTACCAGCGAGGCCCTGATCCCGGGCGACCACGCCGAGGTCGAGCTCTACCGCGTTGATGATTTGGCGCACCAGGCGGACTGATCCCGCGCGGCCCCGGGTGACGTGGGGTCTGCGCCCGCAGCGGCTCGACCCCGCGCCGTGCGCCGGGGCGGGCCGCTTTGCGATCAGCCGACCGGTACCGACTCGCCGGGCGGTCGTTGTCCGGATAGGACGTCAACCCGCTGGCCTCCGGCGCCCAGCAGTGAGGACACCGGCAATGATCTACGGTCCCGATGCACCCTCTGACCCGCTCGGACGTCTGGCCTATCTCACTGAACGGGCCGGCCTTCTCGCCGAGATGCGAGAAGGGGTCGAGCGCGGCGTTCATGCCCAGGAGCAGCGGCTGTATCGACCGGCTGAGGGCGTCGTCCATGCCCAGGAGTAACGTCCCTATAGGCCGTCTGACGCGGTGCATGCGGCCAAGGCGGCTGCGACGGCGCTGCAACTGCTCTACGACGCGTACGCCGAGGCTGATCACCCGCTGAACCCCGTCGAGTTGCAAGAGACTCTGCACAGGGTAGAGATCATGGTTGCGATGGTGCTCGGGGAAAAGGTGGAGGGGTACGAGCCGTGGCCCGGTGTACCCACGGATGCGGGCTGAAATCTGGTCTGATCGCGCTTCGCCTGGGCTTCGGCGCGCGGTGAGCTCGGTAGCGCTCCCGCGGGCACGGCTGGACGAGGGAGAAGACCCCTGGGTTGCGGAAGTTAAATAACTTCCGCTACTCTGGCGTGGTTGGGTGACTCAGATTCAAGGGCCACCCATGGAAGTCGCACCGCTCCAACCCTGCACAGCCAACTGAGGAGCTCGCCCATGACGACCATCAGTAGTAGCCACCAGCCCGGCGGGGAACCCGTCGCCGACGCGTCCGGCCCGCAGATCGAGCAGAACCTCGATGTGATCAGGCGGCACCTCGCCGGAGACCTCGGCCGCGCCCGGGTGCTGGCCGGCGTACCCGAGCGCAGCCTCGACGTCACCACCGCAGCCACCCTGCTCCGGACGCTGTCCGGGCGCTACGAGGATGAGCCGCTCACGACCACCCCGCACGCGGGTCGCTACCTCGCCGCGCTGCTCGCCGGAGCCGTCGGCGAGCTCGACCGCGCCCTCAAGTACCCGCTGGACCCCCCTGCCGACCGGATCGCCCACGCTGCCGACCTGGTCACCCGGGCGGCCCGCCTGCCGGTCCAGATGACCGAGCCCGGCGCGGAGGAGCTCGGCCCCTTCGCCGGCCGCTGGAAGATCACCAGCGGGGGCGAGACCCTCGCGGTTGTCACCGCCGCCGACGAGGACGCCGCGCTCAAGGCCGGGCTGCGTTGGGCCGCGGTCCGGCTCTCCGAGCGCTCCCCGGACTTCCGTATCCGGCAGTTGCGGGCGGGAGAGCTCAACTCGTACGGCCTCGACGCGATCGCGCGCGGTGAGCTCTGGCCCGACCACCCTGACCGCACCTGGCCCTACGCGGAGGAAAACTGATGTGGGGCAGTCTGATAGCCGTCCTCGGCACGCTGGCCGGCGCGGTGGTCGCGGGTATCGTCCAGCAGCGGGCCGCCCGCACCGAACGCGCGGAGGCCCGGTACCAGGAGCGGCAGCGCGACCAGGTGCAGGCCGTCACCGGCTTAGTGACCGCCCTCGCTGACCACCGCCGCGCGATGTGGACCAGGGAGCAGCTCCGCCTTGCCGGCGCCGACCCCGACGGGGGCGCGTACACCGAGGCGAAGACCGCCAGCCATGCCACCCGGGCGGCCGTGACTCCTCCGCTGGTCACGCTCTCGGTACTCGCGCCAGCGCTGGCCGAACCTGCCACCTCCGCCGTGCGGGCCGTCTACTCGCTGCGCGCAGCGGCCGACCTGTCGGCCCTCGGTGCAGCTCGCGCAGCCGCTGTTGCCGCCGCCGAGCGCCTGGTCGCTGCCGCCGGTCGAGAGCTCGGATGACCCCTGCTGGCTCTTGGTGGGGGTGGGCCCTGACTCCGGGGCCCACCCCCACCGGGGGCGTAACGCTGGATAGAATTGCGGAAGTTAAATAACTTCCGCTAGTCTCGCTGGTGGGCACTTCCCATGTCCGGCCTACTTGCCCACCGTCGTCCGAGGGAGCACCGCATGTCGACGAAGTACACGATCACCTGCCGCCGGTGCGGCGGGACGGGCGCGTACAACGGGATGACCGCCGCCGGACGGGGCGGGGTGTGCTTCGGCTGCGACGGGCGCGGCGTCAAGACCGTCACCCGCTACACCGCCGAGGAGAAGGCGGCGAGGGAGCTCTTTGCCCAGCGGATCGCGGATGCCCGCGCGCAGGTCAAGGCCCGGGCTCGCGAACTCGGCGGAGGCCGGCGCAACTCCGAGTTGGAGACCAGCGCGAACTACGCCTTCGGCTACCTGCGCGACGAGGCACCCGATCGGTTCCTGCGCATGCTCGACTCGGTCGAGGCTGGCCGCCTCGACGACGTCGTTCGGCACCTGGCCGCTTACTGGGACAACCGGCACACCGACCCGCCGTCCGCCTGAGAACCCGGCGGCCGACGACATCCACATGGAGAGAAGGGGCACCGTGAAGCGCACCGTGGCGGTACTGATCACGACCGGCCTTCTGGTGGGGGCGGTGGCCGGCTGCTCGTCGTCGAGCGGCAAGGCCGGTCCCGGGCCGGCGAATCCGTCGGCGGCTGTCCTCGCGGCGGCCACGGCCTACCAGGAGGCGGTCAACTCCCGTAGTTGGCAGGCGGTGTGCTCGATGAGCTCGGCGTCGCTGCGTTCCGGGACGGTGGCGCAGTGCGTCGCGAACAACACCGCGGTGACTTCGGCGCCGGTGTCGCCGGCGCCGGTTCCGAGCGGGATCGTGGGGAGCTATGCGGACGGGTCGACGCCGCCGCCGATCGCGTCCACGCCTACACCGAGCGGGCCGGCGTACGCGAGCGACAGCCCGGTCACGGCCTCCGATCTCGTCGCCGTGCCGGCGAGCGGGGGCCACCCGGCCGGGTACGGCGTCCTGGTCCAGTTCACCGTGACCTGGCCCGGCGAAGCCCCCACCACCGACCTGCGCGCGCTGCGCCTGGTGCAGGCCGGCGGTGCGTGGGTGGTCGACCAGCAGGCAGATTCCATCAGCGGGGGCGGCACGGATCAGGTCCTCTCCGCCCTGGGATGACACGCCCGTCGATGTGTTGCGGAAGTTATAGAACTTCCGCTACCTTGGTCGTGTTGGCCATCACCACGAAAGGGCGCCAAACATGATCGACACCGACGAGCAGTTGCACCCGCTCACCGAGAACACCCACGTGGCCGGCGGCCTCTACTACGCCGACGGGACCACCGTCCGGCGCCTGTACCCCGCCGAGGGCGGCGATGGACTGGAGCCCTACCAGGACTTCTGTCCCTGCTGCGGCCTGGTCAGCGACGGCGTCACCGTCGGCATCATCACCCCGCCCGACGAGCTCAACCCCTTGCAGCGCGTGCAGTGGAGCGAGGGCGGTGCCAGCGACTGGCCGCCGCACCTGCTGCGCCGCATCTGACCCCCACTCAACCGAACGACCAGCGCCGGGGGCGGAAGCCATCCCGCCCCCGGCGCCGACATCGAGGAGAACCACCGTGGTAATGATCAAGCCCCCCACTGCCCCGACCGTCGCGATCTCCCGCGTCCTGCGCGACCTGGGCCTCGAACAGGGCAAGGGCCGGGACTTCCGGATCGCCGGGGAGTACCGGGGCGGCGAGCGCCGGTCGACGTACGTCGTCGTCCTGTCGCGCCGCGCCGAGGAAGTCATCGCCGAGGAGGCTGACCGGATCGAGGAGCGTGCCGCCTGGTCCTCGTTCCCGTTCACCGTCTCCGTGCACTACACCGAGACCGGTCACCCGATCACCCACATCACCAACGGCGCCGCGCAGCGGGTGCGCGAGACCCCGCCCGCGATCGCTCGCCCGACCATGGCCGAGGTCGAGCGGATCGCCGCCGCCGAGGCCCCCGCCGTGGTCGCCATGCTGCGCACCCGCCGCGACGAACGCGCCTACGTCACTTACGTACGCGACCGCGAGCAGCCGGTTGCCGGCGCCGAGATCGAGGCCGAGCAGGTGAGCACGCAGACCGTCGGCGAGGCCCTGGCCGCCGAGGTCCGCACCGAACTCGCCGAGGCCGAGACGCTGCGGCTGCGCCCGGACGTCACCGGTGTTGACCCGTACACCTCGCCGGCCTACCTCGCCGGCCGAATCCGGATGATCGGCGACCACGGATACGGGCACATTGAGTTCTCCGACCGCAGCCAGCGCGGCCCGGAGCGGCGGGAGCTCGCTGTCGCCCTGGCGCAGTTCTTCGACCTCATCCCCGTGCGGCGCCCGCGCTGGAACACCGTCACCGTTGAGGACGGGTACGAGACGGACACGCAAGGCCGCATGCGGATGACCTCCCACACCGAGGAGCGCGTCGAGAACCGGCTCGGCTACGGCCGCACCGACGTCGAGCTCACCGGCGACCCGGAGCAGCTCGCCCGGTTCGCCGCGTTGCTGCCGCGGGCCCTGGCCAAGCTCGACAAGCTCTCGGCCGACTGGGGGCGGAGGTACGCGCGGCAACTCGCCACCCGGGACGAGGCCGAGTACGTGATGATGCCCAGCGAGCACCGCTCGGCGGTCCGCCGCTGGCGGCGGACCTTCGCACGGCACATCGCCGGGGCCACCGGCGCCCAGCGGTCCCTTGGCGCCGGCGTCCTGGCCGAGGGCGAGTTCCTGCACCGCCGCGAATCCGAGGCCGCGGCCGAGGCCATGTGCGAGATCGGTTGGCTGTGGCTCGAAGACCTCGAAACCGCCGGCGGCCGGGAGCTCGGCCTCACCGCGGCCACCTACAGTCACACCGTCGATGACGTCGAGATCGCCGCGCAGCTCGCCAAGTGGGCGCAGCGCCGCACGGCCGAGCTTGAGCAGCAGCTCGCCCAGACCCGGCAGACCGCCGCCGCCGAGGAACTCGTCGAGGCTGCCGCCGCCGAGCTGGTGGCCGGCGCGGAGGACCTCCTCGACCAGGCCGCCCGTGCCGCCCGCGAGCAGCTGCTCCCGGCCCGGCACGGAGCCCGGCCCGGACCCCGGTACGCCGACCGCCCCGCCTCGCGCCGGCCGCGGAAGGCATCGGCCCCGCGGGGCAGCGTCCGGCCGCCCGTACTGGCGGTCGGCCGCAGCAGGCGCACGCCGGTACGAGGAAGCGGCGGCGGACTGCGGACCGCTGCAACGACCCGCACCGCGAATCCGGAAGTTCTATAACTTGTCGATAGGGTGCGGTTCGCACCAGAACGCGGCGGGCCCGCCACAGTGACCCACTGCGGCGGGCAGCGGTCCCGGCCGAACCCTCGGCCGGGACCGCACCACCCGTCAACGTCCCCGTGCACCAGCCACCTGAAAGGAACGTCCGTCATGACCGAGCCCGAGCCCAAGAAGACAATGAAGCCGCGCACCGGACCGAAGCGCTACGCCGCCGGTACCGGAGCGCCGTCGGTGGCCGAAGTCCTGCCGGCGGGCAAGGTCCAGCGGGCCATCAACGTTGAGGGCCCGGTGTGGGCCAAGGCCAAGGAGCGCGGGAAGGTCGACCGCCTCTCGGTCTCGCACGTCTCCGAGCAGCTCCTCGACGCGTACGGCGACGGAGCGTTCGAGTTCTACGCGGACGGCATGCTCGTCCCCCCGGCCCCGACCCCGACCACGGTCGAGGCCCGCGAGGTCCTGCGGAAGGCCGCGCGCAAGGCCCTCACCGGTATGGGGAGCGACGTGGACGCCGACGCCCTCGCCGACGCACTGACCAGTGCATGCGAGCGGGCCGGCTACGTCCGCCCCGTCAGCGCCCTCGACCGGATCGGGGTCGACCTCGACGCGATCCAGGACCACGCCGCGCAGGTACTGGCCCCGGGCCTGGGCTGGGACGAGGTCCCCACCCTCGTTTACGCCCCGGAGCGGGCACGCCGCGCCGCCGATGCTCTCCAGCAAACCCGCTACGCGATCACCAAGCTGCGCGACGGCTACACCATGACCGACGCCATCGCCCCCCGCGACGCCGAGTCCATCCGCGACACCCTCACCGAGGCCGACGGATACCTCGACAGCGCCCAGCGCGACGCCCCCGACGGCGTCCCGGCCGCAGCCGACGAGATCGCCGAGCGCATCCACCGCGCGGCCGAGCTCGTCGCCAAGGCCGCCCGCCGTCGTCAGCGCTCCGCCCCGTGACACCGCAGCACACGGCCACCGCGACACCCCGCAGAGCCCACCACCGATTAGGAGCGCTACCGTGACCACCGCACCCGCCCTGCCGTACGCCGGCCTCGGCGCCGAGGACCTCCTCCCCCTCATTCGCCAGCACCTCGCCGACGTCGCCGAGCGGCTCGACTTCGCCCCCGTGGCCGACGACCTCGACCTCGACCGGGCCGTGGCGCTGCTCGACGCCCTCGCCGAGCAGCAGCCCCCCGCCCACCTCGCCGACTCCCATCGGCAGATCGGGTACGCCGCATGGGAGCTGCACCGCTGCGCGAAGTTCACCGCGAAGGGGAACACCGACTTGGCCGACGCCTTCGCCCGCACGGCCGCGCTCTACCTCGACCAGGCCGTGACGTCGAGCGACTACGCCGAGCAGAACCTCGGCGTCGACCCGCTCGACCTGATCGAGGCCGACCTCGCCGAGATCCGCCGGCACATCGTGCAGACCCTCGCCCCGGGCCTCGGCCGCCCCGCCCCGACGGACCCCGCGTACACGCTGGCAACCGCAGGGTGCGCGCTCGTCGAGCTCCGCGACATCTGCACCGTGACCACCGTCAAGGAACCCGAGCTCGCCCTCGCTCACGACCACGTCGCCGTGCGCCAGCAGCTCGGCGAGGCGATCGAGCTCCTCAGCAGCGCCCACCGCAACGCCCCCGCCGGCGTCCCGGCCGCCGCGGGCGAGATCACCGGCCGCATCCACCAGGCCGCCGCATTCGTCGCCGGTGCCGCGCGCACCCTGCAACAGGCCACCGCCCGGTGACACCGGAGGAGCACCTCGCAGCCACCAGCCGCACGCCCGGCCGGCGCCGCGCTCACCGGGCCCCGGCCGGACGACTGGCCCCGATCAACCACCACGACCCGCGCCAAGGCAGGGGGACCACCTCATGAGCTACCAGCCAGACGAGCACCAGCCGGACGAACTCGGCGCCGAACTGGTCGCCGTCGGCCTGATCCGCGCCACCGCCGACCAGCTGCTCGGCACCATCAGCGAAGAGGAGCATGTGCGGCGCTGCCTCGACCTCGTCGCGGGATGGATCGGCGACCCCGAGGGCGACAGGGAGTTGCGCGAGCCGCTGCTCCTGGTCCTCGACGCCCTCGCCCGCTGCGCCGCCTCGTACCTGGTCAAGGACCAGGGAAGCACCCAGAGCGCGGAGACGTGGCTCGCCGAGCAGTCCGTCAAGGCCGGAGCCGCTGCCCGCGAAGCGGGAGACCCGCACCCGGCCGCGCCCGTCTCGCTCGCCCTGGCCTGGCTCCACGTCGAGGCCCTGGCAGCAGCAGCGACGGGCGCAGCGACGGACGAGGAGCTCGACCTCCTCGAAACGGAGCGCTACGAGCGCCATGCCGGACGCTGCGACCTGTACGTGCGGGGGGAGTCCATCGAGCAGGACGCGTACAAGCTGATCATCAACGGGAGCCGTCTCGCCGCGACCGTACTCGTCCACCTCACCGGCCGCGACCGGGCACTCGTCGAGCAGCAGCTCGACAGCCAGGTGACCCACCTGATCGCCAGCGCGGAGAGCGAGGTGCCGTCGTGGGTGCCCAGCGACCCGGGCAAGCTCACCGTGCAGGCGGAGGGCGCCGAGCACCCCGAAGCCGGCACCGGCAGCAACACGACGGCTGGTGAAGCGCCGTCGCTGGCACCCCACTTCCGGGAGCACTTCCGGAACCCGGACGGCTACGACGCCTCCCAGTCGCCGCGGTACCGGGCGTTCTTCCGCGGCCAGTACGGCGACCATGAGCCGATCGACCCGACGTATCCCACGCTCGCGGACGCGCAGAAGCGGTGCGAGGAGGATCTCCGCGCTCAACGGCCGAACAAGGAGATGGATCTCACCTGGGAAACGGCCGTCGAGTACCTCATGTGGGAGATGGTCGTCCGGACGCCGATGCTGCCCAACGGGGCGCACATCGGCTACGGCGTCGCCGTCGAGGGCACCGTCTATGACGGTGGCGAACCAGAGCAGTGGGACGCGCCGCCGCAGGAGGACGGGAGCGAGGACGGCCCGTCGGGAACCCGCATGTCGTTCAAGCTCCCCGGCCTGCGGGAGCAGGCGGAGCGCGAAGCCGAGCAGAGCGCCGCTGACGAGACGACCGGAACGGGAGAAGACCAGTGAGGGAACCCGACGACGCGACTCCCGCCCCGGTGGTCACGACTGGCGATCGGCTCGACCCGGCCGGGAAGGTGCTCGACCTCGAACACGTCGACCCGGCCGGCATGGTGATCGGCGGCACCGGCACAGGCAAGACCTCGCTGCTTGCCCTGATGCGCCAACAGTTCGACGCCGCCGGGGTCCCCTACGAGATGACCGAGACCGGAGAGCTTTCCTGGCGCAGGCCGCAGGGCGGGAGCGACCCCGAGGCAGGGCAGCAGTGATCCGGGACGGCGAGGTGTACATCGCCTGCTCGATGAACCTGTCCACCGCCCGGTTCGTCCGCATCACCGGGTACCAGCCGGGACAGGCCGAGGTGCCGGTCGAGGACGCCGAGACCGGCCGCCGCGAGCGGCCGATCCCGGCACAGCTCTTCTACGACAGCCCTCGGACCAGCAAAAACCAGTTCCGGCGGCTGGGATACGCCTACCTTCCGGACGGGGTGACTCCCTGGGCGGAGCGGATAGCGACCTTCCCCACCATGGACACCCACGCTGCCCGCCGACTGCCCATCGGCACCGGCCTGCTGCTCGCCTGCAAGGAACCCGCGACCCCTCGGCACACGACCGTGCTCGACCCGGCCGCAACGCTGACGTGCGCCGGCTGCGCTGACCGGATCAGTGGCTGACCGGATCGGCGCCGGCCCCGTCAAGCCGTTGCCGACCCGGCCGGGGGCTCGCCGAGGCGGACCCGGGCAGCACGAGCCCGGCCTCGCACCTCGGCTCGGACGGTGCAGCAAAGGCAGGAGTTCCGAAGCGGGACGGCCGGGAATCTGGCCGGACGACCAGCCGTCCCGCGCACCACTCCACAACGAGAGGGCAACCACCATGATGCACAACACCGCCACCGCCACCGCCGCCCGGTACGCCGCGCTGCTCGGCCTCCTGCGCGCCGGCTCCAACATCGGCGACCACATCACCCAGCGCAGCCGCGACGCCGAGTTGAAGGGAGCCACCGACGCGGACCCGGTGCAGTACCAGGGCGACACCTACGGCACCCGCGAGGGCAGGCTCGCATGCCTTCGGCACTCGCTCTCATATACGGCGACGCAGGGCGCCGTGATCGCCGTCGGCTCCCGGGCCCTGGGGCTGCGCCTGCCGACCGGCCGTCTCCTCGCCGCCCTGGCCCTGTCCGGTGCCAGTCACTACGTCATCGACCGCCGCGAACCATTGCGCCGCTCTCTCGACGCCCTCGGCAAAGGCGACTTCTACCGCTTGAACTCCGGTGGCATCAACGGAAGTTACCTAATGGACCAAGCTGTCCATCACCTGATCGAGACCCTCGTGTGCCTGATCCCGGCAGCCGACCGCACCACCGCCTGACCCAGTCCGCACGGCCGCCGATGCTGCTCCGCCACCTCGGCAGCGCCGGGCCCCGGGCCAGATCAGCCGAAGCGCCCCGCGATGTCAGTGCCGCGCCCTACCCTTAGCCACGGCAAGCGCATGCCCGCCCCACCCGCCCCACCCGCCCCGCCGCCTCCCGCGTCGGCCCCTGGTGGCTGCAAAGGTTCACCGAATCGCGTACACAGACCCTTCCTGACCTGCGCCCCGCCAACCGCGGACGCCATTGGAGAACCCGAAGATGACCAAGAACCGCGCCCGCAAACTCGATACCCGAGACCACGCCGCCGCCCAGGGCCTCACCCACGCCCAGGCCGCCCAGGACCCCGCTTTCCGGGCCGGGCCCCGCCCCGTTCTGTCCGAGGGCGTGTGCAGCCTCGACCTGTGGTGCGAAAGGGACTGGAACGAGGGCGAGACCGAGATCCCCCGGTGCTTCGGCTGCGGCAACGAGCTGCCCGAGGGCCAGTGGAACGTGCTCTTGCCCGACCTGCCGGAGCGGGACAACGGCCTCTGCCGGACCTGCCTGTACCTGCTGCGCGAGAAGCTCGACGAAGCCGTGCGCGTCCTCGGCGCTCGCTGACGGATACGCCGGACGCTGCCCGCCGGGTAGCGTCCTCAGTAACGAGAGAGGGGCGGACATGACTGCACAACCGTTCGAGAAGAGTGAGCCCTTCGCTGTTGTGGACCCAGACGTTCCCGACGACATTGCGCGCTTGATTCTGACGGTGCCCGCCGAGCTCCTTCCGGACCCGCTTGCGATGGATCTGCCGGAGCGTGCAGCCTGGGCCGGAAAGCCCCCGAGACGCCGCAAAGACGGGGACTCCTGGCGGTGGCTCCAGTACCGAGATGGTTGGACCGCTGCTCGCCTCCACCGCGGCGGCTACGTGGTCCTGCCCCCCAGTGCCGCGCTGGACGGTGCCGAGGAGCTTGCTGCCCGCATCCGTCAAGCATCGGACATGCTCCTCGGCAGTCACGAAGCGCTGGCACAGGCGATGCTCGACGAAGCCCGCATCCGCGCCGCCGTCCCACGCGAGGTCTTCGACATCGGCACCGTGATGCAGGAAGCACACCAAGACGACTGGCCTGCCCTCAAGACCAAGCTGACCGGCCGGGTCGAGCAGCTCGAAACTCTCGCCCACCAGGTCCTCCAGGCGCAGCGACTCGCCCTGGCCGAGCCTGAGCCGTCCCGTGAAGAGCTGTACCGAACCGTCCCGAACATTGAGCTCGTCGCTCGCGCAGAACTCGGCCCTTCGACCGCCGAGATCGCCGCACTCACGACCCGCACACACGACGTGGTCGCTGTCTTGAGCGCCGGCGGTGGGGGCGGGGGTCCTGCACAAGACGCCTCGGCAGGAGCGGAGACGCTGCCCGGCCTTGGGCGGGACGTATCGCGACTCGCTGACCGGCTCGCCATTTCAGGTGTCTGCCCCGATGCGGAACAACTGCTGCGCCAGGCCGCCGAGCTCCTCGGCCGGCAGGACCCAAGCTGTCGTGTGCCCGATGCCGCAACCAGCAGCACCGTGGCTCTCGGGGCTCGCTGAACGGGTACGCCGGACGCTGCCCGCCGGGTAGCGTCCTCAGTAACGAGAGAGGGGCGGACATGACTGCACAACCGTTCGAGACCAGCCCGGCGCCGGTCCCGAGGAACTACAACTCGATCTCGGCGGCGCTGCCCGAGGAGATGGTCGGCGACTTCACCGAGGACTTCCACGCCGCCGACGTGTTCTCGGCGGCCCGCGTCCTCGAAAACTGGGGCCGGATCGCTGACGACCTCGCCGACCCGGCCACCTATGCCGCGCTCGACCGGTGCCGGCCGACGCTGGACGGCCTGAGCCTGGACGAGGCTCTCGCTGCGGCCGAGCGGTGAACGCCTGCCCCTGGTGGGAGCAGCCGCTCGGCGAAGTGCGCTGGTATGTGCTGCTCGGCACCGGCGCCCCGGCCGACGCCGCCGGCGACGCGAAACTCGGCTCGGAGATCGCTGCCCTGCCGTACGGCTACCGGCAGGCACTGCGCGCGATCTCGGCCCGGCTCGGCCTCGACCCGGTCACCGACCTCCCCGCCGAGGCGAGCGACCCCGAGCGGGTGCGGATTACCCGGCTCAGCGCCGACGACGACAGTATGTCGATCATCGCCCGCGGCTCGTCGATCTCGGTCGTCGCCCGCGTGCACCGGCCGGTCGGCGCTGTCGGCGTCGTGCGGATCGTGCGGGTCATCCCCGGCCCCTGAACAGGGCCCCGCCCCACCCCACTCGTTGAAGGACAGGAGACGGCTGTGTCAGACCACCCCGACAATCTCCCGATGATCATTACTGTGGGCGAGTTCACGGCACTGCAAGATCGCCCCGACGCGGCAGCCCTGGTCAACAAGATCGCGGCGCAGGGACGGAAGAACACCACTCCGAAGGAGCTAGAGGAGCTGCTCCGGGTGCGCCGCCCACTGCACGCCTGGCAGTACAGGACGCCGGAGGAGTCCGGAGCGGCATCGGACTCCGGTGCCATCGCGGATCGGGCCGACGTTCGTGTCTTCGGACCGCCGAGCACGCCCGAGCAGATCACCACCCGACCGCCGGGGTTCCTCCGGCAGTACGCCACCGTCGAGGAGCTCGGCAACGCCGGGCCGCTCACCGCGGCCGACTGGGCGGCCATCCGCGGCGCTGCGATCCCGTCACCCGCGCAGGCCCCGGACACCGACTGACTGCACACACCAGAGCGCCCGGCCCGTCGCGGCCGGGCGCTCTGCTGCGTGCAGAGACCCGGCGAGCAGCTGCTCGCCGACGCCGGTCGAACGCAGCCGCAGGGCCGGCGTCGCACGGCGCACGTTCTTGATGTGGAAGAACTGCCGTCCAGAAGACACCGTGACGCCGGAGGCGATCAGCCAGGGCACGGCCCTGGGGGGTGTCGGCGGTCGGCAGCCACAACCCCTATAGAGCCAGTGCCCGGCCCCGCAGGGCCGGGCACTGCTGTGGTGGGTCAGGACTTCGTCGGCGCCGCGCCGTGTCGCCGCCAACGGTGCCGGGGATCGAGACCGCGTGCCAGATCGCAGACCACGGCGAGCGCAGCCGTGAGGATCATGGCCACGTTGCAGGACAGCCATAGCGCGCACACCAGGGCCATGACTGGGTGCATTTGGGACAGGAACGGGCCGAAGAACGGCACGTCGGCTAGTGATCGCCACCACCATCCACGAGCGCAGCCGATGAGGAACAGCCCGCCGGCGGCTGTGCAGCCAAGACCGACGGCCGCCTCGGTGCGCTGGTGTCGGCGGTCGGCCGCGGCCACCACCTCTCGCGCCTGGTCGAAAGCATCCATGCGGGGACGTCCTCCGTTCTGGTTGGTCGGGGCTGCCAGCGGACCCGCTGAGCCTAGTTGTTCAGCCTCCGGTGCCGGTCAGGGCCACGATGCGGCTGTCGAAATCTGGACCGTAGTTGATCACGGCAGTCAGGACCACGTCCGAGTGTCCGGTGTACGTATTCACGTCCACATGGCGCCCCTGACCGCAGACGTAGCCCATGGGATCACCACCGAAGTAGACGCCGAGGTGCATCTCGACCCCCTTCAACTTCACACACCCGCCGTAGCTGGTGACGGTGCCCCGGACCCGGTATCCGCCGTGGTCCCGGGTGACGACGAGCTGCGCGTGACCGCTCACGCTCCCGTCGCCGCTGGACGCGTCCAGACTGATGTATTGGCACTGGCTCTCGGCGCCGGCGGATGCGCACAGCGCAAGGACCGCCAACGCTGCTGCGCCGACTGTGGCGAGTCTCGTCCTCATGCCAGGTCAACGGGGCCGAGGCCGGGGCGTCACGGCGCGGTCGCCGTTCACGTCGAGGTGTGGCTCGACTGCCGTGTCAGCCCGTGGCCTCGATCACGCCTGCCAACTGCTCCCGCAGGGCCCGGACCGCAGCGTCGGCGGAGTGGGGGGCGGCTTCGCGGCGGAGGTCGGCGAGGCGGCGGCGGACGCGAGCAGAGTCGACGCCGGCCCCGAGGTCGGCCGCCCGGCGCCCAGCCTCGGCGGCGGCGTCGAGATCGCCGACGACCAGGTGGGCCCGGGCGGCTGCTACCGCGTCGAAGGCACGGGAGCGGACACGGTCGGGGTGCCGGTCGGCCGCGGCGACGGTGAGCAGCTCGACGGCAGCGCCCGCGTGCTGGGCGTTGTCGGTGGTCTTGGCCAGGAACAGCAGCACCTCGCCCAGGGTCGACCACAGTTCGGCCTGGTCGAGGTAGGAGGCATAGGCAGGCAAGGGGCCGGGGCCGTCCTGGGCAAAGATCTCCTGGGCGAGGCGAACCTCGCGCACGGCCTCGACCGCGTTGCCCTGTAGCGCGGCGAAGCGCGCGGCCAGGGCGTGAAGGCCGGCGCGCTGGACGGGGTGGACTTCGCGTCGCGCCCCGTACAGGGCCAGTGCGATGCCGTCGGCGGCGATGTCGGGACGGTTGAGGTACCCCCAGACCCGGGCGAGGCATTGCAGCAGGTGAGCGGTCAGCTCGCGGTCGCCGCTCTCTCGCGCGGCGTGCACGGCCAGGGTGAGGTATTTCAGCGCGGCAGCGCGCTGGGCAGTGTCGTGGCTCATCCAGCCGACGCAGCCGGCGAGGTCGGCGAGCGAGTGAAAGAGGTCGCGCCCGGCGGCCTGGCTGTAGTGACCCGTGCTGATCATGCGTGTGGCCCAGGCGAGTTGACCGGTGGCCGAGTGCAGGGTCGACCCGCCGCCGTGCTGGTTGTCCAGACGGCGGAAGACCGTGGTGTAGTCGTCGATCCGCGCGGCATCGGCGGCGCCGAGCCGGCGGCCGGCGTCGTTGAGGGTGCCGGGCAGCGGGTGCAGCGGAGCGTAGGCCCAGGCGTCCAGTGCCGCGGGGAACAGCTCCGGGTTCTCCGGGACCTGGTCGAGTCCCTCATCAGGCGCCGGGTGGCGGTGGGGGCCCTGCTTGAGGTCGGCCGCGGTCAGGGTGCCGAGGTCGCGCAGGACGTCGGCGGGGCCGCGATAGCGGGTCAGGCCGTCGTCGTGAGCACTGCCGAGGCCCAGATCGGCCGCGGTCAGCGGCAGCGAGCACCGCTCGGACAAGATGGCGGCCAGGAAACCGGGGATGGGCTCGCGGGGCTGCTCGCCGCGCAGCCAACCGCGGACCCGTGAGGCGTCGGCAGTGATCTGCGGGCAGCCATGGGCACGGGCGTACTCGCCGAGCGCTGCCGCCAGTCCGCGTTTGCTGTACCCGCTGACGCCGAACCAGTGGACGAGCGGTGTGTCGGGCAGTGAGTCGGGCAGTGCGGTTGCGTCGTCCATGGCCTGGGCCCTCCTGGTACGTGCATCTCGGCGCACATCGACCACTGAGCGTAGTACGGCATGAGCGCGTTGTGTGGGTAGTTGACGCCCCCTTGCACCCCTCAGCGCGCACCCCGGTACGCCCACCGGCAACTACCCCGCCCCCGCCGCCTGTTCGCACCCCGGTAGGCGGCCCGCACACTTCCGGCTATCAACCGGTGACGGACGCAGGGAGGCCGACGGATGAGCGGTACGTCGAGGGCCGTGGTGCTGGCTCTACATGACGGTTGGTTCGGGTGCGGCAGCGGCAGCGGGCACAGCAACCGGCGGCTGCTGGAGATCCTCGACGGGCTGCTCGACCCCGGCGTGGACCTGATAGTCCTGCCGGTGCGACTGGAACCCTCAAGCGACCATGCCGATCCTGCCTGGCACGCCGAGGTCCTGCGGGCCCTGGGCCGCCGGGGGCGCCGGCTGCGGGTACTGCCGGTGGACAACGGCACCGGCGGCGGCGACCGGTTCGGCGGCGTCGAAGCCTTCAACCGCTTGGCCGCCACCACCGCCCGCCGGATCGCCGAGACCCGCAACCAGTACGGGCGCGGCCTGGTGCTGCTGCTCGACGTGCCGTTCCTCGGCGTCCCGCGGGAACTGGGGCGCCGGCCCGGGTGGAGCACGGTCGTCCTGCCCCGATCAAGCGCCGCGCTGCACTGCCCCCAGAACACGGCCCGGGTCGCCTGGGAGCAGGACCGGTTGCGCGCGGCAGCCGTGGCCGGCGCGCTGGTCGGATGGATCTCCACGGCCATGCGCGACCACCTGCGCGACGACATGGGCGTCTCCCCGGCCGCCCTGGTCGAGGTCCGCAACGGCTTGACCGGGCAAGACCTCGCATTCGCGCCGAGCGATGACATCACCCTGCCCGATGCGGCCGAGCACGGATTCGTGCTGTCCTACGGGCGGGCGGTGCCCTGGAAAGGGTTCGAGGACCTGCTCGCGGCCTGGGGAATGCTGCACCGCCGGCGGGCCGACCTGCCGCACCTGGTGCTGGCCGCGGTGACCGAGAGCAGCGGCACCACCCCCTACCAACAGCGGCTGCGGGAACTCGCCGAGGGCACCGGGGCGGGCGTGACGCTGCTGCGGCGGTACTCGCCGCAGGTACGCGGCCTGCTGCGCCACCCGGGGGTGCGGGCCGTTGTGGTGCCCTCGCGGGTGGAGCCCTTCGGCCGAATCCCGCTGGAGGCGTACGCGGCCGGCGCCGGCCCGGTCGTGGCCTCGCGTACCGGCGGCCTGGCCGACCTGGTCACCGACGCAGTCAGCGGCTTCACCGCCCCACCCGGCGACCCGGCAGCGCTGGCGGTGGCGCTGGCCCGCGCGCTGGACCTGGACGAGACGGGGCGGACGCGGATGCGCGCCGCCGGCCGGGCGGTGCTCGCGCACCACGACTACCGCGCCTCGGCGGAGCGGCTGGTGCGCCAGGTCGCCCCGTGGGCGCTCACCGCGCCGCCCGCCGCGGCCACCCCCGCAACCGTCCCGGGCCTGCGCGTGGTGCAGGTGCCCGAAGAGTGCGGATGGAACCCGTACGTCGGCGCCGCTGAAACCGCCCTGCGCTCCTGCGGGGTGACGGTGCTTCGCCCCGGCTGGTGCCCGGACAACCCGGGCCCGGTTCCCGCGGCGGGCCCGGTGCGGGCCGAGGGCGTCGCGCCGCATGTCGTGCATCTGCACTGGCCCGAGAAGCTGGCCGCCCGCCTGGGCCCCCGCGCGGCGCTGGGCCTGCTGGCGGAACTGAAAGCGGGCGGGGCGCTGCTGGTGCAGACCGTTCACAACCTGGTCGCGCACGAGGCCGCCCCGGACATGGCGGCGTACGGCCGCGCGGTGGACGAACTCACCGACGCCGCGGTCTGCTTCTCGGCCGAGCACGAGGCCCGGGCCCGCGCCGTGCGGCCGGCGCTGCCGGCCACGGTCCTGCACCTGCCGCACCCGCTGTTCCCGCTCCCCGCCGAGGCGGCGACCGTGGCGCCGCCGCAAGGCCAGGGCCTGCGGATCGGCTGCTTCGGGCGGCTGCGCTCCTACAAGCGGACCGCCGCGTTCGCCCGGGCGTTCACCGCCTGCGCCCCGCCGGCCGCCACGCTGCTGATCACCGGCGCGTGCGAGGACCCGGCGGTAGACCGCGAGCTGTGCGCCGCGGCAGCAGCCGACGAGCGGGTGTCGTACCGGCCCGGCTTCACCACGGACGCCGAGTACTGGCGCCTGCTGGGCGAGGTGGACACCGTCGCGCTTCCCTACCGACAGATCCACTCCTCGGGCGTCCTGGTCGCCGCCCTGCAAGCCGGCCGCCGCATCCTCAGCCCCACACCGGTCGGCGGCACCGCCCTGTACCTCGGCACCGCAGGCGCGTGCGCCGCGGCCTGGACGACGGTCGACCCCTGGAACGACGAGGCGGCCGTCCGCGCCTGGGCCGCCGCCGCCCTACTGCCCGCGCCGCCGCCGGTGCCGACACTGCCGGACTGGGGCGCCGCCGGAGCCCGGCTGACCGCCTTCTACCGGCAACTGCTCGCCGCCCGGGTCGCGCGCCACCTCCCGGCCCGCATCGGCGCGTTCTGACCTGCATGCCCATCCCTCACCCGGCCCCCTTGGAGGAACCGTGTCCGACCTCGTTGTTCCCGTCCACGCCCCGGCCACAGCCGGAGCCCCCTTCGACTTCGGCAGCCACTTCAACGACATCTTGGTCCCGCGCGAGGACACCAGGGCCACCGAGGTCTTCACGGTCCGGGTGCCCGGCTCCGGTGGCTGCGTCCCGCTGCACGTGCACGAGGAGATGGAACAGACCTTTGTGTTCCTGGCCGGCGTCGGCGAGGCGTTCATGAGCCGGGACGGCGCCGCGAACCAGTACCGATGCCGTCCGGGCGACGTGCTGTTCGTCCCGACCGGATGGCACCACCAGGTCAGTTCTCCCGGCCCCGAGGGCGTGGTGTACCTGACCGTGAACAGCTTCCTGCCGCACGTCGCCCGGGTCGGCGACACCGCGCTGGAACACGCACAGATCGCCGACCAGGGGTTCGACCGCACCACCGTGACCGCGGCCCTGCCGGGCGCACTGGAGGTGTTCCGCTGCGCCGAGTCGCGGTTCCGCCCCGACCCGGCCGCGGTCCGGGTCTGGCCGGACGAGGGCGCGCTCGACACGACCCTGACCCAGCCGCCGGACAGCTACCGCGTGCGGAAGGTGGGCCCGTTCGAGTACGCGACCGCGGTCACCCCCGTGCCCCGGCTGCTGGACCCGGCCCTCGCCGACGAGCTGCATGCGCTGGCCAGCGGCGTCCCGGTGTACGTCGAGGGCAGTCAGTCGCCGTTGTCGGCCAAGGCCCCGCACGCCGGCTCGGACCTCGACATCCTGCTGTCGGTCACCAGCCCCGCCGACCTGCCCGCCGCCCGGGAGGCCGTCCAGCGCTTGGCCGCCTTCGCCCAGGCCCGCGGGTTGCCGCTGTCGCCGGGCATCGTCCACCGGGACTGGTTGGACCTGCCCAACTTCTACAGCGCCGTAGACCTGGACCCGGCCTCTGATCAGCGGCGCTGGCTCACCGCGGGCGCAGGCGAGCGGACCACGGAGGCGGCCCGGCGCCAGCGCGAGGCCCTGGCCCTCCTCGAACACCCCGAGGACGTCGCCGACCTCCTCGCCCGGTCCCTGGACCTCGCCGGATGCACCGACGCCGCGAGTGAATGGCGCATCACCCCGCGCTGGCAGGGCCTGTGAACACCACCATCGACGCCCTGACGGACCGGTTCGCCGGACGGCTCGCCACCTGGCTGACCCCGCACGCCCCCGGCACCGCCACCCTCGCCCGGGCCCTGGAAACGGCCGTACCCGAGTGGCCCGGCGCCGCCGCGCCGCCGCCCACGGCCGGGCCGCCCTGGCTGTTCCCGCTGCTCTACAACGAACGGCCGGCGGTGACACCGCTGCTGCTCCACCAGCTCACTGACGCCGCCGCCGAGGCCCAGCGCGCGGGGCGCCGCCTGCTGCTGCTGACCGTGCCGACCGGCCGCAGCGGTCGGCACCCGGACGCGGGCGAAACCGGGAAGCTGGTCGCCGCCGCGTTCACCGGGCACGGACTGCCGGTAGAAGCAGCGGGCGACGCCGGCACCCAGGCCGGCAACCGCCTGGCCGACCGCGCGGCCACCACCGCGTTCACCCGCCGCGCGGTCGACCTGCCCGACCTGCTCACCAGCGCCAGCGCCGACGCCCTCGGCGCCGAGCGGATCGTCCTCGCCGGCGGCCTGCGCACCGGCCGCAACCTGGCCAAGGCCCCGCTCCTGGTCCCCCTCGCCCGACTGCACCACCCCCGCGACCCCTTCGCCCTCCCGCCACCGGACGCCAAACGCGCTCCGGCCGGCACAGACGCCCTGTGGTCCAGCGCCCTCGCCCTCGAACTGACCCACAGCGCCGAACCCGACCACCACCCCGACGGCTACCTCACGGAACTCGGCGCCCGGCTGCGCCCCGTGTGGAACCAGCTGCGGCGCCAGCGCGTGACCGGCCGTCAGCCCGACGCCGAGGCGGCACCCGTGCGGATCTCCTGCGACCGCCACCGGCACGGCAACCCGGTGGCCGTGCCGCTGTTCGGCGCCCCCCTCGCCTCGCGGGGAACCGCGGCACTGGTGGGCGCCGCGGCGCTCGCCGGGCCCGTGGCCCTGGTCGTCGACGACCTCACGCCGCGCTGGTGCTATCCGGCCTACCCGCACACCGAGGCCCGCGACCAGTACCGGCTCCTGGCCGCCGAGCACGGCGGCACGGCGCAGTTCCTGACCGACCTCCCCGATCTGCCCGACCTGCTCGCCGCGGCTCTGGACCGGCTCACCGTTGCGGAACTGCGGTCGGCCTGCGGTCCGCGCGCCGGGCGCGACCGGGGAGCGCTGACCGGCTGGGACGCCGTCCACCTCGCGGTCATGGCCGTGGCCTGCACCAGCACGACGGCGCCCACGCTGGCCGCCCAGGCGGCCAACCTGCGCCAACTGGCCACCGTCCACCCGACGGCCGCCACCGTCAGCGTCACCGGCACCCACACTGCGGGCGCGACCGCCACCGTGCCCGCCTCCTGGCTCACCGACTCGAACGGAACCCCATGACCGACACCGATGTCTTCGACCTCGCCCTGACCGCGCCGGGTGGAATCCCGCTGCTGGTGGAGCGCTCCGACGGGCACACCAGCACCACTGACCTCGACTGGTGGCTCCGGCGCGAGGGAGCCCAACCCCCCGGCGACCTCGCCGCCCTGGACTGGGCCACCGCTCCCGGAACCGCCCTGGATATCGGCTGCTGCACCGGCCGCCACCTGCACCACCTCGCCGAGCGCGGCATCACCGCCACGGGCATCGACACCTCACCGGCGGCCGTCCGCATCGCCCAGGCCGCCGGCCTGGACGCCTGCCTCGCCGACGCCCACCACTTCACCCCGACCGCGCCGGTCGACACCGTCGTGGCGCTGGGCGGCGGCCTGGGCATCGCCGGCACCCGCGCCGCCGCCGACGCCTTCCTCGCCCGCCTGGCCGGCTGGCTCACCCCCAACGGACAGATCATCGTCTCAAGCGTCGACTGGACCGCCACCGCCGACCAGCACCGCACATGGGTCGACGCCGCCCACGCGAACGGTCGCTACCCCGGCGACGTGCGCGTGCGCCTGCGCCACGGCGACCGCACCGGCGAGTGGTTCGATTGGACCTGGCTCGACCCCACCAGCCTGACCGCCGCCGCCGACACCGCCGGCCTCCACATCGCCGAACTCCGCCGCCTCGGACCGGCCTGGTACGCGGCCCAGCTCACCCGCACCGGGACCGTCCGGTGACCGCCCGCGTTGTCACCGGCGCCGCCGGGTTCATCGGCTCCGCCGTCACCCGCTACCTCGCCCAGCTCCCCGGCACCCTGCTGGCCCTCGACACCGAAACCCCCGACAGCGACTCGGACACGGTCCGGATGGACAGTGCCGGACCGCAGTTCGAGGACCTGCTCGACCAGCACATGCGCGGCACGCAGCGGGCCGAGCTGATCCACACCGCCGCCAAGCACCCGCCCTTGGCCACCATCGCGGACACCAGTCCCGACACCTTCGCCGCCCACCTCAACGACCTGGTGACCGCCTACGCCACCGTGCGCACGTTCGCCCGGGCCACCGAGCGGCACGACATCCCGGCCAGCGCGGTCCTGCTGAGCACCGTGGGTGCCACCCGTGCGCACCGCTACCTGCCCGGCTACGACGCGGCCCGCGCGGGAATCGAGTCCCTCGCCCGCGCCTTCACCCTCGAATACAGCCACCTGTCGGTGCGGACGGTAGCGGTCGGCCCGGTCGCCCAGTCCGCGAGCACCGCCGCCGACGGCCCCCTACTGCCCGCGCTGCTGGCCCTGGTGCCGCGCGGAGCCTACGCCGACATCGGCGACATCGCGGCGGCCCTGGCCGCCTTCGCCGCCCCGTGCTTCGACGCCGCCGCCGGCCACATCCTGACCCTGGACGGCGGCCTGAGCGTCCAGCTCCGCCCGGCCTCCGCCGAACGCCCGCCCGCCGGCACCGGCGGATGCTCACCGTGACGCCCCGTCAGTCGCCGATACTGGGAGGGCGATCCGCCTTCCGTCCGAAGAAGAAGAGAGCCATGGACCACTGGGACATGCAATTGCGAGCCCTTCCCGGCATTCCGTTGATCCGCGCGGGCGACGACCTGTCCGACATCATCGCGACCGCCCTTGCCGACGACGGCCACACGCTCGCCACGGGTGACGTCCTGGTGGTGGCGCAGAAGGTCGTCAGCAAGTCCGAGGGCCGGATCATCGCCCTCGACACGGTCGACCCTGGCCAGGAGGCGCAAGACCTGGCCGAGCGCACCGGGCGTGACCCGCGGTACTGCCAACTGGTTCTCGACGAGTCGGCGACCGTTCTGGAGGTGGTCGGCCGCCACATCATCACCCTGGACGTTCGCGGCCTGGTCGACACCGCCGGCGGCGTCGACTCCGGCAATGCGGGCGCCTTCCATGACGGCTGGGCGAGCCTCCTGCCACTCGATCCCGACGCGTCCGCCCGGTCCATCCGCGAGGGCCTGCGGGAACGGACCGGCACCGCCCCCGCCGTCATCATCAGCGATTCCCTGGGCGGACCGTTCCGGCTGGGCTCGCAGGGCGCCGCGATCGGCATCGCCGGTATCGCCGGCGTCGAACGCCCCGGCGCCCGCGAACAGGACTTGTACGGCAATCCCGCGTGGGGCGACATCAACCGCGTGGACGAACTCGCCGCCTCCGCCTCCGCCCTGATGGGCCAGTCCAATGCCGCCCGCCCCGTCGTCCTGATCCGCGGCGCCTCCTACACCCCCGACGAACACGCCACCATCCGCGACCTGCTCGTCTCCGAACCCACCCGCAACTACCCACTCGCCCAGAACTGACAGCCAACACAGCACCCGCCGCCTCCGGCGAACAAAGGCCGTTCGCGGAGCGCCCGGCCCCCACCGGCCGGGCGCTCCTGCCCTGCGGGCCCGCCTAGGATGCTCGGCATGCAGCTCGATATTCCGGTGATCGACGCCGAAGCCTTCCCGCTCTACGTCCCCGTCCCCGACGGCTCGCTCATGCTGCTGCAACCCGTGGCAGCGGACTCCGTCGAGGGCCTCGAAGAGGCGTACTCCGAAGCCGTATGGGACAACGAGGCGGCACTCCGGTCAACCGGCGTCCACATCGACGCCCATTGGCGCGTCGCACCCGACTACCAACACGTCGTCCTGGTGCTCAACGGGCGCACGCCGAGTCTGTTCAAGCTCGGCGTCCGCTACGCCATCGAGAACAGTCGGGATCGCGACTTCTTCCTCGGCCTCGCCCGCCACGACACCGGACCGGTAGGCATCTTCATCTACCGCAGCAAAGAGGACGTCATCCGCGCGGCCGACGCACTGAGCCGCGTACACCAAGGCGACACGCTGTTCTACAACCTCGGCATCGGGGTGGAACAAGACCTCTACTGCCGCCCCCTGCTGCGCCTCGCCAGGACACCGGCCGCCTGAACATGCACACGCCCGTGCGTCCGATCCTTCTCACGAGGACCGGGCGCACGGGCGTTCTACTGGGGAGGACTGACGCGGCGGCACGGTGGTGGCCCATGGCTCGGTATCTGGGAATCGGCCGCCCCGGCGGTGGGTCCGTCTCTACGCTGGAGTGTGGTGACTATGCCCGGCCTGCGCGACTACCTGCACATCGACTACCCGCGCCCCGATCTGGCGGGGCGGCCTGCCTGCGCGTCCTGCGAGGGGTGGGGAGTGAGCGGGGAACGGGTCGAGCGGGAAACCACGGTGCACCTTCCGCTGCTGGCCGACGTGATGTGCCCCCGGTGCTCGGGCTGTGGCCGTGCCGACCATGGCGAGTGCCCGAAGGGCACTCACGGGCTGGAGCCCTCGTACGAGCAGGGGCAGTTTCTGGCGACGTACGACAAGGCCCGTGACGAGCTCGTTGATCCCCAGGGCGCTTGCGCGTGCCGAGGTGGCCGGGGCTTCTACTACCACTTGATGCACCGCCGGCCTCCGAGCGGTGGACCAGGCTGGGTGATCGCGGTCCTGCGCATCCCCTGCGGCTGCCAGGCGCAGCGGGCTCGCGTTGTCGAGGCGTTCGGCTCCGATATCGAGATCCGCCCCATGTGGCCCTGATCGTCCAGGAGTGGGACACGTGGTCCCAGGTGCCACTCACCCGCGCGCGGCCCGCGCTCCTCGGGCCAGGCCGTCAAGGTCGCCCGGCGGGGCACGGACCGTCTTTCGTGCGCACCGTCCTTCGGCGGTACCGTCGCGGAACGGGATGAACTGGGAGGGTGGTAGCAGAGTGGCGAACGGTTCTGACGCGCGCAACTATCAGGCGTTGATCTTGGATTTCGCGGGTGTCCTCACTGAGGATGTGCTGGGGACGCATCGGGCATGGTGCGTGGCCAACGGGCTGGAGCCCGAGGCGTGGCGGCACACTCTCAACGACACGTCCGAGGGTCGTAGCCTGTACGCCGCGCTGGAGATCGGCGCCCTCACGCAAGCTGAGTGGAACCGCCGGACGGCGCCGCTGCTGGGCCTGGCCGATGACGGAACGAACCTGATGGGTCGTGCCTGGGCGGCCGTCCAACCGGCGGCGGACATGGTCCAGCTCGCCCGCGACGCCCGCGCGGCCGGCCTGTTGGTCGCGCTGCTGTCCAACTCCTTCGGCCTGGACCCTTTCAACCCGTACGCCAGCATGGGGATTTGGGACCTGTGCGACGTACACGTGATCAGCGAAACCGAGGGCATCGCGAAGCCGGACCCGGCGATCTACCGCCGCACCCTGGACCGGCTCGGCCTTCCGGGGGAGGCGTGCGTGTTCGTGGACGACCACCCGGTGAACCTTCCGCCAGCGGCGGCGCTCGGGATCACGACTGTGCACGCGGACGGGAGCCCTGGGATTGCCGCCCGCGTTGCCGAGCTGCTCGGGCTCTGCCAGGCAGCAGCCTGACCGCCGTCACCCATCACACTTCCGCCCCGCCTGCGGGTGCAGTCGGGGCGGAAGTGTGACGCGCCACTCGCTGTGCGCGTAGCGTCCTTGGTGAGGCCAATCACCGGACGGAGAACAGGTTATGACCCAGTGGGGTGACAGGACCACAGGCGATCGAGTCAAGTTCTTGCGCGGGGACCTGACACAGGAACAGCTCGCCGAGGCGGCGGACCTGTCGATCGCCACCATTCAAAAGCTGGAGCAGGGTGGAACCCTCCGCGTCGCGAGCCTGCTCAAGGTCGCGGGAGCGCTGGGCACCGATGTGTCGGTGATCGTCGGTCAGCAGGCTCCCCGGCGCGGCATGGGTTTGGACGAGCGTTCTGCGCTGCGCGCGATGGCCGCTGCCGTGCACGCCTCCGCGATGGGCGATACCGGAGATGTCGACCCCGGCCCCGTGGCTGAGCTGCGGACTGCCGCGCGCCGTGCCGACGCCGCGCTGTGGGTCGGTCGGTACCCGGAGCTGGGGGCGATCCTGTCCGCGCTGCTGCCCGAGGCCCGCGCCCTGTACGACGCCAGCACCGGCCCGCAGCGCGAGGCCGCCGCCGGCGTCATGGTCGACGCCTACCAAACGGCGGCCTACGCCTCGAACCTCCTCGGCGCACGGGACCTGTCCTATGCGGCGCTGAACTACGGTCGGACGATCGCCCTGGAGACCGGCGACGACCTGCGCGCCGCTCACCTGTCGGCGACGGTGGCATGGGTCAGCCTGCGCGACGGCCAGACCGCCCGGGGCGTTGCTGTCGCCGAGCGGGCCGCCGCCGCCATCGAACCGCGCATGTCCGAGACCGACCCCGACCGCCTCAGCGTCTACGGCCAGTTGGTCACGAACGCTGCCGTGGCTGCCTCCCGTGGCGGCGCAAGCCCCGACACCGCGCGCGACTGGCTGAGCCAGGCTCACGCTGTGGCGGCCCGCATAGGCCGTGAGCACGCTCGGGGCCAGCAAAATCAACCCTTCGGGCCGTCCTATGCGGCGACACAGGCCCTGTCCGTGGCGGTGGCGCTGGGCGACACAGGAAAAGCCATGCAGCTCGTCGAGACGACAACATTGGACCCCGATATGCCGTTGTCGACGCGTGCCCGCTGGCGGCTGGATATCGCACTGTTGCGCACCGAGACACAGCAGTGGGATGCCGCGCTCAGTGAACTTGAGGCGGTGTGCGCGATGGCCCCGGCATGGGTCCGCCATCAGGCACTGCCCGGCGTGATCGTCTCGCGGCTCGCGGACGTGTCCGTGTCGAAGGTGCGGAAGGTCGCCGTCCTGGCCGGTGTGCCACTGGGGTAGTCGGAGGTACCACGGAGCGTAGGAGTTGGGCAGGCGCGACCTGGCCCGCTACCACGCTCCGCCCGTTCACTCTTGGTGATGGCAGGTTGACAGTAGTTGCATGACCTCGACCAACCCCGGCCGCGTCGCTGTCGCCGTGTACGTCTGCACCTCTGAGAGTGATACCGCCGAGCTCCTCGCGGACTACTGCGAGAACTACGCCGCTGCCCGTGAGTGGGACGTCGCGGAGACCGTTCTCGACACCGACCGGCGCCAACCGTGCGCCTCCCGGCCCGGCTGGAGCAAGGTCGCCGACCTCCTCGACCAGGGCCGGGCTCGGGGCGTGGTGGTCTACAGCCGAGCCATGATCGCCGATGGCGAACCGGAGTACGAAGCCGTCCGGGGCGCAGTCCGGGACGCGTCGGCGTTCATGGTCGTGATCCGCCTCGACGCCACCTCGCGGCCACGCCGGACCGGCACGGCCCTGGCCCGGCATCACGTCCTCGCCGACCACGCCGCCGGATGGGACACCCCATGATCGACCCCCGCGCCGCGTACGCCCTGCCTGCTCGCGTCCCTCGGGTGAACGGCCATCAGCCACGGCCGGCCGCGCTCCGCCACCACCGCGACGCCGATCCCGGCGAAGCTGAACAGTTCGGCCCCGTGCTTTTTGTTCCCGACCATGCCCGCGCTGCCGACCGTGCCCGCGTCCTGGCGCAACTGGCCGAGGGCCGCCGCCGGATCGCCGAGTACCGAGCTATCCGGCAGCGGACATGACCACGCTCGCGCCGCCCCGCGCGGTCATCCTTCCGTCCACGCTGATGCTCCCGTGCCGCCCCGAGTCCGCGGGCGATGCCCGCCGCATGGTCCGCGCCAAGCTGGCCGAGTGGGGCATGGACGGCCTCGCGGACGACGCTGCGCTGATCATCAGCGAGTTGGCCGCCAACGCCGCCGGTACCGGGTGCCGCCGCATGCAGGTCACCATCCGCCGCCCGAGCCCCACCACGGTCCGGCTCGGCGTCTACGACGGATCGCGCTCCATGCCCTGCATGATCGTCACCGGGGTTGATGGCGACGCGGAGTCGGGGCGCGGCCTGGCCCTGGTCCACGCACTCACCCACGGACGATGGGGCGCGATTCCCGCGCCGCTCGGAAAGACCGTGTGGGCCGAACTCACACACACAAACTCCCGCTGACAACCGCTCCCCCGTCAGCGGGGCCGGCCTGGACGCCCGCGCCCCCGTCGCAGGCGTCCAGGCCATCGG
>Ga0302314_10003348_pt1 | contig 29594 bp, 26 predicted proteins | sample III_Palsa_N2_3_FD_200533 | JGI IMG/M metagenome (GOLD analysis project Ga0302314, IMG submission 200533) | Peat permafrost microbial communities from Stordalen Mire near Abisko, Sweden - III_Palsa_N2_3 | ecosystem: Environmental > Terrestrial > Soil > Palsa > Peat permafrost | place: Sweden...
GCGGGCGGCGCGGGCCGGGCGGGCGGCGCCAGCCGGGCGGGCGGCGCGGGTGGCGCCGGCGGCGCCGGGGGAGACACGCTGCCCTCCCCGATCCAGGGCACCGTGCTCAAGGTGGCCGTCGAGCAAGGCGGTCAGATCGAGCAGGGCGCGCTGGTCTGCGTGGTCGAGGCGATGAAGATGGAGAACGAGATCACCGCGCACAAATCGGGCACGATCATCGAGCTGCCGATCGCCGTCGGGTCCTCGGTGGCCTCGGGGGACACGATCGCGGTGATCACCGCGGCCGCCTAGCGGGGGAGCTCGATCAGGTAGTAGCGATCCGCCGCGCGTTGTCGGCGTGGATCCGCTGCTGCGCCGCGGTCCGGCGCCCCGGGGGGAGCGGCGCCTCGGGGCCATCGCGCCCGAGCGCCTCGAGATAGGCGATGTCCGCTTCGATCACCGCCAGCGCCCGCTCGCGGGGCAGCGGCGCCCCGTGTCCCGGAACGACGGTCTCCGAGCGCTCGACCAGCGGCTGTAGCCGCGCCATCGTCTCGGCGTAGGCGGCGAGCGATCCGCCTTCGGAGATCATCGGGATCTCGACCGGCGAGAGATAGTCGCCGCACACCAGCACCCCAGTCCACGCCAGCCAGTACGCGGTGCCGTCGGCCGTGTGGCCGGCGGCGGGGTGGAGCTCGAGCTCGTGCTCGTCGCCCACCGACAGCCGCCCGGGTACCGGTAGGGCCTGGATCGTTCCCAGCCCGAGCGGCGCGGGCCGCTCGATGTACTGTTCCTCGTCGAAGCGGCGCAGGGCCCGCTGGGCGCGGCCGGGCTCAGTGGCCAGTCGCGCCGCGGTGCTCTCGCCGCAGCCGAGCGAAGCGGCCGGGAACGCGAGTCGCCCGAGCAGGTGATCCCAGTCGGCGTGGGTCGCCAGCAGCCCCGAGAGGGGGAAGCCGCTCTGCTCGAGCAGGTCGGGCAGCGCGTCGAGCTCGTCGGGATCGATCGGCGAGTCGATCACGAACCCCTCGGCACCGGCTCGGATCGCCGTACAGGTGGTCTGCCACACCCGGCTGACGAGCACGATCACGTCGGTGTGGACCGCGAGTGCCCGCACCCACTAGGTCACTCCGAGGAGCTTCGCTGCCTCTCGCAGGTTCGAGACCTCGGCGTCGGGCTTCTTCTGGCCGGGCTCGAGCTCCTGCTTGTTGCGGTTGACCCAGATCACCGGGATCTTCTTCTTGAGGCACGGCTCGACGTCGTGGTAGTAGCTGGCGGCGACGTGGACCCAGCCCTTCTTGGAGCCGATCCGCCGCTCGCATTCGGTGAAGTGCGCGGGATCGGGCTTATAGGAGCGGACCTGTTGCGCGGTGACGACGAGGTCGAAGTCGAGCGGGATGTGACGGCGGGTCTGGCCGAGCAGCTTGTCGTCGATGTTCGTGATCAGACCGATCTTGTGTTTCTTGGCGATCTTCTGCAGCGTCGGGTTGGTCTCCTTGAACGGCTGCCAGCGCTGGATCGACTCGGGTAGGAAGCCGGAGCGTGAGGGCTCGAGCGGCCAGCCGAGCTGCTTGGAGATCTGGACCGCGGTGCGCCGCAGAACCTCGGCGTAGAGCTCGTAGGACCCGGCCTGGATCTGCTGCTGGACCTCGTGGAACAGCGGGATCAGCTCGTCGCGCTCGATCGTGAACCCGTCGCGCTGGGCCTCCGCCCGGAACGCCTCGTAGACGCCCGTGTCCCAGTCGATCAGGGTTCCATAGACGTCGAAGGTGACGAAACTGATGCTTTTCGGTAAAGCCATAAGCTCGGGCATGATGCCACAGGCCCCGCGGCCTTCGGCCCTTGGGAGGGTTCGAGGCCTGCGGCCCTTGGGAGCCCGCCTGGCGGCGAACATCCCGCCGGGCGGCGAACGTCCCGCCTGCAGGGCCCCGCATTCGGGGCCTGAGCGCATGTACTACTCTCGCCAACTGATGGATCTGTTGGAGTACCAGGGCAAGCAGCTGTTCGCCCGTCACGGAATCCCCGTCTCGCCCGGGAGGGCGGTCCGCACCGTCGAGGAGGCGGTCGCGGCGGCAGACGAAATCGGCTACCCGTGTGTGGTCAAGGCTCAGGTCCAGATCGGCGGGCGCGGCAAGGCGGGTGGGATCAAGCTGGCCGATGACCGCGACGAGGTGCGCCGGCACGCATCGGCGATCCTCGGCATGGACATCCGCGGCCTGATCGTCAAGGAGGTGTGGATCGAGCTCGCCTCCGACATCGCGTCGGAGTACTACGCGTCGATCGTGTTCGATCGCTCGGCCAAGGCTCCGCTGGTGATGCTCTCGACCAAGGGCGGGATGGACATCGAGGCCGTGGCGGACGAGGATCCGGACGCGATCGCGAAGTTGCACGTCGATCCTCTGCTCGGCTTCCAGCCCTTCCACGGACGTCGCCTGGCTTTCGAGGCGGGCGTCGACGAGGACGTCGTCCGCCCGGTCGGCGCGATGCTGTCCAAGCTCTACGACGCGTTCGTCGCCGAGGAGGCGACGCTGGTCGAGGTCAACCCGCTGATCGTGACCCCGGAGCGCGTGGTCAGGGCGCTCGACGCCAAGGTCACGCTCGACGGTAACGCGCTGTTTCGCCATCCCGAGAACGCCGAGCTTCGCGATCCTTCGGCCGAGGACGAGCAGGAGCGGATGGCGCACGAGCGCGGCCTCACCTACGTCAAGCTCGACGGCGATATCGGCATCCTCGGCAATGGCGCCGGCCTGGTCATGTCCACGCTCGACGTCGTCGCCCTCGCCGGTGGCCGGCCCGCCAACTTCCTCGATGCCGGCGGCGGATCGAAGGCCGAGGCGATCGCCAGCGCGGTCGAGGTGATCCTCTCCGACCCCAAGGTGAAGGCCGTGCTGTTCAACATCTTCGGCGGGATCACCCGCTGCGACGAGGTCGCCAGGGGCCTGATCGAGGCGTTCGCGCAGGTCAAGCCCGAGGTCCCGTTCGTGGTGCGTCTGGACGGGACGAACGACGTCGAGGGCCGTCGCCTGCTGGCCGAGGCGAACCTCCCGAACGTCTTCGCGGAGTCGACGATGGACGGCGCGGCGAAGAAGGTCGTCGAGCTGGCGGCGGGATCATGAGCATCCTGGTCGGCAAGCACACCCGGCTCTGCGTGTCCGGCATCACCGGACGCGAGGGCAGCTTCCACACGCTGCGCAACCGTGAATACGGCACCCAGGTCGTATCGGGCGTCACCCCCGGCAAGGGCGGCCAGTCGGTGGAGGGCATCCCGGTGTTCAACACCTTTCACGACGCGGTCGACCGGACCGGCGCGAACACGGCGATGATCTTCGTTCCGCCCGTGTTCGCGGCGGACTCGATCCTCGAGGCCGAGGACGCCGGGATCGAGCTGATCATCGCGATCACCGAGGGCATCCCCGCCCACGATGAGCTGCGGACCTACAGCGTGATCAAGAAGAACGGCCGCGCGCGGCTGGTCGGTCCCAACTGTCCGGGGATCCTCTCTCCCGGCAGGGCCAACGTCGGCATCATCCCCGCCGGCTTCTTCAAGGAGGGGAATGTCGGCCTGGTCTCGCGCTCGGGCACCCTCACTTACCAGATCGGCAACGAGCTCGCCCAGCGCGGGTTCGGCAACTCGACGATCGTCGGTATCGGCGGCGATCCCGTTCCCGGGACCGACTTCATCGACGTGATCGGGCTGCTCGAGGACGACCCCGAGACCGATCTGATCGTGATGTGTGGTGAGATCGGCGGCGATGCCGAGGAGCGTGCCGCGGAGTTCATCGCCGCCCATGTGACCAAGCCCGTGCTCGCGTACATCGCCGGGTTCACGGCTCCTCCGGGCAAGACGATGGGCCATGCGGGCGCGATCGTTTCGGGGTCGCGGGGGACCGCGGTGGCCAAGGCGGAGGCGCTCGAGGCCAAGGGAGTTCGGGTCGGTCGCACGCCGACTCAGGTGGCCGAGGTCGCGGTTTCACTGCTCGGCGCGGCCGCGTAAGCTCCAGCCTCGATGTCCGCGATCACCAAGCCGATCTCCTTCGCCCGCGGGGCCCCGTCGCTCGACATCGTCGACGTGGAGGGCCTGCGCGCGGCCGCCGACCGCGCCTTCGTCGCCGACCCAGGCGGGATGACCGCGTACGGGACGGCCATCGGCTATCCGCCGCTGCGCGAGTGGATCGCCGAGCGTCATGAGGTCGAGCCCTCGCGGGTGCTCGTCACCAACGGCTCGATGCAGGCCGACGCATTCCTGTTCGACGCGCTGGTCGCGGCCGGGGACACGGTGATCGTCGAGCGGCCGACCTATGACCGCACCCTGCTGGCGCTACGGGACCGGGGCGCGGAGCTACGCGCGGTCGAGCTCGAGTCCGACGGTCTCAACGTTGCCGCGCTCGCAGAGCTGATCAGCGCAGGCACGCGGCCGAAGCTCGCCCACGTCATCCCGAATTTCCAGAACCCCGCCGGGTACACGCTGTCGGCGGCCAAGCGCGAGGCCCTGCTCGAGCTCGCGCGCAAGCACGAGTTCACCATCTTCGAGGACGACCCGTACGTGGCCCTGCGCTTCGCCGGGCAATCGCTGCCGACGATGATCTCGATGGACGCCGATCGGGTCGTATACGCGTCCTCGTTCTCGAAGACCGTCTGCCCCGGTATCCGGGTTGGCTATCTCGTCGGTCCCGAGGATCTGATCAAGCGGGTGGTCAAGATCGCGACCAGCACCTACATCTCTCCGAACATGGTCGCTCAGGCGATCGTCAACGAGTTCTGTCGCAGTGGCGCGATCGAGCAGTCGATCGAAACGGTCAAGGACGCGCTCCACGAGCGGGCGCAGACCCTGTGCGACGCGCTCGAGCGGGAGCTTCCCGACGCGCGCTTCACTCGTCCGGAGGGCGGCTATTTCCTGTGGGTCGACCTCCCCCCGGGGACCGACGTCAGCGCGCTGTTCGCGCTCGCCGCCGACCGCGGCGTCCAGTTCGTCAAGGGCACGGATTTCATGGTCGAGGGTGGCGAGAGCAGCTTCCGGATCGCCTACTCCGGCGTCACGCCGGCGGAGATCGAGGAGGGCGTGCGGCGGCTGGCGGGCGCGTACGCGGAGGTTGCGGGCGCGTAATCGCCTTCTCGGTCTGCTGGCGGTCGCCGTGGTGGCGATTGTCGTCGGCCTCCTGCTCAGCGCCGGAAAGACGCGATCGCCGTACCCGCCCCCGCTGCACCGGTCGGCGGCAACGGCGTGCGCGGAGCACTGGGTGGGATCGTGGGCGGCGAGCCCGAGCGGCGTCAGCCTGACCCAGCCCCTCGTCGACCGGACGCTGCGGATGATCGTCGCGCCGCACCTGGGCGGGAGCACGCTGCGCCTGCACCTCAGCAACCGGTACGGCACGGCGCCGGTGACCCTCGGCCCGGTCACCGTCGGCGTGGAGGGCGCCGGGGCCTCGCTCCTCGCCGGCTCCGAGCGCCCGGTGACCTTCGCCGGACGCTCTACCGCGACGATCCCCGCCGGCGCGGAGGCCGTCAGCGACCCGGTTGGTCTGAGCTTCCACGCGTTCGAGGACCTCGCCGTCAGCGTCTACGTGCCCGGGACGATCAAGTATCCGACCGAGCACTTCACGACCCGTCAGACGAGCTACATGAGCCCGCCCGGCAGCGGCGACCATGCGGCGGCGATCAGCGGTTCCGCGTTCACGCGGAAGACGACCGGACCGTACTCGACCGGCTGGTACTTCCTCGACGGGGTGGAGGTGCGCGCCCCCGGTTCCACCGGGGCGGTCGTGGCCTTCGGGGACTCGATCACCGACGGCTATCAGGCCACCAGATCCGGGCGGGAGGTGCTTTCCACCATCGACACCAACGGCCGCTACCCCGATGACCTCCAGCGCCGCCTGATCGCCGCGAAGCTCCCACTGTCGGTGCTCGACGCCGGCATCAGCGGCAACCAGCTGCTGCGCACGGGCTTGCCGCTGTTCGGGCCGCCGGGACTGTCGCGCTTCGGCACCGACGCGCTCGCACAGGCAGGCGTGAGCGACGTGATCGTGCTCGAGGGCATCAACGACATCTCCACCAAAGCCACCGTGAGTCAGCTGATCGCGGCATACGAGAAGCTGATCACCGAGGCCCACGAGGCCGGGGTGGCGATTCAGCTCGGCACCCTGACGCCCACCGGAGGGGCGGCTTCGCCGGCCTATGCCAGCACGGCCGCCACCTCCGTGCGCCAGCAGGTCAACCAGTGGATCCGCACCCAGCACTTCTCCGACGGCGTGGTCGACTTCGACGCCGCCGTCCGCGATCCCGCTGACCCGCTCAGGATCGACCCACCGTACGACGGATCAGACGATGTCCACTTCAGCCCCGCCGGCTACCGCGCGCTGGCCGGGGCCGTGGACCTGGCGCAGCTCGCCCGCCCTGACTGCGTCGCCGGGGCGTCGTGATCGGGGCCGAAGTTCAGCGCCCGTAGCGCTCGCGCCCGAGCACCAGCTGCTCGGGCAACGCGATCCGCGGCGGCGGCGAAGGATCGGCGAGGACGGAGACGGTCTCGGCGACGCTGATCGTGACCGTCGAGGTCTCGCCGTCGAAATCGATCTCGACGTGCTCGCCCGCGTTACGGGCGATCGTGCCCTCGCGTCCCGGCTCGAGGCCGACCTCCTTGAGGTAATGGAGGAGGTCCTCGGCCTCGTTCTCGAACCGCAGGATCGTCACCTTGGCGCCGGGCTCGCAGTCGCCCAGCGGGACCCCGGCCACCCGCTCGCCGACCCGGATCGGGTGACCGTGCGGACACGTCTTCGCGTCGCCGACCGATGAGCGGACGTACGCCTCGAACCGTGGGGTCATCGCGTGCTCGAGCTGCTCCGCCTCCTCGTGGACGTCGTCCCACGGCACGCCGACGACGTCGGTCAGGAAGCGCTCGATCATGCGGTGGCGGCTGACCATGTGCTCGGCGTGCTCGCGCCCGGGACCGGTGAACTCCACCATACGGTCGGCGCTGCGCGTGATGTAGCCGTCGCGCTCTAGCCTGCCGAGCATCTCGTGGACGGTCGGGGCCGAGAGCTGCATCGCGCGGGCGAGGTTCGCCCCGGTCATCGGTAGACCGGCCTCGAGAAGCCAGAAGAGCATCTCCAGGTACTCCTCTTCAGAGGTGGTCGCGTTCGCTGCGGCGATGGTCGGAATCGTAGCTGGGAGGGATCGCGGGCTGCGGCGAGGCCGGCGGGTAGGATCGCGGACAGCGATGACCCTCCCCCTGAAGCCGCCGATAGAACCCCAGCTGGCTCGCTCGCGCGGTGAGCTGCCCGTCGGCGAGCAGTGGGCCTATGAGCCCAAGTACGACGGCTTCCGCGCGATCGTGTTCGCCGACGGCGACGCGGTGACCGTGCAATCGCGCGCCGGCAAGCCGCTCGGGCGCTACTTTCCCGAGCTGTCGTTCGCACCCGGCCGGTACGTGATCGACGGGGAGATCGTGATCGACGGCGGCGCTGACGGCGCTCAGGACTTCGGGGCGCTCCAGCAGCGCATCCATCCGGCCGAGTCGCGGATCAACCGGCTCGCGGCCGAGACGCCGGCGCGCTACATCGCCTTCGACCTGCTCGCGCTCGGCGACGAGTCCTGGCTGGAGCGGCCGTTCGGCGAGCGCCGCGCGGCGCTCGAGGAGCTGGTCCAGGCGCCCGTCACCCTCACGCCCTACACCCGCTCGGAGGCCGATGCAGAGCCGTGGCTGCGCGACACCGAGGGCGTCGTGGCCAAGGACGTGACGGCGCCTTACCGGCCCGGACAGCGAACCGGGATGGTCAAGGTCAAGCGCGTGCGGACGATCGACGCCGTCGTCGCCGGCTACCGCCCGGGCAAGGAGGAGGGCACGGTCGGCTCGCTGATCCTCGGCCTCTACGACGGCGCCGGCGCGCTGCATGTGGTCGGGCACTCCTCGGGGCTGCGGGCGGCCGAGAAGCGAGCGCTGGTGGGGCGCCTGGAGCCGTACGAGACCGGGACTCGCGGCCGTGGGGATCCAAGCCGGTGGAAGAGCGAGAAGGAGCTCGAATGGATCGAGCTGCGACCCGAGCTGGTGGTCGAGGTCACCTTCGACCACGCGAGCGACGGGCGGATCCGGCACGGGACGAAGATCCTGCGCTGGCGCGAGGATAAGGCGCCGCGCGAGTGCCGGATCGAACAGATGGGGACGTAGTCGCATAGGCTTCTGCTCGTGCCAGGGGACACGCAAGTCAATGCCGTCCGCGTAGCCGGGCTGAGCAAGCGCTACGGCGGCGTCGCGGCGGTGGACGATCTCTCGTTCGAGGTCCGCGCGGGCGCGGTCACCGGCTTCCTGGGTCCCAACGGCGCCGGCAAGACGACGACGCTGCGCATCCTGCTCGGGCTGGCGCGGCCGAGCGCCGGCGAGGCGACGATCTTCGGCCAGCCGTTCGCCGCGCTCGCCGACCCGGCCCGAACCGTCGGCGCGTCGCTCGAGATCTCGGGCTTTCACCCGGGGCGCTCCGGACGCAATCACCTGCGCTCGCTGGCCGTCCTGGCCGGGCTGCCCGAGTCGCGCGTCGAGGACGTGCTGAAGCTCGTCGAGCTGACGGGGGCCGCCGACCGTCGCGCCGGCAAGTACTCGATGGGCATGCGCCAGCGGCTGGCGCTCGCGGCGACGCTCCTGGGGGACCCGCAGCTGCTCGTACTCGACGAGCCGGCCAATGGCCTCGACCCACAGGGCATTCGCTGGCTGCGCGACTTCCTGCGCGGGCTCGCCGCCGAAGGCCGCACGGTGCTGATCTCCAGCCACGTGCTCAGCGAGGTCGCCCAGACCGTCGACGACGTGATCGTGATCCACCACGGACGCCTGGTCGACGAGGGCCCGGTCGATCGCCTGTCCGGTCCGAAGCGGGTCAGCGTGCGCTCACCCCGACTCGCGGACCTCGCCGCGGCGATCGAGCGCGCGGGAGCCCAGGTCAGCCGTGAGAACGACGTCGTGATCGTCTCCGGTCTCGATGCCGCCCAGATCGGCGATCTCGCGTTCTCCGCCGGGCTGCCCCTGCACGAGCTCGCGCCCCACTCCGCCTCGCTCGAGGAGGTCTTCCTCGAGCTGACCACCGACGAGCCGACGACCGAGGGGCCAACGACCGAGGGGCCGACGACCGAGGGGCCGAAGGCGGCGGCATGAACAGGGTGCTGCGCTCCGAGCTGCTCAAGCTGCGTACGACGCGTACCGCGCTCGGTTTCGCGATCGCCGGCGTGCTCCTGGTCCTGCTTGTGGTGCTCGTCACCACTCTGGCCGGAAATCCGACGACGATCTCCGACAAGCGCGCGGTCCTCAGCATCGGCGACCCGCTCGCGGTCGTGCTCCTCCTGTTCGGCGTGGTCGGCGCGACGGCGGAGTACCGCCATCGCACGGTGGCGGCCGGGGCCCTGATCTTGCCCTCACGGCTGCGTCTGAGCGTCGGGCGAATGGTGGCCTACGGGATCGCCGGGCTGCTGGTCGGATCGCTGATGCTCGTCGTTGCGTTCGCGATCGGCATCCCGCTGCTCAGCGGCGCGAGCGGACCGTCGCTGGGCACCGGCGACTACGTGCGAGCGGTCGGCGGAAGCCTGTTGGCCTGCGGGCTCGGGGCGATGCTCGGTGTCGCCATCGGCGTGCTCGTCGCCAACCAGGTCGCGGCGGTCGTCGGCACGCTGGTCATCTTCTTCGTCGCTGACCCGCTGATCATCGCGGCGAGTGCGACCGTGGGGAAGTTCTCCTTCGGCGACGCGCTCACGGCCGTGGCGGGAAGGAATACCGCGCATGAGCTCGCGTTCGGGGCCGCCGTGGCGGTGATCATCGGCTGGACGGCCCTGGCCCTCACCATCGCCGCTTGGGTCGACGCCCGCCGGGATATTTCGTAGATCCACGAGCAGGCTGTCCTCGCTCTGCCTGCCGTGGCCGTATCCTCCGCCCATGGCCTCGGCATGCGGCGGGATCGATCTCGGCGGGACGAAGATCCAATGCGTAATCGTCGATGAGCGCCAGAAGGTGCTCGGATCAGCGCGCGCCCCGACGCCCACCGAGGGCGGCCCGGCCGACGTCGCGGCCGCGATGGCCGGGGCGCTGCGCGAGGCGGCAACCGATGCCGGGATCAAGGACACGAGCACGCTCGCGGGAATCGGCGTCGGCTCGCCCGGCGCGGTTGACGAGAAAGCGGGGACGGTTTCTGGCGCGGGCAATCTGCCCGATTGGGCGGCCTCGTTCCCGCTCGGCCCGACGCTGGCCAAGGCGCTGGGCACGACCGTGGCGATCGGCAACGATGTCGGGGTCGCGACCGACGCCGAGCTGGCGCTGGGTGCCGGCCGGGGCGTGTCGTCGCTGATCGGCGTGTTCTGGGGTACCGGCGTCGGCTCGGGGATCATCCTCGACCGCAAGCCGTGGCATGGCCGCGGCGCGGCCGGCGAGATCGGGCACACGGTGGTCAAGATGGGCGGCCGGCGCTGCCTGTGCGGCCGGCGCGGCTGTCTGGAGGCCTACTCGGGGCGCGCGGCGATGGAGGCCCGCGCACGCAAGCTCCACCGGGAGGGCAAGCCCACCGACCTGTTCAAGCTGATGTCCAAGCACGATCGCACCCGATTGACGAGCAGCATCTGGGCGCGGGCGCTCGAGCGCAAGGACGGCCTTGCCCGCCAGCTGATCGACGAGGCGATCGAGGCCCTCGGCGCCGGGATCGCCTCGGCGGTCAATCTGCTCGACGTCGAGATGGTGGTGATCGGCGGTGGGCTCGGCGTCCGGCTCGGACAGCCCTACGTGGAGCGGATCGAGACCGCGATGAAGCCGCACCTGTTCGTCGACGAGCGGCCTCCCGCGGTTCGTCTCGCCGAGCTGGGTGACCTCGGAGGGGCGATCGGCGCCTCATTGTTGGTGGACCCGCCCAAGCCTGCTCCGAAGCGCCGCCAGACCACGCCGGCCGCGTCCAGCTAGACAACCCATCGCCGCCCCTTCGGCCCGCTCGCTCGACGGGGGTCTCACGCGGCTGAGAGGATGCGGAGCTCGTGTCCGTGAGAGGAATACCGACGACGATCCTGGTCGCGCCAGACTCGTTCAAGGGCACGTTCGGCGCCTCCGAGGTCGCCGGCGCGATCGCGCGCGGTCTCGAGGCGGCCGGCCGGCCGGTCGATCTCTGCCCGGTCGCGGACGGCGGCGAGGGCACGCTGGCGGCGCTCGGCCCGTCGCTCGGCGCCCGTCCGCTCACGGCGCGGGTGGCTGACCCGCTGGGGCGCCCCGTCGAGGCGGAGTTCGCGCTGATCGACGACGGCGCCGGCGCGCTCCTCGAGACCGCGGCGGCCAGCGGCCTCTCGCTCGTCGCCCCGGCCGAGCGCGACCCGATCGCGGCTTGCACCCGCGGGACCGGTGAGCTGATCCTCGCGGCTGTGGAGGCCGGCGCTCAGAGCGTGCTGATCGGCGTCGGGGGGAGAGCGACCACCGACGGCGGCGCCGGCGCGATCGCCGCGATCAACGACGCGGGCGGAATCGGGCGCACCCGACTGGTCGTGCTCTGCGACGTGCAGACGCCGTTCGAGGACGCCGCCTGGATCTACGGGCCGCAGAAGGGCGCCGACGCCGACGCGGTCCGCCGGCTCACCCGCCGCCTACGCGACCAGGCGCGCCGCCTGCCCCGCGACCCCCGGGGCGTGGCGATGACGGGCGCGGCCGGCGGCCTCAGCGGCGGCCTGTGGGCGGCCTTCGGCGCCGAGCTCGTCCCCGGCGCCGCCTACGTCCTCGATGCCCTCGGGTTCGATCCGCGGATGCGGGCGGCCCGCGCCGTCGTCACCGGCGAGGGGCGACTCGACCTGCAGAGCCTGGCGGGGAAGGCTGTGTCCGAAGTGGCGACGCGGGCGCGGCAGGCCGGCGTCCCGTGCCACGCGATCGTCGGCGAGCGCCGGCTGGATGCGTTCGGCGCGCGGATCCTCGACCTCCAGGCGGTGCTCGAGGCAGGCACCCTGGAGGAGATCGAGGCGGCGGGAGCTCAGCTCGCGGAGTTACTCTGACGGCACTTTGACCCGCAGGACGGAGCGAGTCCGTACGAGTCGTCCGGCCGGTTGACCGGAGCTTCGGAGGAGTCGGCTGTCTCGAAGACGAGGCGGAGCTTCGCGATCCCGAGGCGGAGGCGGCCCTTGACGGTCCCGGACGGGACCCCCAGCCGTTCAGCGATCTCGGCGTGGGTCAGCCCGCCGCCGTAGGCGAGCATGATGGCCTCTCGCTGTGCGTGCGGGAGCGCGGCCAGCGCGCTTCGCAGGCGGCTGGCTTCGATCCGGGTGCTGGCTTCGTCGAGGACATCGCAGGGTGAGGCCACGACGTCGAGGGCATCGCCACTCGCGCGTCGGGTTGCGTGCTTGGCTTCCAAGCGGGAGACGTCGATCGCCCGACTCAGCACCACCATCAGGACCCACGACTTAACCGTCCCTCTTTGCGGCCGGTAAGTCACACGGCTCCTGAAGATAGAGACGAAGGCCTCCTGAACGGCGTCCTCTGCCACGCCGTCGTCGCGGCAGACCGACCGCGCCAGCCGGGTCGCACGAGTCGAGTATCGGTCATACAACTGCTTGAAGGCGTCGGCGCTCCCGGCGGCGATGTCATCCATCAGCCTCGAGTCTGAAAGGGCAACCGGGCCAGGCCGGTCAGGCGCGCGAGCAACGCTCACATCCGGCAGCCGGAGTTACCGTGATTAGTCGGAACGGGCGCCGGAGTCGACCGCCACCTGCGGCACCCCTGCCCGATTCTGGATGTCAGCATGCTTAGGCGGCTCCATGGACGGTAAGTAGTCGTACGGACCACCCGTGCAGCCACCACCTAGTGACCACCAAACCCGTGAGCCGACTTTGGACGTGCAAGCGCAAAGCGCGGCCATCGGCCACTGTTCCAAGCTCGCTGGTTGACGGTTATAACCTGGGCGACGGGGCGCCGGCGGGTCGCTAATCGGACCCTAATCGACCTTCCCCAGGAATGCGGAGCAATTCTCAGGAATGCGGAACATGATCCACACGCAGGCTCAGTCGAACTCGGTGGCCAGCGAGGGATCGGCGTGATGGGCCAGCGCCCGGGCGATCTGCGCGGACGTAGTGCGACCCGGCGAGAGCTGCGGTAGCGCCGCGGGGTCGAAGAACGCCGCCCCGTCGGTCTCGCCCGAGGGATGCGGATCGACCTCGCCGAGCGGCTCGCACGCGAACACCGCCTTATAGACCGAGAACGGGTACGGAGGGTGACCCTGATGCACGCGGTCGTACAGGGCGATCAACTTCACCGCGCGCACCTCGACCCCGGCCTCCTCGCGTGCCTCCCGCGTGACCGCCTCTGCGGGCGACTCCCCCGGATCCGCCCAACCCCCGGGCAGCGTCCACTGCCCGTCGCTGCGCTCGCGAACCAGGAGGATCTCGCCCGACACGACAACCGCGGCCCGGACATCCACCTTCGGCGTGGGATGTCCGGACTCCGCGGCAAACATCCGCTCGATCACCTCGGCACTCGTATCGCTCCTAGCGGCCGCGATCTCGGCCGCGATCCGCCGCACGTCCTGGTAGCGCGCGACGTCATATTCATCGCTCGCATAGTTCAGCCCCGCCTGAGCAATCGCCTCGAGCGTCCGTACCCACGAGAGCCAATCAGGTTCAGAAGCCACAGCAACAGCGTAAGACAGGAGCGGAGCCGAGACGCCCCCGCCCCGCCCCACGCCGCCAGAAGCAGGCCGCAAAGGTACGCTCGGCCAAGCCATGCCGCTAGCTCCCCGCCGCTCGATCCACCTCCCCGCTCCTGGCTCACGCCGCGCGGTCGTGATCGGTGCCGGCTCGTTCGGGACCGCGGTCGCGGTGCTGCTCGCGCGCGGGGGCCTACGCACCACGCTGCAGACGCGCACCGCCGAGCAGGCCGAGGTGCTCACGGAGGATCGCGAGAACAGGGTCTATCTCTCCGGCGTTGAGCTCCCCCGAGAGCTTCGGATCGAGCCCGTCAGCGCCGGCCTCGCCCGGGCCGACTACGTCTTCCTCGGAGTGCCGTCCAACGGTCTGGACGAGGTCATCGAGGGCCTGGTGGCGGCCGGCCTCCCTCCGCGCGCCTCGGTCGTCTCGCTCGCCAAGGGCCTCGTGCCACCGTGGGGCAGCCCGCCCACGGCGCTGCTGCGCCAGCGCTTCGGCGCCGATCGCGTCGCCTGTGTCGGCGGTCCGGCCCACGCCCGCGAGATGGTCAGCGAGGGGGCGGGGCTGGTCGCGGCGTCGTCCGCCGAGCCGCTCGCGACGGCGCTGGCCGGCGTGTTCATTCGCGCGGGCGTGGTATGCGAGGAGTCCAACGATCCGGTCGGGGTCGAGCTCGCGGGCACGGCGAAGAATGCCGCCGCGCTCGCGGCCGGCGCCACCGAGTCGCAGGGCCTGAATGCCGCGGGAGCGGCGGCGGGGCATATCTTCGCCGAGGTGTGGCGCTGGGCCGAGGGGCAGGGCGCGCGGCCCGAGTCGATGATCGGGCTGGCGGGGACGGGCGACCTCGTTGCCACCGCGCTGGCGCCCCAGAGCCGCAATCGGCGCGCCGGCGAGCTACTGGCCCAGGGCGTCGCCTCGGTTGACATCCCCGCCCGTGTCGGCCAGGCGGTCGAGGCGCTCGAGACGGTGCCCCTGCTCGCCCGGGCCCTCGCCGCCGCCGGGATCGACGCGCCGGTCACCGCGGCGCTCGGACGCCTGATTGCCGGCGAGCTGCCGCTCGAGCAGTGGGTGGCGCTCGTGCGCGCGACGGTGCCCCCGCCGGCGCGGTGGCGGCCGGCCGTCCGACTCGGGTTCTGGCGACGGGCGCGCGAACGGGTACGCTGGCCCGAACACAATCACTAGGCAGGAAAGCTACGAGATGTTTACTGGGGCGTGATCCGAGGGTGGCACGCTGAGTCGGCCAATGTACCCAAGGAGGAAGCGATGCCTCAGATAATCGTGCTCGTTGATCCGGATCACCAGCAGGGAGAAGCAGCGGTGATGTTGCGTGAGCGTGTGAGCCTCGCGGACCTGGAGTCAGACCACTTCGCAACCCAGCTCGTCGAGCGGCTGGGGTGGGCCGTCGGGGATGCCCACGAGGTGGAGCAGGAAGTGGCTACCGGCGCTCGGCCAGCGTCGTGACCACGGCTTCGTAGACCCCGGCCCCGTAAGCGCCCTCGGCGATCCGGATCCCCGCCCGCCCAACGATCTCCTCGCCCATGCCCGGGTCGCGCTCCAGGGCGTTGGCCACGAGCCAGAACGTGTCCAGGACTTCGGCGGCTTCGAGATCTTCGCGCGAGTCGCCTACGGCGATGCACTCCTCGCGCGCGTAGCCGCGCGCCTGCATGTGGCGGGCGACGCCACGCGCCTTGGAGGCTCCGGCCGGGATCAAGTGGTAGGCATGGGCGATCGGGAGCGTCCCCACGCGCTCGTGGATGACGCCGTTGTCGACCAGCCGCAGGCCGCAGCGGCCGACGAGCTCGTTGGCCTGCGCCGTGTCGACCAGGCCACGGAACAGGTGCGAGACCTCGCGCCCGAGGTGCCACGGCGTGTGGTACTCGAGCCGGCCGGCGAAGCGCTCGAGGAGCAGTTCAGGCGCTCCCGTGGCGGTGATCTGCTCGAAGATCGTCATGTCTTCGCGGGGTTCAAAACCGTCGGTCAGCCACTCGAGCTCGCCGTCGAGCACGAGGCCGCAACCGATCTCGAAGATGTAGGCGGAGGAGCCGATCAGCCGCGCACCCTCGAACACCGAGCTCTGGCGCCGGCCGGAGTAGATCACGACCTCGACGCCCGCCCGGTCGCACGCCTGGAGCGCGCGGACGGCGTCGAGACTGAAGCGATCGCCGGCGCCGCGTAGGAGCGATGCTCCCGGTCCCAAGAGGGTGCCGTCCAGGTCTACGTACAGGGCGCGCATTGCGGGTTGACCCTAGATCATGGAGGGCAGTTGCCACCGGCCGCCCGGCAGCGTGGTCGCCATACTGGCCTCGTGACTGCCACTCGCTCGGCTGAGCCGTGGGCGGCCCTGCTCGAAGACGAGCGGGTCGTCCATCAGGATGTTTATGAGGCGCGCTCCGCGCGCTTTGTTTCTGTGCCCGATGATCTGGACTCGCGTGTTCTCGCCGCGCTCGAGCGGGCCGGGATCGAGCGTCTTTACGCCCACCAGGAGGCGGCGCTTCGTGCCGCGTTCGACGGTCCGACGATCGTCACCACGGGGACGGCTTCGGGGAAGTCGCTGTGCTTTCAGCTGCCGACGCTCGAGGTGCTGTGCGTGGACCGTAGGGCCCGCGCGCTGTACCTGTATCCGACCAAGGCGCTCGCCCAGGACCAGGCACGAGCGCTTCACGCCTTCGGGATGGGCGCCGAGATTCGCCCGGCGATCTATGACGGCGACACGCCCCGCGGGGAGCGGGCGGCGATCCGCAAGCGGAGCAACCTGGTGCTCACGAATCCCGACATGCTCCACGTCGGCATCCTGCCGAACCATGCGGCGTGGGCGGAGCTGTTCGCCAATCTCGCCTTTGTCGTGATCGACGAGGCCCACGTGTACCGAGGCGTGTTCGGCTCGCACGTGGCGAATGTGCTGCGGCGGCTGCGGCGCCTGGCTGCCCGCTACGGCACCGAGCCGCGCTTCCTGCTCACCAGCGCCACGATCGCCAATCCACTCGAGCTGGCCGAGCGCCTCACCGGGCTGGAGGGAATGACGCTGATCGACAGCGACGCGGCGCCGACGGCGCAGCGTACGGTCGCGATGTGGAACCCGCCCCTGCTCGACGAGCTGCTCGGCACGCGTGCCTCGGCGCTCGCCGAGGCGGCCGAGCTGCTCGAGCGGCTCGTGCTCGAGGGCGCGCGAACGATCTGCTTCATGAAATCTCGCCGGGGAGTCGAGCTGATCCTCCGCCACGCCGTCGACCGCCTCAAGAGCTCCGATCGGCCCGAGCTCGCCGAACGGATCGCCCCGTACCGCGCCGGTTATACGCCCCAGCAGCGCCGGGAGCTCGAGCGGCGCCTCACCTCGGGCGAGCTGCTCGCCGTGGTCGCCACCGACGCGCTCGAGCTCGGGATCGACATCGGCGAGCTCGACGCCGCCATCTGCGTCACCTTCCCCGGCACCGTCTCGAGCCTGCGGCAGATGTGGGGCCGGGCGGGACGGCGGGGCCGCGGCCTGGCGGTCTTTCTCGCCGGCGAGGATGCGCTCGACCAGTTCTTCTGTCGTCACCCCGACGAGTTCCTGGGCCGGCCGGTGGAGGCCGCGATCCTCGACCACGAGAGCCCGCAGATCTACGCCGAGCACCTGTTGTGCGCGGCCCATGAGGCGCCTCTGAGCGACGACGACGCGGCCGTGCTCGGAACCGGATGGCGCGGATACGCCGAAGAGCTCACGGCCGCCGGGGCGCTCCGCGAGCGCGCCACCGGCTTCGTCCCCAGCCGCGCCGACGACTACCCGGCGGCGCGGGTGGCACTCCGCTCCGCGTCTTCCGACTCCTTCGCCCTGATCGACGTCGGCTCGGGCGAGCTGCTCGGCCAGATCGAGGCCGCGCGTGCGTACTCGACCGTCCACGAGGGGGCGGTCTATCTGCACCTCGGGCGTTCCTACGAGGTGCTCGCGCTCGATCTCGACGCACGCCGGGCTCTGCTCGATCCGTTCACCGGCGATTACTTCACCCAGGCCAAGCGCGAGAGCTTCACTTACATCGAGCGCTTGCACGACCGCCGCGACATCCTCGGCGTCGTCCTCTCCTTCGGCGCGGTGGCGGTGTCGGAGACCGTCCTCGGTTACCAGCGCAAGCGGCTGCAGGACCACACCATGATCGACTTCACGGCGCTCGATCTGCCGACCGTCGAGTTCTCCACACGGGCCCTGTGGTTCGAGCTCGACGAGCTGATCGCCGCCGATCCATTCCCGCCTGAACATCTGCTCGGAGCACTACACGCGCTCGAGCACGCGCAGATCGCCGTCCTGCCCCTGATCGCGATGTGCGACCGCTGGGACATCGGCGGTCTGTCGACCAACGCTCACCCGCAGACCGGGGGCCCGACGATCTTCATCTACGACGGTCACCCGGGTGGGATCGGGATCACCCGGCGTGGGTTCGACGAGTTCGAGCGGCTGGTGGACGACGCCCGGAGGCTGATCGCCGAGTGCCCGTGCGCGAGCGGGTGCCCGTCGTGCGTGCAGTCGCCCAAGTGCGGCAACCTGAACGAGCCGTTGTCCAAGCGGGGGGCGCTCGAGCTCCTGCGCCGGCTGGCGTCCGCGACAGAGTAGGTGGCGGAGCCGTCGGTTACGAAGTGGTGGACGCTACTTGACGCCGAGCGAGAGATTCCCGATCAGGGCGCTGGTGGTGGCCGACGCCGAGCCGGTGAGGTCACCGAGGGTGGAGAACAGCGACTGGACGAGCGAGGTGGCCGGGGAACTACCGAGCGCTACCTTCAACAGCTCGAGGAGGCTGATCCGGAAGGCGACCGCGCCCTGAGCGCCCGGCGCCGCCGTGGTCGGCGCGGCGGCGAAGGCCCGGAGCTGCGCCGGGGTGGCCACGCCCGCGACGAACTGATTGCCGACCAGGCCGAGGTCAATCGCCTTTCCCTTCCCTTCCTTGACCGCATAGAAGCCGCCCGCCAACCTCGACAGTCCCGTGGACGTGTCGAAGATGTCTCCCACGACCCGAGGCAGCGCGGCCAGCTGCTTCGCGGCGCTCGCCGGGTCGGTCACCCCGACCCTTGCCATCGTCGTCTTGGTGTCGCTCTCGATGATCAGGTTGCCGGTCAACAGCGTGGCAAAGGTATTCAGGTCATAGCCGGTCTTGCGCTGGGCGGCCGCCTCGCCGCGCTGGAAGGGGGCGTACGACTCGGGGTCGGCGGCCCGTGCCGCGGCCTCGATGAAGTCGAGGCTCCGCGCGGGATCGCGCACCCCGACCGCAATCGGGAGCGTGCCGGCGAGGGCCGGGGGCGTCTCTCCGCTCGCGATCGGCAGCTCGTCGCCGGTGAGCGGGCCACCGGAGGTGTCGACGTGGAATTGGGCGGTGAGGCCGGTGGTGGCGGCGCTGATGGCGACGCCGTAGCCACGGATCGCCGCGACCCAGGGAATCTTGTGCGCGCTCGCCGCGAATGGTGTCGACAGCACGCTGGTCAGGGTCCCGAACGCCCGGATCAGAGCGTTCTGGGGCAGGGTGCCCATCGCCTTTGAGAAGTCGGCCGCGGTGAGGCCGCCGCCATGAGCATGACGCTTGAGCGCGGCGGCGATGTCCGCGGCAGAAGCGGCCAGGAACACTGTCGCCCCGTCGACCGCGAGCGCGCCGGCGCTGCTCCGATACAAGGATGCACCGTCAAGCTTCCCCGCCGGCGAGAGGCCGGGGAAGGTCTTGATCAGCGCATCGAGCTTGGCCGCGCTCTTGGCCACCCAGACCGCGAGGTAATCGGACCCCGAGACCGAGACAGAGTCCGGGACCTGGAGCACGGCGAGGGTGACCGGATTTCCATACAGCGGCTCGATGTCGGTCTGGTAGTCGATCCCCGAGGACTCGAGCGTGGACTCGAGCTCGTCGATTCCGAGCTTGGCCAGCGGGAACTGGTCGAGTAATCCGTTTAAGTTCTGTACCGCAGCGCCGCCCGGATTCGTCTCGATCACGGTCACGAGCGGACTTCCGGAGGGGAAGTAGGAAAGCTCGTTCGCGAGCGCACCAGAGACGGTGCTGGAGGAACTCGAGGAGCCGCAGCCGGCGGCGAGCAGGCACAGCGACATCGCGATCAACGAGACGATGGCGCGACGCATCGCGACAGGGTATACAGCCCGCGTGGCCTTGGGCGGAGGCTGGGGCCTCGGGGGGAGGCTGCGTGATCTCGGGCGCAGGCCGCTATTCCTGTGAGATCGCCGCGAGCACGTCCAGCCTTACGGCCCGGCGCGCCGGAAGCACGGAGGCAACCACCCCGGCCAACAGCCCCAGCGCGAGCAGGCCGAGCACCTGAAGGACGGGCAGCGCGAACACAACGCCGTCGCCGGCGAGCGCGAGGGTGACGATCCACGCCAGCAGGACGCCGAGGACCACGCCGGCGATCGCGCCCAGCGCGGCCGTGATGAAGCTCTCGTCGCGGATCAGCACCCGCGTCTGCTCGGGCGTCATCCCGAGCGCCCGCAACATCCCCAGCTCGCGCGTCCGCTCGTGGAGCGACAGCGACAGCGTGTTGACGATCCCGAGCAGCGACATCCCGACGACCAGCGCCAGCAGCGCGTAGAACAGCGCCAGGACGCCGTTCACATGGCTGCCGACCTCCGCCTCGACCTGCTGCTTGGAGCGGGCCACGACGCCCGGGAATGGTCGCAGCGACGTGGTGAGCTGCGCGGCGGCTCCGGCCACGCTCGTCCCCGGCGCGAGCTTCACGAACACGGCCTGAATCCGCGGCTGATGGAACAGCCGATCGAAGACCGAGATCGGGAGCACGAAACCCTGCAACAGCGCCTGATCGCGATAGATCCCCCGCACGGTGACGGTGCTCTGAAGCCCGGTCTCGGTCGTCATCCGGATCCGGTCACCGACTGAGACGTGCGCCGAGCGAGCGGTGTCCTGCTCCACGAGCACGCTGCCGGGGAGGAGGCTTGCAAGCGATGCGGCCGAGCCATGCACCCAATCGAACCTGTAGACCTGTCCGAAGGTGCTTGGATCGACCCCCTCGGCGGCGACCAGGCCGCTGCGCCCCAGCCGCCCTTCGGCACTCGTCAGGCTCGCGACCGCTTGGACCTCGGGAAGCGTCGTGACCGCCTCCACCGTCGCTGGGGGAATGGGGCTGCTGCCGTCGCTGCTCTGAATCGTGAAATCGGCGAGCAGGGTGCGGTCGATGATGCGGTTGGTCGACGTCCGCAGGCCGTTGGCATACACGGTCACGAACAGGACGAGCGCGAGTCCGATCATCAGTGAGGAGGCTGTCGCGGCGGTGCGCGTCGAATTGCGTGCGGAGTTCTCCCTCGCCAGGCGACCGAGGATGCGCCCGCCACGCTCGAGGGGCCAGCCGACGATGCGGACCATGCGGTCGATCACGATCGGGCTCACGGCCACGATCGCAAGCACGACTGCTCCCGCTCCGACCGCGCTCCTGGTCAAGCGGTGCGACGCCGACCCCGAGCCGGTCAGGGCCAGGATCAGCCCCGCGGCGAACAGCGCCAGCGCCGCGGCCGAGCGGAGCCAGTCGCTGCGCCGGCTGCTCTTTCGCGGCGCTTGGTACTCCCGGAGCGCCTGGAGCGGGGGGACGCGAGTGGCACGTAGCGCCGGCACGAGCGCGGCCCCGATCGTCACCAGCAGCCCCACCCCCAGGCCGAGCTCCGCGGTCTGGAGCTGGAGGCTGATCCCGGCGGAGGGCAGGCTCGAGCCGATCGCCACGAACAGGGCGCGGATCAGGATGGCGGCGAGGAAGCCGCCCAGCAGCCCCACCAGGGAGGCCGCGACGCCGATCGCCGCCGCCTCCAGCATCACCGCGTCGAGCACCTGACGGCGAGTCGCGCCGAGGGCTCGCAGCAATGCGAACTCGCCGGTCCGCTCGGCGATGGTCATCGAGAAGGTGTTGAAGATCGCAAATGCTCCCAGGAAGACGGCGATGAATCCGAACGCCAGCAGGCCGTCGGTCAGGATCCCCAACCGGTCGGCGATGCCCGCCACCTCGGCGTCGTCCTCGGTCTGAGCGCTGGTGACCGTGAGCTCCGGCGAGAGCAGCGGGCGGATCTCGCTGATCAGCATCGCGGCCGTCGTGTCCTTGGTGGCCGTGACCGCGATCTGATCGACGCGGCCGTTCTCGAGATAGAGCGACTGCGCGGTCGGCAGCGAGAACACCGCGAACGTGGCGCCGCCGAGCGACACGCTGCCGAGGTGGGCGATACCGCTGATCCGGAATCGGCGCAGCGGTTGGTCGGTGACGATCGAAACCATCTCACCGACGTGAAATCCCTGCTGCTGCGCCGTTCCCTGATCGATTGCGACCTGATCGGGGCCGGTCGGCGGAGACCCGGCGACGAAGGTGAAACGGCCGAACTGCGGCGGCACGTAGGAGAGCCCGAGCGTCGGCGCGTAGGTGTTCTCGATCGGCTTGCCGTTGCGCCCGATGATCGTCGCGGTGTTGGTGATCTCCCCTTCGACGCCGGCGACACCCGGGAGCGAGCGGATCAGCGAGATCAGATGGACATGGGTCTTCGCGGGCGCGTTGACCCGTACGGCGAGGTCCTGACGGCTCGAGACGATCACCGCGCTGCCCCGCGTGGCGTCGCTGAAGAGCTCGCGAAAGGCGGCGTGAATGTTGTCTGTGAAGATGTACGTGCCCGAGATCAGCGACACGCCGAGCAGCACCGCGAACGCCGTCCTCGCCGCGCGCCGGCGCCGAGCGACGAGGTTGCGCAACATGTAACCGGTCACGTCAGATCAACAGCTGCAGGGTCTTCATCGAGTCGAGGATCTCAGGGGCACTGAGCCGCTCCGATTCGCGCACCACCAGGCCGTCCTGAAGGAACAGGATCCGATCGGCGTGGGCGGCGGACAGCGGATCGTGGGTGACCATCACGATCGTCTGGCCGAAGTCGTCGACGGCCCGCCGCAGCATCGCGAGGATCACCTCTGTCGCGTGCGAGTCGAGGTTCCCCGTGGGCTCGTCCGCGAACACCACCGAGGGCCGGGACATCAGTGCCCGTGCGAGCGCGACGCGCTGCTGCTGGCCGCCCGAGAGCTCCGATGGGAGGTGATGGCGGCGGTCCTCGACGCCGACCGCGCGCAGCAGCCGCTCGAGCCAGCCCTCGTCGATCTCCTCGCCCGCGATCCGCAGCGGCAGCACGATGTTCTCCTCGGCCGTGAGCACGGGAATCAGGTTCAGCGACTGGAACACGAAGCCCACCCGCGTCCGGCGCAGCCGGGTCAGCTCGGTGTCGTCGAGCCCGTCGAGGCTCGTTCCATCGAGCCAGACGTTGCCTGAGGTTGGGCGATCGAGCCCGGCGAGGAGATGCATGAGCGTCGATTTTCCCGACCCCGACGGCCCCATGATCGCGGTGAAGCTGCCGCGCTCGAAGGACACGGCGATGCCCCGGAGCGCCTCGACGGCCGTCTCGCCCTCCCCGTAGCGCTTGATCAGGTATCGGCAGTAGACGGCGGGTCCCTTGGTCATCCGCTTCCCCTCGGCCGGTAATGCCGTCTCCCTCAGCACGCGAGCAGGTTAGCGGTTGGTGAACGGATCCGGCGCCGCTCTAGCGGGAGCTCCGTGCCAGGTCCCTGGGGCGCACAAAGCCGCTCAGCTCAGCGCAGCCCGGGCCGATCCGGTTCCAGGCGCACGTGAACGTCAGCGTCGCGAGCGCCCCGGTCGGGAACTTCTCGCGGAGGGCCTCGTCTCGCGCGGCCAGCGAGGAGGCCAGGTCGCGTAGGCCGGGATTGTGTCCGATCAGCATCACCGAGCTCGCTCCCGTGGGAACGGCGCGCAACCGCGCGATCAGCTCGCCCGCCGACGCCATGTACAGCTCCCGCTCGATCCGGACCTCGGCCGGCGCCCCGGTTTCGTCGAGCCCCGAGCCACCGCGTGCGCCCGCGCCCGCGCCACCGCCCGCGCCCGCGCCACCACCCGCGTGCCGGCCCGGCTCGAGCACGGCGAGCGCGAGCGTTTCCCGGGCCCGCAGGGCGGAGGAGCAGAGAATCAGCTCGGGACGGATGCCCTCGCGGCGCAGATGTTCGGACAGCAGCTCGCCCGCGCGGCGCCCCCGAGGGGCCAACGGGCGATCGTGATCCCCGACGCCGGGATCGTCCCAGCTCGACTTCGCGTGGCGAAGGACGAACAGTCGCTTGGTGGCGGGCGCCGGCGGCATCCGCTCCAGATGATGGAGGCCGCGGCACTTCGGCGGCGCCTCAGCCAGGTCCTTGGCGGGCAAGCCGGTAGCATCGCCCGACCACGGCGAGATAGCTCAGCTGGTAGAGCACACGACTGAAAATCGTGGTGTCCCCGGTTCGAGTCCGGGTCTCGCCATCGCTTCACTAACTTCCTGCAAAAGCCACACCTTTTACGGCTCGGCCGGTCCATTTTTCGGCAGGATAGCGCCGCGCACCGCTCGACCTGCGAATTCTCGCTCGTTGTGGCATGCGGAGCGGCGTAGGCGCGCAAAGCGAAAGCGCGACCTTTCGGCGAGCGTGGGCTTTAGGACGTGACGAGTTCACGCGATGGGGAGAGCGAGGTCGGCTGGTGCGTCGATCGGCTCGTGCGTAGGTAGGCACGGGACCCAAACGGACGGGATCCCGTGGCCGTGAGCGGCGTTCGGTGCTGGTGCGGCCAGTCATCTGCTAGAGGCCCAAGAGATCGCTGAACGGCACGACTACCGGAGCGATGATGCATGACTCGACGACCTGGATGTTGCTGAACGTCGGGCCCGGGGTCGAGCGGCAGTCCCAGTGGTTCGTAGTTGGGGTGTAGTGAGCGTATGGCTGGTTGCATGGAGAAGAGACCCGATGGGGCGCCCGAGGGGTCAGCGTGGGCGCTGGAAGGGGTTGCGAATGGTCCGGCGTGTTAAGTTCCCCTGAGCGAGCCCGTTACCGAAACGAGGACCTGTCGCAGGGGTGAGAGGAGGCAGGTGCCGTCGGTGGGTACGTCGATCGCTGTGCCGCTGAAGTGGCTCTGCGGGAAGTCGATCTCGATCGACTCGATGAGAGCCAGTCGGCGGGCAGCCAGGGTGCCGACGATGGTGACCGGTCCTCCAGTGGTCGGAAAGGTCGCGGAGACCTGGCCGCTGCTCGTATCCGTGAGGCAGGCGCCTCCGGCGGTGTAGGTCTCCTGGGCTCCGAACGAGCCTAGCCCCGTAATTCGGTGTCCGTCGAGCGTGCCAAGGCAGGTCATGGTGCCGGTCTGGCCGTCCGAGGTCGCTGAGCCCGAGCCCGGGATCGTCGTGACGCCGGGGGTAAAGTTGATGGTCAGCAGGCCGGTGCAGGTCGCGGATGTAGCGGGCGCCGCCTCGGCGTCGGCGGTCGCAAATACTGCGATCAGAAGACCGGCGAGCACAGCACTGAGACATCTGACCCTGGTGGAACTAGTCGGTAAAGCGAACATCGAGTGGCCTTTCTTGGTTGGGTGTTGGTTGCCTTTCGGCCTTGCGAACTGCTTGACACCTCCGTGCCCTTTGGCGTCGTCGGGGCTCGCACTCAGCGCCGTACGCCGTTCGTCCGGCGGAGCCATCGCCCCCCGTTGCGCCAAAGGCGCCGTAGCGACGGCTGCGCTTGAGACGGCCCTAAGCGTTTAGCGACGCGGGCGACAACAGCCATTCGAGAACCTCGCCGGCGGCGACGGCGAGCACAGTTCCGTCACCCACTCGTGCACGACGCGCGACAGGCGCGATCACACACAAGGTTGCCACAACGGCACCAATTACCACCAACCGTTTGCGGCCGCGGGCATCGCCCTGAAAGTGCCGACGGCCACGTAACAGCAGTCCCGGTGTCGTCCGCGCCTGCCGCCCGGCTGTAGTCGCCGCCATCGTTTGTTCCCCCTTATGTGTTTGACGACTTGTGAGGGTCATCGTTGAGCTTTGATTTGTTGACTACGCTGCTGGTCAGGTGATGGTCGGCTCGCCGTTCGACGCACACGCCAGATGTGCTCCATCGGCCATCGCCGAGCCCAAACGCGGTCGCTTTCGTCGCGGTAAGTGCTCGTCACGTCGGCGGGTGGCCGCAGTTCAAGGAGGTCCTCGACGATGAAGCCGGCTTGACGGAACAGGCGAATCCAGGCGCCGTAGGGCAGCTGGAACGCGGCAGGCTGGCCAGGTTCCTCGAGCGTGCTGAGGTTCCAGTAGTCACGTTCGAGTCGGGCGCTGGGATGTTCGCTCTCTGGCGGCCAGGCGATGTCGAGGATCGGCGTGTTCATCGAGAACGCGAGCAACCCTCCGGGCCGCAGGAGCCGCGCGGCCTCTGGGACCGTCTTGTACGGATCCGCGAACGTCATCGCGCCGTGATCGCAGAACACAACATCAAAGGAGCACGCGGCAAGACCGGTCGACTCCGCGCTTGCGTGCACGAGCGAAAACTCCGCGGCGGCGGCCTCCATCAGGAGCCGCGCGTGCTCGAGTTGGCGTGCCGAGTTGTCCAACCCGGTGATCCTTGCCCCGAGGCTGTGAAGGGCGATCGACCACTGCGCCGCTCCGCACCCGAGCTCGAGAACGTCGCGGCCGGTGACGTCGCCGAGGACTCTGAGTCGAGACTCGGGCAGCTGCCAAACACCCCAAGCCGCACCACCCGATTTGGCCAGTTGGCGGCCATGCCTGGCCTGGTAGCTCGCCGCGCGTTGGTCCCACAGCTCTCGGCTGCGGGCGGACACCGGCGAGAGCGGCGACCGGTCGATCGGCGTCAAGCTCCCGGCCCACTCGTCCACGTGGTTGCGTGCGAAGCCGTCCACGGCGACGAGGTCGCGGCTGGGCCGCCCAGTCGTGGTCGTGGAGGCCGATCGGTCGCCCGCCGGCGGGTGCGCCGGACGCACAGGTCGACCGGGATTCTCGCGACCTGGCGTTGGCGTTCGGCGATCCATGGTCGGGGACCTTAGGATTCGTGGCCGGGTGCGGCATCATGGAAACCCCCACACTTTGGGCGAGACATTCGGACGCGAGACAGAGCTCGAGACGGTTCGTGGGTTCGTCCGCGGAGCGCCGCGTGAGGCAGCGTTGCTGACGATCGAAGGCCCGGCGGGTATCGGAAAGACGACCGTGTTCCGTGCGGGTGTTGCTGAGGCGACAGCGCGCGGCCGGCGGGTCGCGATCGCGCGGCCGGTCGAGGTTGGTGGCGGCATGGGTTTCGCCGGTCTGGAGGCGCTGCTCGCAGACCTGATCGACGACGTCGTCCACGAGTTGCCCGCACCGCAGCGCGTCGCGCTCGAGGTCGCCCTGCTCCGCTCCCAGCCAGGGCCGGTCCCGATCGAGCGGCGAGCCGTCGCGACGGGAACGCTCACCGTCCTACGCGCGCTCGCCGCACGCGCGCCGCTCCTGATCGCGATCGACGACCTGCAGTGGTTCGACGGCGCATCACTCGACGCTCTCGCGTTCGCCCTGAGCCGGCTACGCGACGAGGACGTGCTGGTTCTCGGTGTCGTCAGGGGCAGGCTCGGGCTCCTGGAGCTTGGCATCGCTCGGGAACGTGCGGGAAGGCTTGAGCTCGGGCCGTTGGGGTCAGACGCGCTGCGGCGCGTCGTGCACGATCGATTCGGGCTGATCCTCGCGAAGCCTGAGCTTGGGCGCCTTGAGCAGATCAGCGGCGGCAACCCGTTCTACGCGCTCGAGCTCGTCCGAGCCGCCGGGGGCCGCGCCGTGGCGGGCGGCGAGTCGCTCACAGGCGACGATCTGCGTCAGCTGATCGGCACCCGGCTCTCCGCCTTGTCGCCTGCGACGCAGGACGCGCTCGGAGTTCTCTCAGCGCTCCATCACACGCGGGCCGAACTGATCGAGGAGATGATCGACGCTGACGCGCTCGACGCGGCGTTCGTCGCCGGTGTGCTGAGACAGGAGGGCAGTGAGCCGGTTTTCGCGCATCCACTCCTGGCCGCCGGCGCCTACGCCGCTTTGGCCCCGGCACGACGCCGCTCGGTGCACCGGCGGCTCGCCGCGCTCGTCACGGACCCGCAGGACCGAGCTCGCCATCTCGCGTCCGCGACAACCCGCCCCGACCCAAACGTGGCGGTCGCGCTCGATGCGGGTGCTGCTGCCGCGGCTTCGCGAGGCGCGCCAAGCGCTGCGGCCGATCTGCTCGAGGCGGCGGCGAGGCTGACGCCCCCGCACGATTCTGACGGCGCCGCGCGCCGGCGGCTCGAGGCAGCCCGGCAACTGTTCGCGGCCGGCGATCGCAGGCGCGCGACCGAGCTATGCGACGCGCTCGTGAACGAGCTGTCGCCCGGCGATCTGCGTGCCGAGGCGCTGACGGCGGCATGGCAGGGCGTGGTCTCGGTCGATGACGCTACAGCGATGCTCGAGCGGGCCGTCGAGGACTCGGTATCGCGCGAGTCCCGAGCACGTTGCCTGCTACTGCTTTCCGAAGTGGTACAGGCACGCGATCTCGACCGCGCGCGGCGGCACGCCAACGATGCCGTCACGCTCCTGGACGCCGACGGCGACCCCAGGCTCCGTGCGTGGGCGATGGGAACACTCGGCGGGTTCCTGACACGCGTCAATCCGAACGGCAACGGGCTTGACATCCTGCGGGCCGCTTGCGAGCTCGAACAACAGCACGGGTCCGCCGCCCCGACCCTGTACCTCACCCCGACCATCAACCTTGCGCTGTGTCTTCTTCTCCGCGACGAGCTCGACGAGGCGCGCGAGCTTCTCGCGGCCCGCTACGCCTACGCGTCGACAACAGGCCAGGTCGCGAGCTCAAGCCTCATCGCGTATCACCTCAGTGAGCTCGAATGCCGCGCCGGAAACCTCACACGTGCGCGTACCTACGCCACGGACGCGCTTGCGCTTGGCGATGACGGCCAGGAGACGCAAACGCTCGGCGCGCTGCTGTACGGGCGCGCGATGGTCGCCGCACTCGAAGGCGAAACGGAGCTCGCCCGGGCACTCGCCCACCGCGGCTTAGAGATCGGTCGTGCCGTCGGCGATCGCACGTTCCCGCTCCTCAATGCCGCGGTCCTTGGGCTCCTCTCGCTATCGCTCGGTGATAACGCGACGGCGCTCGAACACCTCGAACCGCTACCCGAGCTCTTCCAGGCGCGCGGCTACACTGAACCGAGCGCCGCCACCTTCCAACCGGACTACATCGAAGCTCTCATCGCCGCAGGCCGCCATGACGACGCGCAAGCGGCGATCGCCGAGTGGGAGGCCCTGGGACAGAGATTCGACCGCCCGCGCCCGCTGGCCACCGGCGCCCGCTGCCGGGGCATGCTCGCCGGCGCCCGCCACGATCTGCCCACCGCGCTCGCCGCACTCGAGGAAGCCCTCAAGCACCACGAACGCCTGCCCGTCCCACACGAACGCGCACGCACCCTGCTGGCCCTCGGCACAACGCTCCGCCGTGCCGGCCGTCGTCGTGACGCCAGGGAAGCGCTCAACGACGCAGAAACGCTGTTCACCTCCATCGGCCAGCCCCTGTGGGGCGGTCGCGCACGCGCTGAAGCCGCCCGCCTCGGCGGCCGCACGCCCGCAGGACACGAGCTCACCCCCACCGAACAACGCGTCGCCGAACTCGTCGCGGACGGTCACTCCAACCGCGAGGTCGCAAACGCCCTGTTCGTCACTGTCAGCACCGTCGAATCAAATCTCACACGGATCTATCGCAAACTCAACCTCCGCTCACGCGCAGAGCTCGCGGCAAGAGGCCCGACAACAACCACCGACTGACGCACCGCCGCCGCCGCCGCCGTCTGAGGACGAGCATCGACGCGATCGACACGCGGCTCCGTCGCGACAAGCCGCGGGGCCACCGCTACGACAGCTCCGGTGCCCCTCGAGGGATCCGGCCTGACTCCGCGCTGAGGACGCCGATGTGTGCGCCGCTGCAACGACGGCCATCGGCGCTGCAAGGTTGGCGACTGCCGCCTTGGCGGACACGACCGCAACGACCGCCTCGCGGGTCGGTGCTGGTGCGACGGGCGACGAGATCGGCGTGACCAGACCGCTTGCCCGGAGGGCCGGGCGCGGCCCGCCCAGCAAGCGCCCTGAGTGCCGCTCGCCCGCAGGAGCAGGCATCGACGCTACCCCCTCACGCCGCTCC
>Ga0302314_10003349_pt1 | contig 29584 bp, 21 predicted proteins | sample III_Palsa_N2_3_FD_200533 | JGI IMG/M metagenome (GOLD analysis project Ga0302314, IMG submission 200533) | Peat permafrost microbial communities from Stordalen Mire near Abisko, Sweden - III_Palsa_N2_3 | ecosystem: Environmental > Terrestrial > Soil > Palsa > Peat permafrost | place: Sweden...
GTCCGGCGTCAGGGCGACGTGCCGTTCCGGGTCCACAATCTTAACGTCGATACCCGCGAGGGGAGTTCCACAACTGACAATCTGCGTGGCCCCGTCGATTTCGGAAACCTCGGTCGTCATGCGCACCTTCCCCAGTGCGAGCGCACGCTTGTTGACGGAAACGATATTGCGGCCGCCGAGTGAAACCGCAAGAGTATTCTCAGCCAGCCCGAAGGCGGCATAAAAGCTCTCCGACTTCAGTCCATAAGGCTGAAAAGTCTCTAGAAACCGTGTGAAAGTATCCGGCTTTACGGGTTCGGCAGCGCACATCAACACCCGGAGAGAACTGAGATCGCAGTCCTCCAGGTTCTCCATGGATAATCTCCCGGCGCGCAGGCAATAGTCGTAAGCGAAATTGGGTGCCGCCGTCGCGGTAGCTCGATAGGTTGTTATGGTTTCAAACCACAGGATCGGCCGCTGAATGAAGTCCATCGAAGCGAAGCCATACGTCGTGCCGCCCCTCAGTGCGGGATAAAGGTAGCATCCGATCAGTCCCATATCGTGATACTGCGGGAGCCAGGATACGACGACCGGGTTGGGATGATCGATCACGAGCGGACAGGTCTGCAGGATGTTTTCGTGCGTCACCATCACGCCCTTGGGTTCCATCGTCGACCCCGACGTGTACTGGAGAAACAGAATCTTCGAAGTGTCGACGAACAACTCGTCCGAAATCATATCCACGAACTCTTCTGTGACAATCCACGGAAGACCGGAGATGTAGTCGACGTCGACGCCGGACGCCGAGACGCCACTTCGGGTGAGATTTGTCTTCAGAGATGCCTGGTAGTCTGCGCTCGTTAAAATTCCGGATGCCTGGCAATCCCTGGCGATGTGGACCATTTTGTACAGGGCGCTCTGGAAGCCACGAGAACTGGGGGGATAGACGGGCACAGGGATCAATCCGGCGCGCACGCAACCAAAAAACGCACAGATCATTTCGAGCCCTGGCGGGTAGGCGAGCAAAAGCCGGTCCTCCGCCGCGAAACGACCATCCTTCAGCAAGTGACCGGCGATTGCTTTCGTCCGGTCGATAAACGACGCGTAGGAGTAGCATTCGATTGGGTTGCCGTTCAGGTCAAGGTACGAATAAAGGAGCTTGTGCGGGTGTTCCTCTCCCAGCCTATCCAGTTGGTCTAAAATCGACGCCATAGTAGATCAGCAATACTCCCGAGGTTAAATAGCAAAACTCAGTACGTAAGAAAACATTACACGTATTGCCGCTCCCCGGTAACCTGGTGATGTGAAATGCACTCAGTTTCAGAGTCGTTCTATGCCTATATGTCGTTCGGTCCGGTTGGGGGCAAGTCCCCACGACGGCCGAACGCACGAGGCGAGGAAGTTTGCGAGACTTCGTATCGCCCCATTCAAAGCGTCTTCGTTCGACGCGATCCATCAGGCTTATGGTAGCAGAGCTACGAAGTAATGCGATGTGTCCTCGCTTCCTGGAACGAGGCGCCGCACGCCGACTCCGTCTGATCCAGATTTCCTTGATTATCCTTGAGTCTTCGCGCTACCATCAGGTGGTGACGCTATGGGCGGCGGGCAACAGACCCGCTTCTGGTCTGGACCATCGATGCTACTGATCGGGGTACACTCGGCCGATTTGACATGATTGTGGAGGGGCCGGTGACGTCGGGGACCGAAGTTGTGATTGCTCTGAATCAGGATATGGATGGTCTTGTACGATCTGAGGCCTGGCCGCGGCAGTCCGCCGGCGATCCGACTGGCCCATCTTCCTTCCCGAAAGTCTTACGTCGCCGCCTCGACAGGTTCTTTGCCGACCAGAATATCTCTCCCAAAGGCGACCGTACCATGTGGGTCAAGATCGCCGCGGGTCTCGCAGTGCTGGTGGGCAGTTGGATTGCCATCTACGCGTTCAAGCCGGATGCCTGGAAGTTTGTTGCACTCTATGTTTTAGGCGGCCTCGCCCAGACATTCCTTTTGCTGAACATTGCCCACGACAGCAACCACAACGCCATCTCGTCTGTGCCGTTCATCAACAAAACCCTGAACTATGCCTTCGATCTTTGTGGAATCAACTCTTACATGTGGCGTATCCTCCATCATCGAGGTCACCACTCCTGCATCAATCTCCACGGCGAAGACGACGCGCTTACGGGACGCGGCATCTTTCGGTTTACCCCCCACGAACCCCGTGCTCGGTGGCACCGGTTCCAGCACATCTATGCGCTGTTTTTTTACGCGATGTTCTCTCTCGACTATGTTTTCGTAAGAGACTTTGAGAGCTTTTTCTTCCCAACGCACGACTATCTGAAACGCACCAGACATCCGGCGCGAGAATACGCTATTCTCTTCGCAGGGAAGGCGTTCTACTTCACCTACATGCTCATTTTGCCGGTGACGCTGCTGGAGAAATCGCCTCTACTGGTCGCTGGGGCGTTCGTGCTGGTCCATTTGATCGTCGGTTTGACCGTATCGCTGGTATTCCAGACCACGCACACGATCGACAGCACGTACTTTCCCTCGAGCCGCAGCGAGTTCGACAACGGCGTGTATCACATCTTCGCCACAACGGCCGATTATGCGACGAGCAACCCGGTTGTAGGTTGGCTTGCGGGCGGGCTTAACCACCACATCGCACATCATCTGTGCCCTTTCGTGTGCCACACCCACTACGCTCCGCTGACCCGGATTGTGAAGGAGACCGCCGAAGAATTTGGCGTCCCCTATCGGCAACATCCCACCATGACCCGGGCAATCTGGCATCATCTGATACTTTTGAAGCAACTGGGAAACGAAAACCAATTTTGAGCACTTAGTCTTTACCTATGGCTATCCAATCCCTTCAGGCAAACTACATGAAACTCCTCACTGTTCTACGCAAGCGCCTCGACACGCATCCGGGCTGCGAGGTGTGACGTTGGCCACACCGATACCCGCTGTTTCACGATTTCGCTCCTTTTCGGATTCGCGCGCCATGGCCGCTAATCCGGTGCAGGTGTTGTCAAAGTACACCGAACTCTTCGGCGACACATTCCGCTTCTATTTGGGTGGGATTAAAGAGGCGATCGTTACTACCAATCCCGCCGTCATTCAGCACGTGTTGAAGACCAATGCGGAAAATTATCAAAAGTCCGAAATCCAGGTAAAGCGGATGGGCCACTTCCTGGGCAAAGGTCTTCTCACCACCCACGGGGAAGCCTGGCGCACGCAGCGGCGTCTTATCCAGAAGGGTTTCGATCGAAAACAACTTGATGCTCTGTCCTCGATCATGCAGGACTCCCTCGCAGAGTCGCTGCGGGATTTCGACAGACAAGTTCGCCTCGGCCCCGTCGATATCTACCCTCACCTGATGAAAATGACCTTCGCGATGGTCGCCCGATCGCTGTTCGGCGCCCGCCTGAAGGACGAAGACATCGACCTCGTCAGCCATACCATCTGCACCGTCCAGGAATTTATCGTTCGGCAAACCATCCAACCCTATCTGAATCCCTGGTTTGCTGCCTCCGGCGAACTACGTAAACACGAAGAGATGCGAGCCAGCGCGGACAGCGTTCTGATGGAATATATCAAGAAACGTCGCCATCACGAGCCGGGCAACGATCTGCTGCAGAACCTGATGGATGCCCGTTACAGCGACGGCGAAGGTATGAGCGATGAGCTGGTTCTAAGCGAGAGCATGCAACTCCTGGTCGCCGGCCACGAAACATCGTCGAATGGTCTGTCGTGGCTTCTCTATCTCTTGAGCACGCATCCGGATTGTCTCGAAAGGATACGGCAGGAGTTCGATTCCGTGCTGGGCGACGAGCCTCTCAGCCACGCGCATATGCCCGGGTTCGAATTCACTACCCAGGTGATTCAGGAGGGGCTCCGCCTCTACCCGCCCTTCTGGATGATCGACCGCATGGCTGTCGCGGATGACCAGGTAAATGACATCGTCATACCCCGAGGATCGACGGTCATTGTCTATGTGTACGGCGCTCACCATGCTCCGGCCCACTGGCAGAGTCCGGAGACCTTCGACCCGGAACGTTTTATCAAAGGTAGCGACAAGCTACGCACGCCCTTCACCTATCTGCCCTTCGGGGGCGGCCCGCGGGTCTGTATCGGCAATCACTACGCCATGCTGCAGATCCTTATGATTCTGAGCGAGCTGCTCAGAAAATACGATTTTCAACTGATTCCGGGCCAGACGATCGAAGCGCGCCCGATGGTCATCCTGCGACCGAAACACGGAATCCGAATGACCTTCACCAAGACAATCGCATATGACCTGCACCTCGCCAAAACGCCATCCGGTCGGTAACGAGCCTGAGCCGTAATGTAGTAAAGGTTTAAGACGGTCTTTGTCGGCTGCGAGGGTCAAGGCTCAGCAGACCACAATCCGCATCCTTCATAGGCCAGCCGCCGGACTGCGGAGCCTTAGGTTGATGATCGACGGAGTATATCGACGTTATTCCAGGGCAATGCGGTAGCGCGTGACCACGGTTCTGTTGAAGGCCAGCCGCGGTTCTGAGCTATACCAATCCATAAAGTCCTGAATCGTGTGATCGTAGGAGCGTCGAGAGCTGGACGAGGTAAGGCTGTTCAAGATCCGGCAGTTTGAGGATTGTCTTCGGTGTTCTCTTTTTCGTGCTCTTCGTCTGGCATCCTCCCTGCCTTGGCAAAGAGGATGCTGCCTTGTGCTGTCACATGACCCGTAGAGCGTTTGTGAGGACCGATTCGAGACCCACTGCGCTGAATTGCGGAGAGAATGGCCATCTCCAGATGTCTGAGCTTTGCATACTGACGTAGAACCTTCAGTATCATGATGAGAGTCGGTCGGGAACCCGGCCATGAATTGAGACAACATTTTGACTAGCAAGAAGGCTTCGCCTGAAGCCACCCCGGATCAAGCGCCATCACGCCGGAATCGCGGAAAGACAGTCCGTCGTAGTCTTGTCGAGGCAAGGGAGGCCCAGGACGCAGCCCTTCTCGCTCGCGAACTCCGTACCTCGCAAACTCAGCAGGAACTTGCCGTGATTGTCGTGGTCGAGTTCACTGGCGAACTCCACAAGCGCAAGCAACTTACCGCAGCCGCTCGACTTGCCCGCACCGCGGCTGCAGTCGTGGCTGGAGAAGAAGACCTTTCGGACCATGCAGCCTCCACCCTCGACTTCGATGCCAGCCGTGCAGAGTTCGAGGAGCTTGCCCGGTCCGCCGGTGCGACGATTGCCGCTACTCTCGTCCAACGGCGTCAGAGGCCCGATCCGTCCAGTCTTGTCGGACAGGGGAAACTTGACGAGATTGTTGAGGTTGTCGCCTCGACTAATGCGTCGCTCGTTCTCTTCGACCACGACCTCACCCCCTCGCAGCTGCGCAACATTGAATCCCGCCTACCCTGCCACGTCATCGACCGTTCGCAGCTTATTCTCGACATCTTTGCCCGCCACGCCAAGACCCGCGAAGGCCAGCTCCAGGTAGAACTCGCACAGCTCGAATATCAGCTCCCCCGTCTCGCCGGACGCGGTCGCGCCATGTCTCAGCTTGGCGGCGGCATCGGAACCCGTGGCCCGGGCGAAACCCAGCTCGAGACCGATCGCCGTAAGATCAACCTTCGCCTCGACCACATCAAAACCCAGCTCGACGCCGTCCGCGGGATCCGCCATCAGCAGCGGCAGCGCCGCGAAGCAGTCCCGGTTCCAGTGGTCGCTCTTGTTGGCTATACCAATGCCGGCAAGAGCACTCTCTTCAATGCCCTCACCGAGGCCGGTGTGCTCGAATCGGCCCGCATGTTCGCTACTCTCGACCCCAAACTCCGGCAGTTGCAGCTTCCTTCACGCCGTAAGATCCTGCTCTCCGATACCGTCGGATTCATCCGCAACCTTCCCCATACTCTCGTCACGAGCTTTCGCGCCACTCTCGAAGAGGTTGAGCGCGCCGAGATTCTTCTCCACGTTCAGGACGCCGCCAGCCCTATCCGCGAAGAACAGAAGACTCAGGTTGAAAGAGTTTTAGCCGAGCTTGGGGTTTCGACCAAGCCCGTCATCCAGGTCTTGAACAAGGTCGATCTCGTCCCGCCCCAGGAACTCGTCCACCTCTCCAGCGATCGCAAAGCGATTCCTGTCTCCTCGCTTCAGCACACCGGGTTGGAACAACTTCTGATCGCCATCGATGCCGCACTCATGGTCGACCCGCTCGTCGAAGCCAGCTTTCGGCTCCCGCAATCCGAAGGCGCCATCCTCGCCTCGCTCGAAGGTGGAGCGATCATCGACGAGAAACGCTTCGAAGGAAATCTCGTCTTTCTCCGAGCCCGCGGACCAGCCTCTCTTCTTGACCGGTACCGCCGCTTCCGTGAGAAGCATGATCTTTCTAAGGAACGCCTTCTCGCGAAGCTCTGCGACACGATGCCGCAGAGCACAAGCTAGTCTCGATGTAGAAGAGGGTCAACATCGCATCCCGCTTCCCAGTCGACGGCTGGTGCGGGATGTGGGTATTTCCGGGAAATGATTTCGATCGGCGGACAAATGGGATTGAGACTTCAACACCTGCGTCATCCGGTTCAAACAGCCCGCGCTTTGAGGTCTCGGGTGGACGAGGACTAGCGCGGAGGAGGTTTGCCGAGTGCGGAGAAGCACATTTTGCGAGAGATCCCCGCTACGATCTGTGATGTGTCGCGGAGGGCTTCGCGGACAGCATCGATTACGGGACGGCAGATACCTCGCTGCTCGAGAGAATATGCGATGCGTACGTGAAGGCTGAGGCCGGGAGCGGCTTGCCCTGAAGGTGTTTGGAGCGACGGAGTGCTGGAGGCTGCAGAGACACGGAAGCCGGGATTGATTGCCGTGCAAAGCGCGTAGGAGGCGAATTTTAACGGTAGGGTCAACGAGGTCCATCAACGCTTTTACCTGGCGTGGTGACTGTCCCGATCAACTGCCTCCTCGGAAACACGTGGTTCGCGTTGATTCAGTACGAGCAGGCTCTTTCTCAAAGTGATATCTGCCAACAATGACAAAACGCTGACAACAAGCGGGCGTTCAGCTTGACATACTGTAGACGGAGCCTCTATGCAAAGACTACGAGAAGAAGTATCGATACCCGTCTGGAGAAGTGACGAACTCGACTCTCCCGTGTTTCCGCACATTGAGTCTGCTTATTTCGACAAGGATCTCGATGCCTGGGTTCTGAGCCGTTACGAAGATGTACTCACAGTGCTCCGCTCGTCGAGCCTCACCATCGATAGCAAGCATCCCAGGACAACGGAAGACGACAAGGTGATGGAAAGAATGCGCGCTGAGACAATGGAAGCGCTTTCTCCCACCCAGCTTCGTGCATGGTTGGAGGTTATGACTCCTCTGATCCAGGTACGGGTTCAGGAGCTGCCCGAAAGGTGTCCCGTGGACCTGCTCGATTCCTATTTTAGACCGAACTGCCTCGACCTTGCGTCCATCGTAACCGGGATTGACCCACAAGACGCTGCGAGGCTGCGAACGCTCGCTCAGCCTGTCTCTGCCGCAGCTGCGGAACCCTATGATCCCACGCTCCGTGCAGAGGCAAAGTCCGTTAGCGCACAGCTCCAGGATTGCTTCCACTCAAAGACCGAGAGCTTACGCGACTCCGGATTCGTCGCACTCTCGCATACGCTACCTTGTATGCTGGCGAACGCGTGCTATGCCTTGTTGCAGAATCCGAAGCAGTGGGCACTGCTTCATCTGGAGCCTGGCCTCGTTGAGCAGGCGATCGAAGAGTTGATGAGGTACGCCGGCTTGAGCCGCTTCCTGCGCCGTCAGGCAACGGAAGATTTGATCATAGGTGGTGCTTCCATTCGCCAGGGCGATCGATTGATCCTGCGCATCATCGCGGCAAATCACGATCCTGTCCGCTTCGCTCATCCGAACGAGCTTGATGTATGTCGCCGTGGAGGAGGTCACCTGACCCTGGGAGCAGGACCTCATGCGTGTGTAGGAGCAAGTCTCCTGCGCATGTCTTCTGTTGCCATAGTTCGTCCGCTCGTTGCGTCATTTTCTTCTGCGATCCTGAGTGGGCCCATCACCTGGCAAGGCGGCTCAGGTTTTCGATCTCCAAAACATCTGCCGGTTCTTCTTCGCAAAGATGTCGCTTCTTAGGAGTGGTACGTCTCGAACTCACACAGCAGGGCCGGGCTTCAGCGGTAATTGAGGGAGCAGACGCAGCGCTGGCAGGTAGGGTTCGTGGGAACGTGCAATTGACTGCGGAAGGCCTGGGCGAGCTGAGTGTTCAGGGCCTGTTCCAGAGTCGCATTGGTAGTGGATGCAATAGGAGGATGGAAGAAGCAAGGGCGAAGGGTACCGTCTACTTCCATGACGGTTGAGACCCACGGTGCATTGCAACGCGGTGACTGGGGCGGGGTACCTTCGAGGTGCTCGCGGAAACGCGTGGGGATGCGGCGAAGCTTTGCTTCGTTCTCTGCGATGAAACGGGTACGAAGATCTGACTGATGGGCCTCGATGAGGAGCTCTATCTCATTTTCCAGAGCAATGAGCTCCGATGCTGTGAGGGCAATCTCGTTCTGACGCGTGGTGGGCCACTGCTGCTGATCGCGGTTGAAGGCGGAGGAGGAGACGTCGGCGGGAAGGAAGGAGATGCTGTTGAGCCCGAGGCTGTGGGCGGCGGCGACGGCACCTCGAAGGTGGGTGTGATTCTGCTTCTGGATGGTGTTGCGGCAGTTGATGGGAATGGCGGGATTGAGTGTGCGCAGAGTCTCGACTCCGCGGGCGATAGTCTCGAAGGCGCGTGGTATACGGCGGATGGTGTTATGGATCTCGGGTGGGCCGTCGATGGAGAGGATGACGTCGTCGACACCCCCGGCGATGAGAGCCGCTTTGCTATGCAACAGGAGACCGGTCGAGAGGAGTGTAATGCGAATTCCGAGGGCACGAAAGAACGCGATGATTGCAGGCAGATCGCGGTTAAGGAGCGGCTCTCCTCCGGAGAGAACAACCCGTTGAACGCCCAGAGAGATGAGTGAATCACGGTGGCGTTCGAGGGAGGCGGCGTGAAGCTCGCTGCTGTCCTTTCGCTGCCAGATATCACACATGACGCAGCGGCAGTTGCACTGCGTATGGATATTGAGCAGCAGGATGGGAAGGTGGGTGATAGGAGCAGGAGAGTGGATGGAGAGAGGCAGCTGGATGCTATAGAGCTGGGCGATAACGCACCTCCTTGTTGCCGAGATGGAGATTGTCCTTGCCAAGGATCCGCTCTGCGGATTCGAAGAGGTCCGGCAGCGGCGCACGGAGCCAACGGAGATGGCCTCCTGCGTCAAGGCGGTGCAGGCCTGTGCGAGCCGGGGGGGGCAGACGATCATAGAGAGCCTGGGAAGCTAACTGGACCTGGCCGTCAATAAGGACAAGCTCAACCCCGGCATAGGTCAGATGGGCAAGGGTGTCAGCAGGGCGCGTGCTGGTGTCGCGTACAGCGATGACGGTGGCCGGCCGATCTGGCAGGATGCGGTCCTCGTCCTGAGTGAGTCGAAGAAGCTTGGCAGGGCTGGTGGTGACCAGCTTGTACAGAGTCCTGGAGTCGAGGTGGTGATTCACGCGGAGGAAGGCGATCTCATCGAGGAGGTCACCGGCAGCAGTGAGGGGGCAATCGCTGCCGAGGGCCACGCGATCGATGGAGGCCAGAAGTTGCGGGGTGATGGTCTGACCGAAGAGGAACTGGTTCGAGGTAGGACAGACGATGACGGAGGCGCCGCGGCCATTGAGGAGGGCGATATCTTCCTCGGTGAGGGCGAGCCCGTGGACCAGCACGGTTCGTGGGCCGAGAAGGCCCTTGCTGTCCAGTGTCTGCACCTCGTTGCGGCTTTGGGTGTCGGTCCCCTCAGCAGCGTGCAGGATAAACGGGCGGCTTTCGGAGCTGGCGGCAAACTTCGCTACGACCTCCGAGGAGAAGGTGAGGGAGTGTGCCCAATCGAACTCTTCAACGATGCGGATGGGAAAGGCTGGCTCGAGGAGGGGTGGGTGAAGAGGGTTGTGGTGGCAGACGGTGGTGACTCCGCAGAGAAGATTATGGATGGCCCCGAACCAGAGTCGCGTAGCTAGTGGAATCTGGAGGTGTTGCTCGATCAGTGCGGCGTGGGTGCGGTGGATCTCTTCAGCCCACTCGGGCGAGTTGGCGAATGGGGACTCACCAGGCAGACGGCCAAGGTTGGGGAAGAGAGCGAACTCGAGGTGCTCATGGGCATTGATAAGGCCGGGCAGCAGGACATAGCCGGAGAGATCGAGGATCTCGCCGCTGGTCGAGAGAGCCGATTGATTCCAGTGGTCTGGTGTTTCGGCCCATGCGGCATTGACAATGGAGAGGAGGTGAGTTCGGCTTTGTGTGGAATGCGCGTCCACTTTCAAGAACTTCATGAGGTAGATCGCAGGCTCGGCCTGCAGAGCATGGTACCCCTCTAACTTATTCGCTTGCTCGAAGAGAGGTCGTTCGGGGGTAGCGAAGGCGGGTTCTTTGAGTATGAGGAGTTCGAAGCCGCGACTGCTGAAAGCCGTGATAATAGCAGCCACGGAGAGCGGTTTGGCGGGGAGCTCGATGCGTTTGCCATTAAGACGAAAACAGCGAATCCAATTGCGCTGTGCGGCCGTGGCGGGATGCATGTCGGAGAGAAGGATATGTCCGCCGGGACGGAGGATTCGAACGCACTCGTCTGCGAAAGCATCCAGGTCCGGGAGGTAACTCAGGACGAAGGAGGCGAGAACGAGGTCAGTAGACGCATCCGCGACGGGAACCGTGGCGGAGTCACTGAGATGCAGTACGGTGGTGGGAGAGAGCGAGGCGCTTGCCCGCTCCAGCATGGCGGGGGATGCGTCCGTACCGGTGAGGGAGTTGGGGGCGAGCAACTCAAGCTGCTTCAGCCAGCGTCCGGTACCGCATCCTATGTCGAGGACATCGAGGCCCTCCGTCGGCGGCATGATCGGCGGAAGGGTGCGTTGTTCCAGCCGGAGCAGGGGATTCAGTTCGGTGTCGTAGACCTCTGCCCATTTGTCGAAGAGGTTGGGTGTGGCCGTGCTCACAGGCTCTCCCGTTTGGGTTTACGCAGGGCGATGAACTGGTTCGCAAGATGGAGCTCGAACGGAAATCGATAGAGGTGTAGCTTATAACGCCACGCGCTCAGCATCTGAAGGAAGATGCGGCTCCAGCGAGGTGCGCGGATGTCCTGGACCGTGGGCCAGCGAGAGGCAACGACGGTCTCGAAGTTATCGATAAGGAGCTTGGTCTTCTGCTTGAGCCAGGGTGCGTTGGTGTCGATGCGAAGGGTGAAGTTCATCCACTCCTCGGTGGCCCAGCCGGCGGGAGTATCGGGGAAGGGAACCTCAATGTTGCCGTACATGCCGTCGCCGGCCTTGTGGGGTTGGGGGGTCGGAGTGTAGTGCTGGATGATGATCTCGGAGTCTGGATTGATTCGTTTGATCTTGCGGATGAAACGCAGGGTTTCGCGCGTGTCGCGGTCAGGATCATTGGGGTTGCCGATGACAAAAGAGAACTCTGGAATGATGCCAAACTGGCGAGTGCGGCGCGTGATCTCGAGCGTCTGGGCCGTAGTGATGCCCTTCTGCATCTCCTCCAGCACCCAGTCGGAGCCTGACTCCGCACCGAAGAAGATCATCGCGCAGCCAGCGCGTTTGATGGAGGCCCAGGTCTCGTCCGAGTAGCGAGACATGATGTCGACGCGGGCTTCACACCACCAGCGGAGGTTGAGATGTGCCATGCCTTCGCAGAGTTCGCGGGCCTTGTCTTCACGCAGGAAGAAGTTCATATCGTAGAACTGGACGGAATCTGCGCCGTAGTTCTCGACGAGATGGGTGAGGATGGCAACCGTACGCTCGGGCGACTCGAACTTTTCCTTGTTGCCGTAGGCTGCGTGCACACCACAGAAGCTGCAGTTAAAGGGGCAGCCGATGCTGGCGTGGTGGACGGCTGTTCGTTTCCCGAAGAAAGAAGGGCGGAGATATTTTTCAACAGGGATGCGATGGAAGGGGGACCATGGGAACTCGTCCGGTCCCTTCATGGGGCGCTCCCCGTTGTCGCGGCGCAGGCCGAAGAGATCTTTGTAGAGCAGACCCTTGATGGTGTCGAGTTCGCGCTTGCCGCGGAGGGCGTCGATAAGTTCCAAAAGTGTGTCTTCGCCCTGACCGCGAACCACGTAGTCGACATAACGTGCGTTGAGCGCCGCGTCGGGATAGATGGAAGGGAAGTAGCCTCCCCAGCAGATGGGCACCTCGGGCCGGAGCCTGCGAATCTCACGAGAGGTTTCCATGGCAGCTACCATCTGGGGACCGGGCATCGCGGAGACGCCGAGGAGTTCAACGTTGTGAGTAGAGATGAGGTCGAGAATGCGTTGGGTCACATTGTCTTCCAGGTTGCCGTCTATAATCTCGTAATCGACCTTACCTTCGAGGGCTGCGGCGAGGGCAAGGACTGCAAGAGGGAGCCGGCTGTTGCGTGGCTTCGTGGCGCGAGGATGATAGAGGATGATCATGTGCTCACCTGTGCGGTATAGCTCCGGAAGTGCGAGGGCGTCCGGCGACGCTGTAGGTTTGCACGTAGCGGACGGAGGGACCGATCGTGACCGTAAAGCGGGGTGAAGGTCTTCCAATCCATGTTCATGGCGAGACCTTCTCGAAGCACAGCAGGACGTGATCGCCTGTGCTGCGCAGGAACGGCACACGAGCGAGAAGAGATTCAAGATGGCAAAGAAGCCGAAAGGTAGTCGGATGGTTGCGAGCCCACGGCTCCAGATAGGATGGAGGCACCGCGACGCCGATTCCAGTGGTGGAGCAGAGCCGGAAGTGTGGGCCGAAGCTACGGAGGATCTGATTGAGGCTTGGATAGTAAACATCGAGCGAGGCGCCGTCGATAGTGGCCCGTGTGTGACCGCCGAGTCTGCGAAACGCTTTCCTCTTCTGGCCGCGGGCAAGGTAGTAGAAGATCTCCGTCAGGCAGACACGGGTTGAGAAGCAGAGCAGAAGGCGGTCACCGTTCTTAACGAGACGGGAGAGCGATGCGGCGACAGGGACGAGGTCCTCAAGGCAGTTGAGGCCGGAGAAGTTGGAGAAGACGCCGTCAAAGAGACGGGCAGGGGCAAGCTCATTGATACGCTCCGTGGGGAGATGGCAGAAAACGACGGGTAACGGAATGGGCTGAACGTTGAGTCGTTGTTCGGCGTGCGCGATCATCTCTTGCGAGGCATCGCAGGCGATGACGGAGATGCCGCGCTGGGCGAGGAAGAAGGCGTCCTCGCCGGTGCCGCAGTTGAGTTCCAGGATGTTGTCGTCAGGATGAAAGGTTTCAAGCAGGACCTCCCAGACAGAATTACGCTGAGCGCGGCCGATGAGGGAGTCAGTGAACTCATGGTCGTAGCTGGGGGCCAGACGGTCGAAGACGGCTCCCGCTGCATGAACAGAGTTTGAGAAAGAATGAGCGCTCATGCTTCCACCTCGTACTGAGTGGCCCAGAGGCCCTGGCGTGAGGTAGTAATGCTCTGTGTGAGATCGTCGATGGTGGCTAAATCTTTCTCTCCGCAGTCTCTGAGTTTGGCGAGTTGCACTTCGGCGCGGAGAAGCTTGTCTGCGTGGACGTAATAGGCGTGGGAATGTCGACCCTTGATTTTGATCTCGCGGTCTGAACTCTTGCCCCACGGAGCGAGTTGTACCAGCTTGCTCTGGACCTGCTGGTAATAGGGCGTTCCCTTGATTGGATAGGAGACGGTGGTAAAAAAAATGTCAGGTTTCGACTTGCTGACATGTTGAATGGTCGCCTCGATATCCTCCATCTCCTCGCCTTCATAACCCCACATCAAGAACATGCCGCTCTGGATGTTACGTGTGCGTGTCTGCTCGATGGCGCGCTGAACCTGCTCTACCTTTACGCCGCGGTCCATGGAGTCGAGCAGTCGCTGCGAACCTGATTCAGAGCCGATCCAGATACGGAAGCATCCAAGTTCCGCGAGCAGATCCAGCATCTCTTCATTGAGTCGGTCGGCTCGCGAGATGCACTCGAAGGGAACGTGTAGATTGCGGCGACGCATTTCGCTTGCGTATTTGCGTATCCAGTCGTGGTTGATGGTGAAGACGTCATCCGAGATCCACGCGATGTCTGGTGTGTACTCGTTGAGGAGGAACTCAAGTTCGTCAACGACCTTGAGTGGATCGCGGCGGCGGTGGGTCTGGCCGTAGACCTGGTGGCTGCACCAACGGCATTTATACGGGCAGCCACGCGCGGTGATGAAGTTGACCGAGCCCTGTTGGTGATGTGTGCGCCATGTCTCGACATAGCGATGAATATCAATAGCGTGGCGTGCGGGCCACGGCTGCGCGTCGAGATCCGCGATCTGTGCTCGCGGTGGATTCTGATGAAAGTGCCCGGAATCATCGAGGAATGCTGCTCCGGCGATCTTGGATCTCCAACCGGCGTCAGTGTGGTCTGCGCGTGCCCTGAGGGCGGTAAGCAACTCCTCCATCGTCGCTTCGCCTTCCCCAAAGACCACAAATTCCGCGCCGGACTCCAGGTACTCCTGCGCGTAAGCTCCGGGCTCGGGACCACCGACGATGACACGCCAGCCGGCCTCGCGTGCTGCCGCCATGATCTCCACAGCGTTTGACCGCGTCATCAGGTTGGCATAGATGCCGAGCACCGTGGGCGTCTCGGTACGCAGATGATGAAGGAGCGCTTCCTTGCTCGCGAAGGTCGTGTCATACACGTCGACGTCAAAACCCCGCGCCCGCAAATGGGAGCAAAGATAAAGGATGCCCAGCGGAGCATAGGGCTTCATGATCTGGATCTCTTTCGGATCTTCGAAGAGGAAATAACCGTGGGTAAGCAGAAGGTCCGGCATTAGGCTCTCCCATCTTCTCTCTTGGGCCATTGCTCGACGTCACACACAAGGGGATGAGAGTGTGTGTGCAGGACGCTGAGTGAGTTATCAGGCATTGGCTGACTCCTGTTTGGATAAGGGTGTGAGCACCGGCAACGGCTGCCCAGTGATCAGGGAACGCCGCTTGACGAGGTACTCCGAGACATGCGAAAGCCACAGCTCCCAAGGGAAGGAAAGCTGAGATGAGTCGAGCCGCCAGCGTATTGGCCGGCTAATGAGCTTGCCAATATGCTTCTGCAATAGGCCCGCGCCTGGTTTGCGGCGCACCTGATTGAGCAAGAGGAAATATTCGAGCATGCGATCGAGACGTGCGAGCTCGCGTCCTCTGAGCCAGGGAAGAAGGTTAGCTCCCAATGGCATCGTCATCCAGTCTTCGAGGGTCTGAGGTTCTACTACACCGAGTTCACGCAACTGCGGCCAGATTGGAATGCCTGGATAAGGTGTAAAGATATTGGGGGAGAAGCGTACGTTCGAGAACTGCCTTCCAATGTCGGACATCGTTCGGAAGGTCTCGAGCCGATCTTGTTCGGTTTCACCCGGGTAACCGAGTATGAGGTTGAATGTAACGCGTATACCTGCGAGTGATGCTTTGCGCGCAGTTTCATACATCTCGTCCACGCGCTGATGGCGCTTGTTCATTAGCTTGAGGACGGCCTTGGATGTAGACTCGGTGCCGAAGCCCATATAGCTGACACCGCTATCTGCGAGTAACTGTACTTCATCCTGGCTCATGCGGCATATGAAGTCGGTGGATGCCTGGAAGGTCCACGTGAACTTGACACCCGAGTCGCGTATTCCCTGCGCGATGGCGATGGCGCGGCGGAGGTCGACCGGGAAGTTTGAGTCAAGCAGAGCGACATTGGAGATGCGGTACTGCTGGACGAGGCCCACGAGCTCGGCAACGACGTGCTCGGCAGCGTACGCGTTGAAGCGGCGTTTGTAGACCACCATGTCCGTGCAGTAATTGCAAGCATATGGGCATCCAACGCTGGTGGCATAGGCGAGTTCGCGTTTGCCAGAGGCACGTTCATAGGCGTCAAAGTCTGTGAGCTCGTAGGCGGGCGGTGCAAAGGTATCCACGGGTTGGACGCGGCGCTCAAAATTTTCGATGAGGCGGCCGTTCTTCTTCCAGGAGATACCCTGTATAAAATCGAGCGGGTTTTTGTCAGCTAGTGCCTTCGCTAACTCAACAATGGTCACTTCTCCCTGTCCACGCACGACGACATCGACATAAGGTTCGCGCAGGGTGGACTCTGGGCAGAGCGTTGGATGCCAACCTCCGAAGATGACGGGGACGGCGGGCGCGTACTCCTTGACATACCGTGCTGCTTCGATGGCTCCGCGAATCATGGGGCCGGTGAGGACTGAGATGCCGATGCAGATTGCATGCCTGCAATGTTCACGGATCTTATCGAGGTACCTTGGCTCGATCGCAGCATCGATCAGCGCAACCTCAAAGTTTGCCTTGCGCAGTGTGCCGGCAAGCGAGAGCAGAGAGAGGGGCGCACCGAGAGGCGGCCCATCATAGGGTGGATAGAAGAGGATCACCTTGCCCCGATTTGCAGCGACCGTTGGATCAGATGCCTCTAGCACGCGGCCTCCGCGGGAGTGTTGGCGAGACGCTTGGCATCGACAGCAGGTTTGTGCGCTGCGGACATGCGCTTTTTAAGCTTGTTGTTGAGCCAGATCTCCACAGGATACTTGTAGACATCGTGGTCGAGGCGCCAGCGTGCTGGAAGCGACAGGCTCTTCTGAGCGATGCGGGTGATGGGGCCGCGAGTATCGGTCGCGATGGGGATGCGATCGAAGGCAATGCGCAGATAATCGCGCGTTATCTGGAGACGTGCGTGCTCTTTGCCCTTTAGCCAGGGAAGCTGGGTATAACGCGGGAAGTAGTCAGCCCATCCTTCGAGCGTCTTTGGAACTTCAATGCCCATCTCTTCGGCGCGCTTCATGATGGGTGAGCCGGGATATGGAGTGAAGATGTTGGTCCAAAACTCAGCACCTGGAAAGCGGCGGCAAACGTCCATCATGAAGTCGACCGTTTCGCGGCGTTCCGTCAGGCCCTCGCCTGGGAAGGCGAAGATGATATTGAAGGATGGGCGGATGTCAGCAGAAAGGCAGCGTGCGGCGCTCTCGTAGATCTGGTCGAAGTCCTGGAACGTCTTATTCATCAACTGCAGTACCTTGGGAGAACCGGAGTCGACGCCCTGGCAGATTTGCTGCAACCCCGCGCGACGAAGTAGCTTCAAATCTTCACGCGAGAGACGGGCGACCATGTTTGTCGTGGCCTGCACGCTCCACGTGAATTGCGACCCTGCTCGTACAAGGCCTTCCGCGATACCTCGTACACGGTCAAGATCGACCATGAAGTTGTCGTCGACGACCCACAGCATCTCCAGGCGATAGCGACGAGTAAGGTCGACCGTCTCTTCAACGAACTGCTCAGACGGCAGGGCGTTCCACTTGCGGCCGTAGACACCGGCGTTCGTGCAGTAGCCGCAGTTGAACGGGCACGCAAGCGAGGAGGTGTACATAGCCCAACGCTTGCCGCAGCCGCGCTCGTAGGCGTCAAAATCGGCGATATGATAAGCCTTGGGGGGCATGTCGATGAGAGGCTTGAGGGGTCGCTCAGGCGTCATGATGAGCTTGCCGCCTCGTTTGAAGCCAATACCTGCTATGAGGTCTGGAGCAGAGCGGCTCTGGAGATGTTGCACGAGCTCGAGGAAAGCATCCTCCCCTTGCCCACGAACGACGTAGTCCACACATTCAGCTTGAAGGGTCTGCTCGGGGAGAAGAGAGGGATGCCATCCGCCGAGTACAATGGGAAAATCAGGGTTCCATTCCTTGACTGCACGCGCGATCTCTACCGTCTCGCGAATCATGGGACCAGTAACGAGCGAGATGCCCAGGCAGATGGCGTCACGAACTTCTTCGAGCACACGCTTTTTGTAGTCAGGGGTAATGGTGGAGTCGATAAGAACGATATCGAAGCCGGCTCGGATGAGCGGGGTAGCCACAGCCAGGATGCCTAGAGGCGCCGTTGCCTCGGAGCTTGCAAAGGATGGGAAAAAAAAGACGATCTTCCTGGATGACACTGAACTCTTGGGCATAAAGACGATGCTCCTAATGGAAAGTTTGCCTTTTCACCGTGGCGAACTTGTCAGAGGGGCGTCGGCCAATTGTCAAAGCTTTGTCATTTACAGTAGGTCTGGGTAATCCAGTTGATGTGGTTGCCGTCTGCCATGACCGCTCCATCGATGTGATTGCTGTTCCATTCGGTCGTCAAGTGGCCGACTGCATCAATCCAACCGTTCCCCTTGCCCCTTCTCTGGGAATCATGTGAAGGACCCGAAAGCATCACCTGAAGCGGATTTGTAAATACCGGCTGACATATCGGGACTAACGTGACCAGGAAATACTCACGTAACGTAATCTATTAAGCCGGTGGAACGGCCGGGCTATAGCTTTTGAAGCCTGCATTGGCCATTCCCCGTTGCGCTTCGGGGTTCTTCATGAAGGTCTCCCACACGAAGGCGGTGCGTGCGTTTTCCGCCATGAGCATGGTGATGCCTGTGTCGATGCCGACGATGTCATTGTCATACCATTTTTTCAATGGATTGAAGGCATCGACGAAGCCGTAGCGGCTCCAGGCTTGCGGATAACGGCTTCTGATATTTTTCAGCACACGCATTGTGGCCTCCGGAAGAAACGGCAGTGAGCCGCCAGGGGCCGCGGGAACCACGGTCCCATCAATAGGGCCCATGGCCGGTGGTCCGCCCCAAATCACATAGCCTTTGTCGGAGTCGGAGGCAGTGATGCCCCAGAGATCGTCACTGTAATCGGGAAAGTTCCTGCCCAGTTCCACGCAGAAGCGGCGGTGAACTTCGGTGGCCGTGGCCGAGTTCTGAAAATAATCCGCGTACTTGTCGCGCTTGCGCCGGAAGTCGAACCAGGCCTGGGAGTACTGATGCACAAAAAGCGGCGCGAAGGAGCCGATGTAGCGCAGCCCGTCATATTCGAACGTGGTCCGTTTCCACGCCAGCCATGCTTCGGGCCGCAATGGGTGAGAGGAAGAACCCATTCCGAGCAGATAGATCATCATCAGTTCGCTGTAGTAGTCCCACTTGTAAGGCAGGAAGCCGAGCTCAGGCGTCCAGCCGAGGGGCAATAGCGTTGTGTCTTCAGAGAGCCATGTCCAGTCCACACGGTCAAAGATTGCGTGTGCCAGATCAACGATGTCGCGATCCTGAAAGTGCTGGCGGCAGGTAAGGATGCCGCAGAGCAATAATGCGGTGTCGACGGAAGAGACTTCGGAGTCCCAAATTCTTTCGCCGGTATTGATGTTGGCAAAGTGATAGAAGAATCCGCGATGCGTCGGCAGCTTCCTCCAAAGAAATACGAGGGTCGCGATGACGCGCAGACGTGCATCCTGGTGGGAGATGTAGCCGCGTTTTTCCGCGATACAGATTGCGGTCAGACCAAAGCCGGTTGACGCGATGCTTGCAACCACGCCGGTGTCGTTTATGTGGACGTTACATCGATCTTTAATCAATCCGGTCTGCGGATTGGCCTGCTCCCAGAAGAAGAGGAAACTGCTGCGTTCAAGATCGTCCAGAAACTGATCATCCTCAGGCGAAAGGGCGCTGGGGGTGGGAAGAGGTGCGGATTCCTTATGCCGCATGTCAGCCTGTTGGGCGTGTATCTTTGCGAACAGGGGAAGAGTCTTCCATTGAGCGAATGGCAGAGCCAGGGAGGCGCTAGCCATCTGGCGCAGCAGCCGGCGACGGGAAGGGCGATTCGCGATGTCATCTACTACTTCATCCATGTTCATTCTGGCCATCCGCATTCGCCCGGGAAGCTGATCCGGGCGACACATGTATTGAATAATAGATGCACGGATGCGCCTGGTAAGAGCGGTCCCTGGGCAGCGTGTGCCCCAGGTTGTGCGTCCAACTGTCTATCGGTGCTGAATGACGGCAAAGAAAGTTGTCTGGGCGATCATCGCAGTTGCGGCAGTCGTGGTGATTATGCTGTTGTTGCGCGCGCACCGGTTAAGGTCGATTCATGTGCGGCAATCGATGCCGATTGAAGGAGCAGTGATCCAGCGCGATGCGGACACGAAGAAGCAAGTGCCGATAGCAGATGTTGTGATCACAGCATCGGACGGCGTGACGAGTGCCACGACCCGGTCCGAAGCTTCGGGATATTTCAAACTCGTCCTGCAAAAAGGAGTGTTGTCCGGGGCGCCCGTTGTGGTCAGCTTCCGGCATCCGTCTTACAAGCCACTCGACTTGAATGTACAAACAGGAAGATTGGAGACTTCGGACGAGCTATATGTCGCGGCCATGGTTCCGATTCCTCCCAGGGCCGTGGCTCCATCCAACCGTCCGGAAGCGGTAGTATCCAATATCCGAGTGAGATATACGCTCAATTCACGGACGGAAACGAATGTGGGTAGCGCCGTCAAGACCTTTCAGGTTGTGAATGCGGGAAACGTGCCCTGCAATCATCAGGCTCCATGCTCACCGGATGGGAAGTGGAAGGCTTCCTCTGTGTCCGCGTCGCTCGATGCCGGAATCGACAATACGTTCAGCAATATAAGAGCTTCCTGCATTGCGGGGCCGTGTCCGTTTACGCGGATAGACTCAAGTGGATTTATTCATGGCGGGCGTAACATTAGCGTTTCGGCCCTGAACTGGTCGGACACGACTACCTTCCTGATGGAGGCTGAGGTCAATCACACGGCAATCAGTTCCAATGTCCGCCAGTTGTACCCTGTCATTTTTGGTCGGACGTTCAACTTTACGTTACCCCCCACTCAGGAAGGCGTGAGTCTTGAGGCCGAGATTGACGGCTCTCCCATGGTATTCCCCCTGGGCCCGGCCCTCGATTTGAGCTGGGCCACCTGCACCGTCCGGACTGATACGGAAAAAGAGAAGACCGCAGTCTACGGCTGTGAACTCAGGCCGGGATATCGGTTTTGATCCACGATAGGCGTAAGTTCCATTTTGAATAGTGGATATGAGAGCTGAATTTGTGTCCGAGGGCATGGATTACGGGCACCCGGAATGGTGCGAGAGATAAGTCCCGCTAAATGCCCCAGGAGCCACGACCCTTAGCGTTTCCGAGCGGCGGCCAAGACAGACGCGGGCGTGGCTGCAGCAGTCCACGCTGATGGGAGTAAGTTGCGGTTTGGCCGTTATCCGGGAGCAGCTTATCGCTTTGCATAAGCCGTTTCTGCGGCACCTTTTGAAAGGCACTCGTGTTGAGCGACTTACTTCGTGCAGATTAGCCGCATCTGAGAGTTCCCCGCTCGTCGAAAGACAGAACAACTAACCGCGAACGACCGCCTGGTTACGGCTCCGGGGTTGAACTCTGGAGTATTGATTTGCGCCTTTCTTCTTTACGGACGCTGCTATGATCTCTCTGACAGCGCGATGGGCGAGAGAAACACGTGAAAGCGTCTGAAACATGGGGAGGATAGCGAATGAGAAGATGCATGTTCTGGATCTTTACTCTCACGCTGTTTTCGGTTAGCGCCCTACATGCGCAGGATATTGTTTCGGTATGGCAGGGAACGTTTAAGTAAGCCTCAGAGCAACACCGTGTGCTCGTTCAGATTTCGAAGACGGACAGTGGCCTGGCTGTCGCGGCGGTTTATATCGAATTCTTTCCTGACGCGATCTGCATCGACTCCTCGATGGTGAATGCTTCCGATCTGAAATTCACGATCAATAAAGAAAAAGGCACATACGAGGGCAAGGTCAGTGCGGATGGGTCTTCTGTTGAGGGCAGATGGACCTGGGACCGCCACCCGGTTGCGCTTGAATTGCGGCGAACAACGAAACAAGCGGCGTGGCCTGTGCCGTTTCAGTATCAATATCACTACATGGAGGTGACGTACGCGCGGCCAACGCCGGACGAAGCCAGAATCCCGTTTTCGCCCAGACTGGCCGTGGACTACATGGAGCAGGGCGCGATGGCCTGGACGGGGGAACGGCAGTGCGTGGCCTGTCATACGAATGGATCGTACATGGTGGTGCGTCCGTTGATGACTCCGCAACTGGGTGCTCCGCAAAAGGAGCTGCGAGATTTTTTCGTCGCAACCCTTCGAGAAGCGTTAGCTCTCGATCCTGCGAAGCTTCAGACGGACGTGGAACCGACGCAAATAGTGTACGTGGCGGCTGGACTGGCGATATGGGATGCGCATGTGCTGCACAGGTTGTCGCCGGAGACGGTACAAGCGCTGGACCTGATGTTCAAGCTGCAGAGACCGACGGGCGACTGGTTCATAGAGGATGACAATAATCCGCCTCTGGAGTCGAGTCCGTTTCAGTTGGCGACTGTGGCGGCGAGGGCCGTGACTAATGCTCCGGGTGGTTGAGCCAACAACGCGGCACCCCGGTGGAGACAAAGATCAACCGGTTGAAAAAGTACCTGCGGGAAGAAGGCAGGATGCAGGGCGACTATGATCGAACGGATTTGCTGTGGACAGCCTCAGAATTTCGCGGGCTTTTGGATGTCAGGAAGACGCAGGAACTGATCGACATGGTGTTCGCGCACCAACAGTTAGATGGCGGCTGGTCGATCCGGACGTTTGCTCTGCCGGAGGAGTGGGGCAAGGGGAATCGGGCGGAAAAGCTGAGAGCAGAGTTGGAGTTCGCCGATCCTCCCAGTGACGGTCACATGATAGGCCTGGCAATCATTGCTTTGCGCAAGGCCGGTATTCCGGCAAGCGACCCTCGTATTCAGCGTGGCGTTTCCTGGCTGTTGTCTAACCAGCGCGCTTCGGGGAGATGGTGGACGCGATCCCTGAACAGGGATGGCTGGCAGTTCATAAGCTATAGTGGCACCGCTTACCCACTGCTCGCGCTGGCGCTCTGTGATGCGTTACCAACTCGTTCTTAGTTTTTGAGTGGAGCGATCTTCCTACGCTCCTGACTCCAAATCGCCGCGGAGGTACGCCTTCGAATTGAGTTCGTTGTGCGAGCGAGCCATTTCCGCGCAAGGATAAAGCTCTTTGCATCGCATCACTTCGGGGCCGCGAACTCACGGATCGAGCGCTGATGCGGCCTTGTACCGAGAAACCCGGCTATCGCCACAAAAGATACAGGTAGAGAGACTTTGCAAGGAAAGGTGTCAACGAACCCTTTCAGCGCTCACTCCGGCTCAGTTGCCTGATATTGATCACTCCTCTTCTCAGGCCGGAATTTCCTCAATGTGTTCTGGTTCAACAGCCGAAACAGCGCGGCCGCCGGGAGCTATCCAGGAACGGGAGACAGTCCATATGACGACAAGTACCCCGATCGCGAGGACGGCATAGAGCAGGAAGCCCACGCGGTAGGAGTTGGTGTGTTGTTTGGATTGGCCGAGCAGGTTCGGAAGAATGCCGCCGCCGAGGGCTCCGATCTCGCCGATCATGCCGCCGGCGACGGCGGTGGTGAGGGGCCAACGGAGGGGGACTAGCTGGAAGGTGGCTCCGTTGCCTGCGCCGAGGGCGGCGAAGCAGAGCATGAAGAGCAGGGTGGTGGCGAGCAGGGACGGAGTGGTCATGAGGCCGAAGAGTCCGCCGACGGCGATGAGGAAGACGACGAAGAGGGTGGTGATTCCGCCGACTCGGTCGGCGAACCAGCCGCCAAGGACGCGGGTGAGGGAACCGGTGAGGGTAGCGAGGACGGTAAGGCTGCCTGCCTGAACTTTCGTGACGTGGAACTGCGAATAGTAGAAGGAGGGCAGAAAGGTGGCGAGTCCGAGGAATCCGCCGAAGGTGATGATGTAGATGAGGTTAAAGATCCAGCCGTCGGCTTCGAAGAGGCAGGAGAGATGCTGGCGGAGTGTTTGGTGCTCGATGTCGGGCGGCTCTTTGGCGACGATTTCGATCTCGATGGCGGCTTCGGGGCAGGCGTTGACGCAGGCGGGTTCGAGGCCGTCGGTGAGGCGACCGTGGCACATGTCGCACTTGCCGACGATGCCGCGCTCGGGGTTGAACTGAGGGACGGAATAGGAACAGTTCCAAACGCAGTACTGGCAGCCGATGCAGGCGTCGGCGGAGTGGAGGACGATGCCGGTGACGGGATCTTTGGTGTAGGCGTCGACAGGGCAGCCCTTAATGCACTCGGCGCTGAGGCAGTGATTGCAGCCCATGGAGAGGTAGAAGCGCTCAGTGTTGGGGTAGGTGCCGCCTTCGATTTCGCCGATGCGGCGCCAGCGCTGGTCGGGAGGGGTATTGTTCTGCTCGTTGCAGGCGACCTCGCAGGAGCGGCAACCGATGCATCTGGTCATGTCGAAGTGGAAGCGGTACTGTTCGCCGGGTTCGAGGGGGCGGGTTGGGATGAGGGAGGTTTTTACTTCGGCCTGAGTGGGGGCGGGGAAGAATTCGAAGCCGTTCTCGGTCAGGCGCACAATCGAGTTTGCGGGATCGTTGTGCGCTAGTTCGTGGAGGGAGAGCGGCATTTGGCTTCCTTGAAATCTGTACGGTGTGAGAGCTAGTAGACATCGCGGTGGTAGCGGTGCTGGTCCTTGAGGGTGTTGATGTATTCGGAGGTGGCTTCGTGGGAGAGGCCGGCCTGTTGCTCCACGATGGTGTGCAGGGTGGCGTCAACGTCTTTGGCCATGTGGGAGGCGTCGCCACAGACGTAGATGCTGGCACCTTCCTGGAGCCATTGGTAGAAAATGGGAGCTTGCTCGAGCATTCGATCCTGGACGTAGATCTTGCGCTCCTGATCGCGGGAGAAGGCGAGGTCGAGGCGGGTGAGGTGCCGGTCGTGCTGCATGGCTTCGAGCTCTTCGCGGTAGAGGAAGTCGGTGGCGGCGCGGCGCTCGCCGAAGAAGAGCCAGTTGCGACCGGCGGAGCCAAGGGCACGGCGCTCGTGCAGGAAGGCGCGGAAGGGAGCGATGCCGGTGCCAGGCCCGATCATGATGATGGGGGCGGTGGTGTCGGCGGGGAGGCGGAATCGCTTGTTGGGCTGAATGTAGACCGGCAGGGTCTCACCGGTGGGGGTGCGATCGGCGAGCAGGGTGGAGCAGACGCCACCGCGGTCGCGGTTGTGCGAGCGGTAGCGGACGACGGCGACAGTGGTGTGGATTTCGCCTGCATGCGCGTGGGGGCTGGACGAGATGGAGTAGAGGCGCGGGACGAGGCGAGGCAGCATGGCGACGAGGTCGGCTGGTTCGTGCAGAACGCCGGGGTGGTCGTGGAGGAGGTCGATGAGACCGCGGTCGTAGGTGTATTTCTCGAGGTGAGCCTGCTGCTCGGGGACGAGGAGGCCGGAGAGGGCGTGGCATTTGTCGGCCTGTTTTCCAATGGTGACGTAGGCCTCGATCATCTTGCGGGTGAGGCGGGTGATCTGGAGATGGTTGAGAAGCGCGTTGTGAAGAGTGGTGGCTCCGGATCTGGAGAGCTGGACGGGAACCTGACCGCTGAAGTTGAGGGTGTGGAGGATCTCTTCGACGAGGCGGAGGTCGTTCCGGGGGATGACTCCGCAGGCGTCACCGGCCTCGTAGGTTACATCGGAGTCGCGGATGTTGAAGGCGAGATGAAGGGTGAGCTTGCTGGAGACGTCGTGGGTTAGGGGGCGCTTGGCGACGAGTGGAGCCAAGTAGGGGTTGTCGCGGGTGTGGGCGGGAGCGGCGATGAGTTGGTCGCTGTCACTGCCAGAGACTGAGACCGCCGTGGGCCGCGTGGGGCCAACAGAGGAAGAAGGTGCAGTGCGGATGGGGCGGGCGGCGGTGATCGCGTCGAAGCTGGAGTAGAGGGCGGTCTTCCACTGGGCGAAGGAGTCATCGAGATCAAGGTCGCAGTCGACTCGTTCGACGATGCGGACGCCGCCGAGTGCAGAGAGTCTGGCATCGAGGTCGATGCCGAATTTGCAGAAGTGCTCGTAGTTGGAATCGCGAGCGCGAGGACGGAGTAAGAGAGGTTCTGGCAGCAGGGAAAGTGTTCGAGGTAGAGCTGCTCGTAGAAAGGCCGGACGGCGTCGGGCGCGTCGCCCTCACCGTAGGTGCTGGCAATGAAGATAGCGTAGCGCTCGGCGAGGAGAGCCGCGGGGGTGTAGCCCTCGAGGGAGTTGAGTGAGACGATGTGACCCTTGGCTTTGAGGTGTTTCGTGACCTTGCGGGCGAGGCCTTCGGCGGTGCCGGACTGCGAGGCGTAGAGGACGGCGATCTTGAGGGAGGGTGGCGGGTCTGCGAGGGGACTGGCGGCAGCGGTGGCGGTGGAGTAGAGGCCGGCGAGGAAGCCGTTGAGCCAGCCGCGCTGCTCGGGGGTGAAGGGAGCGTTGTCGGGGATGAATGGGACCAGATTAGACATGCGCTTCGTTCTCCTGGGGGGCGCAGAAGGCTTTGAGCTCCGCGAGGCTGTGGCGGCGGGTAAAGCTGAGGAAAGACTCTGCGGGGAGCCGCGTGTCGGTGTAGGCGTGGAAGAGGCGCGTCATGACGGATGGCAGTTCTGAGAACTTAATGGCGGGGATGAGCTCGCGGCCCATGCCCTGGTCCTGATCGGAGCTGCCGCCGATGAGGACCTGATAACCCTCTTCGCCGCCGACTTTGATGCCCATGAGGCCGAGGTCGCCGATGTAATGCTGGGCGCAGGAGTGGTGGCAGCCGGTGACGTGGAGGTTGATGGGCTGGTCGAGGATGGGGAAGTTTGCGTCGAGGTGGTGGGCGAGGGCGACGGCGTGGGTTTTGGTGTCGGAGGCCGCGAAGCGGCAGCCGCGGTTGCCGGTGCAGGCGATGGTTCCGCGGAGAACGGTGCCTGCGGTGATGTCGAGGTCAGCTTCGGCGAGGGCTTGTTTTGCAGCTTCGAGGTGCTGCGTGGGGATGTTGGGGATGAGCAGGTTCTGCCAGACGGTGAGGCGGAACTCGCTCGAGCCGAAGCGGTCGGCGATGTGGGCGAGGGCGCGCATCTGGGCGACAGGCAGGCGGCCGACAGGGACGGCGACGCCGATGTAGTGCAGGCCGGGCTGCGCCTGGGGATGGATGCCGATGTGCCCGGCGCGGTCGATGTGGCGGCGTGGTTCGCACTCGGATGCATCGACGCGGATGAGGGGGAAGGCGAGGAGCTTTTCGGTCTCGGAGACGAATCTTTCGACGCCCCAACGGTCGGTGCGGTCACCGTGCTGGGTGAAGACGCGGATCATGGCTGCGGCGACGGCGACGGTCTGCTCGGGGAGCAGGAGGAGTCCGCAGTCGGTGGCGAACTGGCGATGGCCGGTGATCCCGGAGAGCAGGATGCGGAAGTAGATTCCGTCAGGGATGCTGCGGCCTTCTTTGACCTCGACGGCCACGAAGCCGATGTCATTCGTGTCGGCGACGACGGAGATGGCTCCTCCGTTGTCGAAGGCGACGTTGAACTTGCGGGGGAGGTGATACATGTCGGGAGAGTTTGAGATGTAGGCCTGCATGGCTTCGGCGAGAGGTGCGACGTCGAGTAGCTCGTGGGGATCGAGGCCGGTGGTGGGAGAGGCGGTGATGTTGCGGATGTTGTCGGCACCGGAGCCGCGCGAGGTCATGCCGAGGGTCTGGAGGCGGTTGAGGACGCGGACGATATCTTTGGGCTGGAACTCGCGGATCTGGAGGTTGCTGCGGGTGGTGAGATCGGCCCGGCCGGAGCCCCAGTCCTCGGCCATCTGGGCGAGACCGCGGAGCTGATGGGTGGTAAGGATGCCGCCGGGGATGCGCAGGCGAAGCATAAAGGAGTCCTGCGCGGGGGCGACGTAGAAGAGGCCGAAGTACTTGATGCGGAAACGGTCGTCTTCGGTAGGGGGCTGGTTCTGGTTGGAGTACTGGAGGAGCTTGTCCCAGAGGGTGAAAGGGTCCTGCTCGTGCTTCCATTGCTCTTCTCTGGAGAGGTCTTCGACTGGGGTATTGAACCAGAGAGGTTCGGAGGCAGCGTGATTGGCGAGGCCGGAGGCGGGATCGTTGGTGATGAGGCCATTGACGGTGTGGCCGACGAAGGGGGCGAGGCCGCGTTGCGCGATGCCTGCAAAAAAACCCTGAAGGTATTCCTTCTGCTCGCTGGTGAACTCTGCCGAATTGATAATGGTGTTGCTCATAACCGAAGATCCTCTTGAAGCGACAGGCCGTGCGCGTGGTGCGGACGGAGTGTTCGTGCGTACTGGAGGTCTGTCGGAGGGAGGACAGACGCATGTAGGCAAGCCGGAATGAATCGCAGCAGATACCCTAGGGGGAACTGTGGATTACGATCAAGGCTCTTCTTGGAGCTTGGGATGAACTAGGAAATAATAGAGTGCCGGACACATCCTGGTGTCTACGACTGTTCGAGCGGTCCGCATAGAATGCTCGACGAAAAAATTTTAGCGTGGACTGGCCCTGAATGCAAGTTTCAAATCGCGCCCATGGGGGAAATGACGGAGAGGTTACAGATGTGCCTTGATTGAATGGCGTGCCCGTGCCACAATAGGCGAACTCTCATCACTTGTGACTCCCTGATGCGTCACAGATCTATTAAACGCTCCAGGAACCACCCACGCTGGTGAGCTCTTCCTGAACGTCCAGCTACCCTAATTCTTTTCTTTTGAGCATGGGCCTTAGCGCCTGCAGCGAACCTGGCTCAGTCGGGCTTCTTTCGTGCGTGGGAAGACCGGGTCGTTGCGACGTCTGGGAGGCAGCCGGTGTGGCCGGTGCCGGTGGTTGGCGTTCCTTCGACGATCGTGCAACTGGCACGGACGGACTTTGTCCGGCAATATACTTCGACGCATACGCTGACGTGAAACTACGACAACAGCAGGGGTGAACTTCATTCCATTTGCGCGGACTGAGTTCGACATCAATCTGCCTGCATACATCCAGCACAACACGCCCAAGGTGGTGAATGGAATGGGGGACTTCTCGTTTGTGGGGAAGTATCGGCCGTTTGCTGGGAACGCCGAGGCGGGAAACTACTCTACGCTGGTGCAACTGGCGTTCTCTGTGCCGACGGGGAGTTATAAGAACGGCATTGCGGTGTCGACGATTACGCCGACGGTAGTTGGCGGCAAGGGATTTGGGAAGTTCGTTGTCCAGTCTGCGTTGGGGACGGTGCTGCCTACGAGTTCGGTGCCGACGATCGACCGGACGATCCAATGGAACACGATCGGCCAGTACGAAGGCTGGGAAGTATTTCTGGCCTGAGCTTGAGGCGAATGCGAGCTATTTTCGCGGTGGTGCGAATGATGGAAAGAGCCAGGTATTTCTGACACCGGGACTGATGGTGAGCAGGATCAAGCTGCGGAATGATCCGAAGGACCGGCTGGGGCTGGTTTTGGGGACGGGCATGCAGATTGCGACGTCGAATTTTTATAGCTACAACCCACGGTCTGGTCCTGACAGGGAGGATTGCGTTCTAGCTGGGAGCGTGCGCCGACGGATATTCCTGCGGCTCTTCCCGGTCTGTTGGTTTCGGTGGAGAGTTGCGTCTAATATCAGAGGACGGGCTACTCCTCATATCGAAAGGTTTTGAAGCAGCGGCGCTCTTTTTGGACGCTGCGCGGACGATTGAGGGAGGCCGAGACCCTGATAAGGGGGATAGGGAGGATGCGTGGCGCACGCGAGCTTCAATGGACTTCGTGTATTGTCGCTGGAATCTCGCCGCGCGAAAGAGGTAGAGAAGCTGATTCGCACGTACGGCGGAGAGGCTATCGTTGTGCCTGCGATGCGCGAGGTAGGGCTGGAGTCGAACCAGGAGGC
>Ga0302314_10003350_pt1 | contig 29571 bp, 17 predicted proteins | sample III_Palsa_N2_3_FD_200533 | JGI IMG/M metagenome (GOLD analysis project Ga0302314, IMG submission 200533) | Peat permafrost microbial communities from Stordalen Mire near Abisko, Sweden - III_Palsa_N2_3 | ecosystem: Environmental > Terrestrial > Soil > Palsa > Peat permafrost | place: Sweden...
CGGAAATCTGAACATGGGCCTGATCTTTACCTGCTACCAGCAGGACACACAGCGTCAATTCGAGGCGGTCCAGGGTCGACTCGACGGCGAACCACTCGACGACTACATCTCACCTTTCGGCGGCGGGTATTTCTTCGCCCTGCCCGGGGTCAGTTCGCCCGATGACTTCTTCGGCTCCGCTCTGGTCGCCTAGCCGAGGCGTTCCCGGCGAGGCAGTCGGCGGGCCCGGCGCATTCGTATCCGGCTCTTGAGTGTGCGCTTGAGTGCGCGTGTGATCCGGATGCCTACACGACGAACGCCAAGGCCGCTCACTCAGCACCCTTCTTTGGCCGCAATCGTTTGCCGTCCCGGTCCGCGTCGGATGCTTGTTTCGCGGAGTTTTCCCCCTCTTCCGGCATGTCAAAAGTGTAAGCCGGGCCTGGATTGTCGGTAGTGGCGCGCCGGACGTGAATTCTCGTGAAATGTGTGCGCAATCGGTAGCACCCGCGTAACAGGTCCGGAATTGACCCGACACCGCGGCATGGAACGGTTCGCGTGTTCGACGAACATGCTCCACCGCAGCGCAGTAGCTCAGCAACAGCAGAGTACCCACGTAATTCATGCACAGTACTTGGCGGTCGTCGCCACCATCGTGTGCCCAGGCGCTTGGAAACCTTCAGCGCACACAGCACCGGGACCAGGGACGACGGGCCGCAACATCATATTGTCCCGGCTCGACAGGAGCATGCGATGCTACATAGCGGTTACATACCTTATCCGGCCACCGGGTATTCTTCCGGTGATGCGTCCTGGCAGCTGACTGCTGCCACGCTGGTCGGTTTGATGAGTCTGCCCGGCCTCGCCGTCCTCTACGGCGGCCTGGTCCAGAAGAAGTGGGCCGTCAACACCATGTTGATGGCGTTCTCCGCCTTCTCGATCGTCCTGGTGGTCTGGGCTCTGTGGGCCTTCAACATGGGCTTCGGCGAGGCCTGGATCAAGACCACGTTGAACGGCTCGCCCAGCGGGTTCCTCGGCAAGCCGTCGCCGGCGCTGGGGGCGGGGCAGGAGGCCCAGGCCAACATCCCGTTGCTGGACGGGCTGATGCCGCCGTTCAACTTCTCCGAATCGGCGCTGTTCTACTTCCAGTTCGTGTTCGCCGCGATCACGCCTCTGCTCTGGCTGGGTAGCGTCATCGGCCGGATGAGCTTCAAGGCCTGGATAATCATCGTCCCGCTGTGGACCACGATCGTCTACACCGTCGACGCCTTCATGCTCTGGGGCGGCGGCTTCTGGGCCGGCAAGGGCGCGGTCGACTACTCCGGTGGCTACGTCATCCACCTTTCCGCCGGTACGGCCGGCTTCGTCGCCGCGGCGGTGATCGGTCCGCGTCTGAAGAAGGACCGCGACCACGGCGTGCCCAACAACCTGCTGCTGTGCGCGACCGGCGCCGGCATCCTGTGGCTCGGCTGGAACGGCTTCAACGGCGGTGACCCGTACTTCGCCGGCCCCGACGCCGCGGCGGCCGTGGTCAACACCAACGTCTGCACCGCGGTGGCCCTGCTGACCTGGCTGGTGATGGACATGCTGCTGAGCAAGTCCAAGAAGCCGACCCTGCTCGGCGCGATCAACGGTATGATCGTCGGCCTGGTCACGATCACCCCGGCGGCCGGTTACGTCAACGGCGGCGGCGCGATCGCGCTCGGCGTGATCACCTCCGCGATCGTCTGGGTGGCCTGGTACAAGCTGTCCAAGGTCTGGATCTTCGCCAAGGTCGACGACGCGCTCGGCGTGGTGTACACCCACGGCATCGCGGGCCTGACCGGCGGCATCCTGGTCGGCGTCTTCGCCGACCCGAACATGACCGTCTACTACGGCGCCAAGGGGACCGCGAACGCGTCGATCACCGGCCTGCTTTACGGAAACCACTCGTTCCATCAGGTCTTCATGCAGATCGGAGCCGGTGTAACGGTGATCGTCTGGACGGCTGTCGCGACATTCGTGATCCTGAAGGTAGTCGGGTTGTTCGTCAAACTCCGATTGCCCGACGACGTCCTGGAAACCGGCGACCTGGCGGTCCACGACGAAGAGGTCTATCCATCGCAGGATCTTGTCTCAGTGGACGCCGGAGCCTCGATCGAGTCCGGCCCGGCCGTCGGCGGGGTCTCGCCGGGCGAGCCGGCCGAGCTCCCGGAGAGCGTCGCCACCACCGACTGACCAAAGGCGGGGTCCGCGCGCAGTGTGTATCGGTCACTGTGCGCGGGCCCCGCATTGCTGTGCTGTCCTTGCGCTCCCGTTTTTTGTCACCGTCCCTGCTCACGAGCGAGGGGAGTTCACGTGCGACTGATCACCGCGGTCATCCGCCCCGGACAGCTCGACACCGTGCACCGTGCGCTGGGAGCTTTCGGTGTGTCCGGACTGACCGCGACCGAGGTGTTCGTCGAGTCCCGGTGGAACCGGCATCTGGAGGTGTACCGTGCGCAGGTCATGGTCGCCACCTCCGTCGCCAGGGTGCGGATCGAGGTTCTGGCGGACGACGCGGACTGCATCGACCTGGCCGAATTGCTGATCCGGGTTTGCAACACCGGACGTGGCGGCGACGACACATTCACTGTGTGGATAAGCAATGTCGAGCAAGTGGTCCACGTGCGCACGGGTGAACATTCATAGCTGCCACGACTGAAATAAACCAGTCGGCCAGTGAACAAACGACTCGTCAAGTCAGGTTCCGATGTTCTCTGTGAATTCTCAGGGAGAGATTTCGCGCGGGATTCCCGGACCGTTCACTCGGGGAGAAGAGAATCAGTCGACGTAACAGCAGTGTGATCCTTCCCCAGGGAGAATTTTGATGATGCAGCGCACCAGGCGGCTCGCCCGCCGGAAGTGGGCGATCCCGACGGCGATCGTGTCGGTGACCGCCCTGATCGCGGTCCCGACCGCGTTCGCCGGCTCCACCGCCAACCACCGCGCCCCAGGCGGCCCGGTCGCGACCACCACCCCGATCAAGCACGTGGTCGTCATCTTCGACGAGAACATCTCCTACGACCACTACTTCGGCACCTACCCGAAGGCCGCCAACACCGACGGCACGCCGTTCACCGCCAAGGCGGACACCCCCAAGGTGATCAACGGGCTGACCCCGGCACTGCTGAACTCGAACCCCAACGAGTACAACCCCACCCGGCTCACCCCGGCCGAGGCGCTGACCTGCGACCAGAACCACGGCTACACCGCCGAGCAGGGAGCCTCCGACAACGGCCTGGAGGACAAGTACGTTCAGGACACTGACACCTCCACCTGCACCGGCGAGCCGGTCATCTACGGCGCCCCCGGCCTCGTGATGGACTACTACGACGGCAACACCGTGACCGGCCTGTGGAACTACGCGCAGAACTACGCCATGAGCGACAACTCCTACGGCGACTCGTTCGGCCCGTCCAGCCCCGGCGCGATCAACCTGATCTCCGGCCAGACGTACGGCGCGACCGCGGTCAACTCGGTGACCGGCGCCCCGACCACCGCCTCGTTCATCGGCTCGCCCAACACCTCGGGCGTCGGGACCCTCTACACCGATGCCGACCCGGCCTACGACGACTGCTCGGACACCAACCACACCTCGACCAGCGCGCTGGCCGAGCTGTCCGGCACCAACATCGGCGACCTGCTGAACAAGAAGAACATCACCTGGGGCTGGTTCGAAGGCGGCTTCGCGCCGACCGTCACGGCCGCCGCGTCCCCGACCGGCTACGCGGTCTGCGGCCAGGCCCACCAGAACATCGGCGGCAACACGGTGACGGACTACGTCCCCCACCACGACCCGTTCCAGTACTACCAGTCCACGGCCAACCCGCACCACCTGCCGCCGTCGTCCCCGGCCATGATCGGCCAGACCGACCAGGCCAACCACCAGTACGACATCTCCGAGTTCGGCGTCGCGCTGCAGAACAACAACCTGCCCGCGGTCAGCTTCCTCAAGGCCCCGGCCTACGAGGACGGCCACGCCGGCTACTCGGACCCGCTGGACGAGCAGACCTGGCTGGTCAACACGATCAACTCGATCGAGCAGTCGTCCTCGTGGGACTCCACCGCGATCGTCATCAACTATGACGACTCCGACGGCTGGTACGACCAGGCTTCCGGCGTGATCACCGACGGTTCGTCCACCTCGCTGGACGCCTCCACCAAGTGCACCGTTACCGCGGCGACCGACGGCCAGGCCGACCGCTGCGGCCTCGGCCCGCGCCTGCCGCTCCTGGTGATCTCGCCCTACAGCAAGCAGAACTACGTCAACCACCTCCAGACGGACCAGTCCTCCGTGCTGAAGTTCATCGAGGACAACTGGAGCCTCGGCCGGATCGGCAACGGCTCGTTCGACGCCAGCGCCGGCCGCCTGAACGGGTTCTTCAACTTCTCGGACCCGGACTTCTCCAACAAGATCATCCTCAACCCGACCACCGGTGCCATCGTGTCGACCGGTAACTAAGGTTGATGCGGAGACCATAAGCGGTACGCAGTAACCAAGGCGGGGCCCGAAAGCCGAGTCTGATCAGGCTTTCGGGCCCCGCTGTGCTGTCTTCACTTTGTCTCCGCCGCGATCGTCGCAGCAGGCTCACTCGGTGGCGTAGAACATGGTGAGCAGGTGGACCTGGACACCGTCCTGCACGGTTTCGTAGCCGTTGTACTCCTCGATCAGCGCATGCAGGCGATCGGCGAACTCGACGGCCTTGGCTTGGGGGATGCGGTTGTCCGCGATCGTGCCGACCGTGCGTACATGCGGCGCATGGGACAACGACTCGGCCACCCCCAGGTGCGCTCGCCCGCTGATCAAGTCGGCCTCAAGCTTGCGCGAGAACTCGGCCAACGCCGCATCGGCCAAGGCCAACGCGTCGTCCCGAGTACCCGGCTGGTCGGCCATGCCCTGCACCTTGATCTGTAGCGTGATCTGCGCGGCCCGGTAGCGCTGCTCGACGATGCCCCCGGCCAGCCCGATCTCGGCGACCTGGATCAGATCCACCGCGAGCAGCTGCTTCATGTGCCAGTAGAGCTTCGACGGCTGCTCGCCGATCTCCTCGGCGATCTGCTTGACCGTCCAGATCCGCGGCTCGGTGCGGATGTTCTCGCTCAGTGTGCGGATGATGCGCAGCCGCAGCGGGTCGGAGAGCACCTTGATGGTCTTGGCGTCCTCGACCTGCCGGTCCGGCAAGAGCTCCGGCAGGTCCTGGGGTCCCAGCTGCAGGGCTTCGGCAGATTCGGTTCGCTTCGTCACTTCTCCATTGTTACATAGCCCGGCATCATTTCACTTGACTCAATCATTCTCTTATGAGTGAATGCTTGAGGCAGGCCAAATGTGGCACGGGAACCGAATGATGGAGATTGCCATGGTGGGGACGACGGACGCGGTCGACGCGGTCGACGTAGACGACGCGGTCGATGTGGACGAAATGAACAAGGCAGTCGAGGGGGAGCACCGGCCGGAGCCCCCGCTGTGGCGCAACTGGCGCTACCAGACCCTGACCGCGGGCGGTTTCAGCGCCTTCACCGGCCTGGCCATCGCCGACGTGGTCTTTCCGCTGTTGATCCTGGGCTTCACCGGTTCGCCCCTGCTCGCGGGCTGTTTCGGCGTGCTGCAGTTCCTCGCGACGATCGTCGGCGCGCTGCCCGCAGGCATGTTCATCGACCGGCACGACCGGCGCCGGGTCCTGATCGTCACCGAGTCGGTCCGCGCGCTGGCCGGAATGGCCCTGGCGGCGACCCTCGCGAGCGGGCACGTATGGCTGCCCCAGATCTACCTCGTGGCGATCGTCCTAGGCTTCTGCCAGCCGTTCGGCGCGGCCAGGAACATCGCGGTACGCACCGTCGTGCCCGACGGCCAGCTCACCCGGGCGTTGTCCCAGCAGCAAGTCCGCACCGCGCTGGCCCAGCTGATCGGCCCGGCGGTCGGCGCGGCGCTGTACGCGGCCGGCCGCTCGCTGCCCTTCTTCGTCTGCGCCGCGGCACTGGCCCTGTCGGCCCTGGCCGCCGTCCTGGCCCGCTTCGACGGCCGGCCCAAGGCGGCCCAGGAGGAGGCAGACACGCCGGACAGCCATTCGGAGGACGCCGAGAAGGCCGGTGGCAAGAAGTCTGGTGGCAAGAAGACGGGAGGCAAGTCCGCCGACGGCGCGCTGGCCGGCATTCGCATCCTGTGGAACCAGCCCCTGATGCGAGCGGCGATGCTGCTCATCATGGTCGTCAACCTGATCGGCACACCGATCGACCTGATCCTGATCGTGCAGGCCCGCCACGAAGGCATTCCGACGCACTACATCGGCCTGATCCTGGCGGCCTTCGCGGCCGGCTCGATCTTCGGCGCCCCGCTCGTCCCCGTCGTGCACCGGCGGATGGGACCGGGCTGGATGCTGATCAACTTCGTCGGCCTGCTCACCGCGGTCCTGGCCCTGCTCGTGCTCCCGTTCGGCGGATTCTGGATGGCGGGCTGCTTCATCGTCATCGGAATGGCCATGCCCGCGCTCCAGGTCCTGATGCAGGTTCTGATCCTGCAGCAGGTCCCGGACAATCAGCGCGGCCGGGTGATGAGCGCCGCGATGATGATGATGAGCCTGGGCATGCCGCTCGGCTCGGGCCTCGGCGGCCTGCTGCTGCAGGTCTTCAGTCCGGGCACCGCGATCCTTGCGATGGCGGCCGCCACCGGCACGGCCACTCTGTTCGCCCTTTTTCAGCGCTCGCTGCGTACAGCCGTCTGGCCGAAGTCAGTCTGAACCGACACGTGCCGCCGATTCCGCACCGTGCCACAGATGTGATTGGGTAGGCCCATGGACCAACTCAACGTCGCCGTCGTCGGATTCGGACCCGCCGGGGCGGTGTTCCACGCGCCGCTGATCGCGGCCGAGCCGCGAATGCGGGTGGCCGCGATCGTCACCGGTTCGGCCGAGCGGGCCGCGCAGGCCCAGGCCGAGCACCCGGACGCGCGGATCCTGCCGTCCGCCGACGACCTGTTCGGCGCGGCGGGGAAGCAGATCGACTTGGTCGTGGTCGCCGCCCCCAATGACGCGCACGCGCCCCTGGCCCGCGCAGCCCTGGCCGCCGGCAAGCCGGTGGTGGTCGACAAGCCGGTCACCCCGACGGCGGCCGAGGCCAGGGAGCTGATCGAGCTCGCGGACCGCGCGGGCCTGCTGTTGTCGGTCTTCCAGAACCGGCGCTGGGACGGCGATTTCCTGACCGTCTCCCGCCTGATCGCGGCGGGCGAACTCGGCGAGGTCACCCGGTTCGAGTCCCGGTTCGAGCGCTGGCGCCCGGACCTCAAGGGCGGCTGGCGGGAGACCGGTGGACCGGAGCAGGCGGCCGGGCTGCTCTACGACCTCGGCAGCCATCTCGTCGACCAGGCGTTGACCCTGTTCGGGCCGGTGGCCTCGGTCTACGCGCAGCTCGACGCCCGACGGCCAGGGATCGCCACCGACGACGACGCGTTCGTGGCGCTCACGCATACGAATGGTGTCCGCAGCCACCTGTGGATGAGCGCGGTCGCCGCTCAGCTCGGCCCGCGCATGCGAGTGCTCGGCTCCCGTGGCGCGTACGTCAAGTACGGACTCGACGTCCAAGAGGACGCGCTCCGCGACGGCGACCGGCCCGGCGAGGGCGGCACCTGGGGCGCCGACCCCGAGGGTTCCTGGGGGACCTGCGGCACCGAACTGTCTTCGCGTCCGTTCAAGACCGAGAACGGCGCGTACCCGGCGTACTACGCCGGGATCGCCGCCGCCCTGCTGGACGGCGCCCCGGTTCCGGTCGACCCGCGCGACGCGGCCGCCGCGCTCGACGTCCTGGAGGCGGCTCGCCGTTCAGCCGACCAGAACATCGTGGTCTCCCTCTGACGGATCCGGGCTCGTCGCACCGGAAGCGGGGCGCACGGCGAAAATATATGCGAGCCCTTACTGAGTGCGCCATCGCATGTTAGTTTCCGTACTCGGTGGCGCCCACGCGCCGCCGAAGTGCGTCATGCGTGATGCGTCATGCGCTGGCCTGGTCTAACGAAATCGGAGAGTCTCATGTCTGCTATGCGTTATCGGCGAGTCGCCGCCGCAGCCTTCGTGGCTGCCAGCCTGCTGGGCGTCATCGCCACGTCCGCCTCCGCAGCCTCGGCGCCGACCGCTGTGCACCCCGCCGCCACCGAGAACTTCTACCGCTGGGGCGACACCATCGGCCAAGCTGAGAATGCGGCCTACTCGGCAGCGGCGGCAGCCGGCTTTACGAAGTCCGACTGCACCCTCTTCTCCCTCACCCAAGGCGAAACAGAGTGGTACGCCATGATTACGTGCACGAACTGATTGTCGTCAAGCGAGCAGCACCGCCAGGTCGGACATGTCCGCAGGTCGTCCAGCGTCATTCGAGGCTGGAGGATATATGGGGGTACACTTAATGTAATTGTACCCCCATATCATGGAGGAGTCGGGTGGAGCGACCTGCGGACATGTTCGACCGCGAGCACGAGTGGGCGGCATTGGACCGGTTCATCACCGACTCCCAGCCCGGGGCCACGCTCGGTGTCGTCTCCGGGCGCCGCAGGCAGGGCAAGACCTTCCTTCTGGAAGCTGCCTGCTCGGCCGTCGGCGGTTTCTATTTCGGGGCCACCGAGGCCACCAATCCCGAATCGCTCCGCCGGATGAGCGACGCCCTGACCGCGTACGCCCGCCCGCCGAGTCCGTACCACTTCACAGACTGGGCGGAAGTGGTCGATGTCCTTCTCGCCCTGGGCCGAGACCGTCCTGTTCCAGTGGTCATCGACGAGTTCCCCTACCTGGCTCGGGCCAACCCCGAAATCCCCTCGCTCATCCAGCAGGCGTTCCGGCCGCTGCGTACGGAGCGAGTCGAGTCACGTACCCGGCTTCTGCTGTGCGGCTCTGCTTTGTCCTTCATGGGCAAACTCATGTCAGGCAACGCCCCGCTGCGCGGACGCGCCGGCCTGGAACTCGTCGTGCGCACCCTCGACCACCAGCTTGCCGCGCAGTTCTGGGAGATCACCGACCCCCGTCTCGCGCTCCAGGTCAACGCCATCGTCGGCGGGACCCCGGCGTACCGGCGGGAATTCGCCCGCGGCCAGACCCCGGCCGCCTTGGAAGATTTCGACGATTGGGTCGTGAGCACCGTCCTGAACCCGGAGACCCCGCTGTTCCGCGAGCCCCGCTATCTGCTCGCCGAGGAGGCCGATCTGCGCGACCCCGCTCTCTACCACTCGGTGCTCGCTGCCGTCGCCGAGGGGAACGCCACCCGCACCGGCATGGCGAACTATCTCGAACGCAAGGCCGCCGACATCGCCCACCCCATCACTGTCCTCGAAGACGCGGGCCTTCTGCACCGCGATGTCGACGTCTTCCGAGACAACCGCCCCGCGTATCGCATCGCCGAGCCGCTGATCGCCTTCTATCACGCGATCATGCGGCCGGTCTGGGACCAGCTTGAACGCCCCGGGGCCGCAGAACGAGTCTGGCAGGGCAGCCGCAGGCGTTTCGCCAGCAACATCCTCGGCCCGCACTTCGAGCAGGTCTGCCGCGACTGGACCTTGCACCAGGCTCCGCCCGAACTGCTCGGCGGACTTCCCGCCCGGGTCGGCCACGGCGTCGTCAACGATGCGGCCCGGCGCACCGGACATGAAGTGGATGTGGCGGCCGTCGGCATCGCGGACGGCGCCAAAGCTCCACTGCTCGCGATCGGCGAGGCCAAGTGGAACGACACGATGGGCCTCGGGCATCTCGACCGGCTCCGCGAAATCCGCGCCTTGGTCGCCAACGGCAGCCGGTATGACACGACGAACACCAGGTTGATCTGCTATAGCGGTGCGGGGTTTTCTCCCGGACTGGAGCTCGCAGCGGAAGCCGATGCCGACGTGTCGCTAGTGGACCTCGCCCAGCTGTACAGCTGACGGGAAGCCGGCCGCCAGCCGAGCCTGAGGTATGTGCTGCGTCGCTTACGCCGCTCAGGACGCGGGCAGCTCGGTGACGTGGACGCGTCCGGCGGGCAGGGCGTCGCGGGCCACGCCGGCCAGGTGGCCGTGGTGGGTGAATACGACGACCTGGAACTGGTCGGCGAGCCCGTTCAGGGCGGCCAGGCCGGCGGCGGTGCGTGCGTCGTCGGAGGTGATGAAGATGTCGTCGAATATCAGCGGCATGGCGCGGTCCGCGTCGGCGTAGCGCTGGAGGGCCGCGAGGCGCAGCGCGAGATAGAGCTGGTCGAGTGTGCCTTCGCTGAGTTCAGGGCCGATGTTCACCAGGGCGCCCTTCGCCCGCCGGACACGGAGTACGTCCCGGCCGTGCGGGTCCAGGTCGGCGGTCAGCTCGGTGAAGCGGCCGCCGGTGAGGGTGGCGAAGAGGTCCTGGGCGCGGGCGAGGACCGGGTCCTGATTCGCCTGCTGGTATTCCTCGATGCACCGGCGCAGCAGTTCCTTGCCGAGGTAGAGGCGCAGGTACTCTTCGCTGTGCTCGATCAGGACTGCTTGTTGACCGGCGAGGATCTCGGCCGCCTCGGCTGCTGCGGCGCTGCCGTCCATGGCGGTCAGTTCGGCCGAGCGGGTACCGAATTCCTCGCTGGCGGCTTCGAGTTCGGCTTGCCGCTCTTGGACGGTTTCGGCCAGGAGGGCGACCTCGCTCGCCAGCTTGGTCGGGTCGGGCCAGTCGGCCGCCTCTATGATCAGCGTGGACAAGGGCACGCCGGTCTGGGTGAGCGGGGATTTCAGTGCGCTGATCTGTCGGTCCAGGTCCGCGGCCGCTGTGGCGCGCTCGACTGCCGCGTCCAACTCCGCTTCGTCGCGGACTCCGGCCGTCTCCAGGAGCCGGGAGAGGTCCGTCTGCGTTTCGAGGACGGATTCGGCCGTGCGGGCCAGTTCGGTGGCCAGATCTGCGTCCTGGGTCTGCAGTTGCCCGGCGGCGGCGGCGTTTCGGCGGGCAGCGAGCAGACGCATGTGCAGCCCGGCCACTGTGGAATAAGAGGCCGGATTTGCCGACGGCGAGTGTTCACGCTCCGGGCATGCTTCGAGTGTTGCTGCGACGGCTTGGGCGAATTGGTTCACCCGCTCTGCCTTGGTAGCGGCGTCCGCTTCGAGTTCGGCCGCCTGCGCGAGCAGCGTGCCCGCCTGTGCGCGCTGCTTTCCGGCGGCTTCGATCGCGGTTCGGCGCTGCTCGGCCAGGTCGGTCAACTCGGCCAGACTTGCTCCGGCCACGTCGGTGGGAAGGGATTGGAGCGACGGTCCGCTCGTCAGGCCCAAGGTCTGGCGCAGTCGGGCTTCGGCGGCCGCGATCTGGGCGAGGGAGGAGTCCAGTTCCGACCGTGCGTCGGCCAGTTCCTCGGCCTTGCCGGCCAGGGATTCGACGGCCGCCAGCAGTTCGGCCGCCGCAGCGGGTTCCGGCGCGGGCAATGCGCTCGGGCTCCAGGCGGCAAGCCAGCGTTCTTGCGCCTCCTGCCGGGATCGGTCCAGTTCGGCCAGTCGGCGGTCCAGTCCCGACAGGACCTGTTCGTCTGCCTCGACTGCGACTTCCAGCCTGAGCCGTTCGGTCTGTCGCTGCGCCTCGCGGCGCATCCGGTCGACCAGTGCGTCGGCATGGCGGACGCAGCGTGCGTATTCTTCGCATTCGTCAGGCTGGGTCGCGCCAGGCATCAGCAGTCTGTCGCGCAGAGCCAGCCAGGCTTCGTCGCGGGCCGCGCGGGCCGCGGTCAGCTCCGACTCGCTTGGCGGCGGGTCCCCGGCCAACACGGTGGCCAGGCCGCGCTGGTTATCGGCCAGGGCGCGGTCCGCCTCTTCGCGGCGTCGGGTCAGTTCGCGGTGCTTGTCATCGAGGCCGGTGAACTGCTCCTTGAAGGTGGCGACCTGCTCCCGTGCGGGTACGGGCAGTGCGGACCAGTCTGTTATGGCTTCCGGCAGCGAATGCTTCTCTCGCAGAGTACGTACGGACCGCTCCAGCTTGGCGACCTGCTTGGCCCGGTCGGCAGTCCGGGAGAGCAAGTCGCCCGGAACGGCCTTGAGCGCCGCGCGCAGCATGCCCGCCAGCTCTTTGCTCTCTTCATCGGAGAGCGCGGTGCCAAGGAGGGCGGCGGCTTCTGTGCGCGCCTTTGTGGCCCGCTCGCGGTCCCGCTGCTCCTGCTCCGCGGCCTCTTGGACGGCTTGACGATCCGCGTGTAGCCGTTCGATCTCATCCTCGGCGGCGAGCACACCTGCGTCTACAACCAGGTCGGCGAGCTTGCCGCGGATTACCTCTCGGGCGGCTTCGGCTCGACGAGCGTCCACGTCCGCTGTGCGTGCGCGTTCTCTCAGGGTGGTCAGTTCGGCGCCCAGACGCAGGATGGCGGGAGAGGTGGCGAAGGCACCTGGGGCATCTGGGGTATCTGGGCCGTCCGGTTCGAGAGCGGCGCGTTCCTGTTCGAGCCGGGCCAGGTCCGCCAGAAGCGGCTTGGTCTCCAAGGTGCGCTTCAGCCTGGCGTGATCGGCTTCGATACGGTGGGATTCCTCGCGCAGTTGCTCGCGCTTTTTGGCTGCATCGTCCTTGGCCCGGGACACCCGGTCGTAGTCGGCAGGGCGCAGCAGGCTGCCGCTCACCTGCTTGCGTGCGTCGGCGATCCTGGCCAAGGTCGCGTTGATGGTCGGTTTCTGCGCGTTGCGCTTGAACAGCTCGCCCATCTGCTCTTCGAGCGAGTCGAGCAGGTCGGTCAGCTGACGGTTGGACCGGGTCGCGAACAGGGCCGCGCCGAGGTCGCCCTCGCCTTCGAGCAGCTGCTTTCCGCCCCGGCGTAGCTCCTCGTGGTCGAACGCGAAGGTGCTCTCGAACTCGGCTCGGCCGATCCCGGCCAGAAGCGAGGCGAGCGCGCCCTCGGGAAGCGGCGCGCCGTCGGGCGTCTGCAGGGGTTCCTTGCGCTGCTTGAGGCGGACGACGTCGAGAATGGTCCCAGACCCGCTTCCGTCGCCTCGGTCGCCGCCTCCATCACCCCCGATCAGCCGCGCAGCCAGCCGCAGCTCGCGCATATCGTGCACGAAGCCGAGCGTGGTGCGCTCGGGGATGCCGTAGAGCAGGTCGCCGATCGCCCGGCGGACCGTGGACTTCCCGGCCTCGTTCGGGCCGACGATCAGGTGCACGCCGGGTCCGGACAGGTCCAGGAACCGGTCGGTGAAACAGCCGTACCGGCTCAGGTCGAGGTGTTCGATCCGCATGGTTCCGCTCCGCCTTCCGCCGTGCCCGCCGCTACCCGGCCTGGTCTTCGAGCATCGCCAGCAGCTGGTCGACCGCGCTGTCGAAGAGCGCGGCGGACCAGTCGGGGTCGCCCAGGAACAGCTGCTCGGGGGTGCGCACGTCGTGCGGCAGCTTGTCGGACAGCGGCGCGGCCGCGATCAGGGCGGCGAGGGCCTCCGGGTCGGCTCGCAGGCCGGCCGCGCCGCGCCGCAGGTCGGCGACCGTGTCGAGCAGGCCGGCCAGGTCCGCCGGTTCGCGCGGCGGTTTGGTGGCCGGGCGGACCTTTTCCACCCAGACGCGGTCGAACTCGTTGGCCAGGGCGCGTACCTCGGCGGCGAAGTCGGCTCGGCCGCGCCACAGTGCGGCATGCGCGGCAGAGGTTCCGACTGCGCTGACGCGGACTGCCAGTAGTCGATCCCCGGCTGCGTCCCGGGCCCCGGCCATCGCGGCTCGGACCAGGTCGCAGAGTTCGGGGACGCCGGTGGCGTCGGCGGCGTCCACTTCCAGGTGCTCCCAGCGGACGACATCAAGGGTGCGCGGTTCGACCGAGACGACGCGGAGGCCGTCGTCCACGGTCACCAGCGTGGCGCCCTTCGGGCCGGTCTCCTTGGCGAAGCGGCCTTGGAGGTTGCCCGGGAAGACGATCCACGGCTCGTCCGAGACCTCTTCCCGGGTGTGCACGTGGCCCAGGGCCCAGTAGTCGTAGCCCCTGTCGGCCAGCTGGTTCTTTGTACAGGGCGCGTACGTGACGTGTCCCTCGCGCCCGGTAAGCGCCGTGTGCAACAAGCCGATGTTGAACAGGCCGGCGAGCGGGGGCGGGTAGTTGGCGGCGAGGTTGTCCGTCACGTCACGCTTGGCGTATCCCTGGCCGTGCACCGCGATGCCCAGGTCTGCGGCCACGGCGGTCTCCGGCTCGTGCTGCGAGAAGACGTGCACGTTGGGAGGGAGCGAGAGCTGGCGGCTGATGTTGCTGGCCGCGTCGTGGTTGCCGGAGACCAGGTAGACCTTGATGCCCGACTCACCCAATCGGCTCATCTGGCGGCGGAAGAACAGGCCCGTGTTGTAGTCGTTCCAGTCCCCGTCGTAGATGTCGCCGGCCAGCAGGACCGCGCCGACGGACTCGTCGAGGGCGAGCTGGACGAGATTCTCCAGCGCACCCCGGGTCGCCCCGCGGATCTCCGCCTCCGGGGCGCCCTCGTATCCGGACAGGCCGCGCAGCGGACTGTCGAGATGCAGGTCGGCGGCATGGAGCAGTTTCAGCACGCGCTCACACTATTCCAGTGCGCCGACAGCATCCCGATTTCCGGTGATTGCCCCGGTTGATTCCTCTGCAGCCCCATCCGGCACGCTGACATAAATAGCAACATACCTCATGGTCAATGCCGGTGAAGGGGGTTTGCGGGAGAAGACTGGTGTGCCTGGGCCAGGGCGTGTCATCTTACGATGTGAGAGACATTTCCTTGGCTTCCTAGGAGTAAAGACGTGGCGGTAGCAGATCTGACGCGCAGCGAAGCGCGCGAGCGGGCCGAGTTGGTGACGATCCAGTCGTATGACGTGGAGGTGGATTTCACCCGTGGGAGCGAGGTGTTCGGGTCGACCAGCGTGATCCGCTTCACTGCCACCAGAGCCGGAGCCACCACATTCGTCGACTTGATCGCCGAGCGGATTCACGAGGCGACTCTCAACGGGGAGCCGGTTGACGTCTCCGGGGGCGGCTACGCGGACGGTCGGCTGGCGCTCGCGGGTCTCGCGGCGGACAACGTCCTGCGGGTGGTGGCCGACGTCGCGTACACAAACGAGGGCATAGGTCTGCACCGGGCAGTGGATTCCGCTGATGGGAAGGTCTATCTCTACACCAAGTTCGAGCCGGCCCACGCGCGGCGGGTGTTTGCGAACTTCGACCAGCCGGATCTCAAGGCGGCCTTCACCTTCAGCGTGATCGCGCCGGAGCATTGGCTGGTGCTGTCGAATGAGGCGTCGCCGGAGCCCAACGCGGTGCGGGAGGGTGTGGCGCGGTGGCTGTTCCCGGCCACGCCTCGCCTGTCCACGTATGTCACGGTGATCGTGGCCGGCGAGTACAGCTACGTGCAGAAGGACTTCACGACGGAGCGCGGGCAGGTCATCCCGCTCGGTGTCGCCTGCCGGGCCTCGTTGGCCGAGCACCTTGAGTCGGAGGACATGTTCGAGATCACCGGGCAGGGGCTTGATTTTTATACCGAGCTGTTCGATATGGACTTCCCGTTCAGCAAGTACGACCAGGTGTTCGTGCCCGAATTCAGTTCCGGGGCGATGGAGAACGCCGGGTGCGTCACCGTGACGGAAGGGCTGCTCTTCCGGTCGAAGGTCACCGCGGCGATGTACGAGCTGCGAGCCGTGGTGATCCTGCACGAGATGGCGCACATGTGGTTCGGCGACTTCGTGACCATGCGCTGGTGGGGTGATCTGTGGCTGAACGAGTCTTTCGCTGAGTTCTGCGGCACTTTTGTCAGCGCCCGGGCCACTCGGTTCACTGGTGCTTGGGCCACGTTTACGACGAGTCGTAAGGCCTGGGGATACGCGCAGGATCAGCTGCCGTCGACCCACCCGATCGTGGCTGACACGCCGACGCTTACGGCTGCGCTGGCCAACTTCGACGGGATCAGCTACGCCAAGGGCGCGTCGGTGCTCAAGCAGTTGGTTGCGCACGTCGGGGAGGAGCGGTTCTTCGCGGGCGTGCGGGCGTATTTCGCCGCGAATGCGTGGGGTAACGCGGAACTCGGGGATTTGCTCGGGGCGTTGGAGCGGTCTTCGGGTAAGGATTTGTCGCAGTGGTCTGCGGCGTGGCTGGAGACGGCAGCGCCCAATACGCTGCGGGCTGAGTTCGCCGTGGACGCGAAAGGCCGGTTTACGGAGTTCGCGATCCGGCAGGAGGCCGCCGAGCAGTATCCGACGCTGCGGCCGCACCATATCGCGGTGGGGCTCTACGAGAAGACCGGCGGGGTGCTCAGCCGGCACTTCCGGGTCGAGGTGGACGTGGACGGGGAACTGACGCAGGTGCCTGAGTTGGTGGGGCGCTCGCGGGCCGATGTGATTCTGCTCAATGATGATGATCTCGGGTATGCGATCACGCGTTTCGACCCGGAGTCGATGGCGGTGCTGACGGAGAGCATCGGCATTCTGGACGGGGCCTTGCCGCGCGCGCTCGTGTGGAGCGCGTCGATGGACATGGTGCAGCGGGCCGAGATGAGCGTTCCGGCGTTCGTCCACATGGTCGCCAACGGCATGCGGACCGAGACCTCGGTGGGGCTGTTGCAGATCCTGCATACGGTCACCCGAGTGGCGATCGGGCGCTTGGCCGACCCGGAGTGGCTGCCGGGAGGGCTGGCCGAGCTGGCTGCGGCCGGGGTCGAGCTGCTTAAGGTGGCGGAGCCGGGTAGTGACTTCCAGCTGGCCTGGGCACAGCTGGTGAGTTGGGCGGCGGGAAGTGACGAGCAGCTGGATCTGATCGAGGGGCTGCTCGCGGGAACGACGGTGATTCCTGGGCTGGTTGTGGGGACTGAGCTGCGATGGGCGTTCCTGCAGCGGCTGGCGGTCAAGGGCCGGTGCGCTGACGAGCAGATCGATGCGGAGCTGGCGCGGGACGCGACTGATTCCGGGCTGCGTGAGGCGCAGCGGGCGCGGGCCTCGCTGCCTGATGCCGAGCACAAGGCTGCCGCGTGGGCGCTGCTGACCGAGAGCCAGGAGCTGGGCGTCCAGGGGATCCAGGCGGTCGCCTTCGGCTTCGCAGACCCCGAGCACGCAGAGTTGCTGGAACCCTACGCGCAGAAGTATTTCGACTACCTGCCGACGCTGTGGAGTACGCGGTCCGAGCAGGTCAGGATGGTCCTGGCGCAACGGCTGTTTCCGGTCGCCCCGGCGGGGGAGGAGCTGGTGGACCTGATTGACGCCTTCCTGGCCGGGCCCGATCTGGATCCGTCCCTGGCCCGGGTTGTGATCGAGGGCAGAGATACGGTCGACCGCGCACTGCGGTCGCGCGCGCTGTGATCCCACACACCCTCGTCAGCCGGCTACAGCCGACTTACGATGTGCCAATGATTTCCTATCACCCTAGGAGCGAGAAGTGACGCTGGCAGATTTGACGCGTGAAGAGGCGCGGGCACGGGCCGAGCTGTTGGCGGTCGAGTCGTACGAGGTCGAGCTGGACTTCACGCGCGGGGAGGAGGTGTTCGGGTCGACGGCGGTCATCCGGTTCAGCGCCGCCAGGGCCGGGGCGAGCACGTTTCTCGACCTGGTGGCGGAGCGGATTCATGAGGTAACTCTCAACGGAGTGCCGGTGGAGGTCTCCGGGCGGTATGCCGACGGGAGACTTGAGCTGACCGGGCTCGCTGCTGACAATACTCTGACGGTCGTTGCGGATTGCGCGTACACGAACGAGTGTGTGGGCGTTCACCGGGCGGTGGATAAGGCCGACGGCAAGGTGTACCTGTACACCATGCTCTGTCCGGCCGAGGCGCGGCGGGTCTTCGGCAACTTCGACCAGCCGGATCTGAAGGCGACGTTCACGTATGCGGTGACGGCGCCGGAGGGTTGGCTGGTGTTGTCGAATGCTGCGACTCCTGAGCCGGCTCCTGTTCCTGACCGGGAGGGCGCGGCGCGGTGGCAGTTCCCGGCCACGCCGCGGCTGTCCGCGTATGTCACGGCGATCGCGGCCGGGGAGTACGCATATGTGCAGAAGGAATTCACGACCAAGCGTGGTCAGCTGATTCCGTTGGGCGTTGCGTGCCGGTCGTCTCTGGCGGAGTCGCTGGAGCCGGAGGACATGTTCGAGACCACTGGTCAGGGGCTCGATTTTTATACCGAGTTGTTTGATATGGACTTCCCGTTCAGTAAGTACGACCAGATCTTCGTTCCCGAATTCAGTGCGGGGGCGATGGAGAACGCCGGGTGCGTGACGTTCTCGGAGTGGCTGCTCTTCCGGTCGAAGGTCACGGCCATGATGTACGAGACGCGCGCCATGGTCATCCTGCACGAGATGGCGCACATGTGGTTCGGCGACTTCGTGACCATGCGCTGGTGGGGGGATATCTGGCTGAACGAGTCGTTTGCTGAATTCTGCGGCACGTTTGTCAGCGCGGAAGCGACTCGGTACACCGAGGCCTGGACCGCCTTCGCCAATGCGCGAAAGACCTGGGGCTACATGCAGGACCAGCTTCCGTCCACGCACCCGGTCGTCGCCGACGCCGAGAGCATCAGCATTGTGCTGGCCAACTTCGACGGGATCAGCTACGCCAAGGGCGCTTCGGTGCTCAAGCAGCTGGTTGCGTATGTCGGGCGGGCGGAATTCTTCGCGGGGGTGCGGGCGTACTTCGCGGCGCACGCTTGGGGGAACGCGGAGTTCGCGGACCTGCTTGGGGCGTTGGAGCAGTCTTCGGGTAAGGATCTGTCGCAGTGGACGGCGGCGTGGTTGGAGACGGCCGGGCCGAATACGCTGCGGGCTGAGTTCGAGGTGGATGGAGAGGGACGGTTCACGGAGTTCGCCATTCGGCAGGAGGCTCCGGAGAATCACCCGACGCTGCGGCCGCATCACATCGCGGTTGGGTTGTACGAAAAGAGCGAGGGGGCTCTGCGGAGGGCTCACCAGGTCGAGGTTGATGTGGTCGGGGAGCTGACACAGGTGCCTGACTTGGTGGGGCGCTCCCGTGGGGATGTGATTCTGCTGAATGACGACGATCTAGGGTATGCGATCACGCGTTTCGACCCGGAGTCGCTGGCGGTGCTGGCGGAGAACATCGGGGTCTTTGAGCGCTCGCTGCCGCGGGCGGTCTCGTGGACTGCGGCGATGGATATGGTGCAGCGGGCCGAGATGAGCGTCCCGGCGTTTGTGCACATGGTCGCCAACGGGCTGCGGACTGAGACCTCGGTGGGGCTGTTGCAGACCGTCCACATGCTCACGCGGCGTGTGTGCGGGCGAATGGCGGACCCGGTGTGGTTGCCGACCGGTTTGGCGGAGTTGGCCGCGGCCGGTGCGGAGTTGCTGGCGACAGCGGAGCCGGGCAGTGACTTCCAGTTGGCCTGGGCGCAGTTGCTGAGCTGGACGGCAAGTAGCGCGGAGCAGTTGGACCTGTTGGCGGGGCTGCTCGACGGGACGGCGGAGGTTCCCGGGTTGGTCATGGACGCTGAGCTGAGGTGGGCGTTCCTGCAACGGCTGGCGGTCTTGGGGCGGAGCACCGATGAGCAGATCGATGCGGAGCTGGCGCGGGACGCGACTGACTCCGGGCTCCGTGAGGCGCAGCGGGCTCGGGCGTCGCTGCCTGACGCCGCGCACAAGGAGGCTGCTTGGGTGTTGCTGACGGAGACCGAGGATCTCGGACCGCAGGGGATTTCGGCGGTGACGGCCGGGTTCGGAGAGCCTTTGCATGCGGAATTGCTGGCTCCGTACGCGGAGAAGTACTTCGAGTACCTGCCCATTCTGTGGAGCAAGCGGTCCGGGTCGGTTCGGTTGCAGTTGGCTGAGCAGTTGTTCCCGTTCCCGAGTTCCGGGCCGCGGTTGGTGGAGTTGGTGGGCGAGTACTTGGCTGACCCGGAGATTGACCCGGCGCTTCGGCGGGTGGTTATTGAGGGAGTGGACTTCGTCAACCGGATCATGCGGTCGCGTGCGCTGTGAGAGGTTGATGGGGTAGGGGAGCGAGGCGGCGAGCCGGGGGAGATTCCGGCTCGCCGCGCCGCCTTTGCCGAAGCATGTCGCGCGGATTCTGCGGAACTTCTTGACACCTCCCCGTTGCTGTGCCAAATTCCCCGTTAGCACAGCGTTCTGACAACGCTGTCATGGTGATCTTGCCCCTTCCCGGCCCGGAAGGGGTTTCTTCGGCCAGGATATGACAACGTTGTCATAGGCGCTGCCCACATTTGCGTCTCGCCAAGAAAGGACGCCCAGCATATGCCGCTCTCCCATAATGCAGCATTCTGCAACGGCACCTCCCGCATGATATCGCCGCGCTTCGGCGTTGGCATCCGTACTCGATTCCGTTCCCGTTCCCGTGCGCGCGCGAAGTTCGGGCTGTCCGTGTTGTTGGTCACCGCTACCACGGCGGCTTTCGGTCTCGGGTCGGCTACCGGTGCTTCGGCTGCCGCCGCCGCGCCTGCTCTGGTCACCTCGCCGGCCTCGCTGGTGAATACGTTCATCGGCACGACCAATGGTGCGGACGACTTTCCGGGGGCCGATTCGCCCTTCGGCATGGTCCAGTGGAGTCCGGACACGACTTCTCGGCCTGAAGGCGGTGGGTACGAGTACAACGACTCCGCGATCACCGGGTTCAGCTTGACCCACATATCCGGGCCCGGATGTGGTGCGGCCGGTGATGTGCCGATCCTGCCGACTGTCGGCGCGATCAGCACCAGTGCGACGGACTCGTTCTCCCACTCCAGCGAGACCGCCAGTCCTGGGTACTATTCGGTGGCGCTGGCCAACGGGATCACGACGCAGCTGACCACGACGACGCGCAGCGGGATGGCGCAGTTCACGTTCCCGTCCACGACGCAGGCCAACTTGATCTTCAAGTTGAACGGCAGTCAGAACGGTGATTCCAACACCCAGTTCAACATCGTGAGCAGCACCGAGGTCAGCGGCCAGGTCACCAGCGGCAACTTCTGCGGCGCCAGCAACAGCTACACGGTGTACTTCGACATGGTGTTCAACACGCCGTTCACGACGAACGGCACGCAGGCCGTGCCGGCTACGCTCAAGGCTCCGGCCACCAGCGGTGCGTCGAAGAACGCTGCGGAAGCGCCGAACAAGCCGACTCTGCACGGTACGCCGGCCCCGGCCGGGCACAAGGCGAGTGCGGCCGTTACTCCGCAGACTGCTGCGAATGACGGGTACGTGACCTTCAACACCACCAGCAACCCGGTGGTGCAGGCCAAGGTCGGCATTTCGTATGTCTCCATCGCGAATGCGGTCACGAACCGCACGACGGAAAATCCGAACTGGAACTTCAGCAGCACCCAGAGCGCCGCGCAGAGCGCGTGGAACTCGGTGCTCGGCAAGGTCCAGGTCGCCGGCGGGACTGCGGCGCAGCAAACGGTGTTCTACACCGCGCTGTACCACTCGTTGCTGCACCCGAACGTGATCAGCGACGTCAACGGCCAGTACCCTGGCTTCAATGGCCAAGTCGAGTCGGTGGACTCCGGGCACAGTGCCGAGTACGCGAACTACTCGGGGTGGGACGTCTACCGCTCACAAGCGCAGCTTGAAGCGTTGGTTGACCCGAGTGTCGCTTCGGATACGGCCCAGTCGATGGTCGACGACTACGCGCAGACTGGACAGTTCCCCAAATGGTCTGAGGACAACGGCGAGTCCTACGTCATGGTCGGCGACCCGGCGGACTCGATCTTGGCGGATTACTACGCCTTCGGGGCGACGAACTTCAGTACCTCCACCGCCCTGACCGACATGCTCGCCGAGGCCAACAACACGAACAACAACCGGCCTGGGCTGAACTACCTTGAGCAAGTCGGGTATCTGCCGACGAATGGCAGCTACGGATGCTGTAACTTCTATGGGCCGGCGGCCACCACACTCGAATACGACACTGCGGACTTCTCTGTTGCGTCCTTTGCGGGTGCATTGGGCGATACCGCTGACCAGACTGCGCTGACGAATCGGGCTCAGGACTGGTCGAACCTGTTCGACTATGGCAGCGGGTTCATTCAGCCGCGTGACGAGTCCGGTACTTGGACCTCGGGATTCTCGCCGACCTCGGACACCAACTTCGTGGAGGAGGACTCCTGGCAGTACACGCCGATGGTGCCGTTCAACATCCACGGTCTCGCCACTGCGATGGGTGGCAACTCGGCGTTGAACACGTATCTGAACACTGTCCTGTCGTCGTTCACCGGGGCCAATGGGTACACCGACCTCGGCAACGAGCCGGCGCTGGACATCCCCTGGCAGTACGACTACACCGGCGAGCCGTATCAGACGCAGGACGTGGTGCGTGAGGTTCAGAACCAGATCTGGACCGACGCTCCCGGGGGTCTGGCCGGCAACGACGACCTCGGTGAGATGAGCTCCTGGTACGTGTGGTCCGCACTGGGGATGTACCCGGAGACCCCGGGCACTGCGAACCTCGCGTTGGGCTCGCCGTTGTTCACCCAGGTCGTGATCACCCTGCCCAGCGGCAACACCCTGACAATCAACGGCAGCGGCGCGGCCGACAACGCTCCGTACATCCAGTCCGCCACCTGGAACGGTGCGGCCTGGAACAACGCCTATGTGCCGACCGGTGCGATCAGCGGCGGCGGGACTCTCGGCTTCACGCTCGGGACCACCGCGGACACTTCGTGGGCCACGGCCGCCTCGTCCGCGCCTCCGTCCTACGCGGGTTCGCCGACTTACACGGACATCGGGATCTCCGCGGACTCGGCGTCTTCCTCGGCGGACTTCGACGGCGGCGGCTGGAGCTACTCCGCCACGGCGCTGGCCAATGCCGGGGTCACCCCGGGCTCGACCGTGTCCTCGGGCGGAGTGAACTTCACCTGGCCCAGTGCCGCGACGGCGACGCCGGACAACTACCTCGCCAACGGCCAGACCGTCACGGCCTCGGGTTCCGGGGCGATCTCGTTCCTCGGTTCGGCCAGCAACGGGCCCTCCACCGGGACCGCGACCGTCAACTACACCGACGGCACGACCCAGTCGGTACCGATCACGCTGTCCGACTGGACGCTGGGCGGCGGTAGCGGCACGCTGTCCACCGGCAACACGATCGCGATCACCTCGGCCTATCGCAACCAGGCCGGAGCCGCATCGGACTCGGTCAAGACCTACGTGTTCGCCACCGCGCCGGTGAACCTGGTCTCGGGCAAGACGGTCGCGAGCGTGCGGCTGCCCAGCAACGTGAGCAGCGGCGGGTTGCACGTCTTCTCCATCGGCTTCACCACCGCGGGCGCCGCCCCGGTCGGCCCGATCGTCTCAGGCGTCTCCTCCAGCCTGTGCGTCGACGACAGCAACAGCTCGACGACCGACGGCAGCCACATCCAGATCTGGACGTGCAACGGCACCGGCGCCCAGCAGTGGACCGTCGCGACCAACGGGACCCTCCAGGTCCTCGGCGGCTGCATGGACGTCACGAGTGGCGGCACCGCCAACGGCACCCTGGTGCAGTGGTACACGTGCAACGGCACCGGCGCGCAGCAGTGGCAGGCCGGGGCCAACGGGTCGCTGGTGAATCCGCAGTCCGGAAAGTGCCTGGACGATCCGGGTTCGACCACTACCATTGGCACACAGTTGCAGCTCTACACCTGCAACGGCACGAACGCGCAGAACTGGACTCTTCCCTGAGCATCCGTTTCCGCGCCGAGTAAGTAGACCAAGTAGTAGGCTGCGGCCGTTCCGATCGGCGATACGTCGGTCGGAACGGCCGCAGTCGGCCTCTATCGGCCTCGATTCGCTCGAGATCGCGTAAAATGACGTGTTCAGAAGGTGCGGTGCTCGTTGGCATGGTGCCGGGCGATCGGAGAGCGGAGGCGGAGCGGGTGAGCGCACGGTCCCGGCGGGCGACCATGAACGATGTCGCCGCACACGCCGGAGTGAGCTTGAAGACGGTGTCCCGGGTGGTCAACGGGGATGCCGCGGTCATCGAGGACACTCGGGCGAAGGTCCAGCGGTCGATCGTGGAGCTCGGGTTCCGGCGTAACGACTCGGCCCGGCAGTTGCGGACCGGGCGTACTTCGGGGATCGGGCTGATCCTGGAGGACGTGGCCGACCCGTTCTACTCGACTCTCACGCGAGCGGTGGAACAGGTTGCGGCCGCCAATGGCTGCCTGCTGTTCACCGGCTCCTGTGACGACGACCCCGGGCAGGAGCAGAAGCTCGCCCTGGCGCTGTGCGCGCGTCGGGTAGACGGACTGTTGATCGTGCCGGCTGCGGCGGATCATACGTATTTGGCGCCCGAGCTTGCGGCAGGCCTGCCGGCTGTCTTCATCGACCGGCCGCCGGTGAACCTGGCCGCCGACGTGGTGCTGACGGACAACGTGGGTGGGGCCCGGAGTGGGATTGCGCACCTGATCAAGGGCGGGCATCGGCGGATCGGGTACCTCGGGGATACCCCGTCGATCTTCACCGCGGCGCAGCGACTGGAGGGCTACCGGTCGGCCATGGCCGAGCACGGCCTGCCGGTCGACGAGGAGTGGATCCTGATGGGGCGGCCGGACGAGGCGCAGCTGCGTGCTGAGCTCGTGCGGCTGCTGACCGGACCGGATCGGGTCACCGCTCTGTTTACCGGGAACAACCGGCTCACGGTCGCGGTGCTGCGCGAGCTGGCGCGGACGACGGAGGCGCCGTTCGCCCGTCCCGCGCTGGTCGGGTTCGACGACTTCGAACTGGCCGACCTGGTCGTCCCTGGGATCACCGTGGTCGCGCAGGACCCCGCGGGCCTCGGGCGGGTGGCGGCCGAACTGCTCTTCGACCGCTTGGCCGGGCTCACCGCGCCGCCGCGCCGACTGACTCTGCCCACCAGCATTATTGCTCGGGGTTCGGGGGAGCAGGCGCCGTGACCGGGCTGCTCTTCTTCCGGTACTCCGTCCAGCCCACGTAGACGCAAGGGCCTGCGACGCCGACGACGCCGATCCCGAACGCCCACCTGAACGCGTTGTCGAGCGGTCCGCGGCAGGCGGCGAAGAGCGCGCCGCCGCCCGGACTGCGCCAGGACCCGCAATCGAGCGAGTCCGCCGTCATGCCCTTCGACACGAGGTAGTAGGGGACGACCAGGAACAGCACTCCCGCCACTGCGGCGACCAGGCGGTCCAGTCGCAGCTCGGGGCTCACCAGGAGGGCGAACACCAGGGCGAGCGCGGTAGCGTAGAGCGCGTACCATCCGTCCAGGTCTTGGACCGACCCCGGTGCCGGGGTGATCGCGTCGACACCGTTGCCGACCGCCGTGGCGACGACCTTAATCAGCAAAGTGATCCCGAAGAGGACGACGAAGCCCACTCCGACCAGAACAAGGCAACCAGCATTTGACGACCGTACTTCAGACGCCATGACATCCCCTCCACACCGATGCGGCAGTCGGGGGAATGTTACTAGCGTGAGGCTCAGCGCGTGTAGACCGCGACGAAATCTCGTGCGGTCGGAGTCAGGTATCTGTCCGCGCTCTGTGCCGAGTCGCCGAACATGTGCGGGGTTCCGGCGGAGTCGTAGTACATGAACGACGGCCAGTTCGGGTTGATGTCCAGCTGCATCGCGCGCACCGCGCCCGCGCTGATCAGCAGTTCGGCCAGGCCGTGCGGCGAGAGTTCGGAGCCGGTGGCGTAGACGGTGTTGCCTGCCGCGTCCTCGCCGACCCCGGAGCGGCGTACGCAGGTGGCCCCGCCCCAGCTCGCACCCCATGACCAGAGCGAGTTGGTGTCCTCGGTCGGGGATCCGCCGTCGACGAGCAGGTGGAGGTTCTGCCGGGCACCGACCGTCGAGGCGGTCACCACGCCGTCCCGGCCGTAGCGCCCCACCGTGAGCGCGCCCGTACTGCTGAAGAACTCGGTGGCCGCCCCGTTCTCCAACTCGCCGGCCTGCTTGCCGCCGAGGTAGAAGCCGCCGCCGGAGTCCCCGAGCCGGAAGCCCCCGTTGAACGTCACGGCAAGTCCGGCCCGCTTGGCCGCCGGGACGTAGTCCGGCTCGGACCAGCCCGAGCCGCCGGGCTCCTCGCCGCCGGGATGCAGCTCGAACCGGGCGTAGCGCTGGTCGATCCAGGCCACGGCGCCGCTCGCGCACTCGCCGTCGCTGGTATAGGCGCCGTCCACCACCGTGTTCGAGCCCTGCGCCACCAGGATCCGCCAGGACAGGTTGGTCGCGTGCGGTTTGGGCGGCGGGGGAGGCGGCGGCGGGGTCGGCGCAGTGGTGTGGACAGGGGCCGCGGCGCCCTGACCGCCCGCGCCGGCCAGCCGGTCGGCCGCTCCGGCGTGCTGCCCCGCCGGTTCGGCCGCCCCACAGCCGTATATGCCCACTGAGATCAACGCGGCCGCGACGGCGCAGCCGGCCTGGAGGACGCGCACTCTGCTTCGACCCATGATCCGGAGGCTACCCGCGGCCGCGCCGGGCCATCCCGGGTCGACCCGGTTGGGCCTGGAGATTCACCCGGTGGACGCATCAGCCCAGGTGCGGGTAGCGCTCCAGGGCCTCGGTCAGCGGCTTGCGGCGCAGGTCGGGCACCTGGCAGCCGGAAGCCGGGTAGCCGATCGGGAAGAGGATGTAGGGCCGCTCGGTGCTCGGCCGGCCCAGGAGTTCGGTGAGGAAGGCCATCGGGTTGGGCGTGTGGGTCAGCGTGGCCAGGCCCATCGTGTGCAGAGCGCTGATGAACAGTCCGCAGGCGATCCCGACGCTCTCATTGACATAGTAGTTCTTGCGCAGGCTGCCATCGGGCAGCGGGGTGGACTTCTCGGCGAAGCACACCACGATCCAGGGCACGACGTCGAGATAGGGCTTATTCGAGTTCGTGCCCAGCGGCGCCAGGGCGTTGCGCCAGGCGTCCGGGAGCCGGCCGCCCTCGTAGTTGAGCTGCTCCTCGTGCTCGGCCGCCACCCGGATGGCGTGCTTGGTGGCCGGGTCGTTGACCGCGATGAACTTCCACGGCTGCTGATGTGCTCCGCTCGGCGCGGTGTTCGCCGCCGCGACCGCGGTCTCGATCAGATCCCAGCCCACCGGATCGGCGCTGAACTCCCGCACGCTGCGCCGGGCCTCAAGGTGTTCGACCAGCTCACGCCCCTGGTCCAGGGCCTGGGCCGGACTGATCCGGGGCGGCTTGTAAGGAACGAACGGAAAGCTGTGTGCTGACTCTGACAGGGTTGTGTCGGTGGACATGTCGGCTCCATAGGTGAAGAGGGACAGTTCGTACGCCCGCGCTTCGTGGCCCGGACGCAATCATGCTACTGGTCTAGTCCTTTCAGCCCAACGAACCCTGACATAAATCGCCCCGGTCAGCCATCCGGCCGCGTGGGCGGGCGCCGCCGCAGGTCCGCGGCCTATCGTGGGCTCATGGCGGACGAGACGGGAGCGGGTGGCCTCACCGGGGATCAGGTCGCCCGGCGCCGCGCGGCCGGACAGGTCAACGTGGTGCCGTCCCGCTCCAGCCGCTCCCTCGGCGCGATCGTCCGCGCGAACGTGCTGACCTGGTTCAACGGCCTGATCGGCACCCTGTTCGTGATCATGCTGGCGACCGGCCCGATCCAGGACTCCCTGTTCGGCTTCGTCATCGTCGCCAACGCCCTGATCGGCATCGTCCAGGAGTGGCGGGCCAAGCGCACCCTCGACTCGCTCGCCATCATCGGCGAGGCCCGCCCCACCGTCCGCCGCGACGGCGCCGACCTGCAGATCCCGGCGGCCGACCTAGTCCTGGGCGACCTCGTCCTCCTGTCGGCCGGGGACAAGATCCCGGTGGACGGCCCCGCCGTGCAGGCCGAAGCGCTCGAAGTGGACGAGTCCCTGCTCACCGGCGAAGCCGACCCGGTGCTCAAGCAACCGGGCGACGAACTGCTCTCCGGCTCCTTCGCGGTGGCCGGCCACGGGTCGATGCTGGCGGCCCGGGTCGGCCCCGACGCGCACGCCGCGAAACTCGCCGCCGAGGCCCAGGAGTTCACCCTGGTGCGCTCCGAACTGCGCGACGGCATCAACCAGATCATCAAATACCTGACGTTCCTGCTCATCCCGGCCGGACTGCTGCAGATCATCGTCCAGGCGGAACTGGCCGGCGGGGTACGCAACGGGATCAGCCGCACGGTGGCCGGCATCGTCCCGATGGTGCCCGAGGGCCTGGTCCTGCTGACCTCGGTGGCCTTCGCCGTCGGAGTGGTCCGCCTGGGCCGCCGACAGTGCCTGGTGCAGGAACTGCCCGCGATCGAGGGCCTGGCCCGTGTCGACACGGTCTGTCTGGACAAGACCGGTACCCTCACCGAGGGCGGCATGCGGCTGGCCGAGGTCAGACCGCCGGAGCCGTCCGATCCCGGGTCAAAAGACGCCACCATCGATCTCATGGCAGTTCCTGCCATCCCGGCTCAGACCATGCCGCCCCGGCTCGTCTCCGCGCAGTTCAAACCGGACCGCGCCGAGCTGGTCACGTCCGCGCTCATCGCCCTCGGCGCCGCGGAGACCCGCCCCAATGGGACTATGGCCGCCGTCATCGAGGCCTTCTCCGATTCACGCCCCGAATCCTCTACTGACGATTGGCGCCCCACCGCGATCGCCGCTTTCTCCTCCGCGCGCAAGTGGAGCGGGGCCACCTTCGCCGGGCACGGCAGCTGGCTGCTCGGCGCGCCGGACGTGCTCGCCACCGGCCCGGCCGCGGCTGAGGCACAGCGGCTGGGCGCCGGCGGAATGAGAGTCCTGTTGCTGGCCCGTTCTGAGCTGTCGCTGGACGCCCTGGCGGCCGTAGGAGCCCTCGACGACCCCGGCGCGGTCGAACCCGTCGCCCTGCTCACTCTCGAACAACGGATCCGCCCGGACGCCGCGCCCACCCTGGCCTACTTCGAACGCCAATCCGTCACCCTGAAGGTGATCTCCGGCGACAACGCCGTCTCCGTCGGCGCCGTGGCCGAGAGCCTGGGCCTGCCCGGCGCCAACCACCCCGTCGACGCCCGCGGCCTGCCCGAGGACCCCGGCCCGCTCGGCACCGTGATGGCCGCGAACTCCGTCTTCGGCCGGGTCACCCCACGCCAGAAACAACAGATGGTGACCGCGCTGCAGGCCGACGGACACACCGTGGCGATGACCGGCGACGGAGTCAACGACGTGCTCGCCCTCAAGAGCGCCGACATCGGCGTGGCAATGGGCTCCGGTTCCGGCGCGGCCCGCGCGGTCGCCCAAATCGTGCTGCTGGACGAAAGCTTCGCCACCCTGCCCGAGGTGGTCGCCGAGGGCCGCCGCGTGGTCGGCAACATCGAGCGGGTCTCGAACCTGTTCCTGGTCAAATCCTTCGAGTCGTTCCTGATGGTTCTGCTGACCGGGATCGCCCGGCTGCCCTACCCTTTCCTGCCCCGGCACACCACCCTGATCGGAACGTTGACCATCGGCGTGCCGGCCTTCTTCCTGGCCCTGGCACCCAACACCGCACGGGCCAAGACCGGCTTCGTCCGCCGAGTCCTACGCTTCACGATCCCGGCCGGAATCATCTCAGGTACCGCCGCCTTCATCTCCTACGCAATCTCCCGGGTCGAACCGGGCGCACGACTCGAAACCGAGCAGACCGCCGCGATGGTGACCCTCTTCACGATCAGCCTCTGGGTCCTCACCCTCGTCGCCCGCCCACTGGTCTGGTGGAAGTACATCCTCATCGCCACCATGGCCGGGGCGTTCCTGCTGGTCGCGCTGGTGCCGTTCGGCCGCCGCTTCTTCGACCTGGTCTTCGTCGGCTGGTCCCAAATCGGCACCTCA
>Ga0302314_10003351_pt1 | contig 29571 bp, 27 predicted proteins | sample III_Palsa_N2_3_FD_200533 | JGI IMG/M metagenome (GOLD analysis project Ga0302314, IMG submission 200533) | Peat permafrost microbial communities from Stordalen Mire near Abisko, Sweden - III_Palsa_N2_3 | ecosystem: Environmental > Terrestrial > Soil > Palsa > Peat permafrost | place: Sweden...
CCGAACGACTTTGGCTCCGATCAGGTCTTCGTGCAGCCGATGGTCGCCGAGGTGGCGATGGCCGGCGTGGCCTTCTCGCGCCGGCCGAACGGCGGCGGCCCCTACTACATCGTCAACTATGACGACACCTCGGGGCGTACCGACCGGGTGACCGGCGGGGTGGGCGACAATCTCCAGACCTTCCTGTGCCTCAAATCGCGCAAGGACAATTGCCCGCCGGCGCTCGCACCGGTGATTGCGCTGGTCGCGGAACTGGAGGAGCTCCTCGCAACCGATGCAATCGATGTCGAGTTCGCGGTCGGCGGCGATGGGCGGATGTATCTGCTGCAGGTGCGTCCGCTGGGTCTCGAGCGCCAGGGATCCGCGGATGATCAGCAGGTGGATGAGGCGCTCCAGAGCGTCGCGACCAAGGTCGGGCTCCTTAGCAGGCCCCACCCTTACCTGCATGGCAGTCGCACGATTTTCGGCGTGATGCCCGACTGGAATCCGGCCGAGATCGTAGGCCTGCGACCCTGGCCGCTATCACTGTCCTTGTATCGCGAACTCGTGACGGATGCGATCTGGGCCTATCAACGCGACAACTACGGCTACCAGAACCTGCGCAGCTTCCCGTTGCTGGTGAGCTTCCACGGGCTTCCCTACATCGACGTTCGGGTCAGTTTCAACTCGTTCGTGCCGCGCGACCTGCCGGACGAACTGGCCGGGCGCCTCGTGAACTACTACATCGATCGGCTGCTGGCCGAGCCGCAGCTGCACGACAAGGTCGAGTTCGAAATCATCTTCTCGTGCTATACCCTGGATCTGCCGCAGCGCCTCAAGCGGCTCGCGGCCAGCGGCTTCTCGCAAGGCGATCTCGATGAGCTCTCGGGCGCGCTACGGCGTCTCACGAACCGCATCATGCACGGCGATACCGCGCTGTGGCGCCGCGACCGGGCGAAAATCGACGTGCTGGCAAAGCGTCTGACGACGATCGGCAATGCGAAGATCGACAAGATCAGTCGTATCTATTGGTTGATCGAGGACTGCAAGCGCTATGGCACGCTGCCCTTTGCGGGGCTCGCCCGGGCGGGCTTCATCGCGGTGCAACTGCTGCAGTCGTTCGTGACGGCCGGCATCCTCGATGCCACCGAGCATGCGACCTTCATGGCGAGCGTCGACACCGTCGGCTCGCGGATCGGGCACGACTTCGAGCAGCTGCCGCGACAGGAGTTCCTGGCGCGCTACGGCCATCTGCGTCCCGGCACCTACGACATCCTCTCGCCGCGCTACGATGAGGCGCCGGATCTCTACTTCGACTGGGCGGGGGCCCGCACCTCGGCGCCGCCGCCGACCCGGTTCGCACTCTCGATCGAGCAGCTGCGGCGGATCGAGCATCTGCTGCAGGAACACGGGCTCGACATCGACGTGCTGAGCTTCATCGAATTCATCAAGGCCGGCATCGAAGGGCGCGAGTACGCCAAGTTCGTCTTCACGCGCAGCCTCAGCGATGCGCTGCTGCTGATCCGGCAGCTGGGCGAGGAATATGGAATCCCGGTCGAGGACTGCGCGTATATCGACTATGAGGCCATCCGCCGCCTCTACAGCGAGAGCGGTTCGGTGCGCGAACGGCTGCTCGAGAGCATCGAGCGCGGCCGGCAGCGCCATGCACTGACCCAGAACCTGGTGCTGCCGCCGGTGATTGCCTCCCCGGAGGATGTCTTCGCATTCCACCTGCCGCCGAGCCAGCCGAACTTCATCACGCGCAAGAGCGTGACGGCGGCGGTCGCACAGGTCAGCGATCCGCCCGAGCGTTTCGCCGGCAGGATCCTGTTCGTGCCGAGTGCGGATCCCGGTTTCGACTGGATCTTCACCCGCGGCATCAGCGGCTTCGTCACCCAGTTCGGCGGCGCGAACTCGCACATGGCCATTCGCGCGAGCGAGCTGGGGATCCCCGCCGTCATCGGCGCGGGTGAGTCGCTCTACAACCGCTGGCAGGCGGCGCAAAAACTCTGTCTCGACTGCACCAACCAGAAGGTGCAGATCATCGCATGAGGACGATCGCGATCACCCAGCGCGTGGCCGTCGCAGGCGGCCACGGCGAACGCCGCGACTGCCTCGATCAGGCCTGGGCGCGCTTCCTCGCGGCCTGCGACCTCTTGCCGCTCGCGCTGCCGAACGTCAGCGAAGTCGCACTGGCGCTGTGCTCCAGGGCGGACGTGGTTGGTCTGCTGCTCACCGGCGGCAATGACCTGGCGGCCCTCGGGGGTGATGCGCCGGAGCGCGATGCCACCGAAAATGCGGCGCTCGATTTCGCTTCCGCCCACGGGATGCCGGTGCTCGGCGTCTGCCGCGGCATGCAGCTGATCCAGCATCGTGCGGGCATCCGGCTGCATCGGGTCGAGGGCCACGTGGCCCGCCACCAGATCGCCGCGATCAACGGTGAACCGACCGCAATCAACAGCTTTCACTGTTTCGGTACGACCGAGACGCGCGCGCCGCTCGAGGTTTGGGCGGTGGCCGATGACGGCGTCGTCAAGGCGATCCGCGACCCCGGCAAACCGGTCACCGGCATCATGTGGCATCCCGAGCGCATGACCCCGTTCGCAGCGTCCGACATTGCGCTCTTCCGGCGCCTGTTCGGTAGCGCCTGATGCGCGCGCTGATCCTCGCCGCGGGCCGCGGCAGCCGCATGGGGGCGCTGGGTGAGGACCGCCCGAAGTGCCTGGTCGAGCTCGGTGGACGACCCCTGCTCGAGCGGCAGGTGGCGGCCCTGCGTCGCGGTGGCGCGGCGGAGATCGGTGTGGTGCGCGGCTATCGCGCCGAAATGCTCGACATTCCGGGGATCCATGCCTTCGACAATCCACGTTGGTCGCAGACCAACATGGTGATGTCACTGGCCGCCGCGGCCGAGTGGCTCAAGGCGGGACCGGTGCTGGTGAGCTACGCGGACATCTTCTATCGCAGCCAGCTCATCAGCGAGCTCAAGAGTGCCCATGGCGAGCTCGTGATCAGCTTCGATCGCCAGTGGCGCGAGCTGTGGAGCCGGCGCTTCGCCGAGCCGCTCTCGGATGCGGAGACGTTCCGCATCGGCGCGCGTGGCGAACTGCTCGAAATCGGCGGCAAGACCGAGCGGATCGAGGACATCGAGGGCCAGTACATGGGGCTGCTCAAGTTCACGCCCCGTGCCTGGGGCGTCATCGAGGCGCTGCTCGCGGCTCTGGAGGCACCGATCCGCGACCGGCTGGACATGACGGGTCTGCTGCGGCGACTGCTCGCGGCGCGCTCCGTCGAAATCATGACCTGTGGAACCAACGGCCAGTGGGGCGAGATCGACAATCCCGGCGATGTCGAACTCTACGAGGCCATGACGAACAGCGGCGAACTCGAACTCGAGGAAGCCATTACCTTGGAGAAGGACCGATGAGCAGCAGGATTGCCCCCGGATTGAAGGTGTCGTGGGATTACACCGAGCATGCGGAACACTACGACAAACGCGCCGATTATTCGGAAGAAGCGATCAGCGAGCTGGTCCGGCTTACCGGCTGTGTGCCCGGCAAGCCCATCGCCGATATCGGTGCCGGCACCGGCAAACTGACCAAGGAACTGTTGAAGCAGGGCCTGACTGTCAGATCGGTCGAGCCGAACGACGCCATGCGCGAGATTGGCATCAAAAACACCACCGGCAAGACGGTCACGTGGCTCGCCGGCACCGGGGAGCAGACGGGGTTGGCGTCGGCAAGCGTGCACGCGGCCTTCTTCGGCAGCTCGTTCAACGTCGTGGATCAGGAGAAGGCGCTGGCCGAGGTGCGCCGCATCCTGATCGACGGCAGCTGGTTTGCCTGCATGTGGAACCACCGGGACCTTGATGATCCGGTACAGGTGCGGATCGAGTCGATCATCAAATCCTTCATTCCCGAGTATTCGTACGGTTCACGGCGGGAAGATCCGACGGCCGTGATCGAGGCCACCGGGAAGTTCTCGAAGGTCACGCTGATCGAGCGCAAGTTCACCTGGGAGATGAGCAAGGACGACATCATCATCGCCTGGAAATCCCACGCGACCCTGCGGCGACAGGCCGGCACCGAGCAGAATTTCGATGCGATCATCGCGGGGATCCAGGACTACCTGGAACGCTTCCCGGCAATGATCACGGTGCCGTACGCCACGCGCATCTACGCGGCGAAAATGCTGAGCCGTTAAGCACCGGCGCGCCGCATCGTGTTCCAGGCAGGGAAAAGCTGGCTGCGGGCGAAGGGCCGCGCGCTCCTCGGCCCGGAGCGCTCGAGCCGCCTGCGTGGCCGACTGTATCGGGCACGGATGCGGCTGCTCAGCGGTCTTCGGCGACGCGGGCGCTGGCGCCCTGCAGACATCCTGTTCTTCGTCCATGACGATAAGCGTTGGGACACGATCGCACTGATCATCAAGGCGCTGAAGCTCCGGCATCCCGCCCTGCGGCTGAGAATCGTGGCGGCTGCGCAGGCCCCGTTGCCGTCGTCCGACCTCGACTTTTGCGGTGTCGAGATACTGATCTCGCATTCGCTGCACGAGTTGCCGCTGTTCGAAGCGGCGGTCATGTACACCCCGATAGTCGGGCATCTGTCGATGTTCAGACCGAGAAACGGTCGCATCGTGCACGCCGCATGGTCGATGGCGAGCCTCGATGGCGTCTACGAGGCGAACGCCTTCGACGGCTACGACTATGTCCTGTGCGCCGGACCCCACCATATGCAGTCCTTCGCCGAATGGGGCCGTGAACGGCGGACCTACTCGGGAAAACGGCTGATCCCGGCCGGCTACCCGAAACTCGATCTGATGCTGCAATCGGTGGCGGACCAACGGCCTGCTGCCGAGCCGCGTGCCCGCCTGACCGTGATTTACGCGCCGACGCATTGCTATGGACCGAACGTGGGACTGGCGTCGCTGCGCGAATACGGCGAGGCGATCATCAATGCGCTGCTGGAAGCGGGTCATCGGGTCATTTTCCGACCGCACCCCACCTCGTTCATAGATGGCGATCAGACCCTCATCGATGGGATCTGTCGTTTGCACCAGGACAATGAAGCATTCGTTCTGGACGACAAGATCGACTATTCGAGCTCCTATGCCGCGGCCGATATCATGATCACGGACGTTTCCGGCTCGGGGTTCACGTTCAGCTTCACCTATTGCCGCCCGTGCATATTCTTCTTCCCGAATGTCGAGGCCGAGCGGGGTCTGCGGGGCATCCAGTACGAGGCCCGACATCGGATTGGCGGGGTGGTTCGCGACATTCCGCAGCTGGTGCAGAGTGTCGCGAACTTCGCCAGGCAGGATATCGCCGCACAGATCACGGCCTACCGCGATGAAACGATATTCAGAGTGGGAACGAGCGCCGACTATATTGCCGACAGCCTCGCTAGCATCTGTGCAGGTAAGGATCGCGACGAGTGGGTGCGGCTGTGAGCATGGCCAACGCAGGGATATCGATTTAACATTGGCCAATGACCGGCCGCTCCAGTTTTCGCTAGGTGACTATTCTCCTGCTTCCTTTCAAGGACAGCCGCGGCCGCATTCTGCCGGGCCCCGCGACGACTCCCGCCTGGGCACAACTGGTGGCGCAGTCGGCCATCAGTTTCAGCGCAGGGTCAGTTGCGCCCGAAGGCGAATGGTTCGAGCGTCTGGCGAGCGCCCCTGCGCGGGGACAGTCATGCCTGGTGCGGGTCTATCCGCCTTTTGATCTGCGCGCGGCGGCCGAACCGTTCTGGACACTCTATCTGCCGCCGCAGGCGGATCTGAACGGCCCGCTCGAAGCTGCAGCGGAACTCACCAACATCTGTCTGCTGCGATTGTCGGTCAACGAGGTATTGCGGGAGAGTGCGGGCGAAGCGTGGCTCGTGGGCGAGACCCTCGAGAAGATTGCGCTGCAGGAACTGCCGGGCAGATTTGCTCCCGCGACCGCCACTCCACCGCTGGGTGCGCGTGCCCTGTCGCACCGCCAAATCAGGCAGGTGCGGGAGGGCAGCATCATCTGTGTGGATATCAACATGGAAGGTGACGTGGGCGAGACCCTGATCTGCCTGGAGCAGGCCGGGCGCCGGCATCTGGTGCTGCATAGAGTCTGGAGTTTCAGCGAAGTCGATATGGTCTATGCTGGCAACCGTATTCTGAGCGAGGCTGAATGGGATGGGCTGAACGTCGGCCTCTCCACGGATGGGAGTAGATAATGAGAATTGCATTGCTCGCACTGGCACTGATCCTCACGGCAAACGTCACGGCTGCACCGCATCCGTTCGATGTGCACGACCTGGTGATGCTGAATCGCATCAGCGATCCGCAGTTGTCACCGGATGGAAAGTGGGTCGCCTATCAGTTGCGCGAGACCGATTACGCCGCGAACAAGGGCGTCAACAGCATCTGGCTGGTCGAGGTCGGTGCGAAGGATCCGCAGCCGCAACGACTGACGGACCAGGGCGTCGATGCGACGAGTCCACGCTGGTCCGCGGACGACACCAGCGTCTACTACACCGCGAAGGGCGGGGACGCGATGCAGATCTGGCGCCGCAACGCCGATGCGAAAAGTCCCGCGGTCCAGGTCACGAGCCTTGCGCTCGATGTGGACAATTTCAAACTCTCCCCGGATGGCAAACGCGTGGTGCTGTCCGTCAGCCTCCAGAGCGCCTGCATGCAGGCGAGTGATGCGCTCGCCTGCACCAAGCAGAAGCTCGATGCAAAGGGCGCGAGCAAGGCATCAGGTCGCGTCTACGACAAACTCTTCGTGCGCCATTGGGATGAGTGGGCGGACGGCAGTCGCTCGCAGTTGTTCAGTGCCGACATCGGTGCCGACGGCAAAAGCAGCACCCCAGTTCTGCTGACCAAGGGTATCGACGGCGACGTGCCGAGCAAGCCCTTCGGCGATGACACCGAGTACGCGCTTTCGCCCGATGGCCGCACGGTGTATTTCGGTGTGCGCATCGCCGGCCGCACCGAGCCGTGGTCGACGAACTTCGATATCTACTCGGTGCCGGCGGATGGTTCGGGAACACCGCGCAACCTGACCGCGGCAAACCTGGCCTGGGATGCATATCCGGTGCCCTCGCGCGACGGCAAGACTCTTTACTATCTTGCGATGAAGCGGCCGACGTTCGAAGCCGATCGCTTCGGCATCATGGCGCTCAATCTTGCCACCGGCGTGACCCGTGAGATCGATCCGCAGTGGGACCGCTCGGCGGGGGATCCGAAGCTCTCGAAGAAAGGCGATGCGCTCTTCGTGACGGCGGTCGACAACGGCGAGCACGCGCTGTTCAGAATCGACATCGCAAGCGGCAAGGCGACCCGTCTGAGCGGCGTCGGCGATGTCGAAGGCTTCAGCGCCGAGAACGATCAGATCGTCTACGCGGGCAGTTCGCTTACGGCGCCGATCGATTTGTACCGGGTGGCCACCGGCGGCAAGGCTGCACAATTGACCCACGCGAACGCCGAGCGGCTGGCGCAGACGCAGATGGGTGATTATGAGTTCTACACCTTCAAGGGCGCCGCAGGCGCAACCGTGCAGGGCTACGTGGTGAAACCCGTGGGCTTTGATCCGGCGAAGAAGTATCCGGTCGCCTTCATCATCCATGGCGGCCCCCAGGGCGCAATGACCAATGGCTTCAGCTATCGCTGGAATCCCCAGACCTACGCGGGGCAGGGGTTTGCCGTGGTCACGGTGAACTTTCACGGCTCCGAGGGCTATGGGCAGGCCTTCACCGATTCGATCTCGGGTGACTGGGGTGGCAAGCCGCTCGAGGACCTGAAGCTCGGCTGGGGTGCGGCTTTGGCGAAGTATCCGTTTCTCGACGGCGGCCACGCCTGCGCGCTGGGTGCGAGTTACGGCGGCTACATGATCTATTGGATCGCCGGCAACTGGAATCAACCGTGGAAGTGCCTCGTCGATCACGATGGTGTTTTCGACAATCGCCTGATGGCCTATGCGACCGAGGAGCTGTGGTTCTCGGAGTGGGAGAACAAGGGGCTGCAGTGGGAACACCCCGAGAACTACGAGCGTTTCAATCCGCTCAACTACGTGCAGAACTGGCGTGTGCCGATGCTCGTCATCCACAGCGAGTTGGATTACCGGATTCCTGTGGACCAGGGAATCGCCGCCTTCACGGCCCTGCAGCGCCGGGGTATTCCCAGCGAATTCCTGACCTTCCCCGACGAGAACCATTGGGTCCGCAAGCCGCAGAACAGCGTCCTGTGGCACGACACGGTGAGCGCGTGGATCAGGAAATGGACCGCGCAGTGAGAGCAACGTATGCTCCGGCCGGGCGCCCTTCGGGCGTTGACCAAGTCAATCCATCGGGAAGAGAAACCATGAAAATGTCAGTCGTTGCTGCGCTTGCAGCCGTTTGCGTCACGAGTGTTGCCCTGGCCTACGACATCCATCACCCGAATATTCGCGACGCGTTGGGCGCCGCCGATGTTGCCATCGGGCACATCAAAGAGGCCCAGGCCGACAACCGGCACGTCGAGTTCGGTGGCCATGCCGAGAAAGCGATCGCGGCCCTGGAACACGCCAAGCAGGAGCTGATCGAAGCCGATCGATGGAACGACGCCCATCATCACTAAGCGCGGGCATGAGCTCGAGCGCTGAGGGTGATGCCTGAAAGTGGGCCTATGGTAGGGTGAACTCGTTCGTTTTTCGAAGGAGTTGCGCTACCCGATGACACTCAGGCAGATGACATTCAAGCGCCGTCTGATCGATGGCGTCGCGAAGCCGCTGGGAATCGAGGTGGTTCGCAAGGGCAGCGCCTGGGAACTGGTGGAGGCCGAGCAGCTGCGGCGTTTCCTGCGCGAATTCCGCGTCGATTGTGTGTTCGACGTTGGCGCGAACACCGGCCAATACGCAGCGCGCCTGCGACGTGGCGGTTATGACGGGCTGATCATCTCGTTCGAGCCGCTTCCGCAGGCGGCCAGCGAAGTAACGAAGGCTGCGCAACGGGATTCAAAGTGGATACTGAAACCTCTTGCGCTCGATTCCCACGCGCGCACCGTCAACTTCAACGTGATGAAACACTCGCAGTTCAGTTCCCTGCATGAGCCGGATCATTCATCGACCGCGGCGTTCGTCGATGAAAACTGCGTGGTCGAACAGCTCACGATCCAGACGCAGACCATCGCCAGCATCTATCCGGCATTGCAGGCCGAGCATGGATTCACGCGGCCGTTCCTGAAGATGGACACCCAGGGACATGATGTGCAGGTGGTGCAGGGGGCCGCCGCTTACATCAGTAAGTTCGTCGGACTCCAAAGTGAGCTGGGTCTGACCACCTTGTACAAAGGCGCGCGCGACTTCCACGAGGCGCTGGATTACTACCGGACCCTCGGATTCAAACTGTCGGCCCTGATGCCGAACAATGCGGGCTCGTTCCCGGACCTGAACGAAGTCGATTGCCTCATGTACAACCCGGCATTCGCCGGGACCTAGCGGCAGCCCCCAGCCTTACCGGATTCTTACAGCGCCCGAGTGTGCCGTCGTGAGGCAAAAGTCACGGGTGGTACTATTAATGCGACGTATTATCATTATGATTAGTGCCCTGAATCGGTATGGGTGGTGGGAGTCGCGCTTTCATGGCCGCAAGGCATTTTCGTTCATCGGCGGCAGCAGTCGGGCTGGTGCTGGGTACCGCCACTTGGGCAGCGCCGCCGCCGATCTCCATCCCGATCAGCTCTGAGCAGGGACAGAACGGTCAGTCCACGGATCTCTCCTCATTCCTGAGCGACCTCAAGCGCAGCAACTTCCTCCTCGGGGACATGTTCGGGCTGCGCACCTTCCTGAGCCAGTACGGCATTTCCCTCGCCATCCAGGAGACGAGCGAATATCTCGGCAATGTCAGCGGAGGCGTGAAGACCGGATTCGAATACGATGGCCTGACCCAGGCCATCCTGCAGCTGGATACGCAGCGTGCGTTCGGCTGGTACGGCGGTGTGTTCAACATCAGTGCCTTGAACATTCACGGCAACAATCTCAGCGCCGACAACCTCGCGACCATCCAGACCTCCAGCGGCATCGAGGCCGACCGGGCCACGCGCCTGTGGGAACTGTGGTACGACCAGAAGCTTCTCGAAGAGGATCGGCTCGACGTACGCCTCGGTCTGGAGAGCGCCGACCAGGAATTCATCGTCAGCGCGAATGCCGCCTATTTCGTGAACACGATGTTCGGATGGCCAGCGGTGCCCTCGTACGATCTTCCCGGCGGCGGCCCCGCCTATCCGCTCTCGGCCCCGGCGGTGCGGCTGCGCTGGCGTCCGGTCAATTCGATCAACCTGCTGCTGGCGCGCTTCAACGGCAGTCCGGTGAGTAACAACAGCGGTGATCCCCAGCAGCAGAACGCCTCCGGCACGACCTTTCCGCTCCATGGCGGATCACTGTTCCTGACCGAACTGCAGTTCAACTACCCCTCGGTGGGTGCGATGACGATGCCGGGCGAGACGACCCCGCTAGGCAGGGTCTACAAGATCGGCGTCTGGTATGACACCGAAGGCTTCGCCGATGAGCGCTTCGATACCAATGGCGTCTCTCTCGCGGGGCCGACTAGCAACGGCATCCCCGACCGCCATCACGGCGACCTGTCGATTTATGCGGTTGCCGATCAGATGCTCTGGCGCGCGAGCAACGATCCGAATCACAACGTGAATGCGTTCGTGCGTGTCATGGGCACGCCGCAGGCCGATCGCAACCTGCTAACTTTCAGCGCTAATGCAGGGCTCGTCCTGCATGAGCCGTTCCGGTATCGACCCGACGACACCGTGGGCCTGGGGATGGGTTTCGCGCAGGTAAGCCCGGTGGTCGCCGCTTATGAGCGGGACGTCAACTTTTACGCGGAACAGGCGCAGGGACCGGGCGGCGTGGCGCCAGTCTATAATCCGATCCAGGGCTCGGAGACCTATTTCGAAGCCACCTACCAGCGCCAGCTGCGGCCGTGGTGGCAGATTCAGCCGGACATCCAGTATGTGATCAACCCCGGCGGCGGCCTCGCTGATCCGAATGCGCCGACGCGGCGCATCCGCAACGAGCTCGTGATCGGCGTCCGTACCAACATCCTGCTCTGATCAGGGATTCATTCATGTACCGCGCACTTACCAAGACGAACGAACGCCGGGCTGCCCGGGCCGGAGGACTCGCGGCCATTTTGCTGCTCGCGGCCGCCGTCGGCAGCGCCGCGGCCGAGCCGCGTGGTTTTCTGGAAACCGTCCACCGCCACACGACCCTGACGTCAACGATTCCCGACAACGGTGATGTGAATCCCTACGCCGTCCTGATCGCACCGGTGTCGGCCGGCAAGATCCAGAAAGACGACGTACTCGTCGACAACTTCAACAACGTCTCGAACCTGCAGGGGACGGGCACGACGATCATCGATTATCGTCCGTCGACCAAGCAGACCACGCTCTTCGCCAAGTTGCCGGCGAAGCTCGCCCAGTGCCCGGGCGGCGTGGGTCTGACGACCGCGATGACCATGCTCAAGACCGGCTGGGTCATCGTCGGCAGCACTCCGAGCACCGATGGCACGACGGCGACGAAAGGGGATGGCTGCCTCATCGTCCTCGACCCGAACGGCCAGATGGTCGCGGCCTGGTCCGGGCCCACGATCAACGATCCCTGGGGCGACATGGCGGTGGTGGACAACGGCAGTACCGCAACGCTGTTCGTGAGCATGGCAGGCTTCGGGCTGCCGGCCCCGAACGTCATCGATCCGAAGACGGGCTTCCCGGTGGTCGTACACAAGTCGACGGTACTGCGCCTGGAGCTGCAGATTCCGGACGGCAAGCCGCCGGTCCTCGTCAGCCAGACGGTCGTCGCCGATGGCTTGTCCGCGCGCGCCGACTTGGATAACTTCCTGCTCGGACCGACGGGGCTCGCCCTGGCGGCGGACAACACCCTGTACGTGACCGACGGCCTGGACAATCTGATCACCGCGATCCCGAATGCGCTGACGCGTACCGACAGTGCGGGCACCGGCAATACCGTCACGCAGGGCGGCCTCCTCAGCTGGCCGCTGGCGATGGTCTTCACCCCGGCCGGGCATCTGCTGGCCTGCAACGGCAAGGACGGCCAGGTCGTCGAAATCGATCCGAAGGCCGGCAAGCAGATTTATGGACAGTGGATCGACCCGGACCAGGCGCAGTCGCCGCCGGGCAATGGCGACCTGTTCGGTATTGCGCTGACACCGGATAACGAGGGGTTCTACTATGTGCAGGACGACACCAACACGCTGATGCGGGCCGGTAAATGAGCGAATCCGACGACCAACGACTGCGGGAGCGACGGGCCTTTCTGGCCCGGGCCGCCTCCGTGGCCGCGTTGTCGGGCGCCGCGGTCGGGGGCGCCCCGCGTCCTGCGTCCGCAATCGAGGCGCGATCGGATGCCCATGCGTTCTGGGGAGCCCATCAGGCCGGCATCGCGACCCCGCTGCAGGAACATGTTTATTTCGCGACCTTCGACCTGACGACGACCGAGCGCGAGGATGTCGCGCAGCTGCTGCGGGCCTGGACGGCTGCGGCCGCGAGGTTGACCGCGGGCGAGACCGCCCAGCCGCTGCAGGCCGGCCTGCAGGCCGTGGCGGATACGGGTCATGCCGAGTCACCGACCGCGACCTATGGCCGCGGCCAGAAGTTCGATGTCGGCATTCCCGCGGCGGATTCGGGTGAGGCCCTCGACCTCAAGCCCGCGCGGCTGAGCATCACCTTCGGCTTCGGCGTGGACCTGTTCAGCCTGAAGGACGGCAAGGACCGCTTCGGTCTTGCCGCGCAGCGGCCGGAGGCGCTGGTCGACCTGCCGCGCTTCCCGGGAGATCAGCTCATCGCCGAACGCACTGGCGGAGATCTCTCGATCCAGGCCTGCGCGGATGATCCGCAGGTTGCGTTCCATGCGGTGCGCCAACTCGCGCGCATCGCCGCGGCCGTGACCCAGATCCGCTGGGTGCAGTCCGGCTTCGCGTCGCTGCCCGCGCCGAATCAGGCGCCACGCAATCTGATGGGTTTCAAGGACGGCACCAACAACGTGTCGGTCGCCGATCCGCACGCGCTGGCGCAATACGTCTGGGTCGGCAACGAAGGCCCCGACTGGATGCGCGGCGGCAGCTATCTGGTCGCGCGCCGCATCCGTATTGCGCTCGAGCACTGGGACCGCATGAAGCTTGCCTTCCAGGAGCAGACGGTCGGTCGTCAGAAGTATTCGAACGCGGCGCTCGGCGAGAAGAGCGCGCTCAAGCCGCTCGATCTTGCGGCAACCGATAAGGATGGCAATCCGGTCATTCCGGAAAACTCGCACGTACGGCTGGCGGCGGCGGCGAGCAACGATGGCGCGCAGATCCTGCGCCGACCGTACTCCTATAATGATGGCGTGAATTTCACGGCCGAGCGCTGGCCGCCGTGGCGGCAGGGTATGGAATACGATGCGGGCCTGTTCTTCCTCGCCTACCAGCGCGATCCCCGCAACGGCTTCATCAGGATCTACGAGAAGATGTCGCGCTTCGACATGCTGAACCAGTTCGTGACCCATGTCGGTGGCGGCTTGTTCGCCTGCCCGGCGGGGGCGATGGAAGGGCGCTACATCGGACAGTCATTGTTCGAGGCCGCGGCGCGCGCGACCTGACTTCAGAATTGTTTGCTGACCGTCAGCCGCGCCATGATCGGCTCGAGCGGATGTTCATGGATGTCGGCACGGCCGTCCGGATAGGTTCCGATCTCATTCTGCAGCCGGTCGACGTACCAGAACTCCGCGGCAGCCGCGTGCACGTTGAACAGATTGTAGATTCCCAATGACACCGTCAGGCGCTGCGCAAACGCGTAGTGCACGTCAAGATTCGCTTCGCCGAATCCCCGGCCGTTGACCTGGCCCAAGGCCGTCGGTGCATTCGCGCATGAAGTCGCCACGCCCGGAAAATCATGCACGGCCGCAGCGTTGTTGCAGGGGCCGGAGGAGAGCGGATAATTGCCGAGGTAGCGATAACTGAGCCCGCCGCTCCAGGGTCCGAGCTGCGTCAGGTAGAGGGCCAGCGAACCGGTTTCCTTCGGCGCATCGGTAATGTATTCGCCCAGGTGTCCCGTCCCATCATCGAAGGGACTGGTGAAGCGGGTATGGTCGCCGGAGACGCTGCCGTAGAACTCGAGGTGGCGCGCAATCTTGTATGTGGCGTTGAGCTCGAATCCGTACCGCCGGCTCGCCGGGCCCGCTGAATCCTGGCCGACATCCGGATCGATGATGGTTTCGGACTGCTGCCATAGATTGAAGATCGCGAAGGTAACTGCGAGGTCGGGCTGCGGTGCGGCCCGCACGCCGATTTCCTGCCCTTCCTGCTTTGACAACAGGCTCGTGTGCGGCAGCCCCAGATCGACGCTCACGTCCTGGTTCACACCGCGCACGTCGGCGCTGTGAAAGCCGCGCCCGATGCTTGCGTAGAACTCGAGACTCTCCAGGGGCGTGTAGATGAGGCTCGCCTTGGGCTGCGGCAATGACTGGGCCGCGGTCCCCGAATTGCTGTAGCCGGCACTCTCATGCAGCACCGCGTCGTAGTCGATGTCCGTACCGTGCTGGTAGTCCTCGCGAAAACCGAGCACGCTGCGCAACTGCGTGGTCCAGTGCGTGATGAACTGCGTGTACAGAGCGCCCGCGAACAGCCAGACGCGATCATCGTTGGTGTAGGAGGGCGGATCGTCCGTGTCGAACAGTGGCACCTGGTCCTGCGTCGGATTTCGCCCGACATGCAGCAGGTCGTAGCGCGTCAACGCCCCGACCTCGATCTCATTCGCTAGCGGGCCGAAGGGTACCGGCAGAACGTAGCTCACCTGTGCGCCGACGGTATGGCGATTCTCGACCTGTTCCTCCTGGTCGCCATGAAGCGGATCGATGAGGTAATGGGTGAAGTCGTTGTAGATGTGCAGCTGGTTGTCGATGAAGAAGGCACTCGTCGTGAGTTGTCCGTCGCCCAGCGTTTCATGGGCATCGAAGGACAGACTGCTGCGCCAGGCGAGGCCGCCGTCGCTCGGATTGAGGGTGCCGAACGGGCCCGGTACCAGCCCTTCGGTGATGGCGCGCAGCGGGATGTCCGTCGTGTTCGTCCACAGGCCGTGATACATCATCGCGGTGACCGAATAGCCGTTGTGGTCGGTACCCTCGCTGTAGCGCAGAACGAAGTTCTCCTTGCGCTGGTCATCGGGCGTGTCGAACCGGCCGTCGTAATGCTGCACCTCGACGGCCGCGAGCAGCTGTCCGTCGCCGAGCGCCGCGGTGCCGGCGCTGAAGACCCGCTGGAAACCGTACATCCCGATGGTCGCGGAGGCCTCATCCGGGATCGTATCGCGGTAACTCATATGCACCGACCCGACCGCGCCGAAGTCACCTACATCGGCGTAGTACGTCCCCTTCGTGTAGGTCAGACCGTCCGCAAGTTCCGGAATGACGAAATTCAGATCGGTGTAGCCCTGGCCATGCGCATGCGTGGGCTCGTTGATCGGCATGCCATCGACGTAGGTTTCCAGGTCGGTCCCGTGGTCAAGGTTATAGCCGCGCAGCAGATACTGATTCGCTTTGCCCTCGCCGCTGTGCAGGGTCACGATCAGGCCCGGCACGGTCTCCAGCAATTGTCCGGGTCGATAGGTCGGCAGCAGCTGCAGTTCGTCGTCCGAAACGACACCGACGCTCGCTGAGGTGGCGGTCCCTAAAAGCTCCTGGCGCGTCGCGGTCACCGTGACCTCGGCTAGCGGGACATCAGCGGTATCGGCGACCGCGCCCGTGGCGCCGAGGGTCGCGACGGCCCCCAGGCACCCAAGCAGTTGCCGGCGCGACATGTCGTGAGTCACCAGGCGGGTATGATTATTTTACAAAAGATCATACGCACACCCGTGACAACCCGTAAGCGAAATTCAAATATGTTCTTACTGGCTACTACGGGGAATGCGGGCAGGCGGATGCAGCGATCGCGGGGTTTTATGTCGCAGGACGTGCGTGGACGTGGCGGTGCTGCTTTGCACCGGGCTCTTCCAGTTCGATCGGAATGGGATGGAAGCGTCCATGCCGGACGCCGTTTTGGGCGATGACGCTTTCGGCGAAGTGAGTTACCTCCTCGGTGCGGCCCCGCAGGAGTACCGTTTCGAGACAGTTCTCGTGATCCAGATGGGCGTGCATCGTCGAGACGGTGAGGTCGTGGTGCGCATGATGAAGGCTGGCCAGCCGGCTCGCGAGCTGACGCTCATGGTGGTTGTACACGTAGCTCAACGCGCCCACACAATGCTTCGCGCTGCCCTTCTTGATGCCGGCATCGCCCAGGGCGTTGCGCACGAGGTCGCGAAACGCCTCGGAGCGGTTTGCGTAACCCTTCTCGCGCGTGAACCGATCGAAGGTGTCCGCGAGATCGTCATCCACCGAAATTGTCAGACGCCGCATCGACTGCTCCTGGCCCATCAGATGCAATATCTTGCCCTTTGTGCACGGTGTCTGCATGCTCTTCAAAACTACGAGGGAGTCGTCAACATGGCAAAAATTGCTCCATGCCTCTGGTTCAACGGCAACGCCGAGGAAGCCGCAAAATTCTACGCGCACACTTTTCCCGACAGCCATGTCGGCAGGGTGCTGCATGCGCCGGCTGATTTTCCGGGCGGTCGTGCCGGCGTGCCGCTGACCGTCGAGTTCACGGTTCTGGGCATGGAATTCCTCGGCCTCAATGCCGGCCCGAAATTCCCCTTTACCGAGGCAGTCTCTTTTCAGGTCTATACGGCGGACCAGGCCGAGACCGATCGCTATTGGACCGCGATTACCAGCGATGGCGGTCAACCCGGCGCCTGCGGCTGGTGCAAGGATCGCTTTGGTTTGTCCTGGCAGATCGTGCCACGGCGGCTGATGGAGCTCATGCAGGATCCCGACAAGGAGCGCGCGCGGCGCGCGATGGAGTCCATGATGACGATGCACAAGATCGACATCGAGGCCCTCGAACGCGCCGTGCGGTGAACCGCGAGCAGCTGGCCCAACTCGCCCTGGGCGTCGCATTGACGGCCGTTGCGGGCTACGTCGATGCGATCGGCTTTCTTACCCTGAAGCACCTGTTCGTGTCGTTCATGAGCGGCAATTCGACCCAGCTGGCCGTGTCCGCCGCCCAAGGCTCCCGGAGCAATGCGTGGTTGGCGGCCGCACTCGTGGTGTGCTTCGTGGCGGGGGTGAGCCTTGCACACCTGTTCCATACCTGGACCCAGGGCTGGCACCGACCGGTCACTTTGGGGACCGAGGCCGTACTGCTCACGCTGGGCTCGTTGCTGCCGGTGAGGCCGATGATCCTGGCGGTGCCAATAGCCTTGGCGATGGGCATGCAGAACTCGGTGCTCCACAAGGTTGGCGAAACCAAGACCAACCTGACCTATGTGACCGGCACGCTCGTGAACGTGGGCGAGAAGCTCGTCGATGCATTCAAAGCATCGGACACCGCGGGACGCTGGGCCTGGGCGCCGTATCTGTTGCTGTGGACAGGACTCGTCTCGGGCGCCGCCGGCGGGGCCTATGCCTATCAGGGCCTGCAGATCCGGGCACTGCTCATCGCGGTCGCCGTGCTGCTCGGGCTCTCGGTCATTACGGCTCAGGCGGCGATCGCCTCCAGATCGCGCTCCGCGTGACACTGGCGGATGTATACCGTCAGGGCCGCATGCTGACGCACGGCCCGGTCGTCGAAGGCGAGCAGTTGCGGCCCGGTGGCGCGACCGAACCGGTCCAGGGTTTCGGTGCACCACCGTTCGATCAAATGCCGCACTTTCAATGCGCGCAGCCGCGCCACGTTGGAATCATGCGGATCCGCATCGATCTCCCGGCCGCTCTCATTGAGGATTGCGCGACAGCCCCACGCGAGCGCCGCGAGCGCGCCGATATGGGCGCGGCTATGGGGGTCCTCGCGCTTCAGCGCGGCCGCCGCATCGATGAGAGATAATGCGCCGCCCGCCCAGCACGCCGCAGGTCCGATCGCGCCGTGCCAGAACCCCGGTCGCGTGAGGTACCACCCCGGGTCCCCCAGCAGGGCGCTCGCAGGCAGTTCCACGGCGTCAAAAGATACCGGAACGGTGGCGGTGTCGGCGAACGCCGGGCTCGCCCAGGTGGAGGGCAGAATGCTCACCCCCGCCAGGTGCAGCGGGATCTCGAACAGCAGCAGCCCCTGCTCCGAGTGCGCCGTGACGAGCGCCGCATCCAGGAGGGTGGCACCGCTGCAGTACTGCTTGGAGCCGCTCACGCACCAGCGTCCATCAGGTAACAGGTCCGCAGTCAGCCTGCTGCGCGGACCATCCGAGGCCCATACGCCGTACAGGGCGTTGAGCTGACCCGCCCGCCCGGCTTCGGCCAGGATGGCGACGGCATCGGTATGGGCCTCCACCAGGCGTGCCACCGAAAGATCCATGCGCCCGAATTCCAGCAGCGCCGCATGGCGCTGTGGAGTGTGGCCGCCGGCGGGCAGAGGCAGGTTCAGGCTGCCCTGCAGTTGCAGCGCCCGCACGCGCTCAGCGAGCTCATTCACCGGCGAGCAGCTGGCGCTGCAGGGTGTCGGCGAAACCGCCGATGGCCCGTCCCTGCAACCGCGCGCTGGTGTGGACCACGCTTGCGGCCGGTGAGAGCAGCCGCCAACCGCGGCGCATCAGCCGATTCCACAGACAATGATCTTCGGAGACCGGGATATCGCTCCAACCGCCTGCATCCAGGTAGGCGTCGGCTCGCACCCCGAAATTCGCGCCGTGGACGTGTTCATGCGTGCCGTTCGCGGCAAGCTGATAGGTCCTCGAAAAAAGCTCGTGCACGTCCTCGCGCAGGCCATCCGGCGCCAGCTGCACGATGCCAGCGACTGCCTCGGCGTTCGCATCGGCATAGGCAAGATGCGTATCGATCCAGTCCGGCGGCACGAAGGTGTCGGCATCGGTGTTGGCGAGCCATATTCCACTGGCCGCAAGTCCCCGATAATGGCGCAACACCGCGGCGGCACCCAGGCGGCGCGCGGCCCCGGCGGAACCGAGCGCGCATTCGAGCACCTCGCCGCGGGCGCCGAGGTGCTGGCGCGCAAACTGCGCCGTCCGGTCATCGCAACGGTCGGCGACGACCACGATCCAGGTCGCACCGCAGCGGTTGCTGGCGTCACAGGACTTGGCGACATTGGCGATGCATTGCCCGATGCTGGACTCCTCGTTGCGTGCCGGAACCACAACCCCGACATTCCAGCTCGCGGCCGTCCGGGGGGTCACGGTTTGGTCCACGAATCCAATCGGAAGCCGCGGTGAAATTCGGCACGGGCAGGGGTCAGGGGCAGCGACTCCCGCAGGGTCTCGTGAACCCGATTGCCATGCAGGACATGGTCGTCACTGTTGCCGAGCCAATGGACCGCGATGAATTCGCCGTGCGGGACCAAAGCCCCGGCCAGATCGACGGCGAGCTTGGCCAGTTCGTTGGTCGAGAAGTAGTAACCGATTTCGCTGAAGACGATCAGATCGAGCGGTTCTGCGGGGATGAAAGTCCGCAGGTCCTCGCAGAGAAACTCGACATTGGGAAGTTGCCTGCAGCGCGCTTTGGCCTGGGCAATGGCGCTCGGCGCGAAATCGGTCGCGATGACCCGCCGCGAGATCGCGGCCAGGCGCGTGGTCAGGACGCCGATCGAACAACCCGGTTCATAGACCGTTTCGTACATCGGTCGTTGCAGCGAGGCAAGGGTGGTTTCGTAGCGCTCGAGCTCGTAGGGATCCGTCGCGAACGACCAGGGATCCTCGCCCCCCGAATAGCGGGCTTCGAAGGCCTCGAGCGACAGCACGGTGCGGGTCATAGGACGAATGCCTCGTAGGGTCTCTGGAAGTACGCCAGGACGTGCGCCGGCACGATGGGCAATCCGGATGCGGGGTGCAGCTGCGACTTGAAGCATTCGAGCGCCCGCGCCTTGGCACGTTGCGCCGCTGCGCTCAGTGAAAACCGGCCCCAAGACAAGGATTTGAGCGCAATGGGGTTCGTATGATGCCATGTCCACACCGGATAGCGCGCGAGCGGAATCCGGGCGGCACGCGCGACCTGCGCGCACACCTTGCCGACGGTCTCATGATCCGGATGGCCATCATGCTCGTAAGGGGCGACGAGGGTCGCTTCGGGTGTTGCATATTCCTCAACCATCTGGCGCAGACGATTGGCATGGGCGCCGACCTTGCCGTCCGGGATTGCGGTGCGCTCGATGTTCACATGGACCGTAGTCAGGAGCCGCAGGGCGTCCCGCAATTCCTTGCGGCGGATCAGATCGAGGCCGCGCCGGGCGGGGTCGGAGGCTTCACCGTCGGTCACGCTCAGAATGGTCACCGATTGACCGGCGGCCGCCCAAGAGCTGATCAGTCCCCCGGCACCCAACACCTCGTCATCAGGATGCGGCGCGGCGACGATCAGCGGACCGCGCCGGGGTGCCCATTCCTTGACGCCCTGCAGCAATTGCAGCCAGGCCGTCTCCGGCGTACCGGCATCAGCAGGATTGAACGGTTGAAGCTCGACGCCGTTTGCCATGGTGCATCCATCCCCAGGAATGGAGGCAGTATGAAGTGACCGCGCATCGCTGGTGTCAGAAACACTCCGGTAATGGTGTGAGACAACCCCACCGCCCGCCTAATGTCGCACGATTCCGTCAGGCTTCAGGACGACCTTCGTGACCGTGTTCTGCTGCTCCTTGAACATCCGGTATCCCTGCGGCGCTTCTTCGAGGCTCATGCGGTGGGAGATCAGAAAAGTCGTATCAAGTTTGCCATCGAGAATGAGTTTCAGGAGATCCGGCATGTATTTCTGGACATGGGTCTGACCGCTCTTGATGGACAGTCCCTTTTCCATCATCGCGCCGATGGGGAATTTGTCGGTGACGCCGCCGTAGACCCCCGGGATCGAGACCCGCCCGCCTTTGCGACAGGCAATGATGACCTGGCGCAACCCATGCGTCTCATCGGTGACCAGCTTCACGGCGGCTTTGACCTTGTCCATCACGCTGTCGGCAGTCACCCCGTGACTCTCCATGCCGACGGCATCAATGCAGGCATCCGGTCCGATGCCGCCGGTCATCTCGACCAGCGCCTCGCGTACGTTCGATTCCTCGAAGTTGATGGTCTCCGCGCCCATCGATCTGGCCAGCTCCAGTCGGTGCGGGTAATGGTCGATGGCGATCACCCGGTGAGCGCCTAACGCAAAGGCGCTCTGGATCGCGAACAGACCGACCGGTCCGCAGCCCCACACGGCCACCACCTCTTCGGGCTGGATGTCGCAATTGACGGCCGCCATCCAGCCGGTGGGAAGAATGTCCGAGAGGAAGAGTACCTTCTCATCTTCGACGCCATCCGGAATCACGATTGGACCCACATCGGAATAGGGGACGCGCGCGTACTCGGCCTGGCCCCCGGCATAGCCACCGGTGAGGTGCGAATAGCCGAAGGCGCCGGTCATGGGATACCCGTAGAGGAATTCCGACATGTCGGCCGTCTCGGCGGGATTCGAGTTGTCGCAGGCCGCGAACTGCTGTTTCTTGCAGAAAAAACATTCCCCGCAGGCGATGACGAAGGGCACGACCACCCGCTGTCCCACTTTGAGCTTCGAATTACCAGGCCCGACTTCGACCACCTCGCCCATGAACTCATGCCCCAGAACGTCCCCGGCCTCGAGGGTCGGGATCGTATGATCGTAGAGATGCAGATCCGAGCCGCAGATGGCGGTGGAGGTGATGCGGATGATGGCATCGCGGGCGTTGACTATCTGCGGGTCGGGGACCGTGTCCACCCGCACATCGTGTTTACCGTGCCAGGTCAGTGCGCGCATGACTCAATTGCTCCTTGGCGCGGCCGCGATTGCGACCTCGCCGGTTTCCATCAGTTGCTTGAAACGCCGCAGATCGCGGCGGGCCTGGATGTTCGGCTCCTTGTGATAGAGCTTGGCGATCAGTTGCCCGAGTGCGCCGCCCGGCGGATCGTAGGCGAGGGTCACGGTGACTACCGTCCCGCGTCCCTCGGGTGATTCCTTGAACTCGACACTGCCGCTGTTGCGCAGGTGCGCGCCTTCATCGGACTCCCAGGCAATCAGTCGCCCGGGCTGGTCGCTGGTGATGGTCGACTGCCACTCCACGCTCTTGCCGGCCGGCGCTTCAATGCGCCAGCGTGAGCGGATCGCATCGATCACGGTCACCCGCTGGATGCTGTGCATGAATTTCGGCAGATTCTCAAAATTGCGCCAGAAGGCGTACAGCTCCTCCCGCGGCCGATCAATGGTCACGCTACGGCCCACGAGTACGTCACCCGACTGCCAGGACAGGTGTGGTATCCGCGCAGCCTCGTCGTCCGGTGACCTGTGGGCGCTCGGCGGCGCATCATCGCGCGGCGGTTCTGCCAGCCTTTCACTCATGGTGGAATCCTCGTTAAGCCATCCTCTGACGACAGCTTCGTTGAGCTTTCCACATCCCGCAATCGCGCCACGATGCCGTTCCGCTGTAGGGATGTTCTGCGGCGCTGCCGGACCGCGTCGGTCGTGTCCGGCAGCACTTCGGCCGCGGCGCGGCTGGCGGGAAAGCGTGGCGAGGTCTTTGCTAGGCATTCGAAGCTTGACCATCTTCTGCACGTATACAGGAGCCATCATGAACGCAACCGCTTCCCGCCTCGCCGTCGTTACCGGCGCATCGACCGGCATCGGTCTCGAGTTGGCGCGCCTGTGCGCGCGCCAGGGCATGAACCTGATCATTGCCGCCGATGAGCCGCTCATCGCGACCGCAGCCCAGGAACTTTCCGCGCTCGGCGTGCGTTGTACCCCGGTGCAATGCGACCTCGGCACGGCCGAGGGCGTCGACACTCTTACGGCCGCCATTGATGCGGCGGATGCGCCGGTCGATGCCCTGCTGGCGAACGCGGGCAGAGGACTGGGCCGTGCCTTCCTGGACCAGGAACTGGAAGAGGCGCTCAAGGTCATCCATACCAACATCGACGGGACCGTGCGCCTGGTCCACGCTGTCGCGCAGGACATGCGGGCGCGCGGCGCGGGACGCATTCTCATCACCGGTTCCATCGCCGGCCTGATGCCCGGAACCTTTCAGGCGGTCTATAATGGATCGAAGGCGTTCCTGGATTCCTTCTCCGTTGCGCTGAGCAACGAACTCAAGGACACCGGAGTGACCGTGACCTGCCTCATGCCCGGCGCCACGGAAACCGACTTCTTCGAGCGCGCGGACATGATGGACACGAAGGTCGGTACCTCGCAGAAGATGGGCGCGGGTGAGGTCGCCAAAATCGGTTTCGATGCCATGATGGAGGGCAGGGTAGAAGTCGTGGCAGGCTTCGCGAACAAGTTCCGCGCGGTGATGACCAACGTCGTGCCGGATGCGGCCCTGGCGCAGCTGCATCGGAGCATGGCGGAGCCGGGCACCGGCACGCGCGCGCCGAAGCCCAAGCCGCCGCGACCTGCCAGCACTGGGCCCGAGGTCTGATCTCCCAAAAGGAAAAGGCCTGTCTGCGCGCTGCAGACAGGCCTGGTTGAGGGTCGTGCTCCTAGGCGACGTGGTCAGTGATCACTGCGCTGGGGACTTTGCTTATGGTCATCATTGCCGCTTTGGCCTTGGCCACCTTGACCTCCAGGCTGTCCGCGCGACTTGCCCGGATCGCCGGTGGTCGAGCCGGAGCCCGCTGCGTGCGCGCCACCTTTTTTCGCGCCATCCTGCTGCGTGTTGCCCCCTTGCTGGGTATTGGAAGAATCATTCTGATGCTGATTAGCCATGATCGAACCCCTCTTGGGATGTGGAAGGACCCGATTCCATGTTCCTTGAAGTGCCCCGGGCCGCTTAGCGGCGCGGCGCCATCATCCGGGTAAGAGGGGTCCGTCAACGCCGTATGGCACCGCACAGGATTCAGCTGCGCCGTCAGGCTGGGTGGCGAATGCCGCCCAACACCCTGAAGGTGGACCGCAGTACGCGCTGGGGCAATCCGTTCCGCGTGCGTCCCGGATACCCGGCCGCTCACGCGGTGGCCGACTATCTTGGCTGGATAACCGGGGCGGCCGTGAGCGGCTGCGCCGCCAGTGCCGTCCCGCCTTCCCTCGCTGAGATCCGCGACAACCTTGGCGGCAGGAATCTCGCCTGCTGGTGCCCGCTGGGACAAGCCTGCCACGCGGAGGTGCTGCTGCGCTTGGCCAATCCTGCCCCGGCCGTACCGTAAGCCGGTCTATTCCCACATCGGGAACCACCGTGACCCCGATCCGCCCGCCGTAGCGAAATATCTACGCTGCAGGCATGGCAAACGACCACGATGACTCTTTGGATGTAACCCGGCGCGCGCTTCTGCGGGTCGGCGGCGGCCTGGGACTGGGGCTGCTGACGACTCACACGATGGCGGCTGGCACCGCGGCTGCCGCTCCGCTTGGCGCTCAGCTGGCGGGGGCAATGCCTTCCGTTTCGGGCGCGTCGAATACGGCCGACATCCTGGTCGAGACCCTGATCAAGTGGGAGGTGGGTTTCGTATTCGGGATCGTCGGTGATGGCATCAATCCGCTCATCGAGGCCCTGCGCAAGCGACAGGACCGGATCCGGTTCATCGCGGTACGGCACGAGGAGGGCGCGGCATTCATGGCCTGCGGCTACGCGAAGCACACCGGAAAACTGGGTGTATGTCTCGCCACCACCGGTCCCGGGGCCGTACATCTGCTGAACGGCCTCTATGATGCGAAAATGGATTCCACGCCGGTGCTGGCGCTCACGGGCACGACGTTCCACGACCTGATCGGCACGCACTTCCAGCAAAGCGTCGATACGCTGGCACTGATGGGCTCGGTGGCGCTGTACAACGTGCAGGTCACCGGCCCCCAGCATGCCGGCATCGTCGGCAACATCGCCTGCCGGGCCGCACTCGAGGGGCGCGGAGTCGCCCATCTGACTGTCGCAAAGGACACGCAGAACATGGTGCTTGCGGCAGACAAGCCGTCGATGGAAAACCATGGTCTGCAGACCTCGCAGAATTGGAAGAGGTCGAATCAGGCTCCGTCTCCTGAACAGCTGCAGGCGGCGGCTGCGATCCTCAATGCCGGCAACTCGGTGGCCGTGCTCGTCGGTCAGGGAGCCCTGGGCGCGCGCAGCGAGGTGACGCAGCTCGCCGAGCGACTCGGGGCTCCGGTCGCCAAGGCACTGTTGGGTAAGGCCGTTCTGGCGGATGACTCGCCGTATACCACAGGCGGCATCGGGCATTTGGGCACCGTGCCTTCCCAGTCCATCATGCGCGAATGTGACACCCTGCTGATCCTGGGATCGACGATGCCCTGGGTTGACTACTATCCGCCGCAGGGTAAGGCGCGGGCAGTCCAGGTCGACATCAAGGGCGAGCACATCGGCCTGCGCTACCCGGTGGAACTGGGACTGGTCGCAGACGTCAAGTCGACCCTGACGGCGCTGATTCCCCTGCTCCAACGGAAGCAGGATCGGGCTTTCCTGCAGCGGGCGCAGTCCCAGATGCGGGACTGGAGTGCGTTGCTGGCAAGAGTCGCCGGCGTACAGCGCTCACCGCTGCGACCGCAGATGGTACTTCGGGCGTTGAGCGATGCGCTCGCGGATGACGCGGTGATTTCCCTGGATTGTGGCGCCAACACCCATTTTGCGGCGCGGATGCTGCAACTTCGTGAGCACCAGTCCCTGACCGGCACGGGAATGCTCGCGACCATGGCCCCCGGCATGTCGTTTGCGATTGCCGCGCAATTGGCCTTCCCGGCCCGGCAATCAGTGGCCGTCGTTGGGGACGGCGGTTTCGCGCAATTGATGGCGGAGCTGACGACGGCCGTGAAGTACCAGCTGCCGATCAAGGTCGTCATTCTGAAGAACAACAGTCTCGCCGAGGTGCGGTTCGAGCAGAAGGAACTGGGCAATCCCGAGTACGGCTGTGACCTGAGCCCCATCGATTTCATGGCCTTCGCGAAAGCCTGTGGCGCCGATGGCTTTCGCTGCGCGACACCCGCCGAGGTTCGTCCGGCCATCGCCGCGCTGCTGCATTCGCCGCGACCGGCGGTGCTCGAAGTGAGCGTGGATGCCGACGAAAAGCCCTCGAATCCGGATGAGCTGAAGGTTTAGCCCGAACCGCGGTCGCTGCCTGCTTCAGCGATGCAGTCTTGGCTTCATGCCGGCCGGTTCGATAGGTACCGAGGTGTGCTGATGAATGATCTTCCAGATCCCATCCGTTCGCTTCGCGACCCAGGTCAGACGATTCTGCATCGAGCGCAAAGTCTCGCCTTTGTCCGACACGGCTTTGAATGTCAACGTCGCATGCGCCGCAGCAACATCAGTGCCGGGGATGATGGTTATGTCGTCGAACTCTACGATGACCGATTCGGATCCCAGCGATCCCAGCCAGTCCTTGTTCATTTCCAGCCAGGGCGCCTCGCCCACCAGGGACCATGCTCCCCACATATCGAATGCAGTGAAGTCCGGTCCATAGATGGACATCATCGCATCGACATCCTTGGCGAGGACGGCCGACCGGTAGATGTCGAAGAAGCTGTTCAGATCCGCGGGTGCCGGCATGCCTTGTGTCCTCACTTTCCCAGAAGTGGCGCGAGAAATGGAGCAGTCCTGCTCCCCGCATGAGACGCTATCGTGCGCGGTGTTCCGGCCACGACGACCCGACCTCCCTCATCTCCGGCGCCCGGCCCCAGGTCAATGATCCAGTCCGCCGCCGCGGCGACCCGCATGTCGTGTTCGGCGACGATGACCGTGTTTCCGGCTTCGACCAGGATCTCGAGCTGCACCATCAGTTTATCGACATCCACCGGGTGCAGGCCCACCGTCGGCTCATCGATCACATACAGTGTCGCGCCGCGTGGCACGCGCTGCAACTCGGTGGCCAGCTTGATCCGTTGCGCCTCGCCGCCCGAAAGCTCGGTCGCCGGCTGGCCCAGGCACAGATACCCGAGCCCGATGTCCTGCAGCAGGCGCAGCGGCCGATGGATGGCGGGAAATTGAGCAAAGAACCCGCAGGCCTTCTCCACGGTCAGCGCGAGCACGTCCGCAATGGTGTTGTCCTGGAACTTCACCTGCAGAGTGGCTTCGTTATAGCGGGTGCCGCGACACGTCGAGCAGGGCGCATAGACGCTCGGCATGAACAGCAGCTCGACACTCACGAACCCTTCACCCGAGCACACCGGACAGCGCCCCGCCTCGACGTTGAAGGAGAAGCGCCCCGCAGAGTAGCGGCGCGCACGGGCGGCCGGCGTCGCTGCGAAAAGCTTCCGGACCTCATCGAACAGTCCGGTATAGGTCGCCAGGTTCGAGCGCGGTGTGCGTCCGATGGGTTTCTGATTGATGGCCACCACCCGCTTTACGTCCTGCGCGCCGGCTGAGATCCTGCCGCGCGTGACTTCGGGTTCGCCTGCGGGCGGCTCCTCGCTGATCTCTTCCTGAAGCGCGGCTTTCTGGCCGGCCAGGCGATCGGCGAGCAATTCGGTCAGGGCGAGGCTCACCAGGCTCGACTTTCCGGAACCGGAAACGCCCGTCACCACCGTAAACGTCCCCAGCGGAAAGGCGACTTCGAGGTCGCGCAGATTGTTGCGCGTGACCGATTTGAGTCGCAGCCAGGCGCGTGCGGCGCGCGGTGTGCGCATCACCGGTTCCGGCTGGGCGAAGAGGTAGCGGCGGGTAGGCGACTCGGGCACGTCCCGCAATCCCGCGGGCGGTCCACTGTATATGATCTGGCCACCGCGGAAACCGGCGCCCGGACCCACCTCGACGATCCACTCGGCCTCGTGCATCACATCGAGATCATGTTCGATCACGAACAGTGAGTTGCCCGTGCTCTTGAGGTGCCGCAGGGCTTCGAGGAGTGCCTGGGTATCGGCGGGATGTAGGCCGGCGGAGGGCTCGTCCAGGACGTAGACCACGCCGAACAGATTCGAGCGCAACTGCGTCGCGAGTCGCAGCCGCTGCAGTTCGCCCGGCGAGAGGGTCGGCGTGGCACGATCCAGCGCCAGATACCCCAGGCCCAGGTGCTGCAGCGAGCCGATCCGGTCGCGGATGGTGCCGACGATGCGGCTGGCGACGAGCCGCTTCTCGGCAGGCCAGGCGCCGGTCTTCGCAGCAGCTACCGCTGCATCGAGGGCGGTAGACAGATCGTTCAGCGAATAGCCGGAGAGTGTTGCGATGTCGACGCCGGCAAATTTCACCGCCAGTGCGGGTGCCTTCAGGCGCTTCCCGTGGCATACGGGGCAGAGCGTCGAACTCAGGAATTGCCCAACGCGCTTCTTCATCAGGGCGCTCTTCGAGCCATGGAACGTCTGCAGCACATACTTGCGAACGCCCGTGAAGGTGCCCATATAGCTGGGCTCCATTTTGCGGCGCAGTGCCTGACGCACCTCCGCAGAGGTGAATCCAGCGTAAACGGGCACTGTGGGCTGTTCGTCGGTGTAGAGGATCCAGTCCCGATCCTGCTTCGGGAGCCGGCGCCAGGGCGTATCGATGTCGTAGCCGAGAGTGACCAGGATGTCGCGCAGGTTCTGGCCATGCCAGGCGGGGGGCCACGCGAGGATCGCGCGCTCGCGGATGCTCCGGGAGCCGTCCGGGACCATCGCCGACTCCGTTACATCGTAGATCCGTCCGAGCCCGTGACAGTTGCTGCAAGCGCCCTGCGGTGTATTCGGGGAGAACTCCTCGGCGTACAGCAGCGCATGACCACGAAGGTAGTCACCGGCGCGGGAATAGAGCATCCGTAGGAGGTTGGAGAGCGTCGTGATACTGCCGACCGAGGAGCGACTGCCGCCGGCACCGCCATGCTGCTGCAGGGCCACGGCGGGTGGCAGACCTTCTATGGAATCGACTTCCGGAACCGCGACCTGATCGATGAGACGCCGCGCATAGGGGCTCACCGACTCGAAATAGCGCCGTTGCGCCTCCGCATAGAGCGTCCCGAATGCCAGCGAGGATTTACCTGACCCGGATACGCCCGTGAACACCACCAGCGCATCCCGGGGCAGGTCGAGGTCCACGTTACGCAGATTGTGGGTGCGGGCCCCCCGCACTCGCACCATATCGAAGGCCGCGGGCGTCGTGGCGGCGCCTTTCATCAATGCGGCCGGTCCGCGCGCCGCAGGGCCGCAATCAACGCCATGCCGATGGCTTCACGATGTGCCTGGGAAGAAAAGTCGAGCGGCGAGTCCAATCCCGTCCGCACTCCCGCAAGCACTCGCCGGTACCAGCTCACTTCCGGCCGCAGATGCAACCAGGCGGCGGGGCAGCGATGGTTCAGCAGCGCATTCAGTTCCGACTTTATCCGGGGGTAAATCACGGCGGCTCCCGGGCTCTGCAGCGCCTCCTCGACGACCGATTGCTCGATGGCGACGATCCGCCCATCCAGGGAGGGCCCGGTAAGGGCTCCGCTGGCCACTGCACTGGCGATGGCGAGGTTGCGGCGTTCGAGCAATGCACCGGTCGTGGCGAGCCAATGCTGGGTTTCCACAGAGCAGAGCAGGCTGCCCGAGACCGAGCCGAGCTGCCCTAGGATGCGATTCGTCACACAGGCGGCGCCAAAAAACCGCGTCTTGTGCCAAAGGTGCGCGTCGAGTCGTCCGTAGAGTGCGGCCCTGAAGTGAAACCGCCGGGCCGG
>Ga0302314_10003353_pt1 | contig 29553 bp, 25 predicted proteins | sample III_Palsa_N2_3_FD_200533 | JGI IMG/M metagenome (GOLD analysis project Ga0302314, IMG submission 200533) | Peat permafrost microbial communities from Stordalen Mire near Abisko, Sweden - III_Palsa_N2_3 | ecosystem: Environmental > Terrestrial > Soil > Palsa > Peat permafrost | place: Sweden...
GATTGCGGCGTTGTGACATGCGATCGGGACGATCTGCCATCGCCCAACCGTGGGGCAGTTTTTACCATAGGGCCACTGTCGGAAGAACAGAAGACGACAGACTAAAACGATGGAGACAACCATGAACATGATCCAGGCATCGACCCTGTGCGTGCAGCCTGTCGAAGGCTTTGCCGAGACGCACCGCGACGCCATGCGATGTGCCCTGTCGGCCGCCCGGCGCGCCGTGCATCCAGCGGCTCGAACTCATCCGACCGGATGTGAACTCTTCGCCAGCCAGGTCGCGTTCGTTCACCCCCGAACGGACGACTGACGGCCCCGCGCTGCCGTGCCGCCCTGCGGCGTCGGCCGCCGAGATGCGAATGAAAGCCTCCGACTGTCCGCCCTGCGCGTTCGTCGGCAACCCTTGCTGCAGATGCCTGGAGACGCCGCGCAGCGTGTCGTCCCGCGTCCGCTCGCCTGGATCACACCCTTAACGAGACAGACAATGCACGCTTCCACTTCCCTGCGATTCGATCGGACGTCCGCTGCCATCGCGGCCTCGATGCTGTGCGCCATCACGCAACTGGCCCACGGCCAGGCGGCAACGCCCGCTGCGCCTGCCGCGTCCGCAACGGCAGCGTCGGTTCCGGACGATTCCGAGATGATCCAGAAGGTCGTCGTCACGGCCAACAAGCGCGAACAGGCGGCCATCGACGTCGCGGCATCGGTCGCGGCGATCAGCGCCGAGCGCCTGTCGCTGGGCGGCGCCGCGCGCCTCGAGGACTTCGCAGCGCAGATCCCCGGGCTCTCGGTCATCGAGGTCACACGAGGCCAGATGGCGGTGGTGCTGCGCGGCATCAGCACGGGTGCGCTGCAGTCCACGCCGACGACGGCGCAGTACATCGACGAGGCGCCCGTCGGATCGGTCAACGCCTACGCGGCAGGCGCTACCCTCACGCCCGACCTGGATCCAGCCGACCTGCAGCGCGTCGAGGTGCTCAAGGGCCCGCAGGGCACGCTGTACGGCGCTGGCGCCGTCGGCGGCCTGCTGCGCTACGTCACCGCACCGGCCGACACCGAGCACCTGTCCGGCGTCGTCTCGCTCGGCGGCAACAAGATCAGCGAGGGCGGCTACGGCTCGAACGAGCGCATCTCGCTCAACGTGCCCCTGGCCAAGGACGTCCTCGGCCTGCGCGTGAGTGCCTTCAATCGCGACGAGGCGGGCTACATCTACAACCCGGTCGATGGCAAGCATGACGTCAACGCGGCGAACACGCGCGGCGGGCGCGTCGCGCTGGACTGGAAGCTCGATCCCGACTGGTCGGTCAAGGCCTGGGCCCTGACGCAGAAGCTGAAGGCGGATGGCTACGGCAGCGAGGACGTCGTCGCGCCGAGCCTCACGCCGCTGACGGGCGATCTGCAGCGTTCGACCTGGGTGGGCGAGCCGCAGACCATGTCGCTGGACCTCGCCAACCTCAACGTGAAGGGGCGGCTGGGCGACTTCGAGCTCGTGTCGTCCACGACATGGCAGGACACCGAATCGCACGCGCTGACGGACACCAGCCGCGCCGATACCCTGATCCTGCAACTGATCTTCAACACGCCGGGGCTGGGCGTGCAGAGCCAGGCGGACATCAAGACCCGGCGCGTGTCGCAGGAGCTGAGGGCGCGCACGAGCGCATTCAACGACAAGCTCGACTACGACGTCGGCATGTTCTTCACCAAGGAAGACAGCTCCTACGTGGTCGCGGCCGACAGTCCGTTCGTGATCGCGACGGGCGAGACCTTTCCCACGCCCAAGCTCGCGGACGTCAGCATCAGCTCGAAGTACGACGAGGTGTCGGTGTTCGGCAATGCCACCTACGCCGTCTCGCCGACGTTCGACCTCATGAGCGGCCTGCGTTTCTCGGAGGACAAGCAGCACTTCGACCAGGACTACGTGCCCACCATCGCTTCGCCGGTTGCCGCACTGGTGGTGCAGGACGTGACGCAGCAGCATTCGACCTGGATGCTGGGCGCGCGCTACAAGCCCGACGACGACACGGCCATCTATCTGCGCGCGGCCTCGGCCTATCGGCCTGGCGGCCCCAGCGCGCTGCCACCAGGCATCCTGCCGGGCGGCAAGACGTCGTTCAATCCGGACAACCTGATCAGCTACGAGCTGGGCTACAAGTCCGAATTCCTCAAAGGCACAGCCTCCATCGAGGCGGCGGTGTTCGCGACGGACTGGAAGAACATCCAGCTCCAGACCAACGCTCAAGGCCCGACGATCGCCTACGCCTACTTCATCAACGGCGGCACGGCCAAGAGCGATGGCGCGGAGGTGACGCTGGTCTGGGTGCCGACCTCCGGGCTGACGCTGCGCGCCAACGGCGCCTATACCGACGCGCGCCTCACGGCCGACGCGCCGGCGGCCGGCGGCGTCAACGGCGACCTCATGCCGTACACGCCGAAGTGGAGCGGCTCGACCGGGGGCGACTACAACTTCGCGCTGGCCTCGTACAAGGCCTGGGTGGGGGCGACCGTCAATTTCATGGGCTCGCGGCACTCGGATTTCAGTGAACACAAGGACGTGAACCTTCCGTCCTACACCACATTGAACGCCAACGCCGGCATGACCATCCATCAGGCGCGCGTGTCGTTGTACATCAGGAACATCGCCGACAAGCGCGGCATCAACTACGCCACGCCGGCGGGCGACCAGACGACCGGGCTGAATCCCTCGGGAAATCCCTTCGCCGCCACCGTCATCCAGCCGCGCACAGTGGGCGTGGACCTGGCCTATCGCTTCTGACGCGCGGCAGCCGGTCCGATGTCGCTCGACCGGGCCCGGATCGCGGATCGGCTTTTCGCGCTCGACGGGCACGCATTGCAACCTTGTGCCATGGATCCGACGTAAAGCGATATCGCCAGGTTCGCGTTCCATTCCTATCATTCCTTTGCCGAACTCCTCTTCCGTTTCCCACATGTACATCACCCAGGCACTGCACCGCGCCCTGCAGCAATATCCCGAGCGGATCGCCGTGCGCTTCAGGAATCGGCAGCGCACCTTCCGTGAGTTCGCCGATCGCGTGGCACGCCTGGCGGGCGCCTTGCAGTCGCTGGGCATGCAACCCGGCGATCGCGTCGCGATGCTCGCGCTCAACTCCGACCGCTACCTGGAGTACCAGATGGCGGTGCTGTGGGGTGGCGGCGTGCTCAACCCGTGCAACACGCGCTGGTCGGCCGCCGAGATCCTGTATGCGCTGGACGATTCCGGTTCGACCATCCTCCTGGTCGATGACGCCTTCAAGGATCTGGTGGCGCAATTGCGTCGCGAATCGAAGACGCTTCGCGAGGTGATCCATTGCGGCGACGGCGACACGCCGCCGGACATGCATGGCTACGAGGAGTTGCTGGCGCAGGCCGCGCCGGTGCCCGATTCGCTGCGTCGCGGCGACGACCTTGCCGGCATCTTCTATACCGGCGGCACCACGGGCTTTCCGAAGGGCGTGATGCTGAGCCACACCAACATGTGCAGCTCGGCGCTGTCGGTCTACTCCGACGAACTGGTGTGCGAGGGGGGAACCTACCTGCACGTCGCGCCGATGTTCCACCTGGCGGACATGGGATTTTCCCAGGCCCAGTGGCTGGGCGCCGCATCGCACTCGATCCTGGCGTCGTTCGAGCCGCGCAGCGTCCTCGACACGCTGGCGCGCGACCGCGTCACCAGCGTGCTGCTGGTGCCCACGATGATCCAGATGTTGGTCGACCACCCCGCCATCGACGAGCCGCGCGACCTGAGCGCGCTGACGACCATCATCTACGGATCGTCGCCCATCTCCGAGGCATTGATCGAGCGCGTCATGGCCATCCTGCCCGGCGTCAGCTTCGTGCAGGGCTACGGCATGACCGAACTCGCGCCGATCGCCACCATCAACACGGCGTACTACCACTCGGTCGAAGGCCGCAAGCTGGGCAAGCTGCAATCGGCCGGACGCGCGGCGCGCTGCATGGAGGTGCGCATCGTCGACGTCGACGACCGCGAGGTAGCGCGCGGAACGCTGGGCGAAGTGGTGGTTCGCGGCCCGAACGTGATGCTGGGCTACTGGAACAAGCCCGAGCTCACGGCGCTGGCCATTCGTGACGGCTGGATGCACACCGGCGACGGCGCCTGGATGGACGAGGACGGCTTCATCTTCATCGCCGACCGGCTCAAGGACATGATCGTCAGCGGCGGCGAGAACGTCTATTCGGGCGAGGTCGAGAACGCGCTCGCGCGCCACCCCGCCGTGGCCGCGTGCGCCGTGATCGGCATTCCCGACGAGCGCTGGGGCGAGACGGTGCATGCCGTCGTCGTCACCAAGGCGGGCGCAGAGGTCGCGGGCGACGACCTGATCGCCCACTGCAGGACGCTCATCGCGGGCTACAAGTGCCCGCGCAGCGTCGCCTTCGTCGAGCAGTTGCCCCTGTCGGGCGCCGGCAAGGTACTCAAGGCCGTCCTGCGCGAGCCCTTCTGGCGCGGACGCACTCGCCGCGTCGCGTAACCCCCTATCTTCTTCCCTGTCAGGACACATCAATGAGCCAGGACGTCTACGTCGTCGGGATCGGCATGATCCCGTTCACCAAGCCCGGAGCCAACGAGCCTTATCCGCAGATGGCGGCCACCGCCGCGCGTGCCGCGCTCGCCGATGCCGGCGTCGGCTACGCCGACATCCAGCAGGCCTACGTCGGGTACGTCTACGGCGACTCCACGGCCGGCCAGCGCGCCGTCTACGAGGTCGGGATGACGGGCATTCCGATCGTCAACGTCAACAACAACTGCTCGACCGGCTCCACGGCGCTCTTCCTCGCGCGGCAGGCCATCGCGAGCGGGGCGGCCGAATGCGTCCTCGCGCTCGGCTTCGAACAGATGAGCCCGGGTGCCCTCGCCTCGGTGTTCAACGACAGGCCCAGCCCTTTCCAGCGCTTCAACGACGCCACGGACGAGCTCGTCGATTCCGATCTTCCGCTGGCCCTGCGCTACTTCGGTGGCGCCGGCCAGGCCCACATGAAGGAGTTCGGCACCAGGCTCGAGACCTTCGCGAAGATCCGCGCCAAGGCCAGCCGCCATGCCGCCAACAATCCGCTGGCGCTGTTCCGCACGGTGGTGACCGAGGCCGAGGTGATGGCCTCGCCCATGCTGTGGCCCGGCGTGATGACCCGGCTGATGGCGTGTCCGCCGACTTGCGGCGCGGCGGCGGCCATCGTCTGTTCGGCCGATTTCGCGCGGCGCCATGGCCTGGCAACGAATGTGCGCATCCGGGCGCAGGCCATGACCACCGATCGCCCCGTCACGTTCGAGGCGCGCGACATGCGGGAAGTCGTCGGCTTCGGCATGGCGCGCGAGGCGGCCCGGCAGGTCTACGAGTCCGCCGGCATCGGCCCGGACGACGTCGACGTCGTGGAGCTGCACGACTGCTTCGCTCACAACGAGCTGATCAGCTACGAGGCGCTCGGGCTGTGCCCGATCGGCGGCGCCGAGGCGTTCGTCGAGAAGGGCGACAACACCTACGGCGGCCAGGTGGTGACCAATCCCTCGGGCGGTCTTCTCAGCAAGGGACATCCGCTGGGCGCGACCGGACTGGCGCAGTGCTTCGAACTCACGCACCAGCTTCGCGGCACCGCCGATCGGCGCCAGGTGCCCGACGCCAGACTGGCGTTGCAGCACAACCTGGGCCTCGGCGGCGCCTGCGTCGTCACGTTGTACGAGCGCGTCTGAGCACGGAGCGCCCATCATGATCGACAAGAAATGGATCGGCCACGAGCTGACGCCTTCGGTGATGACCATCGATCGCAGCCGCCTGCAATTCTTCGCCAGGGCGATCGGCGAGACGGACCCGGTCTACACCGACGTGGCGGCCGCGCAGGCCGCCGGCTACGCCGACCTGCCGGTGCCGCCCACATTCCTGTTCGGCGCCGAGCTGGACTCGGGCGCCAGCGACCGCCTGGTGGCGGACCTGGGCATTCCGTTCGCCAACCTGCTGCACGGGGAGCAGCGATTCACCTATCGCCATCCGGCGTGCGCCGGCGACACCGTCACCGTGCGCTCCAGGATCACCGATGTCTACGACAAGAAGGGCGGTGCGCTCGAGTTCGTCGTCAAGAGCTCGAACGCCACCAACCAGTCGGGCGTCCTCCTGGCCGAGATGAAGACCGTCCTTGTCTACCGCCACTGAAAGCACCCCGATGAACCTGCCTGCTTTCAACACGGTGCACGTCGGCGATGAACTGCCGCCGCTGCAGTTGTCGCCGGTCGACAGAACAACCCTGGCGCTGTTCGGCGGCGCCTCCGGCGACCACAACGCGATCCACCTCGACATCGACGCGGCGCGGCGCGCCGGCCTGCCGGACGTCTTCGCGCAAGGCATGTTGGGCATGGCCTGGCTCGGCCGCTTTCTCACCGGCTGGGCGCCGCAGCGGCAGCTGCGCCAGTTCGACGTGCGGTTCCAGGGCATCACGCACCTGGGCAACGCGTTGCGGTGCAACGGCCGTGTCGTCGACAAGTTCGACCATGACGGCGAGCAGTGCGTCCGCATCGAGCTCCGATGCGAGAACCAGTTCGGCCAGATCAAGATCGTGGGCGAGGCGATCGTCGCCTTGTCTTGAACGTCTCATCCAGGAATTTCTCATGACACTGAAACTCGAAGGCAAGGTCGCCCTCGTCACCGGCTCGGGCCGCGGCATCGGACGCGCGATCGCGCTCAAACTGGCGAGCGAGGGCGCGCGCGTCGTCGTCAACGACCTCGACGACGAGCCGGCGCGTGAAGTGGTGCAAGCCATTCGCGACGCCGGTGGACAAGCCGTGGCCTGCGCGGGCAACGTCGGCGCAGCGGATTTCGCCGACCGCTTCGTCGCGACCGCGGTGGAGAACTACAAGGGCCTGGACATCATCGTCAACAACGCGGGCTATACGTGGGACAACGTCATCCAGAAGATGACCGACGAGCAGTGGTACGCGCTCATCGACGTCCACCTCACCGCGCCGTTCCGCATCCTGCGTGCGGCACAGCCGGTGATCCGCGGCCTGAGCAAGGCGGAAACGGAGGCTGGCAAGCGTTCGGTGCGCAAGGTCGTCAACATCTCCTCGATGGCCGGCATGTTCGGCAACGCCGGCCAGGCGAACTACGCGACAGCCAAGGCCGGCATCGTCGGCATGACGCAGACCCTGGCGAAGGAGTGGGGCCGCATGAACGTGACCGTCAACTGCGTCGCCTACGGCTTCATCAAGACGCGCCTGACCAGCAGCGCGGCCGAAGGCGCCACCGCGCACATCGATGGCCGCGACATCAAGGTCGGCATCAATCCGGACCTGATGGCGATGATGGAACGCAGCATCCCGCTGGGCCGCGGCGGCTCGCCCGAGGAGGCCGCCGGCGCGGTCTACCTGCTGTGCATTCCCGAATCGGACTACGTGAGCGGCCAGACGCTGATGTGCAGCGGCGGCCTGACGGGAATCTGAGCATGCTGCCGCAATTGCACCGCCATCCATGGATGGACGAACAGATCGATGCGTTTCGCGACCAGCTGCGCCGCTACATCGGCTCCGAGTTGTCGCCGCACCTGGACGGATGGCGGCGCCAGGGATTCATCCCGCGTGAAGTCTGGCGTCCATTCGGCGAACTGGGCTTCCTCCTGCCCGAGATCGACGAGGCCTACGGCGGCGTGGGTACTTCGCTCGCCTACCAGCTGGTCGCGCAGGACGAACTGGCCCGCGCCGAGATGCCCGCCAACACGGCGGTGCACAGCATCGCGTCGCACTACATCCTCGACTACGGCACCGAGGCGCAGAAACAGCGCTGGCTGCCCGGGCTCGCCAGCGGCGAACTGCTGGCCGGCATCGCGCTGACCGAACCCGGTTGCGGCTCCGACCTGAAGGCGCTGCGCACCCGCGCCGTCCGCGACGGCGGCGACTACGTGATCGACGGCGCCAAGACGTTCATCACCAACGGCTTCACGGCCAACCTGCTGGTGGTGGCCGTGCGCACGGGCGATGCCGGTGGCCGCGGGGTATCGCTGGTCGTTCTCGAGACCGAGGGCCTGGCTGGCTTTCGCGTGGGGCGGCGCCTGGAGAAGCTGGGCCAGCACGCCTCCGACACGGCCGAACTGTTCTTCGACGGCGTGCGCGTGCCGGTGGACGCCTTGCTGGGCGAGGCGCAAGGGCAGGGGTTCGGGCAGCTCATGAGCCAGCTGCCCTACGAGCGGCTGCTGCTGGCCGTCCCCGCCGCGGCCGTGATCGAGCGGGCCGTCGAACTCACCGTCGACTACACCCGCGAGCGCAAGGCATTCGGCCAGACCCTGAGCGATTTCCAGAACACCCGCTTCAAGCTGGCGGAGTGCGCGACGCTCGCGCACGTGGTGCGGACCTTCGTCAACGACTGCATCCAGCGCTTGCTGGACGGCACGCTCGATGAACAGGCCGCCTACATGGCCAAGTGGTGGTGCAGCGAGCAGCAGTGCAAGGTCGTCGACGAATGCCTGCAGCTGTTCGGCGGCTACGGCTACATGACCGAGTATCCGATCGCGCGCCTCTACGCGGACGCGCGGGTGCAGAAGATCTATGGCGGCGCCAACGAGATCATGAAGGATCTGATCGCGCGCCAATTGTTTTCCACGCCGCGCGGCTGACAGTGGAACTCGAAACCTGCGTCCTGCGCGCGAAGGCCCGGTCCGACGTGCGAACAGGTTTCCCTTGAGAGTTCACAGCGAAGGTATCCGGATGCGCGTTCGTGCAACCACCGAGTCCGGCGACGTCGAAGGCGTGATGGAGTCCGGGCTCGCGGTCTTTCGCAACATCCCGTTCGCCGCACCGCCGTTCGGCGCGCGGCGCTTTCGTCCGCCGCAGCCGCCCGCGAGGTGGCATGGCGTGCGCGATGCCTCGGTGTCGGGGCCCAAGGCGCCGCAGCCCGTCATCGACGGCGCGGCACCGTTCGAGGAGGCCTACTTCAGCGTCCCGACGACCGGCGAGGACTGCCTCACGCTCGAGATCTGGACGCCCGAGCCAGGCGCGAATTCGCTGCCCGTGATGATCTGGATCCATGGCGGCGGCTACGCGCTCGGCACCGGGGCCGCGCCTGGCTACACCGGGCGCGCGTTCGCCCGGGACGGCGTCGTGCATGTCTCGATCAACTACCGGCTCGGCGTCGACGGCTTCATCTGGCTCGGCGAGGACAGCGACAACCTCGGCCTGCGCGACCAGGTCGCCGCGCTCGGATGGGTCCAGCGCAACATCCGCGCGTTCGGCGGCGACCCGGCCAACGTCACGATCTACGGGCAATCCGCCGGCGGCGTGAGCGTGATGACCCTGCTGGCGATGCCCTCGGCACGCGGCCTCTTCGTGCGGGCTATCTCGCAGAGCGGCTCGCCCATCGGCTCGGTCGGTCGGGACGAGGCGAGCCGCGTCACGCGGCGCCTGGCCCGCAAGCTGGGCGTGGCGCCCACGCGGGCGGGCTTCGAGACGACGACCGTCGCGCGCACGCTCGCGCAGGCGGTCCCGCTCGCGAAGGACTTCGCCAATCCCCTCAAGCACGGCTCGCAGAGCTTCACCATCAGCCCGTTCCGGGCGGTCCACGACACGGCCAGCCTGCCCGAGGCGCCGATCCCCGCGGCAGCGGCGGCGACCCACATTCCCCTGCTCACGGGCACCGCCCGCAACGAGACGATCGGCTTCCTCAAGGGGCTGGGCCGCGTCGATGGCATCAATCCCATCGTGGCCTGGTACTTCAATCGCGTGCTGGGGGTCGGGCGCGCGATGACGCAGGCCTACCGGTCGGGCCCCCGCCAGATCACCAACAAGTTCGCGCTCGTCGAGGCGGCGTGGACGGACTGGGCCTTTCGCATGCCGAGCCTTCGCCTGGTCGAGACCCGCATCGCGGCGGCGCCCGCGGTGCCCACCTGGCTGTACGAGTTCCGCTGGGAAAGCCCGGCGCTGCCCGCGGGCCTGGGCGCGTTCCACGGGCTCGACGTGCCCTTCGTGCGCGACGACCTGCTCGCCATGCAGGCGGTGGCGGGCAGCGAAGCGTGGATCGGCAGGCATCCGCCCGCCGAGCTCGCCGGCACGATGCACGCGGCCTGGGTGCGCTTCGCCAGAACCGGCGATCCCGGCTGGCCCGCCTATGAATTGAATGGCCGCCAGACCATGGTCTTCGACGTCGCGAGCGAGCTCGTGTCGGATGCGGCCGCGCCCGAGCGCCAGGCCTGGAAAGGACATCGCTGATGTCCATCATCACATCGCCGCGACAACACGCGGCCTCCAAGGAGAGAACCTGAATGCGAGTTCGTGCAACGACAGAGTATGGCGATGTCGAGGGCGTGATGGAGTCGGGCGCCACGGTCTTTCGCAACATCCCGTTCGCCGCGCCACCGTTCGGTGCGCGCCGGTTCCGCCCGCCTCAGCCACCCGAGAAGTGGCACGGCGTTCGCGACGCCACGGTGTCGGGGCCGGCGGCGCCGCAGCCGAGGCTGGAGGGCGGCGACGTGGTCGACGAGGTCTACTACAACTCGGCGATCACGGGCGAGGACTGCCTCACCCTCGAGATCTGGACGCCGGAGCCCGGTGCGAACTCGCTGCCCGTGATGGTGTGGATCCACGGCGGCGGCTACATGATCGGTTGTGGATCGGCCAGGGCGCACAGTGGACGCACCTTCGCACGCGACGGCATCGTCCACGTGGCGCTGAACTACCGCCTGGGCGTCGACGGCTTCGTCTACCTGGGCGAAGGCACCGACAACCTCGGGCTGCGCGACCAGGTCGCGGGGCTGGAGTGGGTACAGCGCAATATCGCCGCGTTCGGCGGCGACCCCTCCAACGTCACCATCTTCGGCCAGTCGGGCGGGGGCGTGAGCATCATCAACTTGTTGGCGATGCCGTCCGCGAGAGGCCTGTTCGCGCGGGCGATCGCGCAGAGCGGCTCGCCCGTGGGATCCGTGCTGCCCGACGAGGCGACACGGGTGACCCGGCGCCTGGCCAAGAGGCTGGGCATCGCCCCGACGCGAACGGGCTTCGAGTCGACGACCGTCGCGCAAACCGTCGCCCAGACGCTTCCCTTCGCGCTCGATTTCGTCAACCCGTTCCGGACCGGCTCGCAGGCTTTCATGCTCAGTCCCTACCGCGCGGTGCATGGCACGCCGACCCTGCCCGAGCCGCCGATCGCGGCGGCGGCCGCGGCCACCAGCATCCCGATGATCACCGGCACCACCCGCAACGAGACGATCGGATTCCTGAAGATACTGGGCCGCTTCGACGGCATCAATCCGTTCGTCGGCTGGTATTTCCAACGCATGCTCGGGGTCAAGCGTGCCATGAAGGATGCCTATCGCTCGGGCCCGCGCAAGATCACCAACACGCTGGCGATCGTCGAGGCCGCGTGGACGGACTGGGCCTTTCGCATGCCGAGCCTGCGCCTGGTCGAAACCCGGGTGGAGACGGCCCCCGCGGTGCCGACCTGGTTGTACGAGTTCCGCTGGGAGAGCCCGGGCTTTCCTGCCGGACTGGGATCGTTCCACTCGCTCGAGATGCCCTTCATGCGGGACGAACTGGCCACGCTCCGGACCATACCGGGCAGCGAGCTCTGGGTGGGCGACCATCCCCCCGCCGGGCTGGCCACCACCGTGCACGCCGCCTGGGTGAGTTTCGCCAGGACGGGGGACCCCGGTTGGCCCGCATACGACCTTGCCACCCGCAAGACCATGATCTTCGATGCCACCAGCGAGGTCGTGTCGGATGCCGCGGCGCCCGAGCGCCAGGCCTGGAAGGGGCACCGCTGATGTCCGCCGTCCCGATGGCCGACACGAGGCTGCCCGAGACTGTCGCACCAGGTACCGCAACGCCATTCCGCCGCCTGGTCGGCGCGCTCATCGCTTCGTACAGCGGCGCCTTCATCACCCAGATCGTGCCGCCCAACCTGCTGCTGGCGCTGCATCTCACGCACATCGCGGGTGCAGGTGCGGCGGCAGCGTTCAGCCTGATCGTGGGACTCGGCGGCTTCTTCGCGTTGGTCGCGAACCCGCTCGGCGGTCGGCTCAGCGACCGCACCGTCGCCCGCTTCGGCCGGCGGCGCACCTGGATCCTGACGGGCGGGCTCGGCGCGGGACTGATCCTCTTCGCGATGATCTACACCACCCAGGTGTGGCAGGTCGCGGTGATCTGGTGCCTCGTGCAGACCCTCGTCAACTTCCAGTTCGCGGCCGGGGCGGCCGCGGTGGTGGACCAGATCCCGGCCCACAAGCGCGGTTCGACCTCGGGTGCGATCGGCTTCCTCGCCGCCGGCGCACCCGTCCTGGGGCTGGTCGCGGTCAGCGCGGCATCGGGCAACCTGGCCTTGCAGTGGGCCATCGTCGGCGGCGTGGCCTCGGTGGGCGCCGTCGCCGCGGTCATGCTGTTGCGGGACCCGCAGCACGTCCCTGTCGGCGGCCCGACCCCGTTCGGCGCGCTCGACCTGCTCAAGTCGTTCTGGCTCAACCCGTGGCGCCATCCGGCATTCGGCTGGGCCTGGCTGGTGCGATTCCTGATCACGTGCACCATCGCCAGCGCCACCTACAACACCTTCCTGCTCATCGACCGGTTCGGATTCACCTCGAAGAACGTGTCGCCGGTCATCCTCCAGCTCACGCTGGTGTCCATCGTGCCGATCGCCGTGGGGTGCTTCCTGTTCGGCTACCTGTCGGACCGCGTGCGCAGGCAAAAGCCGTTCGTGATGGGCGGCGGCCTCGTCTCTGCCGCGGGGCTCGTGCTGCTGGCATTCGCATCGACCTTGCCCGGGGTGTTCATCGCGACCGGCCTGCTCGGGATCGGCTGCGGCATGTTCCTGGCCACCGATTTCGCACTGTGCCTGCGCGTGCTGCCCAATGCCGAATCCGTCGGCAAGGACTTCGCCGTGTTGAACATGGCGAGCGCGCTGCCGGCCTCCTTCGTGCCCTTCATGGCGCCGGCCCTTCTCGCGCTGGGCGGCTTCACGGCGTTCTACCTCGTGCTCGCCGCCTTCGGCCTTGCCGGCGCCATCGCCGTCATGAGAATTCCCGAGATCGGCCGCGAAGGCGATCCGCGCTTCGCCTTGATCACGAGGCCCGGCGCGTGAGGCTTGGACCGGCGGCAGGCCTGCGTCGCTGACGCGAGTGTCCCGCCGGCCGCCCCGTTCCCGAGGGGCAGGGCGGGCACGGCGGTGTCAGGCCTTCGCGCGCAACACGTCGTCGAGCATGCTGATCACGCCACGCGGATCCTGCAGATGCAGGTCGTGCTCCGCGCCCGGCTTCACGCGGACGTCCCAGCCGGCGTCTCGCAACCCGTTCGCCATCTTGTCGGAGACGCAGAAGCTCTTGTCCGCGATGATCAGCGTGGATGGAACGGCCGGCGGCGCGACCAGGAAAGGCGTGCGTCGGCCGGACGTGACCAGCTGCGCCATCATCGACGTGTCCCAGTTCTTCCACATGGCCCGGAAGCGCCCGAGCGTGTCGGGCGGGGAGCCTTTGACGGGGGTCCCGAGCGCGCGCAGCAGGCGGTCCGACATGCGCGGCTGCAGCGGCCCCATCTTGCTGAGCATGAACGCCGAAAACGCGCTGACCGCGAAGGCGGGGTCGAGCCCGATGTAGTGCTTCGGCTGCAGCCGGGCGCTGGCCCAGGCGCCGACCAGGCCGCCCAAGGACTGGCCGATGTAGAAATCGAGCCCCTTCGGAAGGTTCTCGACGAGGTCGTCCGCGAAGTCGGACACCTGGTACTTCGTCGAGCGCGGGCTCTGCCCGTGGCCGCGCTGATCGACCAGGATCACGCGCAGGTCGTAGTCGTCGACGAGGATGCGTGCGAAATCCCGCCAGACCTCGCCGCTCATGGAGGCGCCGTGCACGAGCACCGCGGTCCGAGGGCCGTCGCCAAGGGTCCGGATTTCGAGTTTCATGGTTTTGTCTCCTGCATGTTTCTTGCGCCTTGGCCGGCTACTCGGGCCTTCGCTTGGAACGCCTGTCTCAAGGCGGACGTCCAGGATGCGGTGAAGGTCCTGGACAGCGGCGCCTCGGGCACCAGCATGTCGAAGGCGTGGTACGCGCCCGGTACCAGTTCCAGCGTGACGGGCACGCCGGCCGCCTTCAGTCGCCGTGCATAGGCGATGTCTTCGTCGTGGAACAGGTCCAGTGAACCCACGCCGATCCATGCCGGTGGCAGTCCGGCCAGGTCGTCGACGCGCGCGGGAACGGCGCCGTACGGCGGCGAGGCAAAACCCGCCGGCATGCCGAGCAGGCTGGTCCAGCCGAACATGTTGGCCGACGCCGTCCACATGAGCGCGCCCATGTCCGGGGACGAGGGCTGGCGTATGGTGCCCGTGCGATCGTCCAGCATCGGATAGACCAGCACCTGGAAGGCCAATGGATATTGGCCACGATCCCGGGCCGCGATGGCCAGCATGGCGGCGTGGCCGCCACCCGCGCTGTCGCCCATCACGGCGATCCGTGCGGGGTCGATGGACAGGCTCTCCGCGTTGGCGTGAAGCCAGCCGAGCGCGGCATGGTTGTCCTCCAGGGCGCCCGGAAAGGGAGTCCACGGGGCCAGCCGGTAGTCGACGGAGACCACCAGGCAATCCAGTTGGGACGACAGCGTGCGCATCGGGCCGAACATCAGGGCAGGAACGCCGCTGATGTATCCGCCGCCATGGATGTGCAGTACCGCGGGCGTGGGCTCGGTCGTCTTGCGAGCGCGGCGATCGATGATCCAGATCCGCACATCCGGCTCGCCGGCCTTGCCCTTGATCCGCCGCGATGGGGTTCCGATGCCGGCCAGCAACTGGATGATGCGACCGATGCCGTACAGGAAGTGCACCCAGTTGAGCGTCAGCTTGCGGCCGGCCATCAGCCGGACGAACACGCTCAGGCCGCGCCTCAACGACGGATCGACGGCCGCGAGAGGATCGCCCCGGGGCTGGGAGGAGGTCATCGCGTTCTTTCGCTTCGAATGGATGCGCGGTGCCGCAGGCACGGCGGGCGACGGCTCATCGGGATGGCGCGAACGCGCCGCTCAACGCCGACATCCACGAGTGGGTGAACGCCTTCGACACGGGCGCGTCGCGCAGCAGGATGTCGAAGCCATGGTAGGCCCCGTCCACCTGTTCGAGTACGGTCGGCACGCCGGCCGCCTGCAGTCGCTCGGCGTAGGCCACGTCCTCGTCGTGAAACAGATCCAGCGAGCCGACGCCGATCCACGCCGGCGCAAGCCCGGACAGATCTTCGACACGTGCGGGAACGGCGCCGGCGGGTGCGAACGCGCCACCGGCCGGAACGCCGAGTAGGCTGCTCCAGCCGAGCACGTTCGACGGCGCCGTCCAGATGAACCTGCCGACGTCCGGCGACGCAGGCATGCGCGTGCTGCCGGTCCGATCGTCGAGCATCGGATAGATCAGCACCTGGAAGGCGAGCGGATATTCGCCGCGGTCTCTTGCCGCGATGGCCAGCGCCGCGGCGTGGCCGCCGCCTGCGCTCTCTCCCATCACGGCAATCCGTGCCGGATCGATGCCCAGCGCGTTCGCGTTGGCATGCAGCCAGGCCAGCGCGGCGTAGTTGTCCTCCAGTGAGCCGGGATACGGCGTCTCGGGCGCCAGGCGGTAGTCGACCGAGACCACGAGGCAGTCCAGCTCCGACGACAGCTGTCGCAAGGTCTTGAACATGAATGCGGCGCTGCTGCCGATGTAGCCGCCGCCGTGGATGTGCAGGACCGCCGGCGTGGGTTGCGTCGCCTTGTGCGTGCGGCAATCGAGGACCCACAGCCTGACGTCGGGCGCGCCTGCGCGCCCCGGGATCCGCCGGGAAGGCGTTCCGCGGCCGACGATGCGTTGGACGACGCCATCGATCCAGCGCGTGCGGCGCACGCTTTTCGCCGTCAGCTTGCGCCGCGACATCAGCCGCACGGGCAGGCTCAGCCCCGACTTCAAGTCGGCATGAACGGCCGCAAGAGCGTTGCGATCGTTCAGTCTGGAATTCATGGGGGCTTCTCGTTGGCGGACGCAGTCCGGGGTACGAGATGATAGGAACCGGGTGGCCGGGTGGCGATGGCGGAATGCGTCGTCCGCATGGCGCAATGCGTCAGGTCAAGGTCTCGACCAGCACGGCCTGCATCAACAGCGTCAGATCCGCGTCCGGCGACCGATCGGGAGAGGCCTCGGGGTCGCTGGCGATCGCGGGCAGCAGGGCACGGATCGGATGGCGGGCGCCGCCCAGGTCGAGATAGACCGGCACGCCGGCCTGGCGGTGGAGTTCCAGCGCGCGTTCGGCGGATATCGAGTTGTATTCGAGCGCGTCGTAGAGCCGCGGCAGCACGCGCGTGGCGGCCGCTGCGGCCTGCGGTGTGTCGTCCAGCAGCAGGTTGGACACGATCCAGGACACGCGCGCGCCGAGTCTTGTCGCGGCGATCTCGACCAGATCCTCGCGATGGTTCGGGCCCATCTCGCCTTCGATGGCGATGTGTCGCCCCTTGAGCAGGCACAGCGGGTCTCCGCCACGCGTGGCCCGGCGCAGCCGACGCGCGCTGGCCAGCAATTGCCGGCCATCGTCCTCGTCGAGTTCGGCGGCCGACAGCAGGCGTTCGCTCAGGGTCGCGCGCAGGGGGGCGAGCGATGGCGACGAGGGCAGGCGGCGGAGCATGGTCTAGCGTAGAGGACCGCGCCACGCCGCGGCTTGCGCGGCATCAATTCGGCTGCACGCCTCGCGCCGCGATCGCGGATGACATCGAGCGCTCGAGATCGTTGCGCGAGTAGGGCTTGGGCAGGAGCTCCCAATCGAGCGGCGCCGCCCGGTCGGCGTCGATCAGCTCCTCCGAGAACCCCGAGACCAGCAGCACCGCGAGCCGAGGAAACCGTTGCTGCGCGCGCAAGGCCAGGTCGGTGCCGCGCAGGCCCGCGCCGAGCGCGATGTCGGTCAGCAGCAGGTCGAACGCGGTCTCGCTGGCCAGCACCAGCAGGGCGTCCTCGCCGGAGGAGCAAGCGGTGACCCGGCATCCGAAGCCTTCCAGGAACGCCAGGGCGACATCGCGCACGGCGGCGTCGTCCTCGACCAGGAGCACGTTCAGGCCGGGCGGCAAGTTTGCACGCGCCGCTTCTTCGGCCGGCAGGTGCGCCGGCGTGTCGAGCGTCGGCAGGTAGAGCGTCACCGTCGTGCCCGATTGCGGCGACGAGTCGATCGCGACGCTGCCATGCGATTGCTTCACGAACCCGTGGACAGTGCTCAGGCCGAGACCGGTGCCGCGCCCGACTCCCTTGGTGGTGAAGAAGGGCTCGAACGCCCGCTCGCGGATCTCCTCCGGCATCCCGGTGCCGGTGTCGGAGATCGCGATGGCGAGGAACTTTCTCGCCTGTCCGGCGCGGTCGCGCGCCTCGACATCGGGCACGGCGTGCGCGGCCACGCTGACGCGAAACGTCAGCGTGCCGCCATCGGGCATCGCGTCGCGCGCGTTGATCGCCACGTTGAGCATCGCCGACTCCAGCTGCACCGGGTCGGCGAGCACGGCGGGGCAGTCGGGTGCGATCTCGATGGCGAGGTGCAGGCGCTGGTCGAGCGTGCGCCGCAGCATGTCGGTCAGCGACAGCAGCAACGGCCCGACATCGACCGGCAGTGGCTGCAGCACCTGCCGGCGCGAGAACGCCAGCAGCTTGCCGGTGAGCTCCGACGCCCGCAGCGTCGCGCGCGTGGCGGCGGCCAGCAGGCGCTGCCCATGGTCGTCCCCGGCCAGGGACGGCGACTCTTCGAGGAATTGCAGGTTGCCCTGGATGACGGTGAGCAGGTTGTTGAAATCGTGCGCGATGCCGCCGGTCAGCTGGCCGACGCTCTCGAGCCGCTGCGCGTGGTTCAACGCCTCTTCCGTCTGCGACCGACGCAGGCTCGTCGCGAGCAGGCTGCACAACGCCTGGAGGTAGCGAACCTCGTCGTCGCCGAAGGCGTGGTCGTTGCGCGCGAACACGGCGAAGACGCCGAAGGTCTGGCCGCGATCGGTGAGCGGCACGGCCAATCCGTTGGTCAGGCCGCTGCCGGCGAGCCGGGGCGACATCGGCGTGCCCTTTGCGCCGAGCCATGCCGGCCCCGGCCGGGCCAGCAGCAGACCCGGAAAGGTATCGGGCTGGTTCGGCACGCGCAGTCCGGCCTCGTGCGCCGGCGCCAGCCCCGCCTCGCCCGCGATGGCGAAGGCGTTGCGATCCGGTTCCAGCAGGTAGACGAGTGCGGCGTCGACCTGCAGCGCCTCGATGCTCAATGTGGTGGCCTGGCTCAGGATCGTCTGCGGATCGCGCGCATCGACGGCGATCCGCCCGAGCTGGGCCAGGTGTTCGCCGTAGCGCGCCCGCAGCAGCGCCTGGCGCACGCGCGGGTACTCGCCGATGTCGCGAATGGACGCGACGACGAACGGCAGCCCCTGGTCCTGCAGCGGGCTGAGCGCGATCTCCACCTTGACCTCGCTGCCGTCGCGGCGCAGTGCGACCAGGTCCATCTGGTTGCCCATCGGCCGCGGGCGCGGCGCGTGTCCGTAGCCCTGGCGGTAGGCGGCGTGGCGCGGCCGGATGCTGTCGGGCACCAGTTCGTCGATGCTCACGCCGATCAGTTCGCCGGGGCCGTAGCCCAGCAACTGCGCGGCGGGCGGATTGGCCAGCACGATGAGGCCGGCCGCATCGACCACCAGCAAGGCGTCGGGATAGGCCGTGAAGATCGACCGGAAGACGGATTGCTCGGTCTCGCCCGTCAGCCGGGACGGTTCGCTGCCTGGGGAAACCGGGGTCGCGGGCATCACGTTGCCGCGACCGCGGGAATGAGCACGTAGCCGGCGCCGCGCACCGACTTGATCAGCTCGGGCCGCTCCGGATCGGCCTCGATCTTCTTGCGCAGCCGGCCGATCTGCACGTCGATCGTGCGGTCGAACGGCCCGGCCTCGCGGCCGCGCGTCTGTTCCAGCAGGAAGTCGCGCGACAGCACCCGGCCCGGGTGTTGCAGCAGCACGCCCAGCAGGTCGAACTCGCCCGTCGTCAGCACCACCTCCTGGCCCCGTGGATCGACGAGCCGGCGCGCCGCCATGTCGAAGGCCCAGCCGGCGAACCGGAAGCGGGCGCCCCGCTCGGCAGCGGCCGGGGCGAGGCTGGCCGCGGGCGCGCTCGGCGCGATGCGGCGGAGCACCGCCTTGATGCGCGCCACCAGCTCGCGCAGGTCGAACGGCTTGGTGACGTAGTCGTCGGCGCCCACTTCCAGCCCGACGATCTTGTCGACCGCATCGCCGCGGCCGGTCACGATCACCAGGCCGCAGTGGAAGCGTTCGCGCAGTTGCCGTGCGATGGCGAAGCCGTCTTCTCCTGGCAGCCCCAGGTCGAGCAGCACCAGGGCCGGCGCATCGCTGGCCATGGTCGCCATCAACGCCGCGCCGGAATGCTGCTGGGTCACGCGAAAGCCCTGCGCCTGGAGATAGCCGGCGAGCAACTGTGTGATATCGCGCTCGTCATCGAGGACGGCGATGTGCGTCGAGGTCGGGGTCGGAGTCATGCGTCGGCGTCGCGGCGGCACCGCGAGCGCGGGCGGGAATGCAGGGAGACCCGAGCGTAACGCGTTTCCGTCAGCCACCGCGCGCCATGCCGTTCAGGGCGGCGGAACGTCGACCCGGTCGTCCGCCGGCAGGTGGAACTCGTGCCACATGCCGTTGAGAATGCCGAAGCCCGCGGCCAGGCCGACGCCGAGGATCCAGGTGAAATACCACATGATGTGCGACTCCTTGTTGATTCAGTAGCGATCGGGATTCGTGCGGATCTCGGCGCTCGTGACCTTGCCGCGCATCACGCGGATCGCCCACGCGGTGTAGACCAGGACCAGGGGCAGCAGGACGGCGGTGCAGAACAGCATGATCGCCAGCGTGTGTTCGCTCGACGAGGCGTTCCAGACGAGCAGGCTCGAGCGCGCATCGATGCTGGACGGCACGATGAACGGGAACATCGAGGTGCCGACCGCGCCGATGATGCCGACGGCGGACAGGCCCGATCCCGCGAACGCGACGCGCTCCGCGGAGCGGCGCAGACCGACGAAGGCCACCAGCGCGCCGACGAAGCCGAGCGCCGGAACGATGGCGAGCAGCGGATGCGCGGCGTAGTTCGACAACCACGCACCGGGCGTGTCGGCCGCGGCCGTGCGCAGCGGATTCGACGCGCCGAATGGATCCACGACGCCGACGACCTGGTAGCCGATGCGGCCGAGCCAGAGATAGACGCCGCCGAGCGCGAACAGCGTGATGCTGGCCAACGCCGCCACGACGCCGATGCCGCGCGCCCGATCGCGCACTGCACCGTGCTCGATCTTGAACGCGAGCCAGGTGCTGCCATGCAGCACCAGCATCGCCACCGACAGCAGCCCGCACAACAGCGCGAACGGCGTGAAGAGCGCGAAGAAGCTGCCTTCGTAGAACGCACGCAGGTCGCTGTCGAGGCGGAAGGGCAGGCCCAGCAGCACGTTGCCGATCGCCACGCCGAACACCAGCGCCGGCACGAAGCCGCCGACGAACAAGGCCCAGTCCCAGCGCGCGCGCCAGGCCGGGTCGGGTCGCTTCGAGCGGTACTTGAACCCCACCGGACGCAGGATCATCGCGGCCAGCACGACGAACATCGCGAGATAGAAGCCCGAGAAGCTGACCGCGTAGACGAACGGCCAGGCCGCGAAGATCGCCCCGCCGCCCAGGATGAACCAGGCCTGGTGGCCTTCCCAGTGCGGGCCCACCGAGTTGATCACCATGCGGCGTTCCAGGTCGGTGCGGGCAACCCAGGGCAGCAGCGAGGCCACGCCCATGTCGTAGCCGTCGGTCAGGGCGAACCCGATCAGCAGCACGCCGAGCAGCACCCACCAGATGACGCGTAGCGTCTCGAAGTCGAGGAAAGTCATCATTCGGTCCTTGGAATGAACGGGGGGCGGGTCATGCGGTGAGCGGCGTCGCCGGCAGCGGGCCCGGAGCCGGCTGGGGGTCGACGTGGTCGTACGGGCCCTGGCGGATGGCCGAAAGCATCAGCCGCACCTCGATGACCGCCAGCGTGCCGTACAGCGCCGTGAAGCCCACCAGGGTGATCCACAACTCGGGGCGGCTGAGCGAGGAGGGCGCGAGAAAGGTGGGCAGCACGCCGTCGATGGCCCACGGCTGGCGACCCATCTCGGCGACGATCCAGCCCAGCTCGGCGGCGATCCAGGGCAGCGGCAGCGCCAGCACCGCCAGCTTCCAGAACCAGCGCGACGTCGAATGCTTGCGCAGCGAGCACAGCGCGAAGGCCGCGGCGAACAGGGCGATCATCGCGAAGCCGATCAGCGCCATGAAGCGGAACGCCCAGAACATCAGCGGCACGTTGGGCACGGTGTCCCAGGCCGTGGCCGCGATCTGCTGCGGCGTCGCGCTGCGCGGGTCGGCCACGATGCGCTTGAGGAGCAGGGCGTAGCCAAGATCGCGCCGGTGCAGCTCGAACAGCGCACGGGCATCGACGTCCTTCGGATCGACCTTGAGGCGCTCGACGGCGTCATAGGCGAACACGCCCGACGTGATGCGCTCCTGGGCCTTGAGCACCAGCTCGGACATGCCCGCCACTTCCTTGTCGAAGCTGCGCGTGGCGATCAGGCCGAGCACCCAGGGCACTTCCACCTTGTAGCGCGTCGTGCGCGACTCGAGGTCGGGCAGGCCGAACAGCGTGATGCCGGCCGGCGCCGGCGCGGTGTGCCAGGCGGCCTCGATGGCGGCCAGCTTCATCTTCTGGTTGTCGGTGAGCGCATAGCCGCTCTCGTCGCCGAGCACCACCACGGACAGCGAAGCGGCCAGGCCGAAGGCGGCGGCGACGGTCATCGACCGGGTGGCGATCGGCACGAAGCGCTTGTGCAGCAGGAACCAGGCCGAGACGCCCAGCACGAAGACGGAGGCGATCACGTAGCCCGCGCTGACCGTGTGCACGAACTTGGCCTGCGCGATCGGGTTCAGCAGCACGGCGCCGAAATCGGTCACCTCCATGCGCATGCTCTCGTAGTTGAACGCGGCGCCGGTCGGGTTCTGCATCCAGCCGTTGGCCACGAGGATCCACAGCGCGGACAGGTTGGTGCCGAGCGCGACGAGAAAGGTGACCATCAAGTGGGCCACCTTCGACAGCCGGTCCCAGGCGAAGAACATCAGCCCGACGAACGTGGCCTCGAGGAAGAAGGCCATCAGGCCCTCGATGGCCAGCGGCGCCCCGAAGATGTCCCCCACGTAGTGCGAAAAGTACGACCAGTTGGTGCCGAACTGGAACTCCATCGTGAGCCCGGTGGCCACGCCCAGCACGAAGTTGATGCCGAACAGCTTGGCCCAGAAGCGCGTGATGTCGCGCCAGATGGGCCTGTCGGTCATCACGTAGATCGATTCCATGATGACGAGCAGGAACGACAGCCCCAGCGTCAGCGGCACGAACAGGAAGTGATAGAGCGCTGTCAATGCGAACTGCAGTCGCGAGAGATCGACGATTCCGGGATCCATGAGGAGACCTTTGCCAGGGCGAGTTGGGTGTGAAGCAAAGATACGGGCCGCGACGACGCGTCGGCTTGACAACGCGCAAGGGAGCAGGCCCCTTGTTCGGCGATCGTTGCGGCATGGCCTCGACGACGCACGCAAGCAAGGACTCCCGCATTTCTTTCGGCATGGCGTACCTCGCCGCCGCCGCGAGGCGTGTGCCGGGTTTGCGGGCGTCCGCGAGCTTGTTGATCGCCGATGGCCTTTTCGCGATCGGATTCGCCGCGGGACTGGCGGGCGCGCTGTCTCGCATCGCGGCTGGCGCGCCGGCTTCGGCGATCACCTGGCTGGCGCTTGCACTGGCCTGCGCGGCGCTGCGTGGCGCGGGCGCACTGCTCGCCGCGCGTGTCGGCGCGCGTTGCGCGGGCGTCGTGAAGCTGGGGCTCCGGCGCCGCGTCGTCGCGGCTGCGCTGGGTCGCAGCGGTGGCGTGCGGGCGTCCGACGACCTGGGTGGCACGTTGCTGAGCCTGGCGGTCGACGAGGTCGAGGCCGTCGATGGCTACGTCGCGCGCTTTCTTCCCGCGCGGCGGGCGGCCACTGTCACGCCGCTCGTCGTGCTGGCGGTCGTGGCCGTGGCCAGCCCGATCTGCGCATTCCTGCTGGCGCTCACGTTCGTGCCCTTCGTCGTGTTGATGGCGCTCGCCGGCATGGCCTCGGCGGCGCAGTCGCAGCGCCAGTTCGCGGCGCTGGCACGACTGTCGGGGCTGTTCGTCGATCGCCTGCGCGCGCTGCCTGTCGTGCTGGCGTTTCGCGCCGAAGGCCGCGAGACGCGCCGCCTGGCCGACGCATCGCTCGAGGTCGCCGAGCGCACGGTGCAGGTGTTGCGCGCCGCCTTCCTGTCGTCGGCGGTGCTCGAGTTCTTCTCGGCGCTGTGCGTCGCGCTGGTCGCGGTCTATGCCGGCTTCAACCTGCTCGGGCTGTTGCCGTTCCACGTGCCCGAGAAGCTGGACCTGGGCCGCGCGTTCTTCGTGCTGGCGTTGGCGCCGGAGTTCTATGCACCGATGCGCCGGCTCGCGGCCGCCTACCACGACCGCTCCGCAGCCCAGGCTGCTGCGGAGCGCCTGCATGCCTTCGAGCAGTCGGACGGCGCGGCGTCGCCTGTCGCGGTGGCCGCGCCATCCGGTTCGCGGCGTCTTCACGCTCCCACCGTGCGCTTCGAGAACGTCACTGTCCGCTACGCGGGGGATGCCAGCGACGTCGTCAGCCACCTGTCGTTTTCCCTGCGTGCCGGCCAGACGCTCGCCATCCTCGGACCGTCGGGCAGCGGCAAGACGACGCTTCTGCGACTGTTGCTGGGCATGGCGCCGCTGAGCTCCGGTCGCGTGTGGGTCGATTCGACGCCGCTGGACGAGCGCCGGGGCATCGCCGCGCGTGCGGCCTGGATCGGCCAGGCGCCGCTCATGACGCGGGGCAGCTTGCGCAGCAACCTGTTGCTGGCGGCGCCCGACGCGTCGCCGCAGGCCTTGCTCGACGCGATCGAGCGTGTCGGCCTGGGCCCGACGATTGCCCGCCGTCCAGGCGGCCTCGATGCGAACATCGACGAACGCGGCAGCGGTCTCTCGGGCGGCGAACGGCGCCGCATCGCGCTCGCTCGCGCGCTGCTCAAGCCGAGCTCGGTGTGGTTGCTCGACGAGCCCACCACGCATCTCGACGACGCCTCGGAGCTCGCGCTGATCGCCACGATCGCGCGCGTGCGCGCCGGCCGCACCTTGCTGATCGCGACGCACAGCGAGCGCCTGGCCGCGCTCGCGGACGTCGTGATCCGGCTGGGAGAGTCGCAGTGACCGGCGCGTTGGACCGGCTGCTGGCGCGCGTGGGTCAGCCCGAGAAGCGACGCCTGCGCGGCGCCGCGGCCTGCGCCGCGTTGCTGGGCGTCGCCACGGTGGCGTTGCTGGGCGTGTCCGGCTGGTTCATCGCAGCGGCCGCCGGCGCGGGTGCCGCGGGGGCGCTGGCCGCAGGCGCGTTCAACTACATGCTGCCCAGTGCGGCGATCCGGCTGGGCGCCATCGCGCGCACGGGCGCACGCTACGGCGAACGGCTGCTCGGCCACCAGGTGGCGCTGATGACGATGGCCCGCGTTCGGCCGCTGCTGTTCGCCGCGTTGGCGCGCATGGCGCCTGCGCGCGCGTTGAGCGTCACGGCGGGCCAGGCGGCGGCGGTGCTGGTGCAGGACGTGCAGGCCATCGAGATGCGCCTGGCCCAACGCACGGCCGCGTGGGGTGCGGCCGCAGCGACGATGGCGGGCGTGAGCCTGGCGGCCGTGGCCGGTTGGGCGCCGGCGTTGTCCACCGCGCTGGTCGCGCTCGCGCTCGGTCTGGGCGGGCGAGCCCTCGCGACCCGTTCGAGGAGCACGGCCATCGTCCTGCGACAGGCCACCGGCCAATTGAAGGATCACCTCGCCTTCCTCGCGGCTGCGCAGGTCGAGCTGCGCTGCCATGCGCTCGAAGGCTGGGCCGCAGACACCATCGCCGAAGCGAGCATGGCGCTGGACGCGGCGCAGCGAAGGCATGCCGCGGTGCTGGGCTTCTTCGACGTGCTGCAGGCCCTGGCGACCGGCCTCGCCGCGACCGTCGGCATCTGGCTCGCATTGGCGGCCGGTGCGCCTTTGGCGGCGCTGGCCGGCCTCTCGGCGGCGATGGCGATCGAGGGCATGGCGCCGTGGCTGCGCGCGCTGGCGCATCGCGGCGGCGCGAGCGAGGCGGCGCATCGGCTCGACGATCTTCTGGAGGCGGCGGAAACCACGGCAGCGGACGCGGCCGCGTCGTCTCCGGCGTTGCCGACGATCGCGCTGTCCGCCTTCGGCGGCGTCTGCCTGCGCGAGGGCGAGCGCGTCGCCATCGTCGGCCCGTCGGGCTGCGGCAAGACGACGCTCGTCGAGACGCTGGTCGGCTTGCGCGCCTGCGCGACGGGCGTGGCGAGCATCGGCGGACGGGATGTCGCGGCGGGATCGGTCGCCGCGCAACGCGCCTGCTTCGCCTGGCTCCCCCAGGACTGCGCGCTGATCACCGGCACCGTGCGCGACAACCTGCGCCTGGCGCGCGACGACGTCGACGAGTTGACGATGTGGCGCGTGCTGCGCGATGCGGCCCTCGCCGATCGCGTTCGCACGCTTCCCCAGGGTCTGGACACCTGGCTCGGCGCCGACGGCGCCCGACTGTCCGGCGGTGAACGCCGGCGTCTCGCCCTGGCGCGTGCCTATCTGTCGGACGCGCCCTGGCTGCTGCTGGACGAGCCGACGGTGGGGCTCGATCCGGTGACGGAGGCGGCGGTACTGGACGCGCTGGAGGCCCGGCTGGCCGACACCGGCCAGGGCCTGATCGTGGTGACGCACCGCGCCTCGCTGGTGGCGCGATGCGACCGGACGCTGTCGTTCGCCGTGTCGCAGGCGGAGTCGCTTGCGAGCCTCGCCGCGTAGCGACCGCGTGCTGGGTCTGTTGTACCTGAAGAGGACGCGTCAGACCATCGCGCGCAGCGTCTTCTCGCCGGCCGCCGCGGCAAACACCGCCGTGCTGGACAAGCTCGACGCGGCGTTGCTTGCGGTGTCGTAGGTCGAACTTGCGGCGCTGCCCAGTTCCGACGCCCCCGACTTGGCCGCGGAGACCAGGTCGCCTACGTCGGTCTCGACGGTACTGACGGTCGCCGCGCCGAGTTTCTCGAGGGCGGATGCGCCGGCTGTCAGGTCGCCCCAGGCGGTCTCCGCCAGGTGCGCCACACCGGTGGCCCCCTCCTTCAGCGTGTCCCACGTGCCCACCGCCAGATCCTCGGCACCGTGCGCGAGCGCGGCGGCACCGGTCTCGACCGCATCCACGGTCTTCTCGCCCGCGCTTTCGAGGGCATGCAGCGCCGTACTGCTCAGCGAGACCGTCGAGCTGGCGCCACTGCTGACAGCGGCTCCGACCGCGTCCGCTGCTTTGCTGGCGCTGGATGCGACCGTGGCGATGCGCTCCCGAAGGGAGGTCGCATTGTGTTCAACGGCGGGCGGATTGGGGTTGACGGCGGTGAGCGACATGTGGATTCCCCGACGGGATGATGACTTCGATGGAGTTCATCGTAGGCGCGTCCGGAAGGGCCGCTACGTCGATCAACCCCATCAAACCGGATAGCGACACCTTGCGCAACATTGTGTCAATTTCTACACATTGAGTTGGGGTGTGCGGCGCCGGTCTCCGCCATAAGGGGCCGGTCGCGAGCGGCGGCTTTCCGGCAGTGGGTTTGGTCAACTGACAGCAACTGTGCAACCATAAAGGCCGTGCTGACCCCCCATCACCAATGGAAAACAGTTTTTCTACCGGCACCGTCGTGATCGGCGCCGGCGTCGTCGGGTTGGCTTGCGCACGTGCGCTCGCGCTCGCCGGACATGACGTGCTCGTACTCGAGGCGCTCGACTCGTTCGGTACCATGATCAGCTCGCGCAATAGCGAGGTCATCCATGCCGGTCTTTACTACGCGCCGGGTTCATTGAAGGCGCGTTTGTGCACCCAAGGCGCGCGCGCTCTTTACGTCTATTGCGCCGAGCGCGGAATCGCCCATCGCAGATGCGGCAAATTGGTGGTGGCCACGTCCCAGGATCAGGTGTCTCGCGTCGAGGCGCTGAGGCTGGTCGCCCTGGAGAACGGCGTGGACGACGTGGCGCTCCTGTCGAGCAGTCAGGCGCGACTGCTCGAGCCGCGCCTGAGCGCCGTCGCCGCACTCCATTCGCCATCGACAGGCATCGTCGATAGTCATGCGCTGATGACCTCATTCGTTGGCGACATAGAAGCTCACGGGGGCGCCATCGTCTTTCGAAGCCCCGTCCTGTCGTCGTCGGTGATTGCAGGCGGGTTCGAACTCGAGGTCGGCGGGCGGGAACCGGCCCGTGTCCAAGCCAACGTGGTCGTGAACGCGGCTGGCCTGCATGCCTCTCGAGTCGCCAGAAAAATGGCGGGGCTGCCGGCGGCGGCCATTCCGGATACGAACTTCTGCAAGGGTAATTATTTCAACCTGGCGGGCCGGGCGCCGTTCTCGAGACTCATCTATCCGGTCCCCGAGAAGGCGGGTCTCGGCGTTCACCTGACACTCGACCTTGGCGGTCAAGCCAGGTTCGGGCCCGACACCGAGTGGCTTCGAACCGACGATCCCGATTTGATCGACTACGCGGTGGCTGCGGAGCGAGGTCAGGCTTTCTACGCCGAAATCAGACGCTATTGGCCCGAGCTTCCTGACGGCGCGTTGACCTCGGCGTACAGCGGCGTGCGTCCCAAACTTTCCGACGAACGCGGAACAACAGGCGATTTCCTGATCAGCGGCCCGTCGGACCACGGCGTTGCGGGCCTGGTCGGTCTTTTCGGTATGGAGTCGCCGGGACTCACGTCGTCCTTGGCCATCGCCGAAGCAGTGCTGCAAGCATTGGCTTGACGCCGCGGTCGTGCGGGGATCCCGCTCACGCCGTACCCATCGGCTATCCAGCCAGGGGCGAGGCTGGCAAACGCCTCGTGCGCCGGCGCACGTGGACCTTCCGTTTCGACAAGCCCGCTTCCGCTGCCGTTCGCGGATACCTGCGCAGGGGCTGGCAACTGCACCTCGGTTCGTGGCAGACGCGGGGGCGCTACATTTGAAGCATGACCTACGAATTGCATTACTGGCCGACGATCCAGGGCCGCGGCGAATTCATACGACTGGCGCTCGAGGCGGCCGGAGCGTCCTACATCGACATTGCACGTGGGCCCGAGGAAGCCGGCCAGGGGGTGCCGGCGCTGTTGCGCCTGCTGCACGACAGTACCGCCGCGCAGCCTCCTTTTGCGCCACCCGTACTCAAGGACGGCTCCGTGGTGGTCGCCCAGACTGCGACCATCCTGCAGTACCTGGCTCCGACGCTGAAACTCGTGGCTCGCAGCGAGCAGGCCCGCATCTGGACGCAGCAGATCCAGCTCACGATCGCCGACATGGTGGCCGAGGCGCACGACACCCATCACCCCGTGGGGGCCGGCCTCTACTACGAAGACCAGAAGCCCGAGGCGCTGCGCTGCGCCAGCGAGTTCTGCCGCCACCGCATCCCCAAGTTCCTGCACTGGTTCGAGAACGTTCTGAACCGCAACCCCGCTGGCCAGCGTCACCTCGTTGGCGGGCGACTGAGCTATGTCGACCTGTCGCTGTTTCAACTCGTCGAAGGATTGCGGTATGCCTTCCCACGGGCCACGGAAGAGAGCTTGGCGAAAGCGCCCTTGGTGGTGCAACTGCACGATCGCGTCGCCGAGCTGCCGCGCGTAGCGGCCTACCTGCGAAGCGAGCGGCGCTTGCCGTTCAACGAACAGGGCATCTTCCGGCGCTATCCCGAATTGGAAAGCCTCTAGCGCAGGCGGTCATCTGCTTGCGCGGTGGGTTCTCACCCCGATCAGGTGCTCACTGGATCTTCGGCTCGGTGGTTCAAAGCGTTGTCGGCGCCAACCCCCATCAAAATCGAACGCTCTCGCCAGCAGCGGTCTTCGCAAGTCCCGGCCAGCACCCCCTCGCGCCTCAAAGCTCCCGCAACGCCGCCGTCACCGGCATCCGCGCCGCCCGCACCGCCGGAAACAGCCCACCGACGAAGCCGATCGCGAGCGCCCATTTGAGGCCCGTCCACAGCAATTCCGGCGTCACGCGCAGCTCGAAGCTGAGCTTGCCGACCGCGCCGCCGGCCAGCGTCGACGCCTGGTAGCCGTTGAAGATCGCCCAGGCCGCGACGCCGCCGATCACGCCGCCGAGCAGCGCCAACAACATCGTCTCCAGCATCACCGCGACCACCACCGGCAGGCCGTCGAAGCCGATCGCGCGCAGCGTCGCGATCTCGCGCGCGCGCGCCGCGACTGCCGCAAACATCGTGTTCAGCGCGCCGAACATCGCGCCGATGCCCATGATCGAGCCGACGACGATGCCGACGACCCGAATGACCTTGGTCATACCTTCGGACTGCTTGCTGAAATAGTCCAGCGTCGTCGAGACATCGACCTTGAGCTGCGGGTTCGTCTCGAGCGCAGTCTTGAACGCGGCGAAGTCCTTCGGGTCGGCCAGACGCACCGTCACGGAAGCGCGGCTGC
>Ga0302314_10003355_pt1 | contig 29551 bp, 27 predicted proteins | sample III_Palsa_N2_3_FD_200533 | JGI IMG/M metagenome (GOLD analysis project Ga0302314, IMG submission 200533) | Peat permafrost microbial communities from Stordalen Mire near Abisko, Sweden - III_Palsa_N2_3 | ecosystem: Environmental > Terrestrial > Soil > Palsa > Peat permafrost | place: Sweden...
GAAAGCGAGCAGAACAGTCAGGGCACTACGCATGGTCGGCTCGCGTGGCAGCTTCAGGGTTGGATCGCGTCGAAATCGCGAAACGCCGGATGGCGTGGTGTGGCAGGGAAGACCAGTGGCTCGCGTACCAGCCAGGCCGTGTGCAATCCGGCGGTCTGCGCTGCATCGAGTTCTTCCTCGATATCGGAGAGGAACAGGATGTGCCCTGGCTGTTCGCCGATGGCTTCAGCGATGCGTCGGTAGGATTCGGCCTCGCGCTTGGGGCCGGTTTCGGTGTCGAAATAGCCGGCGAATAGCGGGGTCAGGTCGCCAGCCTCGCTGTAACGGAATAAGAGTTGCTGCGCGGGCACTGATCCGGAGGAATAGACATACAGGCGCAGTCCGTCAGCGCGCCAGTCGCGCAGCCGTGCAGCGACTTCGGGGTACATGTGGGCGCGGTAGTCGCCGGCGGCGTAGCCGTCCTTCCAGATCATGCCCTGCAGCGCTTTCAGCGCAGTGGACTTGCGATCCTCATCGATCCATTGCAGCAGCAGCTCGATGATGTCCTGACGGCTGGCTTCGACCAGTCCGGCTTCACTTGCAGCCTCATGCAGCCAGTGCTGCACCTCGGGCTGGTCGCCATGGGTTTCGACGAAAGCCGGCAGCCGCTTGCGCGCATACGGAAACAGCACGTCGCGGACGAAGCTGATTGAGCTGGCGGTGCCTTCGATGTCGGTGACGATGGCGCGGGTTTCGATCATGGCGGTGCTGTGCGGAAGGGGCTCTCAGCATAAACGAATGGCGTGTGATGCTGCGTCAACAGGCTGCAACGCCAGATGCCATCCGCCATTTTTGCGGTGTTTTACGCAATCTGGCGTGGCTGCATCCGTGGAAAGTGCTGGGCGATGTCGTCGCCGGTGAATTGCGCCACCCAGCCTTCCTTGTTGGTAAACAGCCGGATTGCCACGAAGTAGGGCGCCTCGCTCATGTCGAACCAGTGGCGAGTGCCGTCCGGCACGCCGATCAGGTCACCCTGTTCGCACAGGATGTCGTAGACCTTGCCTGCGATGTGCAGGGTGAACTGGCCGGAGCCGGCGACGAAGAAGCGCACTTCGTCCTCACTGTGTGTGTGTTCGCTGAGGAATTTCTGGCGCAACGTGGCGCGGTCAGGGTGGTCGGGCGTGAGGCTGATCACGTCGACCGCCTGATAGCCCTTCTCTTCCTTCAGGCGGTCGATGTCGCTGCGGTAGGCGGCGATCACCTCGTCCTGGCTGGCGCCAGGGGCGATCGGCTGGCTGGCTTCCCATTGTTCGAAGCGGACGCCGACCTTGCCCAGTTCACTGGCAATCGATGCGTGCTCAAGATGTTCCGTCAGTGGCGATTGCGGTTGGGATTCGTCGAAGATGCGCAGGCGGCTCATGATGCCCTCAGTTTTTTCAGGTCCAGTTCGCAGCTGAGCAGGAACTCCAGCGCTTCCAGATGGCGTTCGGCCTCAGCCATGTCACGGCCCCAGGTATAGATACCGTGGCCGTCGATCAGATAGGCATGCAGCGGTTTGCCCGCGTCCAGCCACGCGTCAACCTGGGCGACCAGCTCAGGCATGTGTTGGGTATTGGGGAACACCGGAATCTCCAGCACGCTCTCATGTGTGCTGTAGCCGGTGATTGCCTTCTGCAGCTCCCAGCCTTGCAGGCGGATCACGCCGTCGTGCGCGAACAGCCGGGAGGCGACGCTTTGCGTGCGCGAGTGCGTATGCAGCACAGCACAGGTCTCCGGCCAGCGCCGATAGATCTGGGTGTGCAGCGCCGTTTCGGCGCTGGGCCGGGCGTCGGTGCCAACGGCGTTGCCGTGCAGGTCGATCAGCATGATGTCGTTGCGACCAAGCCGCCCCTTGTGCCGGCCGGAGATCGTGATGGCCGCATGCTCCGCATCGACCCGCATCGAGAAGTTGCTGCTGGTAGCCGGTGTCCAGCCCATCGCCGACAGCTCGCGTGCAGTGTCCGTGATGGCGTCTGCACGGGCATCGAACAAACTGGCCGGAATCGTGGCGGGGAGGTCTTGGCTCATGTGTTTGGACGTCCAAATGAGTGTCAACTATAACATGTGCAGGTCAGGCGCCTTACTGGAATGAGAGCCATTCTCGCAAGTCATGAAAGATTGCGACGGCGGGCGTACCATCTCATGAGAATCCAGCGCGGGTGCGCCGGATAGATCACCGACGGAGGCTTGCCCATGTCGAACGAACAAGATATCGAATCGCGCCGCCGATTCCTCAAGGTGGCGGCCGGTACGACTGTGGCGGCCATTGTCATCGGTGGGCTGCCGCGTTTTGCGCGCGCTGCCGATCTCCCGCCGGTGACCGAAACCGATCCGACGGCCAAGGCTCTTGGCTACGTGGAAGATGCCAGCAAGAGCGTCAATGCGAAGCACAAAGCCGGCGACGACTGCTCCAATTGCCAGTTCTACAGCGGTGGCGCTACCGGTCGCGGACCGTGCCAGTTGTTCCCGGGCAAGTCGGTGAATGCGAAAGGCTGGTGCGTGTCGCACACGCCGAAGAAAACCTGATCGCACGCGGTCACGTCACGCTGCAGATCATCGGAAGGCCGGCGCTTCGCCGGCCTTTTCTTTGCGTGCTCGCATGGGCGCGAATCGCACTTGGCGGAGCGCAGGGAAAATCGGGGGAGGGTGTTGCAGGGCGCTGGGCCCGAAGAAAGTGCTGCCCGACACGCCAGGCTGAGGAGCTGACTCACCTGACGCGCCGGGCGGCGATCCGGGGCCCACTGCCAAGTGATCAACCCGCGGACTGAGGATCATACTCCCGCCGCATCAGAATGGGCGATCGCCCGCCAAGATTCTATCGAAAAATTCTCGTTAAATTATTTAAAAACAATAACTTAGGTGAAAATTCTTGATCATTTCCTTTAAAAAGGAATTAGGGTGACCCTAGTGCCTTTTTAGTGAATATCGAAGATATTCGAAGCTTTTCGTCGTCATTCAACGTAATTGACGACAATCAGTCAGATCATGCCTGCGACTGATTCCGCAGATGACTGTGCCGGCGGCCATAGCCGAAATAGATCGCCATGCCGATCACCGTCCAGATGCCGAGCATCAGCCACTGGTACCAGTTCTCCCAGTACAGCAAGCCGAGACAGCTGAGTACGCCGAGCACGCAGGTGACCGGCGCCCACGGCACGCGGAACGTGCGTGGCAGGTCAGGTTGCGTATGACGAAGGATCAACACGCCGGCGCAGACGGCAACGAAGGCGATCAGGGTGCCCATCGAAACGAGATCGCCGAGTATGTCGAGCGGGAACACCGCGGCGAGCGCGGCAATGCCGATACCCGTGATGACGGTGTTGATGTGCGGTGTGCGGTAGCGCGGGTGGATTCGGGAGAACACCTTGGGCAGCATGCCGTCGCGACTCATGATCATGAAGATGCGCGGTTGCGCGATGATCATGACCAGGATTACCGATGACAGTCCGATCAGTGCGCCGACTTCGACCACCCAGCGCAGCCAGCCGAGTTCCGGATGTGCCCTGACCGCAGTCACCACGGGTTCGGCCGTGCTGAGCTGATCGAAGGGCAGCAACCCGGTGATCACCGCGGCGATGCCGATATACAAAACAGTACAGATGGCCAGCGAGGTCAGCGTGGCGATCGGCAGATCGCGCTGCGGATTCTTCGCTTCCTGTGCGGCGGTCGAAGTGGCCTCGAAGCCGATATAGGCGAAGAACACCAGAGTTGCCGCCCGCATGATGCCGGACCAGCCGTACTTTTCCGGGCCCTGGTTTGCCGGTATGAAGGGGTGCCAGTAACTCGGGTTCACGTAATGCCAGCCAGCGACGATCACGATCACGATCAGGCTGACCTTGAGGACTACCATGGCGAGATTCGCACCGCTGGATTCCCGGATACCGACATAACACAGCCAGGTCAGCGCCAGCACGATCGCAACCGCAGGCAGGTTGAATAGCGCGCCGGTCGTTACAAGGTGACCGTCCATGTAGGCGAGTGGCGCATTCGTCAGTACGCCAGGCAAATGGATGCCGAAGTGATCGAGCAGGCTGACGAAATAGCCGGTCCAGCTAACTGCGACCGCCGACGCTGACACGCCGTATTCGAGCACCATGTTCCAGCCGATGAACCAGGCTACCAGTTCGCCGAGTGTGGCGTACGCGTAGGAATACGAACTGCCCGACATCGGGATCAGCGTCGCGAATTCGGCGTAGCACAGCGCGGTAAAACTGCAGCAGATAGCCGCGATCACGAACGAGAGGATGATCGCCGGTCCCGCGTGTTCAGCGGCAGCCTGGCCGGTGATCACGAAGATGCCGCCGCCGATCACGGCGCCGATGCCCAGCGCGGTGAGGCCCCAAGGGCCCAGAGTTCGCTTCAGGGCCGGGCCGTCACTGTCTTCGGCATTCGTGAAATCGGTCTTGCGCGCGAGTAACTGCTTGAGCATGGGCGTTCCGGATATGACACCGGCACGGGATCTACCGTGCCGGTTGATGGGTCAGACAATACTGCGTTTGTATCAGCTGGGCTCGGTACCGTTGGCCAGGTGGCTCTTGCGGTAGCCGTAGAGGAAGTAGAAGACAAGGCCGATGGCTGCCCAGATAACGAAGACCAGCTTTGCGGTCACGCTGAGGTTCACGAACAACAAGAGGCAGCCAAGTACTGCCAATGGGCAAACCACCCACGCCATAGGTGTCCGGAAGGGGCGCGGACGGTTCGGCTGTTGCTTGCGCAGTATCAGCACGCCCAGCGACACCATGGCAAACGCCAGCAACGTGCCCGAATTGGACGTATCAGCGAGCTTACCGACTGGGAACAGCGCCGAACAGATTGCGACGACCAGGCCAGTGGCGATCGTAATGATGTGTGGCGTGTGAAAGCGCTTATGCACGGTCGAGAGCACCCCTGGCAGGAGGCCGTCGCGCGACATGGTGAAGAAGATACGCGTCTGTCCAAACATCATCATCAGAATGACTGACGGCAAAGCGAGGATGGCGGCGATCCCGATCCAGTCACCCATTCTCGACCAGCCAAGCACTCGCAGTACATGCGCCAGCGGCTCTTTGCTGCAGACGAGCGCTTGAGAATGTGCGCATGCTGCGGCCATTTCCGGGCCGCCAGGGTCGAGTGGCATACCATTCGACCCGAGGATCGGCTGTGCACCGACCGAGCCAGCTGCTCCGTATCCCACTAGCAGATAGAAGATCGTGCAGACCGCCAGCGATCCGATCAACGCTATCGGAATGTTGCGGTTCGGGTTCTTCGTTTCCTCAGCCGCGGTGGACACGGCGTCGAAACCGACATAAGCGAAAAAGATCGATGCCGCAGCGCCAAGCACGCCGACGCCACCGAGTGGGCTGCCCCAGCCGCCGGGCAGAAAGGGGTGGAAGTTCGCGCTCTTCGCGGCTGGCACGGCAATCAGGACGAAAGCCGTCAACGCTATGATCTTGATGCTGACCAGCACCGCATTGACGCGTGCGCTTTTCGAGGTGCCAATCACGAGTAATACGGTGACGAGCAGGGCGATGATGAAAGCCAGCAAATTGAACGATCCACCGGCATAGAGTCCTGTGCGCAGGTACTCCGGCAAGGCAAGTGAGCCACCCAGGAAATTGCTCTGCGCCAGCAAGCCGTTCATGTATCCAGACCAGCCAACGCAGACGACTGCCGCGCCGATACCGTACTCAAGGCCGAGCGCCCATCCGACGATCCAGGCGACGAACTCCCCCAGCACGCCGTAGGTGTAGGTGTAGGCCGAGCCAGACACCGGGACCATCGCTGCCAGTTCGGCATAGGCGAGTGCAGCCAACCCGCAAACGGTGGCCGCGATGACGAAGGCGATCATCATGCCGGGTCCGGCCTTCTGGCCAGCTTCAGCAGTCAGGACGAAAATGCCGGTGCCGATGACAGCGCCGATACCTAGCAGGGTCAGTTGAAAGGCACCGAGCTGGCGTTTCAGCCCCTTTTTCTCCGCTGTTGCCAGGATCTGCTCGATCGGCTTGACGCGTTTGAAAAGCATGAATGACTCCCCTTGAAAGCAAATACGGCGCCCGATCTGCGCCACGGCGAACGTGGCATGCCGAGCTGACGTGACGGGTAACCATAACGGAGCGGGACAAGGGGGACAAGCTGCGACGCAGCTATCATGACCATCCCAAGTGGTGTCATGTCCTTCGCCCATGCCCTCAGATTTTTCGCAGCTGCTCACCAACCTGGAAGCGTACGCGTCGCGCTGGCCAGACGAAGCCGCATCTGCCCTGACTTTCAGCGAGTTCCTTCGATCCGATTCGGCGGTTTTCGAGCGTCGTTTCCCGGTGGGTCATTTCACGGGTTCGGCATGGCTGGTCAGTGCCGATGGTGCGCGGGTGCTGTTGTTGCACCATCGCAAACTGGGGTTATGGCTGCAGCCGGGCGGCCATGCTGACGGTGATGCAGACCTGGCACGGGTGGCCTTGCGTGAGGCACAGGAGGAAACTGGTGTAATGGGTCTGCGTGTGGAAAACGAGATTTTCGATATCGATCGGCATCGCATTCCGGCGCGTGCGAATGAGCCGGAACACTGGCACTACGACGTGCGTTACGTCGTGCGTGCTGGCGAGGACGAGCGCTTCGTGGTCAACGAGGAATCGCAAGCGCTGGCGTGGCGGTTGGTGGCCGAGGTGGCTGCTGACAGCAATTTCGATGCGTCGTTGCGGCGGATGGCGCGCAGGTGGCTTGCACGCAACGACGTCGGCGCTTAGCCGTATTTTGCGGGCGCCGGATTCAGATGCCCGCATGCGCTGCAGGTGCGCGCTTCGCGTGAACCATAGAAGCGATCGAATACTGGCGGAAAATCGTGCTCGATGCTGTCGAGTACGAAGTACTCCTCGAACAGCTTGTGGTTGCAGCGCTCACAGAACCACAGCAGACCATCCTTTTCGCCGTCGACACGGCGACGTTCGATCACCAGGCCGATGGATTCAGGCATGCGCTGCGGCGAATGCGGCACGCGCGGCGGCAGGTAGAAAATCTCGCCGGCGCGGATCGGGATGTCGCGTGCGTGGCCATCGTCCTGCACCTTTAGCACCATCTCGCCCTCAAGCTGGTAGAAGAACTCGGGGCCTTCGTCGTGGTGGTAATCGGTGCGTGCGTTGGGGCCACCCACGATCATGATGATGAAATCGCCATCTACGATGCACTTGTTGCCCACCGGCGGCTTGAGCAGGTGGCGGTGTTCTTCAATCCAACGATGCAGATCGATCGGCGGCAGCAGGGACATTGCGGCTATTCCCGGAAAGGTGGCGACACCATAGCGCCCTCGTCAGCGCAAAAAAAGCCGGTGGAGCAGGTGCGGTGGCGTGGCCGACGGTTTCAGGCTATGTGGCAGGTCACGGCATCAGTACCTGGTCGATCACCATGATCACGCCGTTGGACTGCTTCAGGTTGGCGACGGTGATGTGGGCGACATTGCCTTTGTCGTCGATGATCGCCCAGCGGTCGGCGTCCTTGCTGATGGTGATCGAGTCGCCTTCGATGGTCTTCAACGAAGCGCTGCCGCCACCGGCTTCGACCGCCTTGGCCAAATCCTTCGTGGTCAGGCGTCCGGGCACGATGTGGTAGCCGAGATCGCTTGCCGGCGCGGTGTCGTTGCCGGGCTTGAGCAGGCGGTCGTGCGCGTCTGCGGGCAGGGCGGCAAATGCCTTGTCCCTCGGCGCGAACAGGGTATAGGGACCAATGCCCGCAAGCGTGTCGGCCAATTTCGTGGCCTTCATCGCGGCAGCCAGGGTGGCGAGATCCCTCGCGCCGTCGACGTTTTGCACGATGTCCTTCGATGGCGACATGCTGGGTTCGCTATCCGGCACGGCCTTGGGCGCGGTGCTGGCCTTAGGCGTGCTGGTCTTGCCGGCCACCATCACCGGCGTCATGGCCGATGCCAGTAAAAGACCCACGGCGAGGGTTCGCATGCGCTGATTGATCTTCATAGGTCTCTCCAGAATATCTTCGCTTCACGAATCGTTAGCGCATGAAGATACAGCAGCTATGCGGTTGCCCATATGAATGCATTGAGCACGATGGTGTTGCCGTTGCCACAAAAAATAAGCCGCCCCGATGAGGGAATCGGGGCGGCGGGCAAATTGAAGCGTTGCGTTGCAGTCAGTTACGGCATCAGCACCTTGTCGATCACGAAGATCACGCCATTGGACTGAATCACATCAGGAATGGTGATGTTGGCAACATTGCCCTTGTCATCGGTGACCGTCCATGCACTGCCGTCCTTGCTAACCGTGATCGAATCGCCTTCGACGGTCTTCAATACTGCCTTGCCACCACCGGCTTTCACTGCTGCGGCGAGGTCATGCGAAGTCATCTTGCCGGCAACCACATGGTAGGTAAGGATCTTGGTCAGCATGGCCTTGTTCTCAGGCTTCAGCAGGGTGTCGACGGTGCCGGCCGGCAGGGCGGCAAATGCCTCGTTGGTCGGCGCGAACACGGTGAACGGACCTGTGCCGGAAAGGGTCTCGACCAGGCCGGCAGCCTTCACCGCGGCGACCAGGGTGGTGTGATCCTTCGAGTTGACCGCGTTCTGGATGATGTTCTTCGACGGATACATCGCGGCGCCGCCGACCATCGGGTCCTTGTGCATGCTCATCGAACCCATGGCATCCGACTGGGCGAAGGCCATCGGCACAACGGCAGCGGTGGACAAGGCGATGCAAAGGCCGACGGCGAGGGTTCGCATGGAATGGTTCATCTTCATTATCTATTTCTCCAAGTCTTTTCCGCTTACCGGATTGGAAGCATGTGGAGATACGGCGTCCGGTCAGATCCGGATGCACGAATGGTGGCGACAGAGATCCTGCCCAAGTCGTCGCCCTTGCGAAGAGACCCTCTCCCCAAGTCGTCATCCCGGCGAAGGCCGGGATCGCTTTTCCAACACGGCTGCGTCGAGGCGATCCCGGCCTTCGCCGGGATGACGATATGAGAGGTGGGCTGTTACCGGCCGCAACTGCTGCCGCGATTCAAACCTCGAGCGTCGCCAGATCGCCTTTCTCTTCCAGCCACGCCTTGCGATCACCAGCGCGCTTCTTTGCCAGCAACATGTCCATCAGCTTTGACGTACCGTCATCATCGCTGATGGTCAGCTGTACCAGTCGGCGCGTATCCGGATGGATCGTCGATTCGCGTAGCTGCGGCGGATTCATTTCACCCAGGCCCTTGAAGCGGGTGGTGCTGACTGCGCCCTTGATTTTCTCGCGCTCGATGCGTTGCAGCATCGCTTCCTTCTCGCTCTCGTCGAGGCAATAGAAAACCTGCTTGCCGACATCGACACGGAACAGCGGTGGCATCGCCACGAACACATGGCCTTCGCTGACCAGCGTTGGAAAATGTTTCAGGAACAGCGCCGCCAGCAGCGTGGCGATATGCAAGCCGTCCGAATCGGCATCGGCGAGGATGATCACCTTGCCGTAGCGCAGGCCGGACAGATCGTCCTTGCCCGGATCGCAACCGATCGCCACGGCGAGGTTGTGCACTTCTTCCGATGCCAGCACCGAAGTCGATTCGACTTCCCAGGTGTTGAGGATCTTGCCGCGCAGCGGCAGGATCGCCTGGAACTCCTTGTCGCGCGCCTGCTTGGCGCTGCCGCCGGCGGAGTCGCCCTCGACCAGGAACAGTTCGGTGCGGGTGAGGTCGGTGGCAGTGCAGTCGGCCAGCTTGCCGGGCAGTTGCGGGCCCTGAGTGATCTTCTTGCGCACGATTTGCTTGGCGGCTTTCAGGCGCGCGCTGGCGCGCTCGATCGCCAGCTGGGCAATCCGCTCGCCCATCTCCACGTGCTGATTGAGCCACAGGCTGAAAGCATCATGGATGACGTTCTCGACCATGCCGGCGGTCTGCCGCGAGGACAGCCGTTCCTTGGTCTGGCCAGCGAACTGCGGGTCCTGCAACTTGGCCGACAGCACGAAGGCGAGCCGTTCCCATACATCTTCCGGTGCCAGCTTGACGCTGCGCGGCAGCAGGTTGCGGATCTCGCAGAACTCGCGGATCGCGGTCGTGAGACCGGTGCGCAGGCCGTTGACGTGGGTGCCGCCTTGCGCGGTGGGAATCAGGTTGACATAGCTTTCCTGCACCAGCTCGCCTTCCGGCAACCAGGCCAGTGCCACTTCCAGACCTTCCACGTCGCGCGCCATGTGGTGCACGAACAGCTCGTTCGGCAACGCCTCGCTGCCGTCGAGTTCGCCGCGCAGGTAGTCGCGCAGGCCATCCTCGTAATGCCACTCGATCGTCTCGCCGCTGGCCTCGTCGGTGAGCTTCACGTTGAGGCCGGCGCACAGCACGGCCTTGGCGCGCAGCAGATGCTTGAGTTTCGGCAACGAGATCTTCGGCGAATCGAAGTACTTCGATTCGGGCCAGAAGCGCAAGGTGGTGCCGCTGCGCTTCTTCGGTACCGTGCCGATCACTTCCAGTGGGCTGATCTTGTCGCCGTGCGCGAATACCATCCGGTATTCGGAACCATCGCGACGGATGCTCACCTCGACCCGGTCGGACAATGCATTGACCACCGACACGCCGACGCCATGCAGGCCGCCGGAGAAGTTGTAGTTCTTGCCGCTGAACTTACCGCCCGCGTGCAGCCGGGTCATGATCAGCTCGACACCGGAGACGCCTTCTTCCGGATGGATGTCCACCGGCATGCCACGGCCGTCGTCGCTCACTTCCACCGAGCCGTCGTTGTACAGCATGACCTCGATCGCGCTGGCGTGGCCGGCCAGTGCCTCATCCACCGAGTTGTCGACCACCTCCTGCACCAGATGGTTCGGGCGGGTGGTGTCGGTGTACATACCAGGGCGGCGTTTGACCGGATCCAGGCCGGAGAGGACTTCAATATCGGCGGCGTTGTAGCGACTGCTCATGCGTGTCTACGGGTGGGTCAAGACGGCGAAGCATGGGGCGCGCAGGGCGGCAGGGTCAAGCCAGCCGCGGCAGATCTAGCGGTAGCCCTGTGCCTGCAGCGAGAACAGGTGCGCATAGTGGCCATCCTGTGCCATCAACTGTTCGTGGCTGCCGTGCTCGATGATGCGGCCGTCCTGGATCACGATGATCTGGTCGGCCATGCGCACGGTGGAGAAGCGGTGCGAGATCAGGATCGCGATGCGATTGCCGGCCAGCTCGCGGAAATGCGCGAAGATGCTCGCCTCGGCCTGGGCATCCATCGCGGCGGTCGGTTCGTCCAGCACCAGGATGTCCGCGCGCGAGCGCATGAAGGCGCGCGCCAGTGCGATCTTCTGCCACTGGCCACCGGACAGTTCGCGTCCCTCGCGGAACCACTTGCCGAGCTGGGTGTTGAAGCCGGACGGCAGACCGTCGATGAATTCGCTGGCCATGCCCTTGTCGCTGGCCTCGCGCCAGCGCGCCTCGTCCTCGAAATGACTGACGTCACCGGCGCCGACGTTCTCACCCACGCGCATCTGGTAGCGCGCGAAGTCCTGGAAGATCACGCCGATGCGCTGCAGCAGGGTGCTCTCGTCCCAGTCGCGCAGGTCGGTGCCGTCGAGCAGGATGCGGCCGCTGTCGGGCGAGTACAGCCGCGTCAGCAATTTGATCAGGGTGGTCTTGCCGGAACCGTTCTGGCCGACCAGTGCCAGCGATTCGCCGGGGCGGATATGTAGGGTGATCTCATGCAGCGCCGGTTCGCTGGCGCCGGGATAGGTGAAGCTGACTTGCTCGAAGCGGATGCCATCGTCCGGCTTCGCGCCGCGCTGGGCCGTGCCCGGCGACGGCGGCACCGGCGTTTCCAGGTATTCGTACAGAGTCGACAGATACAGGTTGTCCTCGTACATGCCGCCGATCGCTGACAGCATTGCTGATACTGCCGACTGGCCCTGCCGGAACAGCGACAGGTACATCGTCATCTGGCCGAGCGTGATGCGACCGACCACCGTGGTCATGGCGATCCACGCATACGCGCCGTACAGCGTGATCGTACCGAGCAGGCCGAGTCCGAAGCCCCAGCTTTCGCGGCGGACGGTCAGGTCGCGGTCCTCGCCGTAGAGCTTGTCGAAGATGTCGCGGTAGCGATCCAGCAGCAGCGGGCCGAGCTCGTACAGCTTGACCTCCTTGGCGTGGTCCTCGCGTGCCAGTACGGTTTCCAGATACAGCTGCATGCGCGTTTCCGGCGAACGCCAGCGGAACAACCGGAACGCATCGCCGGAAAACTTGGTTTCAGACAGGAACGAGGGCAGCCCAGCCAGCAGCAATACCGCCACCGCCCATGGTGAGAAGTGGAACAGCAAGGTGCCGTAGCTGATCAGCGAGATCGCATTCTGGCCCAGGCCGAACGTGCGGGTGACCAGCGACAGCGGCCGGGTCGACGCCTCGCGGCGGGCGCGGGTGAGCTTGTCGTAGAACTCCGAATCCTCGAAATGCGCCAGCTCCAGCGTCAGCGCTTTCTCCAGGATCATCACGTTGACGCGTTGCCCCAGCTGCGCGCGCAGCAGCGACTGGCACATCGACAGGCCGCGCTGCGCGCCGGCGAGGGCTGCCACCAGGATGCCTTCCAGCGCGACCCACTTAAACACAGTTGCCAGCTGTGCATGCCCGCTGCTGGCCCACAGACGGCTTGCGGTGACCACCGCATCGACGATATGTGCGCCGACATACGCCACACCGGCGGGCAGCAGACCGGCAATCAGCGTCAGTAACGCTAGCGCGATGGTCAATGGACGGCTGGTGCTCCACACCAGTTCCAGCGCGCGCCCGCTGTAACGGAACACGCCCAGGAAGCTGCGTGTGAGATCGGTTTCAGTCGGGGTCGAGGATGCGTGGGGCGGCACGTAGGGAGAATGTCAGGGCAGGCGCGTGACGGGCGCGGAAGTCCCGACATGGGGTTCGTACCGCCCCATGCAAGTCAAGGCAGGCAAGTCAAACCTGGTCTGGCTCAGTGCAGCTGAACATCCACCACTTGCTGCTCCAGCTGATACAGCGCCGGAAACAGTTTCTGCAGATGTGCGACTTTCGGCGCATCGTTGATGACGATGTACGGATTGTCCGGATGCTCGCTGAAGTAGTGCTGGTGGTACGCCTCGGCCGGGTAGAACGCCCTGAGCGGCACGACCTGAGTCACGATCGGTGCCGGGAAGGACTTCGCTGCCGTCAGCTGGGCGATGTAGTCAGTGGCGATCTTCTTCTGTTCGTCGTTGCCGTAGAAAATCACCGAGCGGTATTGCGTGCCGCTGTCCGGACCCTGCTGGTTGAGTTCAGTGGGATCGAGTGCGACCGAGAAGAACACCTGCAGCAACTGGCCGTAGCTGACCTTGGCGGGGTCGAACTGCACCCTGACCGACTCCGCATGGCCGGTATTGCCGTCGCTGACCTCATCGTAGTGCGCCGTGTCGGCGGCGCCACCGGAGAAACCGGCCACCACCTTGTGCACGCCCTTGACGTGCTCGAATACGGCCTCGACACCCCAGAAACAGCCGCCGGCCAATACCGCAGTCTGCTCGCCCGCGGCGGCGGTCTTTGATGCATCTGCCGTGGGCGCGGGCAACGCCTGCGCTTCGTTGGCTGCGGCAGCGGGTTGGCAGGCGCTCAGCCCGGTCACCATCAAGGCGGCGACTAGCGGGATAACGTGGAAGGCAGTTCGACGAATCATGTTGTGCCTCGCTGATCGTAGTTTGTATCGGGCCGATCTTCGGTCCATGAAGTTACGTTGAAGCGTCTGCAACAGATGCAACGAGGCACAGGGTGAATGCCGTTGCATGCGTCGGATACTGTCTATTCGCTGGCCACGCGGCTTGGGTTACCTGCATGGCAGGTATCAGCGGCTAGGTATTATCGTGGCCCCAATTTAATATTGAACCCATGGATAGTGAGCATGAGCGAGCCCGTCGACCTGGATGCCTACCTCCGACGCATTGGTCATGTGGGCGCCGTCGTACCAGAGTTGTCGACCCTGCGTGCACTGGCGATTGCCCATGTGGCAGCCATTCCGTTTGAAAACCTCAATCCATTGCTCGGCCTACCGGTCGACTTGGAGCTGGCCACGCTGCAGCGCAAGCTAGTGCAGGACGGTCGCGGTGGTTACTGCTTCGAGCAGAACCTGCTGTTCGCAGCGGTATTGCGGACGATTGGCTTCGAGGTGTCGGGGCTGATCGCGCGGGTGCTGTGGAACCAGCCGGAGGATGCAGTTACCGCCCAGACCCACATGCTGTTGCGCGTCGAGCTGGCGGGCGAGAGTTGGCTCGTCGATGTTGGTTTCGGCGGGCAGGTGCTTACCGGCGCATTGCGACTGCAGGCCGATATCGAACAAGCCACGGGGCACGAGCCGTTCCGGCTGATCCTGCGGGATGGTGACTGGTGGATGCAGTCGCTGGTGCGCGGGCAGTGGTTGTCGCTGTACCGCTTCGACCTCAAGCCCAGCCAGCCAGTCGACTATGTGGTGGCCAACCACTATGTATCCACGCATCCGGCGTCGCGATTCGTGAGCAGTCTGATCATGGCGCGCACTGCGGCCGATCGGCGCTTGAGCCTGCTCAACCGTGAATTCACGGTGCGCCGCCTGGGACACGAGCCCGAGCGGCATACCTTGCGCGATAGCGCGGAGATACGTCATGTCATGGAACGCGAGTTCCTGTTACGCGTGCCTGACTACGCTGACCTCGACCAGCGACTGGACAATTTGCCAGCGTGATTCTTGCGGCTGCCTTGATTATTCCGCGCCCGAATCGGCCAGCACGTGAATCTCGACGTCGTCGATGGTGACCACCTGGCCTGCGTGGATTTTGCAGGTTTTGCGCAGCTCGATCTGCTTGTCCACCGAGACGGCGCCGGTGGCAACGATGGCCTTGCCGGCGCCGCCGCTGTCACACAGGCCGGTCAGCTTCAGCAGCATGTTGAGCTCGACGTAGGTACCTTCCAGTTCGAATTCGATGGTTTGCATGGTGTTCCGGCATTTCAGGGGTGCATAGGGTGACACAGCTTCACGCGGTAGCGTGGCTGTTGTCGAACGCGTCATCGGGCAACGTGAGAAAGGCGAACCACGGTATCTCGTGCTCGCCGCCAAACGTCGCCGCGTCGTCGAGAATGCCAAGCAGGATGTTGTAGTCGGCCTCGGCAGCATGGCGCAGTTCGTCGGCATGCTCGAACAGCAGCACATGACCCCAGGCCGGTACCCAGCGTAGATCGCGCAAACAGTCGGCCAGCGCATCCCAGTTGTGGCCGAACGAAGCAGGCAACGGCATCGATACGGCCAGACGTCGCAGCAACTCATCCTTGTCGCGGCAACCAGCCAGATCTGTGCGGCAGACGTGCAGTTCATGCTGGCGGGCGGTTTTGGCCAGGCGATCGAGGTCGCGAGCGCCGACGAAATACACGCCGCTCTGGGTCGGCCGGGTCAGGTCCGGATCGAGGCCGCGTGTGGTCACTGGCTTACCTTGAAGTTGCGGAAACTGCGGTAGTGGTCGTCGGTGTAGTAGTAGATGTCGGGTGGCGTGCCGCCGGTGATGATGCGCCGTGTGCCGCGTGTACTGGCCCCGGGCGTCTCCACCGTGTATTCGTGGTAGTAGCCACGTGGCTGGGCCGGCAGCAGGTGTTCATAGTTGCCGAACACCACGCCGTCCTGGCTGTGCGGGAACGGGCCGCCGCGGGCGATCAGGTCCAGCGTGGTATGCGCTTCCGGTGGCAGGAAGGTGGGTAGCGTTGCGGCCGTGCCGTTGCTGAGGGTTGTCGTTGCGGCTTGATTCGCTATGCCGGGTGGCGCAGGTGTGTGTTGCCGCCACAGCACCATGGCAACGATCAGGGCAGCGAGCAGGATCAGCGGAGTGAGTCGACGCATGCGGATGGGCCGGTATGGGGCAAGCGTTGAGCTTAATCCAGCCCGTGCCTGCCGATATACCGGCAGATGACAGCGGGGTGCGGTTGCAGGATGCTGGCGTGATTCCATCCACCCATCACAGGAGCTCGCCATGATCGGCTATGTCACTCTGGGTACCAATGACATGTCCCGTGCAGCCACGTTTTACGACGCCTTGCTGGGCGAGGCAGGCGCGAAGCGACTGATGGAGACCGAGCGCTACATTTTCTGGGGCGTCTCGCTGCAGCAACCGAGCCTCTGTGTGGTCAAGCCGTTCGATGGCGAGCCAGCCACGATCGGCAATGGCGACATGGTGGCGCTGGTGATGGACAGCCCCGCCAAGGTCGACCGCCTGCATGCGAAGGCGCTGTCGCTGGGCGGCAGTGACGAAGGGGCGCCGGGCGATCGCGGCGGTGGCTTCTATGCCGGGTACTTCCGCGACCCCGAAGGTCACAAGCTCAACGTGTTCTGCACCGGCTGACCCCAAGGCAGGCAGCGTGCAGCATCAACGGCTGCCATCGATGCGTGATTGCAGCGCCATCGCCGCGGCGGGGTTGCGATGCTTGGCGCTGCTGATGAAGAACACGAATACGTCGCGAGGTTGGCTTGCAGGCTGCAATGCGGCGGCATGTGGCAGTTCGTCGATGTCGTTCCCGGCGGCCCATGCACGCGTGCATTCGGCCCAACGGTCCAGTGCTGCCGGCGAGTAACCGGTGGGAATTTCGTCGGCACTGCGCATCAACCGCGCATACGTGAAGTCGCCAGTGAGGTCGGCTAGCGACGGGTATTCGGGCGAGTCGGTGAACACAGTCGGTACGGTGTGGTTGCGGGCCAGCGCTACATAGCGCTCGCACAGAAAACTGGCGTGGCGTACTTCCAGGACATGCCTCAATGGGCGGCCATCCAGTTCGCGCGGCAAGGTATCCAGAAATGCCGTCAGATCGTCGGCATTGAACGGCCGCGATGGTGGCAGCTGCCACAGGATCGGTCCCAGTCGCGTACCGAATTCCGCCAGGCCACCGCGGATGAATCCATCGATCCCACGACCAGCGTCGGCCAGTCGCTTGCCTTCGGTGATGTAGCGCGGTGCCTTCAGCGAGAAGATGAAATCTGCCGGTGTTTCCGCTGCCCATTTCGCGTAAGTCGCCGGCTTCTGTGCGCCGTACCAAGTGCCATTGATCTCGATCGTGCGCAACTGGCGGCTGGCGTATTCCAGCTCGCGTCGCTGCACCAGGCCGGCCGGATAGAAGTTGTTGCGCCAGGGCGCGTAATTCCAGCCGCCGATGCCGACGCGGATGCACGGGTGGTCAAGGGATGGCTGACTGGCAAACAGGTCGGTTGGCATCGTGGCGGGGCGTGCATGACGTGAGCGAGGTCTCATCTTAGCTGCGCGTGGGCTGCCGGCCGATAGCTGGCTTGGCGTGGGCACGGGGGGATTGCATGCCGGGTCGATCTTGCGTGACTTCCAGCGCTGGTGTCGCGCGCGGTTTGTCGCGATAGTGGCGCGGTTGCCATCTCAGCGGAGCCTTCGATGTCCCAGCGATTCCTTTCCCCACGCCTGGCGGTTTGCTGCGCGATGTTTGTGTTTGCCGGCAGTGCAGGGGCGCAGGCGCCAGTGGCGGAGCCTTCTTCGCTGCCAGCGAGTACGTACGACATCGTGCAGCCGATGCTGCCGGCACAGCTGCAGGACTTCGGCGCCTACGTCGACAGCGCACGCAAGACCTTCGACGTGCCAGGTATCGCGGTGGCGATCGTCAAGGATGGCAAAGTGGTGATGGAGCAGGGCTTTGGCCTGCGCGAGATCGGCAAGCCGGACGCGGTCGACGCACACACGCTGTTCGCGATCGCCTCCAACACCAAGGCATTCACTGCCGCGTCGCTGCAGCAGCTGGCTGAGCAGGGCAAGCTGAAGATGGACGACCGGGTGATCGATCACCTGCCGTGGTTCCGCATGTCCGATCCGTACGTGACGCACGAAATGCGCATCCGCGACCTGCTGGCGCATCGCAGCGGCCTCTCGCTCGGCGCGGGCGATCTGCTGTACTGGCCGCCGACTTCTTATACGACGAAGGAAGTGGTCGAGCGGTTGCGCAACGTGCCGATCAAGAACAGCTTCCGCAGCAACTACGCCTACGACAACATCCTGTTCGCGGTGGCCACCCTGGTGATCGAACAGGCCTCCGGCCAGAGCTATGCCGACTACGTGCGCGAGCACATCTTCCAGCCGGTCGGCATGGATGAATCGCTGATCGACAAGACCTACCTCAAACCCGGCATGGACGTGGCGATCGGCCATGCCAGGGCCAACTTCAAGGATCTCGAGCCGGTGCCGCCGATGGCGTGGCTCAACGATCCCGGCGCCGGTGGCATCTATGCCAGCGTGCATGACCTGGCCAAGTGGATGAACGTGCAGCTGGCCGGCGGCGTGCTGCCGACCAAGGGCGCGGATGGCAAGCCGGCCCGGCTGTTCTCCGCGGATAGCCAGCAGCAGATGTGGTCGATGCTGACTCCGATCACCATCGGCAAGCCGCCGGTTCCTGAATTGGCACCGCTTACGCCGCACTTCTATGGTTACGGCGAGAGCTGGTTTCTGTCTGACTACCGCGGCCAGCGGCTGGTCTGGCACACCGGTGGCTGGCCCGGCATGGTTTCTCGCGTGACCCTGGTGCCGGAACTGCATCTTGGCGTGGTGGTGTTGACCAACCAGGAGTCCGGCGCTGCATTCAATGCGGTGACTTACCGTGTGCTCGACGCCTATCTGAATCCGGACAAGAAGACGAATTGGGTGGCGGTGTACGACAAGGCAGTGAAGCTCGGCGAAGCCAAGGCTGACGACAGCGTGGCCAAGCATGAAGCCGCTCGCGACAAGAACAGCAAGCCGTCGCTGCCATTGGCGCAGTACGCCGGTACTTACCGCGATCCGTGGTACGGCGACGTCATCATCAGTCACGAGAATGGCAAGCTGCGCCTGCGTTTCTCGAAGACGGCGCAACTGGTCGGCACGATGACGCCATGGCAGCACGACACTTTCACCGTGCGTTGGGATGATCGTGCGCTCAACGCCGATGCGTTCGTCAACTTCAGCATGGATGTGGACGGCCATATTCGCGAGGTGCGCATGCAGCCGATGTCGCCGTTGACAGATTTCAGCTTCGACTTCCAGGATCTGCGGCTGGCTCCGCTCAAGCCCGCTGCTGAGGAAGAGTGATGATGAAGGGATCGCCCAGCGCACAGATGCGCAGGCATTCCTTCTTTTCGATGCCGTGATTTCATAACCAGTTCCAGGGGGTGTGCATGTCGTGCCGTCGTCGTGTCCTGTCCAGAGTCATTGTGTTTGTGCTGTTGGCGGGGTGTCTGCCCGCATTTGCTGCGGAAAATGTCGCTGCGCTGATCAAGCGTCAATCGCAGGAGTTCTCCGATGCCTCGGCCAGCGGCGACGCTGCGGTACTCGATCGCTATCTCGATGATCGGGTGACCTTCATGATCGAAGATGGCAGCGTGGTGTCGAAGCATGACATCGTTGCCAGCGCCGGCCCGGCTCCGAAGGGCATGTCCAACCATCTCGTGCAGACCGATTTCAACGTCGAGGTCTACGGTTCGGCGGCGGTGACCCGCTTCACCGACCAGTCCACGGTGACCGTCGCCGGGCAGGCGTCACATACGAACTATCGCTCGACCGAGGTATGGCAGAAAGAGACCCAGGGCTGGCGCATGATCTCCAGCCAGACCATCGCCGTACCGCAGGATCCGCCGGCCATCACGTTACCGATGACGGTGCTGGACGAATACGTGGGTACGTACAAGGCTGGCGCGGACTTCACCTTCGTGATTACCCGTCATGGCGACGAGCTCACCGGCGCCGTGAATGGCGGCAAGCCTTATGCGATGAAGGCGGAACTGAAGGATGTGTTGTTCACGCCCGGCCAGCCGCGGCTACGCCGGATCGTCCAGCGCGATGCCGGAGGCAAGGTCGTCGGGGTCATCAGTCGGCGTGATGGCCATGACGCATTGATACTGAAACGGACAAGTTGAGTTGCACTGAAGTGGCGCGCTGCCTTGCTTCGGGCAAGACTGCGCGCTTTCGAATATTCGATCACCAGGGGGATTCCGGATGCACTACCACCGTCATGCTGTCGTTGCGTTGCTGTGTCTAGGGTTGCTGTCCGGCACGGCCATCGCACGGCAGGACACGCCTGCTATTCCCGTCCATCGCTTCTTCCATGTGCAGCTTGGTGCCGCTTCGGCACAGCCAACCTCCGGTCGGCTGCTGTTGTTCGCGATCGAGGCGAAGACCGCCGAAGCCGAAGCAAAGGCAGAGTCCGACGGCAAGAGCAGTGTGGTCGATGAGGTGGACGCCAATCCGTTCCGTGCCACTGAAACCAGCGTGGCCGCGCGCGAGGTAGATCATTGGACACAGGGGCAGAGCATCGACATCGATGCCGACCGGCTGGCCTTCCCGGCTGGCTGGTCACAGTTGCCACCGGGCGACTACTACGTGCAGGCCGTGCTCGACGTCGATCACAGCTACAACTACACCGGTCGTGGCGCCGGTGACCTGGTCAGCGAGGTGATGAAGATCCATCTGCCGACGGCCAGCATTCCGACGCTGACCCTGGTCAGGGCGTTGCCGGCACGCGATCCGTGGGCGGTACCCGCATCGGCGCCAGCGCCCATGCGCGAGGCGGTCGCAGCGGCGCGCCAGCATGCGACGTTGGTGGATTTCACCAGTCCTTCGCTGAGTGCGTTCTGGGGGCGTCCGATCCACATGCGCGGCTGGGTGTTGACGCCGCCGGGCTATGACGCCAAGGCCACCAAACGCTATCCCGTGGTGTATTACACGCAGGGATTCGGCGGCAACAACGATCGCGTGATGGGGCCGCTGTCCAACGTCAATGCGGCGATGGCGACGGGCGAGATGCCGCCGATGATCTGGGTGTTCCTGGACGAGTCGAGCCCGACCGGTACGCATGAGTTCGCCGATTCGGTGAACAACGGCCCGTGGGGCCGCGCGCTTACCGAGGAGCTGATCCCGCAGCTGGAGTCGCAGTACCGGATGGACGGTCGTTCGAACGGGCGTTTCCTCAACGGTCATTCCTCCGGCGGCTGGGCCACGCTGTGGCTGCAGACGCGTTATCCGAAGATCTTTGGTGGCACCTGGTCTACCTCGCCCGATCCCAGCGACTTCCATGATTTCACTGGCATCGACCTGTATGCGCCGAACGCCAATGCCTACCACCGGCCGGATGGTTCGGCGTATCCGCTGGTGCGTGATCACGCCAAGGTGCTCGGCACGTTTGAGCAGTTCGCGAAACTCGAACGCGTGCTCGGTTCCTACGGCGGCCAGCTCGCTTCGTTCGAGTGGGTGTTCTCGCCACGCGGAAAGGATGGTCAGCCTGAGCTGATGTTCGACCGCGATACCGGTGTGGTCGACCCTGCCGTAGTCGCCTACTGGCGCGATCACTACGACATCGCGTACCGACTGCAACGGGAATGGCCACAGCTGAAGGCCGATCTGGATGGCAAGATCCATTTGTACGTCGGCACGGCCGATACGTTCTATCTGGACGGCGCTGCGCACAAGTTGCAGGCCGTGCTGGACCGCTTGCATGCGAAGTCAGAGTTTCATTTCCTGCCGGATCGCACGCACTTCGACCTGTACGTGCAGGGCAAGGATCGCCAGGGCCTGCTCAAGCAGATCAGCTGGGAGATGTATGCGCTGGCACGACCGGATTCAAAGCTGAAGCCGCTGGCGGCAGCGACTCCGTGACTACTGGCAGGTGGCTGTTTCGCAAGTTCATACGGTATCGCCGTCTGACAAATGAACGCTGGGCGCCGGCTCTATCTTGTCGTCACAATTTTGCGGCATAGTCATGCAGCAGGCATTGCCGTTGCGGGTGCCTGGGTGTCGTCGCAGGCAGTCGCATACCGCTTGATGCGGAAGGCAACGGCCATGGGATCGACAAGGCGGGATGGGTGATTCCTTACAAGGGAATCGTTACCCGTACCGCTGTGCGAATTCACGTTGGAGGGAGTCCGAAGATGAAATCGTCAGCTTTGTTTGCCGTGGCACTGGCCTGTCTGTTTGCCGGTTCCGCCGTTTATGCCCAGCAGGCCTCCGCGCCGGCTGGTTCCACCGGCCAGTGCAAGGACGGCAGCTACTCCAGTCAGGCCAGCAAGAAGGGTGCATGCAAGGGGCACAAGGGCGTGAAGGAGTGGTATGCCGCAGCCGGCACGTCAGCTGCAGCAGCGACCCCTGCCGCAGCCGCAGCCCCCGCAGCAGCAGCGGCACCAGCTGCGGCGGCCGCCCCAGTTGCTGCGGCCGTAGCCTCGAAGAAGGGCGCGTCGGCACCTGCCGCCACAGCAGCAGCTGGCGGTGGTCCGGGCCAGGTGTGGGTCAATACCGGTAGCAAGAGCAAGGCGTATCACTGCCAGGGCAGCAAGTGGTACGGCACCACCAAGCAGGGCAAGTACATGAGTTCCTCGGACGCGGCGGCAGCGGGTTATCACGCGGCCAAGGGCGAGAAGTGCTCGTAATCCGCGGTTTCGACCGCTAGGTACCCACAACGGGCCGGTTCATGCTGGCCCGTTGTCCTGCTTCACGACGCATGCCACGGGTCGTAGCTGCCAAAAGACCATAGATGGCCTTCCGGGTCGCGGCAGCTGTAGCCGGCGCCGCCGTAATCTTTCTCGGCGTAGTCGTCGACGATCACCGCGCCCATGTCCTTGGCCTGCTGATAGTGCGACTTGCAGTTGGCGACGACTACATAGGGGCATTGCGTCTCGCGGCCACCGACCTCTTCGGGCTGAGCCATGTGCCGACCAAAATCTGTGTCGCGCACTTCACCGAGCATGATCATGCCGCTGCCGTAAGAGAGTTGGGCGTGCTCGACGCTGCCTTGCTCGTTCTCGTAGACGGCATGCTTTTCGAAACCGAAGGCCTTGCACAGCCAGTCGATCGCGGCGTGGGCGTCGCGGTAGCGCAGCCCAGGGATGATCGTGCTGCCAGTTGTTGCGGGTGTGGCCATAGTGGTGACTCCGGTGGCGGGAACCGGACATCAGGCTAGCGCCGTGGCAGGTTGCCGTCATGTGAAGCTGTTCCGGCAGTTACCAGATCATCAGTGCCACATCATCAATGCAAGCCACACTCAATCCTTGTCGTCATTGCTTTCGGCAATCGGCGGCAGGTTGCGCACCACCATGCTCTGCGGGCTCGTCATGGGCAGTTTTGCATCGCGCAGGCGTTCAAGTGTCTCGAACAGCAGATCACTCTTCACGCTGCTGACTTCGCGTGGACTGTTGACGTAGGCCGTGCAGCTGAACAGCATCGAGCCGCCATCGAGGTTATCCAGCTGCACGCTCGGCGCCGGCGTGCTGAGCGTGCCGGGGTGCACGCGCAGCACGTCCAGGATCAGCTCGCGCGCCTTGCTCGCGTCGGTGTCCAGCGGCATCGGCAGCTTGATCTGTACGCGACCCTGCGCATTCGCCAGGGTCACGTTGCGCACGTTCTGGGTGATGAACTGCGAGTTCGGCACGATCATGGTGGAGCGGTCGCTCATCTGGATCTCGGTGGCGCGCACGTTGATCCGGCGTATGTCGCCCTCGACGCCGCCGATGCTGACCCAGTCGCCCACCTTCACCGGGCGTTCGGCGAGCAGGATCAGTCCGGAGATGAAGTTCTGCACGATCGCCTGCAGGCCGAAGCCGATGCCGACCGAGAGCGCGCTGGCCATCCAGGCAATGCTCTGCAAGTCCACGCCAAGATCGGCCAGCGCCAGACCGAACACGAGCACGCCACCCACGTAGCCGAGCAAGGTCAGCATCGAGTTCTGCATGCCGAGATCGAGCGAGGTCTTCGGCAGCAACTGCTCGCTCAGCCAGCGCTTGAGCACGCGCAGGATGATCAGGCCTAACGCGAACACCAGCACGGCGTCGAAGATGTCGTTGGGTACGATTTTGAGCTTGCCCAGCGATGCGCCCGACAACAGACCACTCACGCGACCGGCCAATTCCTGCGGCCCCGCACCGAACGGCGCCAACACGACCGCCACCGCGAGGATCAGCAAGATGGCGCGGGTAATGCCGGAGAGCAGCGTGCCGGTCTGTTCCAGTGCGCTTGCGGGCAGGCCAAAGCTGCTCTGCATGCGCTTGCCGGTGCGTCCCTTGGGCGCGAATACGGTGTCGAAGATGTCATCGACCAGATGCATCAGCAGGTACAGCGCCGTGAGGATCACGCCGACCCACAGCATCTGCTGCGCGATGAAAAACGCGAAGGCGATGTAGCCCGAGGCCACGCCGAGCAGGGTGATGCCGACGCAGACGAAGGCTGCTGCCACCACCAAGCCAACCCACAGGGGACGCTGCCCGGGCAACTCGCCGGCAGCCAGTGTGGCGCGCCGCGACTGGCCCAGGCGCAGCAACGCGCTGCCGACCAGGAGGCCGATCATCACCGCGAGCAGCCCGCGCGTGGTCACCGTGGTCGCGAGGCTGGCCCCGATCGCGCTGTTGATATGTCCGATGACCCCGAGCAAGAGGGCGGCGCCACCCAGCAGCCAGGGAAATGCACGCAACCGGTGCGCGGCATCATTGGACAGGGCCGACAGTCGCCATGACGGACGCTTGTTGGACAGCATGGCGCTGCCAAGGCCGGTCATGAAGGCGGCAAAAGTCACCAACTGAACCAGCTTCCGCGCGAGCTCATCCAGATCGTCGCTCAGCAGATCGTTCCAGTTCAGCGCGAGGTAGGCGAAATGCGCCGTCAGTCCGAGCGCCAGCGTATAGGCCAGCGTCACCGCGACGGCCAGCGCACTACGTCGCAGTCGGCCAGCAGGCATGCGGTTGGTGGTCACATCTACCAGTACGCGCTCGATCAGCCAGCGCCCCACGCTGAGCAGCAAGGCAGCAATGATCAGGCACAGCACGAACGGCGTGCGATTGGGTGGTTGCCAGGCCTGCCTGACAGCTGCCGCGGCATCGCTGCCCAGCCGCGCGACACGTGTCGTATCGTCAGGAAATGCCTTGATCGGGTCGGCCCAGAAGGTACGGCTGAATGGCGTGGCCGTGCGCGAGGCGAGCTGGGCCTGGAACTGGTCTGCACGCAACTCGGCGACGTGTGCCGCCAACTGGGTGGCTTCCGTGCTGAGCGAATTGGCCTGTTTGATCTGGCCGTCCAGGTCATTCTTGGCTTTGCCCAGTTGCCGGCGTTGCGCACTGAGTTCAGCGGATTCGGCAGGCGTCCCCTTGGCTGGCGGGGGGCCGAGTACATCCAGTCGGGCCTGCAGGCTGGCGGATTGTGGTGACAGGGTCGCACCCAACTGCTCTGCCTGCTGCTGCACGGCCAGCGCGCTGGCGCGCACATCGGTCAGTGGCACATCGCCCTTGCTGGCATCCACCGTGGCCTTGATGCTGTCCAGCTGGGAGCGCAACTGAGCCAGTGTCTGCGCGGGAGTCTGTATCGACGTCGAAGCAGCTGCCTTGGCGTTCGGGGTGTCTTGCGCCCACAGGCTGCCGCTGGACAACGCAAACAGCAGGATGAGGAGATAGCGGAACAGGGTAGGCATCAGCCGATGATCACGGCCCTGCGGCGACGGGTCAATCGAAATGACCGCCGGAGTGTTCCGGCTTTGACGCAGTGTTCAGGCTTCGCGACCCATCGCGTGGCAGGCTTGTTCGGCTTTTCAGCGATGATTGTCAGCCAACAGCTCCTCGTGCTGTGCCACGAGTCGGTAGCGTACGGCACCGCAAGTACAGACGCCTTCCAATGCTGCGTCGTCACGGTAGGCTCTCCCGTATCGTGTCCAATCAGGTAGTGCATTGCGCTAAGTCGTCACACCGCGTTGGTCGGGCTTCAAGCACAATAACGGCACACGCAAGTCTGGAACGCTTCATGATTTTCCGCTGGTTCGAATCCCTCATCGACGCGTTCAAGGATCCGGTCGACGGCATGCCGCCGCAGTCGGTATGGCGCTTCTACGTGTTCTACCTGCGCCAGGTGTGGCCGGTATTCGCGGCGGCGACCGTGGTGGGCTTTGGTGTTGCGATCGTCGAGGTGTCGCTGTTCGGCTTCATCGGCAGCATCGTCGATATGACCAAGGGTGTGCCAGCACCGGATTTCTTCCAGCGGCATGGCCATCAATTGCTGTGGATGGGCTTTATCGCGCTGGTCGCGCGCCCGGTGTTGATCAGCCTGCACGATCTGCTGGTGAACCAGGCGATCGCGCCAAACCTGACCAGCCGTATCCGCTGGCAGAATCATCGCTACGTGATGCGCCAGAGCCTGGGTTTCTTCCAGAACGATTATGCCGGACGCATCGCGAACCGCATCATGCAGACGGCTTCGTCGCTGCGCGAGTCGGCGGTGCAGATCATCGATGCGATCTGGTATGTGGCGATCTACACCGGCAGTGCGATCGTGCTGTTCGCCAAGGCTGATTTCTGGCTGGCTGCGCCGCTGGTGCTGTGGCTATTCGCCTATATCGGCACGCTGACGTATTTCGTGCCGCGTACCAAGGAGCGTTCGTGGCGGCAGTCGGAGGCGCGCTCCAAGCTGATGGGCCGCATCGTCGATGGTTACAGCAACATCCTCACGCTGAAGCTGTTCGCGCACACGCGCCGCGAGGAGGCTTATGTAGCCGACGCCATGAGCGAGCAGATCGGCCGCATGCGCCAGATGACCCGGCTCACCACCGCGATGGATGCCAGCATCACTACGCTCAACGGCTTCCTGATCGTTGGCACGTCGGCGCTGGCGATCTGGTTGTGGAGTCAGGGCAAGGTGACAGTGGGTGCTATCGCGCTGTCGACCGGCCTGGTGATCCGCATCAACAACATGTCTGGCTGGATCATGTGGGTGGTCAACGGCATCTTCGAGAACGTTGGCACGGTGCAGGACGGGATCACCACGATCTCGCAGCCACGCGCAGTGCAGGACCACGAAGGTGCAATGCCGCTGGAAGTGACCAATGGCGCGGTGCGCTTCGAGCACATCCATTTCCACTACGGCAAGCAGGGCGGGGTGATCGCGGGCCTCGACTTGGACGTGCGTGCGGGCGAGAAGATCGGTGTGGTGGGGCCGTCCGGTGCCGGCAAGTCGACCTTGGTCAATGTGTTGCTGCGGCTGTACGACCTCGAGGGTGGCCGCATCCTGATCGATGGCAATGACATTGCCCAGGTGACCCAGGAAAGCCTGCGCTCGCAGATCGGTGTAGTGACGCAGGACACCTCGCTGCTGCATCGCTCGATCCGCGACAACATCCTGTACGGTCGCCCAGAGGCCAGCGAGGCGCAGATCCTCGAAGCGGTGCGCAAGGCGCGCGCCGACGAATTCATCCCGCAACTGGTCGATGGCGAAGGTCGCCTCGGCTATGACGCGCTGGTCGGCGAGCGTGGCGTGAAACTCAGCGGCGGCCAGCGCCAGCGCATCGCCATCGCCCGCGTGCTGCTTAAGGATGCACCGATCCTGGTGCTGGACGAAGCCACCTCGGCGCTCGACTCCGAAGCCGAAGCCGCCATCCAGGACAGCCTCGACATCCTGATGCAGGGCAAGACGGTGATCGCGATTGCGCACCGCCTGTCCACCATCGCGCGGATGGATCGGCTGGTGGTGCTGGACAAGGGCCATATCGTCGAGACCGGCACGCACGCGGAGTTGATCGCGCACGAGGGGCTGTATGCGAGGTTGTGGAAGCGGCAGACCGGCGGATTCGTGGCGGCAGAAGATGCGCTGGCGTGACGATCCGCACATGGGGTCATCGAGGGCAGCCGGATTCATGTCGCCCGTCGCCGCAATGCTAGGCTACGCGTTTTGACGGAAAGGACGGGTATGCCGGAGGCTGGTCGAAAGCATGCCGTCCTGGTGGGAGCGGGCATCCTCTGCAGCCGCATTTTCGGCCTGGTGCGCCAGCGGGTGTTCTCGCACTTCTTCGGCCTGTCAGATGCCGCTGACATTTTCAGCGCTGCACTGCGCATCCCCAATTTTCTGCAGAACCTGTTCGGGGAAGGCGTCCTCTCGGCTTCCTTCATCCCGGTCTACGCCAGGCTGCTCGGGCAGGGCAAGCATGAGGATGCTGGCCGACTGGCTGGCGCGATAGCGGCCATCCTCGCCCTGGTCATCTCGGTGATCGTGGCTCTCGGTATCGTGGCCACGCCATCGCTGCTGTGGCTGATTGCGCCCGGTTATACGGGCGAGAAGCGGGAGCTGACGATCCTGATCGTGCGGATCCTGTTTCCCGGTACCGGCGTCCTGGTCTGGTCGGCGTGGTGCCTGGGCATCCTCAACAGCCATCACAAGTTCTTCCTGTCCTACGTCGCGCCGGTGGTGTGGAACCTGTCGATGATCGCGACGCTGCTGATCTTCAGGAACCTGCCGTCCGACAAGCTGATCGTGTACCTGGCGTGGGGCACCGTGCTCGGCTGCCTGCTGCAGTTCCTGGTCCAGCTTCCGTCGGTGCTTAAGCTGGTACCCGACATGCAATTTCGTCTCGATATGCGCAGCATTCACGTGCGCCAGGTCGTCGGCAGCTTCATGTCCGTGGCGGTTGGGCGCGGCGTCGTGCAGATCAGTGCCTTCGTCGATCAGGCGATCTCGACCTTGTTGGGCCGGGGCGCGATGGCGGCGATGACCACGGCGGCCTCGATCAACATGCTGCCGATCAGCCTGTTCGGCATGGCGGTATCGGCCGCGGAGCTACCTACCTTGTCGCGGATGGCTGGGCAGGAGTTCGACGAGGCCACCGCAGCGAATCTTTCAGCGCGACTGGACAGTGGACTGGAACGCATCGCGTTCTTCGTCGTTCCTTCGGCCGTGGCATTTTTCGCCCTTGGGAATGTGATTGTGGCGGCGCTCTACCAGTCCGGTGAGTTCACCAACAAGGACTCCTATTACGTATGGGCGATCCTTGCCGGCTCGGGCGTGGGCTTGCTCGCCTCGACGTTTGGTCGTCTCTATTCGTCAACTTATTACGCGATGCGGGACACCAAGACACCCTTGCGTTTTGCGCTGGTGCGACTCGCCGTCACGGCGGCACTGGGCCTTGCGAGCGCGTTGCTTTTGCCTTCGATGCTTGGTCTGCCGGCGCAATGGGGCGCGGTGGGTCTTACCGCCTCAGCCGGCGTGGCCGGCTGGATCGAGTTCTATCTGTTGCGGCGGAAGATGAACAGGAAGCTGGGGCCGACTGGCGTCCCGATCCCGATCATGTTCAAGCTCTGGTCGGCAGCGTGCCTGGCTGCCTTGGCAGCATGTGCTGCCGAGTATGTGGTGCCCGGCCACGGCCCGATACTGACCGCGGTCTACGTGCTTGGCATTTACGGTGTGGCCTATTTCGCGGTGACTTATCTGATGCACATAAAGGAATGCGTGGAGTTGCTTGGCAAGCTCCAGCACCGTCTGCGCAGGAGATAGCGGCTCGGGTAATGGCAATCGGCCAGTACCGGTGTGGCTTGCTCGCACGGGAGTGCCTGTGGTCGGAGTAGTTGATGTGTGCGGCCGACCGGCTTGTGCTGTGGGGCTTTGCGACCGTAAAATGATCTGCTTTCGTATAAGGGAATCATTGACTTAGACGGCGCGGCGAGTGCAGGCCAGAGTCAGTGGTCGGATTTGTGTCACCGGATTGAATCGGTTTCAAATCATGCGGTTGCGCAAGTTTTCGGGGTATCAAGCGAGAGTGGCGGAATTGGTAGACGCACCAGATTTAGGTTCTGGCGGTTAACCCCGTGGGGGTTCGAGTCCCC
>Ga0302314_10003357_pt1 | contig 29548 bp, 26 predicted proteins | sample III_Palsa_N2_3_FD_200533 | JGI IMG/M metagenome (GOLD analysis project Ga0302314, IMG submission 200533) | Peat permafrost microbial communities from Stordalen Mire near Abisko, Sweden - III_Palsa_N2_3 | ecosystem: Environmental > Terrestrial > Soil > Palsa > Peat permafrost | place: Sweden...
GTCAACTTCCACAGGAGAGGACCTGAAAATGGCAACTACCACCAAACCCCAACTGACAGAAGAGCAGATCGAGCAGCTCGGTGCTGAGCTCGACGCGATCCGCACCCGCGTGATGGCCGATCTCGGCGAACGCGATGTCACCTACATCCGCAAGATGATCAAGACCCAGCGCGGCCTCGAGATCGTCGGGCGCCTGCTGCTCGAGTTCGGCTTCCTGCCGCCGGCATGGCTGGCCGGCACCAGCGCCCTCTCGGTGTCGAAGATCCTCGACAACATGGAGATCGGCCACAACGTGATGCACGGCCAGTACGACTGGACGAACGATCCCGCACTGGACTCAAAGAAGTTTGAGTGGGACACCGCCTGCCCCGCCGATCAGTGGCGCCACTCGCACAACTACATGCACCACACCCACACCAACATCGTGGGGATGGATCGTGACCTCGGCTACGGAATCATCCGGATGTCGGAGGACGAGAAGTGGCGGCCCTACTACCTCGGTAACCCGCTCTACGCGTTCCTGCTGATGGTCCTGTTCCAGTACGGCGTGGCGGTCCACGACCTGGAGAGCGAGCGGTTGCTGTCAGGCGAGATCAAGCTGGCCAGCAAGCAGGAGATGCTGCGCGCGATCGGCCGCAAGGTCGGCCGGCAGGCTGCCAAGGACTACCTGCTGTTCCCGGCGCTGGCCGGGCCGGGCGCACCGTTCACGCTGGCGGGCAACCTGACCGCCAACCTGGTGCGCAACATCTGGTCGTTCACGATCATCTTCTGCGGCCACTTCCCCGACGGCGTCGAGGAGTTCACGCTCGAGGAGGTCGAGAACGAGACGAAGGGCGGCTGGTACATGCGCCAGATGCTCGGCTCGGCCAACATCGAGGGCGGCCGGCTGTTCCACATCATGTCCGGCAACCTGTCGTTCCAGATCGAGCACCACCTGTTCCCGACGATCCCGGCACACCGTTACGCCGAGATCTCGACCGAGGTACGCGAGATCTGCGATCGCTACGGCCTGCCCTACAACACCGGCCCGCTCGGCAAGCAGTTCGGCTCGGTCGTGAAGAAGATCTGCCGCCTGGCGTTGCCGGGATCAGGTAACGCCCCGAGCAAGCCGTCGTTGCGTGTGGTGCCGACGCCGGCACCCGAGCCTGAACTGGTCGCCGCCTAGCTCGAAGGTGGTTCCAGGGGTGGTCTGACCGGACCACCCCTGGCCCAAAGCGCTAGAAGGGTCGCTCCGCCAGCGGGACCTTCGGCACCTCGCTCGCGATCGTCTGCCCGACGCCGTAGAAGCGGTAGACCTCGGGGTAGATGATCGCCTTGCCGCTGGTGATCAGCCCGACCGAGATCCCGCGCTCGGGGTCAGCCCAGCCCATGATGTTGATCAGCCCGAGGTGGCCGAAGGCGAGGTCGGTGTCGAGCCCGTAGAGGCTGATGACCTTCGCCCCCAGCATCAGCCCGGAGCCGTAGCGGATCGGGAAGCCGAGCGTGAAGTCGATCTCGAGCCGCGCCTGCTCGGTCAGCGCGAAGCGCAGCGTCTCGGGCTTCATCACGCGAACGCCGTCAAGCTCGCCGCCACGGCGGAAGATCTCGAAGAAGCGGCTGAGTTCATCGGCGCTCGTAACGATGCTCGCCGAAGGGATGATGCTCGTCAAGAAGCGTGGCTCGTTCGACATCGTCACTGCCTGCTCGAGCGGCATCGAAAGCGCGCGGGTGGCTAGGTTTGACATCGGCGGCAACAGCTTCGGGCCGGTCACGTAGGCCAGGCCGACCTTTGGCACGTCTTCCGGCGCGACGCCGTAGTTGCCCCAGCGGAAATGCAGCGGATCGAGGATCTGGCCAGCCAACACCTCGCGCAGCGTCTGCCCGGTTGCGCGCTTGACGATCTCGCCGAGGATCACGCCACCGGTGATGGCGTGGTAGGCAAGTAGCGTGCCCGGTTTGACGAACGGCTTGGCGGCGCAGATCGCCTGCACAAGAACGTCCCCCTCATCGAAGCGGGCGAGGTCGAACGACTCGCGCGGTACCGACGGGACCGCCGCGCGATGGTTGAGAACGTGGGCGATCGTCGTCTTTCCCTTGCCCTGCTGGGCGTACTCGGGGATGAAGTCGGTGACGAGTTGATCGATCGCCAGCACGCCCTGCTCGGCGAGCGTGTGGATCACCAGTGCGGTGATCGCCTTGGAGCTTGAGTAGATGCAGAACGGGGTCTCAGGGGTGGCGATCACCTTCGGCGTGTCACGGCTGTCGCGGGGGCCGTTGCCGCTGGCGTGGCCGATCGCACGGTTCAGCACGACCTCGCCGTGGCGGCGCACACACAGCTGCAGCGCCGGGTGGACCCCGCTCTTGTAAAGACTGCGCGCCGAACTCCAGATCCGCTCGACCTGGCGCGTGGTCATCCCCACCTGCTCCGGTTCAACCTCAGCGCCACGCGTCGTGGCGGCTTCGAGATCCTGCGGCAGATGGATCCGGCCCAGCGGATCGGGGATCAGCGGGATCCGCGGAATCATCTAGCGCTCGTCACAGCGCGAAGCTGATCGAACGAGTCGGCGATCACGTCGGTGTACTCGCCGCCATCAGTGACCCAGCGCTCGAACGACACTCGGAAGACCATGATCGCCGCCTCCGCGGTCAGGCTGGCTGCGGGCTCGGCGACCCCCCGCTCGCGCAGCGTCTCGGTGAACGCGGCGGTCAGGCTCGCCATCTTGATCAACTCGCGTTCCTGCAGCTCAGCGTTGGCGCTGATCACCCGCGCGCGCTTGCGTGCAAAGTCAGGGCGCTCGCCGAGCATCTCGCCCGCCATCTGCACACCAAGCACGGCTGCCTCGATTGGCGGAAGTTCGGCCGGCGCCGCGGCGACAGCTGCCGCCATCTTGGACTGCAGCTCGCCCGCCCCGCCGAATAGAACCTCACGTTTGTCGGCGAAGTGGCGAAAGAACGTCCGCTCGCTCAGGCCGGCGCGCTCGGCGATCTCGGCAACCGTCGTCTCGTCGTAGCCGTGTTCGGCGAACAGCTCAAGCGCCGCGAGCGACAAGCGACCGACTGCGTCTGGTTGCCATCTACCCATTTCACCCGATCATATGTGATGTCAGAGACTGACATAGCTGCTAGGGTGATGTCAGTTCCTGCCATGCGACCCCACTGGAGGTTTCCAATGCGTCTTTTTGTTACCGGAGCGTCGGGCTGGATCGGCTCGGCGACGGTTCCTGAGCTACTCAGCGCCGGCCATCACGTAGTCGGACTTGCCCGCTCCGACGCCTCGGCCGACGCCCTCAGCGCCGCCGGCGTTGAAGTAGTTCGAGGCTCACTTGACGACCTCGATGTCCTGCGCAGCGCCGCCGACGACTCCGACGGCGTGATCCATCTGGCATTCAACCACGAACTCGCGTTCCTCAGCGGCGACTTCCTCGGCGCGGCTAATGCCGACCGGGTCGCGATTGAGACGTTCGGCGAGGCGCTGGACGGTAGCGACCGACCGTTCCTGATCGCCTCCGGCGTGATCGGGCTGCCGCCCGGCAAGCTCGCCACTGAGCAGGACGGGCGCGAGCTGGTTGCCGGCATGCCCGAGGGACCGGCGATGCGCCACGCCAACTCGCACCTGACGCTGTCGTTCGCCGATCGGGGAATCCGCTCCTGCGTGGTACGGCTGCCGCCGACCTGCCATGGCGCCGGTGACAACGGCTTCGTCAAGACGCTCGTCGACATCGCGCGAGAGAAGGGCTTCGCCGGTTACGTCGGTGACGGTGCGGGCCGCTGGCCGGCCACCCACCGCCTGGATGTCGCGCGGGCCTTCCGCCTGGCGGCCGAGCAGGCGCCGGCCGGTTCGGTCGTGCATGCGATCGCTGAGCAGGGTGTACCGACCCGCGAGATCGCCGAGGCGATCGGCGGCGCGCTGGGAGTGCCGGCGCAGTCAGTCGCGATGGAGGATGTCGACGCGCACTTCGGCTTCCTCGGGCGCTTCTTTGGGATGGACGTCACCTGCTCAAGCGCCTGGACGCGCGAGACACTCGGCTGGGAGCCGACGGAGCAGACCCTGATCGAGGATCTGCACGCGGGCAACTACACCTCGTAGCGCTACTGGTAGGGCACTGGCCAGCAAGCCAGTGCCCGAAACCCCTTCGTCTTAGGCGAAGATCGGCGCGAGCGTCTTACCGGTCAGCTCGACCATCTCCAGGTCGTGCACCTCCGGCATTGAGAAGGTGACGCCCTCAGCGCCGGCGTCACGCAGCGCCTGGACGCGCTCGCCGACCGTGTCGGGGTCGCCGATCGCCGACATGCCGACCCGCTCCGGCGGCAGACCGTTGTCCAGCAACACCTGGACCTTCGCCTGCGCCTGCTCATGGGTGCGGGCGATGATGATCGTGGTCATCGCCGTCTTGGTGATCTCCGCCGGATCGCGGCCGACGTCCTCACAGTGCGCCTCGAGCACACCCAGCAGGTGGCGGACCTGGGTCGGATCACCGAACAGGTTGCAGCCGTCGGCGTACTTGGCGACGAAGCGCAACGTCTTCTTCTCGCCGCTGCCGCCGATCAGGATCGGGATGTCGCCGCGGATCGGCTTCGGATTGTTGTAAGCGCCGTCAGCGCTGTAGTGCTTGCCGATCACCGTGGTTTGCGGCTCGGTGAACATCGAGCGGGCGATCTTCAGGTGATCCTCAAGCATCTCAAAGCGCGTCTTCAGCGGCGGGAACTCGTAGCCGTATGCAACGTGTTCAGCCTCGAACCAGCCGGCGCCGATCGCATGCCACGCGCGGCCGCCGGAGATGATGTCGAGCGTTGTCGTGATCTTGGCGTGAATCGTTGGGTGCCTGTAGGTCGGGCTGCCGACAAGCAGGCCGAGCGACAGCTTCTTGGTCCGCGCGGCAATCGCCGCCAGCATCGTCGAGCCTTCGAACATGTAGTTCTGGGGCGGTCCGACCATCGCGATCTGATGCAGGTGGTCCATCAGCGAGATCGAGCTGAAACCCGAGCTCTCGGCTGCGCCGGCGATCTCAACGAGCTTGTCGAACAGCTGATCGGGCTCGACGCCCGGGTAGTTGAAGTTGGGGAGGTGGAGGTCAACCTTGATTGGAACGCGCATAGGTTTCAACTTACATGCTGGGCAGCGGCAGCGCCTGAACGTCGAGGAGCCCCAACAACACATACGATGCAGCGCGATGGAACTTGATCAGATCGTTGCGTCAATCGACCAGCGGGTGAAGACACTGCGCGACGAGATCGCCACCCTTGAAGCCGCCCGCGCGGCGCTGGGGGGCAGCGCCACTCGTGCCTCACAGCAGTCGGCGCGCACTGGCGCTCCTCGACCGCGGCGTCGACGCCGCCACGCCTCGGTCACCGCGGAGCAGCTCGAGCGTCTACTTGCAGGCGCCGGTGAAGTCTCGACGACCGTCCTGATCGAGCAGACCGGCGCCTCACGACCGGCGCTGCTGATCGCACTGAAGGAGCTCGAGGCGAGCGGCAAGGTGAGGCGCGCCGGTGAGAAGCGCGGCACGCGCTGGTCGGCGGTCAGCGGCTAGGCGTCGCGGCGCTTGAGCAGGACCGCCGCGATCACGACCAGCAGCGCGGCATAGCCGCAGTACACGGCGAACCCACCCCAGGTCGACGACACGCCCGAGCCGGTGTTGATCGCCGACGCCACAGTGGTGCCGGCATTGATCGGGAGATAGGGGGAGATCGAGTTGTCGATGCTCGTTGGCAGCAGCGCGACGACGCCAGGGAGCACGAACAGCAGCCCCACATAGGCAGAGATCGCGCCGGCGGTTGAGCGGATGATCGTGCCCAGCGCGGTGCAGATGACCGCGGTCGCCGTCAGATACAGCGCAGCACCGATCACCGTGCGCAGCGCGTTGGGCGCGCCGATTGCGACGTTGACGTGATGCTGGGTGAAGATCGCTTGGGCGCCGAAGAAGCCGATCAACGCCGAGATCAGGATCAGCACGAAGGTCACGGCGGCGAAGACGATCAGCTTCGCCCACAGCACCGGCAGTCGCTTGGGCACGGCGAGCAGGCTCGAGCGGATCTGGCCGGTGCCGTACTCGCCGCTGATCACGAGCACGCCGAGCACTCCAATCGCCAGTTGGGCGAGGTGGTAGCCCGCGACACTGCGGTCGATCGAGTGAAAGGCCAGTCGCTGGAAGAAGTTCAGCTGATTCCAATGCGCCATCGTGATCGCGGCGAACAGCAATCCAATCCCGATCTGGGCGAGGACAGCGATGAACAGCGACCAGCGAGTCGAGCGCAGCGACCAAAGCTTGGTCCATTCCGAGCGGATCACCCGGGCCAGCGTCACATCAGCGGCGGGCTCGACACTGCGCATCGCGGCGTTCTCGGCAAGCGCACTCATGCGGCCGGCACCTTGTCGGTCTGGTACTCGACCGACTCGTGGGTGACGTCCATGAACGCCTCCTCTAGCGAGACCTGAAGCGGAGTCAGTTCGTGCAGCACGAGCCGGGCGGCCGCTGCGATCTCGCCGATTCGCTCGGATTTCAGGCCGAGGACCTGGAGTGCGCCGTCGGCCGTGGTCTCAACCGTTGCCTGCGCGGTGCGAAGCTTCTCAGCGAGGGCGGTTGGGTCGGCTGCGCGGACGCGGACCGGAGCGTCGCCCGACGCTTGGGCGACGAACGCGGCCATCGTCGTGTCGGCAATCAGTCTGCCCTTACCGATCACGACCAGGTGGTCCGCCGTCTGCTGCATCTCGCTCATCAGGTGCGATGAGAGAAACACGGTGCGGCCGTCGTCGGCGAGCCCTTTCAGCAGGTTGCGGATCCAGCGGATCCCCTCGGGGTCGAGACCGTTGGCGGGCTCATCAAGGACGACAACGCGTGGATCACCGAGCAGTGCCGCGGCGATTCCGAGCCGCTGGCCCATCCCCATTGAGAACCCGCCGACACGCTTCTTGGCGACGTCCTTGAGGCCGACGATGTCAAGCACTTCGTCGACCCGCGAGCGGCCGATCCCCTGGGTCTGGGCAAGTGCGAGCAGATGGTTGTAACCCGAGCGGCCGGTGTGGATCGCGCGCGCTTCAAGCATCGCGCCGACCTCGCGCAGCGGCGAAGTGAGGTCGGCGTACGCCTTGCCGTTGATCGTCGAGCTGCCGGCGGTCGGACGGTCAAGACCGAGGATCAGGCGCATCGTCGTCGACTTGCCGGCGCCGTTTGGCCCGAGGAAGCCGGTGACGACCCCAGCCGGAGCGGTAAAGCTCAGATCTTGCACGGCGACCTTCGCGCCGTAATGCTTGGTCAGTCCGTTGACCTCGATCACAAAACCGAGGCTACCGAGTCACTGGGCTCAGGCCGCGGCAGGTGCTGCGGCAGCGCGCTCACGCGCCGCGATCCGCCAGTCGATGTACTTGCGCACACCCTCACGGAACGGAGTCGCCGCGGTCCAGCCAAGCTCAGCCTCGGCACGCGCACCAGACACGATCTTCGACCCCAGATCACCGGGACGCGCAGGCCCGTAAACGATCTCGGTGTTACCAACAAACTCCTGGACCAGCTCAGCGATCTGCTTGATCGTCACGTTCTCATCCGACACCAGGTTGTAAACGCGGTTACGCGCAATGTCCTGAAGACCCAAAGCGACACCATCAGCAAGATCCTCGACATACACAAACCGACGTGACTGCAAACCATCACCAGACAACGTCAACGGCTCACCAGCAAACGCCTTATTCGTAAACGCCGGAATCACCGCCGCCTCACGCGCCCGCGGACCATACGGAATCCCGAACCGCAGAATCGTGTAATCGATCCCATACAACTCCTGATAGGAGCGGCAATACAACTCACCGGCCAACTTCGTCGACGTATACAGGTGGGCGGGCGCGGGCAGCAGCGTCTCCTCGTCAACCTCGTCGGCTGCGGTGTCGCTGTAGACCCAGATCGTCGAGGCATAGACAACCCGGTTGACACCCACACGGCGACATGCCTCAAGCACCGCCGCAGACCCGCGCGAGTTGATTTCCTCCGCCAGCCGCGGATCCTTCAGCACGTCGTTCACATCGGCGACGGCTGCCAGATGCGCGACCGCGTCGCAATCGGCAAGCGCGAGGGTCAGCGCGTCGACGTCGGTGACCTCGCCGATGACGGTCTCAGCGTCCTCATGCCAGGGCGATTCGCGGAGGTCATAGATCACGGGTTCGTGACCGGCTGCACGCAGCTTGTCGACTACGTGTGAGCCGATGAAACCCGACCCTCCTGTGACCAAGACCCTCATTGCCCGCGCGAACTCCCCTTAGTCGCCGCTGCTAGGACGGTAGTACAACGGGGGACAGGAATGGTTCTTTGCCACCCAATCGGTGTTCGGAAGTTCAACGGAATGACCGAACAAGCGGTGACAAGGCTCGTCGTACACGCGCCCGGTCGACTTCTCCAGCCAGTCGAACACGATGTACTTATAGAGCCCGCTCGTCATCCCGTCCGGAAGCTCAAGCTTTGACCCGGGGAACTGCGGATCCAGGTATTGGCTGGCGGTGTCGTTCTTCCAGCGGACGATCTCTGGCATCCGCTCGGTCTGGATCAGGGCCAGCGCCGCGGTGAACTCGCTCATCCGGTAGTTCAGCCCGGGGATCTCGTAGCTCGGCTTGCCGTAGTTACGGAACAGTCGCGCGTGCTCGGCGATCTCCGGCCGCTTTGAAACGAGGACCCCGCCCTCGCCGGTCGAGACGGTCTTGGTCGCGTAGAACGAGTAGGCGCCCGCGTCACCGAACGAACCCGGCTTGCGCCCGTTCCAGTCGGCACCGTGCGCGTGCGCACAGTCCTCGAACAGGAAGATCTCATTGGCGGCGCAGTAAGCCGCGATCTTCTCCGAGTCGAAGGCAATATGGCCGCCGATGTGGACGAGCATTGCCGCCTTCGGCTTGTATTGCTCGGCCTTGCGTTCAAAGTCCTCGAACGACATGCACAGGTCTTCCTTGTTGCAGTCGACGAACTGCACCTCGGCGCCAGAGCGCACGGCGGCAAACGGCGTCGCCGCGAACGTGTTCGACGGGCACAACACGGTCTCCCCCTTGACGCCGACGAAGTCAAGCGCAGCGAGCGCGGCGCCCGACCAGCCGTTGGTCGCGACAGCCTCAACCCCGTTCCATGCGCCCCACGCCTGCTCAAAACGGTCGTTGAACGATGAATGCGACCACTGGTTCGAGTCGATGATCTCGTCGATCAGCTCGTGGAAGCGGGCGCGGTCACGCCGGTCGAAGCCGATCGCGAACTTGGCGTAATCGGGCGTGGCCGTGGGGTCTGTGGAAGCAGCAGTCATCTCATTCTCAGGGTCGGGGGCGACGGGCGTCGGCACATCACAACAGCGAGCCGAAAGTCCCAGCCTGTGCCTACGGCGCCCCGGCTAGGCGCGGCGCAAGCGTGTCAGACAGGCAGGACGGTACCTACTCGGCCCGCGTCAAGCTTATTCAGGATCAGCTTAAGCGCAACCGCAGTGCGCTCGTGTGAACGTTTTGCGCTGTAGAAGTCGGCGTCGTGAAGCAGTACTACGTCGCCGGGCGCGAGGTTACGCGTGACCCGGGCGGCGATCCGCTCAGGAGTGGTGTATTTGCGCCAATCGCGGCCCCAATCGGCCCACAACAGGGGCTGCAGGCCCCTCGCGCGCGCAATCCTTAAACCGACCGGACTGTAGATCCCAAACGGCGGCCGGTGCAGTAGCGGCGGCTGGCCGATCGCATCCTCGATCGCCGCGGCGCCCCGTTCGTAGTCGGTCGAGAGCTGCTTGCTCGTGCGCTTCGACTGCAGCCGGTGCTCATCGGCGTGCAGCGCGATCAGGTGCCCCTCCGCGACCGCGCGCCGCACCAGCTCGGGCCGCTTGCGGACCTGCTCCCCCACCACAAAGAACGCTGCCTTCGCACCATGCTGCGCCAGCACCTCAAGGATCTGCGGCGTCCCCTCAGGGTGCGGGCCGTCGTCAAAAGTGAGCGCCACGTTATTGCTGCTGTCTAGCTGGACAGCAGCAATTCCTGAGCTGGCCAGCTGTTCGTGTAGCTCGGGGAGGGTGCGCGGCAGTCCGAGCGCTTGGGCGGTCGGAGCGTGGATCGATGCGAGTGCGTGGCGGATCACGGGTTTCCGAATCATCGCCGCTGCGCGGCGTACTGTCAGCCAGGTGGTTGATTTCGATCAGGTTGTGACGATCCGCCGACAGCGATTCGCGAACGCCGACAACGGGTTTGCGGTCGTTGACGCCGACGGTGATGACGGCGGCGAGGTGGTCTTGGTCGGCACTTTGAGCCACCTTGAGGCGCGCGAGCGGGTGCGGGTGAAGGGGACGCTCGTGATCGACTCCCGCTACGGCGAGCAGATCAAGGTCGCCGAGGCGCACCCGCTGCCGCCGTCGGACGGCAAGGCGCTGATCGCCTACCTGCGCCGCGTCAAGCACATCGGGCAAAAGCGCGCCGAAGCGTTGATTGAGGCCCACGGGGTTGACGTGCTCGATGTGATTGACCAGGATCCGCCGGGGGTCTTTCGCCGCGCTGGGTTGAGCGCGTTCCGCGCACAGGAGGCGGCCGCCGCTTGGCACGAGCTGCGGGTCACCCGTCAGCTGCATCTGTTGCTGGCCCCACATGGCCTCGCCTACCTGGTCACGCGGATCCACACCGAGTACGGGCCGACCGCCCACCGCGTGGTGGCGACCAATCCGTACGAGCTCACGCGTGTGTTCGGGGTTGGCTTCGCGATTGCTGACCGGATCGCTCGCGCCAGCTTGGGTCCTGGCGCCGACCCGCCCGGGCGCCCCCGTGCCGGCGTGATCCATGTGCTGGCTGAGGCGGAACGTAACGGCAGCACGTGCCTGCCGCTGGCTGAGCTTGAGGCTGCCGCCGCGGAGCTACTCGGTGCGCCGATCGACGACGGTCTGCTCGATGAGCTGATCGTGGCCGGCGACGTGATCGTTGAGCAGGAGTGGGTCTACCGCCGGGCGACGGCCGAAGTCGAGGAGGAGATTGCAGAGCGGGTCCGTGACATGCTGGCTGTGGTTTCTGACGGCAAGCTGCAGCAGGTTGACCCGGGCGCCACCCAGGTGGCAGGCGGTGAGTTGACGCTTGAGCAGGCCAACGCCGTCCGTGCGGCATTCAGCCACCGGCTGTCGGTGATCACCGGCGGTCCGGGCACCGGCAAGACCGCAACGGTGAAGGCGATCGCCACGCTCGCTGAGCAGCAAGGCGCGAAGGTCCTGTTGTGCGCGCCGACCGGGCGCGCGGCGGCGCGGATGCGTGAGACCAGTGGCTTTGACGCGACGACCGTGCATTCAGCGCTCGGCTGGATCCCGGGTGAGGGGCCGACCCACGACGAGGATGATCCGGTTAAGTGTGATCTGCTGATCCTCGACGAGTCCTCGATGGCCAACCAGGAGCTGATGGTCACGCTGCTGCGGGCGGTTGCGCCGCAGACACATCTGGTGTTGGTCGGTGATGCCGATCAGCTGGCGCCGGTCGGAGCCGGTAAGCCGTTCTCCGACCTCGTTGCCTCCCACACGGTCCCTTCGACGCACCTCAACCACATCTTCCGCCAAGCGGCCGCGAGCATGATCGTGCAGGGGGCACACGCGATCAAGCGCGGCGAAACGCCTGACTTCATCGCCGCTGAGGGGATGCACCGTGACCTCTTCATGATCGAGCGTGACGACCCACGGGCTGCCCTGCAGGAGATCGTCACGCTGGTCTGCGAGCGGCTGCCGGCTCACTACGGCGTCGATCCGATCTCAGAGATCCAGGTGTTCGCCCCGGTCTACCGAGGCGAACTGGGGATCGACGCGCTGAACCAGGCGCTGCGCGCGGCGCTCAACCCCGACGGCCTTCCGGTGCGTGGTGGCCGGCTGCGACTCGGCGACAAATTGATGATGACCGGGCGCAACCTGCACGAGCTGCGCCTGATGAACGGAACGCTGCTGCGCTTACTCGACGAGATCCCGGCGGCCGGCGATGACGACCCCGCGCTGCTGCTTGCCGGTGACGACGGTGGCGTGTTCCGCTTGCCGCCGGAGGAATCTGAGTCACTCCGCCTGGCGTACGCCTGCTCGGTGCACCGCGGCCAGGGAATCGAGCTACCGGTCTCGGTGATCGTCGCCCACCCGGCCGCGGGCGCCTACTTCCTCCGGCGTGAGATGCTCTACACCGCGATCACCCGCTCACGGATCGCAACGATCATCGTCGGCTCACGCGCGGTCGTCGCGCGGGCCGCCCGTAACCCCGATACCGGACGTCGCCACTCTCGCCTAGGCGAGCGACTACTTGCGAGTAACGACCTGTAGCTGTTGGTCGCCCACCGCGACGACATCGCCGTCGTGCAGCTGACGCCCGCGCCGCGTCTCGACCTCGCCGTTGACAGTCAGCTGTCCGCTCGACACCAGGTCCTTGGCGCCTGAGCCGCTGTCGATCACCCCCGCCAGCTTCAATAGCTGACCAAGCCGGATCATCTGCCCACGGATCGGCACATCCTCAATCACGTACGCAGCTTACCTCCGATGCACGAACGCGAAATCATCATTGTTGGAGGCGGCCACAACGGTTTGGTCGCAGCGACGCTGTTGGCGCGAGCGGGCCGCAACGTGTTGCTGTTGGAGCGTCAGGCGGCAGTCGGAGGCGCTGCCATATCCTCAGCGCCGTTTCCGGGCGTCGACGCCAGGCTGTCGCGTTACTCCTACCTGGTCAGCCTGTTCCCACGGTGGTTGCTGCAGGAGCTGATCCCAGACTTCCAGCTGCGTCGGCGCCGTGTGTCCTCGTACACGCCGCTAGCCGATGGCGGGATCTTGGACCGTGACGGGCTGGCGCTGCCGGGGGCCGATCGGCTGGCGGCTTCGTTGGTGGGGACGCTGACCGCTGCGCTGGCACCGCGCCGCGTTGAGCACGAGCTGTTTGAGCGCCCGTTGTCGGAGCTCTTGCGTGCTGCCTTCGACGACGACGTGCGTCGCGGGATCGTTGCCACCGACGCGCTAATCGGCACCTTTGCGTCGCTGGCCGATCCGGGGTTGCAGCAGAACCGCTGCTTCCTCTACCACGTGATCGGCGGGCCGTGGGACCTGCCGATCGGCGGGATGGGAGCGCTCAGTGGTGCGCTGCGTGACGCCGCGCTGGCCGCCGGCGTTGAAATCCGCACGGGCACCGAGGTCGTTTCAGTCGACCCGGGTGATGACCGCGTGGCCGTGCGCACCGCCGACGGGAGCGAGCACGTTGGTGAGGATGTCGTGGCGGCGCTCGCGCCCGCGTGCCTGAGCGCGCTGCTCGGCGAAGCGTCGGGGGAGCCGGCGCCTGAGGGTTCGCAGCTGAAGCTCAACATGGTCCTGCGCCGGCTCCCCCGGCTCCGCGACCCATCGGTCACCCCGGCGCAGGCGTTCGTCGGCACCTTCCATGTCAACGAGAGCTACACCCAGCTTGAGCGCGCCTACGCCGACGCAACCGCTGGTCAGATGCCGACCGTCGTCCCGTGTGAGGCCTACTGCCATTCGCTGAGCGATCCGAGCATCCTCGGGCCGGAGCTCCAGGCGGCCGGCGCCCAGACCTTGACGGTGTTCGCGCTGCACATGCCGGCGCGTCTGTTCCGCGGCGACCACGACGCCGCCAAGCGAGCGGCGATCGACGCGACGCTCGCTTCGCTCAACTCGGTGTTGGCTGAGCCGATCGAGGATTGCCTGCTGCTCGACTCAGGCGGCGAACCGTGCCTGGAGGTTCACACGCCGCTCGAGCTTGAGACCGAACTCGGCCTGCCCGGCGGCAACATCTTCCACCGCGACCTGCAATGGCCGTTCGCGGAATCAGAAGCAGAGGTCGGCCAGTGGGGTGTGGAGACCAGTCACCCTCGCATCTGGCTCGGCGGCGCCGGTGCCCGCCGCGGCGGCGGCGTCAGCGGCATCCCGGGGTACAACGTCACGCAGGCCATCCTGGCGACGCGCCGATGACCGACCTCGATGCGACCTGGGCCACCCACCTCGCGCCGTTCGACGCCGCCTGGGAAGTGCGTCTCGGTCCTGAGGTGCTAGCCGCAAAGGATCCAAATCGATTCTTCTCGGGCGCCTCGATGATCAAGACCTTCATTGCTGCCTTGGTGTCGGAAGATCTCGAGAACCCCATCGCGAAGCGTTCTGGGGTGATCGAGATCCCCCGACACATACAGGCAGAAGGGGACGGACTACTTCGCTTCACAGAGCTGCCGACCGAGCTCACAATCGACCAGCTACTGATGCTTATGATCGCGGTGTCTGACAACACTGCGACGACGGCGCTTGTTGAGCGCCTCGGGGGCGTCGAAGCGGTCAATACTCGGCTCGCTGCACGGGGCTGGGATAGCCGTGTGTGGCTGTACGCGGGGCAGGGCGACGGGAAGTTCAGCTCGGTGTCGCTGGCCGAACATCAAGCGGCGCTCGCTTCGATTACGGACCCGGCGATCCGTGTGATGTTCAGGGCACAGCAAGATCGCCGCTCGCTCGCCCGCTGGCTGGAGTTCGACGCGCCGTTCGAGCACAAGACCGGCACGACCGAAGGCGTTCGCCACGATGCCGGCGTGCTGCAGACCGAGCGCGGCGAGCTGTGGGTCGGTGCCTTCACCGACGGCGGCCCTGAGGCGGAGTACATCGATCACCCCGCGTGCGTGGCGATCGGCGCCGCGATGCGGGACACCCTGCGCGCGCTCGGGCTGAGCACGCTGCTCGCCAACCAGGCCTAGGAAAGTTTGTCGATCCGCAGCTTGCGAGTGCCGCGTGGGGTCGCGACTTTGGCCACGTCGCCCTTCTTCGTGCCAAGCAGCGCCTGCGCGATCGGCGACGCTGAGGAGATCAGCCCCTCCGACGGACTCGCGTCGTTCGGTGAGACGATCTTGAAGGTCTGCTTAGCCTCGGTCGCCAGATCGGTGACGTTGACGGTGCTGCCGTGGCGGACCACGCTGCCGCCGGCTGCGTCCTCGACGACAACCGCCGCGCGAAGCTGCTCGCGGAGCCTGAGGATGTGCGTCTCCAGGTGCGCCTGTGACTCCTTGGCGGCGTGATATTCGCCGTTCTCCTTCAGGTCACCCCACTCGCGAGCCGTCTTGATCCGCGCGGCGATCGCCGAGCGCCCGGCGCCTTCAAGCTCACCTAGCTCCTCGCGCAGGCGCGTCAACTCGTCCTGTGTCATCTCGACTGTGTCCATCGACTGCCTCCAACTTCGTTGACCACCGAGCCTAGCGGTGGAACACTGAAACGCATGAGCGAGCGCAACGTTCAACTGGCGCGCGAGGGGTTCGAGGCGGCGAGTCGCGGGGACTTCGACGCGATCGGCGAGCTACTGGCGGAGGACGTTCGCTGGCACGGCGGTGATCCCGATGAGGATGGCGCCTGCGCTAACCGTCAGCAGGCGCTTGCCTTCATGCGCAGCCGCCCGGCGCGCAGGGGCGGACCGCTCCCGGAACTCGTCGACGTGATCGACGCCGGGGCGAAGGTCGTCGTCGTCATGCAGCAACCGAACGGCACGCGCACGGCGAACTTGACGACCTTCCGTGACGGGAAGGTCGTCGAGATGGTCCACTACCCGGACCCAGCCGCCGCCTTGGCGGCCGCCGGTCGCTGAACTTCAGTTCTGCTCGTAGGTGGGGATGATCATCCCCCTTGCCAGCGTGTGGCCGAACATGTTGAAGCCGAGGATCGCCGGCCGAGCTCCGGCCTCGACGCCCAGCTTCTCCACGTCCAACGCGTGCACGGCGAAGATGTAGCGATGGGGACCGTGGCCAGCAGGTGGCGCCGAGCCGAGGAAGTGCGACACGCCGGCGTCTCCCGCCAACGTCACGGCGTCTTCAGGAAGTGACGCCACACCTGGCGTGCCGGCACCGCTTGGCAGCTCGGTCACGCTCGCCGGGATGTCGAACACCGCCCAGTGCCAGAAGCCGCTGCCCGTCGGGGCATCGGGGTCGAAGCAGGTCACCGCAAAGCTCTTCGTCTCGGCGGGAAAGCCTGACCAGCTGAGCTGCGGCGAAAGATCCTCGCCGCCGGCCCCAAAGATCCCCGATGCGTGCGGCAACCCCATTGGCTCGCCGTCGGCGACATCGGTGCTGGTAACCGTCAGCGCGGGCACCGCGGGGAGGTAGACGTACGGAATCTCAGGCTTTTGGCTCATAGCGCTCTCCTCTGGTGGCGTTCGGCGGGGAGCCCAGCCTACGCTTTTGCCGTCGGATCAGGCAGGCGGCTGGTCGATCCGAATCATGTTGCCGCTCGGATCGCGGAGTGCGAAGTCCCGCGTCCCCCAGGGCTGCGTGGTCGGTTCTTGCACGATCTCGGCGCCGGTGCCGCTGATCTGCGAAAACGATCCGTCAAGGTCGTCGGTCTGGAAGTGGACGCCGTTGAGCGCCCCCTTCGCCAGCAGCGCTTCGAGCGCCTCGACGTCGGCCGGACTGCCGTTCAGGTAGTTGGTGAGAACGATCGAGACAGCCGGTTGGGTGGGGGCACCGACCGTGATCCAGCGGAAATCCCCGCGGGCGACGTCGTTGCGTACTTCAAGCCCAAGCGTGTCGCGGTAGAAGGCGAGTGCCTGCTCAGGGTCGTGGATCAGGACGAAGCAGGAAGAGAGGTTGAGGTTCATGGCGCAAAACCTAGACCGGCAGCGCGGCGCGCGCTTCTTCGATCCTGCTCGTTGACCGGCTCGGGCGAGTCAGGTCCTTGCTGATGCACCCAGGCACGTCCGCCAACGCGGTGTGATCAACGACCCGGTACTCGCTCGGCGTCTGCCCCACGAGCTCGGTGAACCGCGAGCTGAACGAGCCAAGCGACGTACAGCCGACCTCCAGGCATACCTCGGTCACACTCATCTGCCCGAGCCGCAGCAGCGCCTTTGCGCGTTCGATCCGCCGCGTCATCAGATACGAGTAGGGGGTCTCGCCGTATGCCGCACGGAACTGCCGTGAGAAGTGCGCTGTCGACATCAGCGCCGTGCGAGCCAGCGTCGCGACATCCAACGGTCGGGCGTACTCACGGTCGATCAGATCCCGCGCCCGGCGCAAATGCGCGAGGTTGGCGCGCTCCTCTGGCGTCATCCCGGCGAGCTTAACAACGTGAGCTGCTCCGGCCGCTTGGGCAGCCGGAGCACTCACTGATTTCAGCTGCCGTAGGACTCCAGGTTCGGCGAGAACGCGCCGGACACGTGGATGAACGAGCCACCGACGATCAACCCGCCGCCGCTCGGCAGGCCGATCGAGGTCACCGGTCCGTCCAGGCCGGCGGTGAACGATGTCGGCGTCGCGGTGTCAGCCGTCAGCCCAACCAGCCCGGAGTCGGCATTGCCATCAACGGTCGTGAAGGCGCCGCCGACGTAGACCGTGTTACCGACCCCGGTCAGAGCATTGACGGTGCCGTTAACCGTGGGCTCCCAACTGCTGTCGAGGCCGCCACCGGTCGAGAACGCGGCCAGGTCTGGACTCCCCGTCCCGTCCGCGGTCGTGAACGATCCACCGACGTATACGTCGGCACTGTTGGCGATCAGCGCCTGCACCGGCCCGTTGGTCATGTCGGCGAAGCTGCCGAGGCTCCCATTCGGGTTAATCGACGCGAGGTTGCCTGCCGCTGCTCCGCCGGCGCTTGAGAACGAGCCGCCGATGTACACCAGCCCACCGGCGCCGTTCGCCAGCGCGTCGACCGGGCCATTGGTGCCAGGTGTTGTGCCCGGCGCCCCGCTTGACGGCGATACAGCCGCCACGTTCGCCTCCGCCGTTCCATCGACAGTGGAGAACGATCCACCGATGTAGATGTCGTTGTTCGCGGACAGCAGCGCGGACACGATGCCGTTTGGCGCCGGATCCCACGAGGTAGCGGTCCCGGCCACCGGATCAATCGCCGCCAGGTTCGGGCTGGAACCGCCACCCGCGCTGGTGAACGAACCGCCGACGTAGACCTCGTTGGTGCCGGAAACGTTGGACTCAGTGATCGCGTCAACCGTGCCGTTTGCACCCGGGTTCCATCCGGTCACACCGGTCGTCGGGCTGATCTCCGCCAGGTTCTGTCGCACCACACCGCCGAGCACCAAGAACTGGCCGCCGACGAAGATGTTCGTCCCATCGTTGGCCAGCGAAGTGACTGTCTGGCCTGCGTTCGGCTCCCAGCTCGAGTCAAGCGTGGCCGGCGTGGTAAGCACGGCGGCCTGCCCGTTGATCGCTCCAACGCGATGGACCGTCGATCCGAACAACGAGGTGAACGCACCGCCGACATACAGCGTCGCGGTCGGCTCCGAGGCCAGCTGCGTCGCGGTACCACCGGACACGATCGTCGTCGAGGAGCCCTGCGCCACACCCGATGCAAGCGCATATACGGGCGCAGTCACGGCCGGCGTGAACGAGGTCGATGGCGATGCGTCGTTGGCTGCACTTGCCGCGGTCGTCGCGTTAGCGCCGAAAACGCTGATCCCGAACTCCGCCAGGTAGGGATAGGAGGCAGTGCCCAGCTTCGTGAACTGGCCTCCTATGTAGACGGTGTAGGGACCGCCGTAGGTGCCGTTCGCTGTCGTCTTACTCGGCGCCGGCGGCAGGGCGATCGCATCGACCTCGCCGTTGGCAAGCGGATTCCAACCTTCAACCGTTGCGACAGTGCCGGGGCCAAAGCTGGCGGCGTCACCGCGGACATAGGCGTCGCTTGCCTCAGGAGCAGCAGTCGCACCCAACGTGTAGGCGCCGGTGAAGTCACCGCCGACCAGCACGGCAATCGTCGTGTAGTACAGCGAGTGGACGGCGACCGCACCCGATCCGCACGGCTCCTTCTGCGTAGCGCCGGTGCCTGTAGCGGTGCCGGACACGCTGCACAGCGCGGCGGGCCAGGCAGTGGTCTGCCCGATCGTCGCGTTGGCTCCGCTGCCGGTTGCCGTCTCCAACACCAGGCCGGTGTCCGTCGTGCCGCCGACCGAGGTGAACGCGCCGCCGACGTAAAAAGCGAAGCCAGTCGTGCTGCTGGTCGCGCTCGTCGCCGAGTAGCTGTTGACGATCGAGTACACAGTCCCATTCGGGCTACCGCTGGTCCCTGAAGGCGCCGAGGCGGCGGCCGCCGGGAACAGCACGGTGCCGTTGCTGCCATCACCGCTGTCGTCGATGAACACCAGGTTTGAGCCGGTGTTCGACGCTGTCGTGATCGAGAACGAGCCACCGACCGCCAGCAGACCGCTGGTCGGGCTGGTGCTGAGCGCGTTGACCACGGCGCCTGACGCGAAGCCAGACTCACAGAACGCCGGATCAAGCGCGCCTGCTGAGGTGATGTGCGCAAGCGCCGCGCACGGCGTGCCCTGAATCGCGGTGAACGACCCACCGAGGTAGTAACCGCCGGCGCCATCGGATATCACCGCGTTGACGGCGCCGCCGGTCGCCTGGGCGTCGAACCCAGCCGGATCGGTCAAGGTGTTGCCGACTGCCGAGGTGGTCGCCAGCGGCGTCCCGGAGGACGACGTCGTTGCACCGACCGCTACCGCACCGGCCCCACCCACAGGGACTCCGACGGTGTCGAAGCTGCCGCCGACGTACGCAGTGCCGTTCGTGCTCGGTGCCGTCGCCTCGACGGCTCCGTCAGGCACGTCGGTCTGCGCCAACGGCTGCAGGTCGTTTGCAAGCACGCTGCCGGTCGCAGCCGATGTAGCACTCAGCATGCCGTCAGCGCCAACGTTTGCGTTGTGCCCGGTGACGATCAGCTCGATCGTGTCGTTGACGTCCGAGTTCTGCAGCGTGTAACTGGCATTAGTGGCACCGTTGATCGGCGAGCAGGTCCCACCGCTGCAGTCCTCCCAGACGTAGGTGAAGCTGGTGGTGTTCTGCCAGGTGCCGGTCTGTGCTGTCAGACGGTCGCCCGCCAACACCTGCACGCCGGTGGCGCTCGCCGACCCGTCGTTGATCGACGGTGCGGCAGTGTTCTCTGGCGGCAGCGGAATCGCCACCGGCGAGCTCGTCGCCGATGTCGAGCCGCCGATGTTCGTCGCCGTTGCCTCGACCTCGACCGTGTTGCCCTCATCGGACTGCTGAGCGGTGTAGGTATTGGTCGTGTTGTTGATCTGCCCCGGGATTGGCGTACACGTGCCTGAGACGCAGCTCAGCCAGGTGTAGGTCTCGCTGGCGACCCCGTTGTCCCAGGTGCCGGTCGAGGAGGTCAAGACGTTCCCCTCACCAAGAATGCCGGTGATCGCTGGCACCCTGACGTTGGTCGGCGCCGGGGGCAGTGTGATCGGGGAGGTGGGGGCGCTTGTCGCCGTGGCGCTGCCATCAAGGTTGGTGGCAGTGACAACGACTTCGAGCGTGTCGCCAAGATCAATTGAGCTGGACGGCGGCGAGCCGACTGGTGAGGTGTAGGTCGACCCGGTTGCTCCGGCAATGTCCGAGCAGCCGGTCGACGTGCACCGCTCCCATTGATAGGTGTATGTCGGAGTGTTCGGCACGCCCGGTGTCCAAGTACCAACGTTCGCGGTCAGCGTCGCGCCAACATAGTCCTGGCCAGTGATCGACGGCGCCCCGCCGCCGCCGCTGTTGGCGGGCGGGTACGGGCAGATGACGGGTGTCAGCGCGTACACGACGACGTAGCTGACGGCCGTACCGGACGGGCACGTGATCGTGCCGGACTTCGAATCAGGCGTCGGCGTAAGGACCTTGTTGTGGTAGGTGGCCTCCCGCTGGCTTGCCTCAAAGCCGGCCGGGAAGCTCGCCAGCACGCTGCCGTTATCAAGACATCCGGAGACCGCCTTGCCGGCACTGTCGATCCACAACGAACCTGACCCTGGCGTCGTCGCCGCTGGCGTGTCGGAGATGTCGAACTGCGAGCCGGTCAGGTAGGCATCACCAATCGAGGCTGCTGTGCAGGTCGTCGGGGTCGCTGCTCCGAGCACCCCGAAGTGGCCCACGGCAACCGACTGGCTGGCGCCGAAGGCCAGCGAGGCCTTGTCGGTCGTCAGCGCGTCTGGTCCGTTCGCGCAGTAGCCATTGGCGGTTGAGGTACAGAGGTTGAAGGCCGTCGGACCGGGCGTCACGCTCGTGCCGCCCAGATCATCGGTGCCGTCCAGGACATCCGTCGTCGAGAACGACGTGTCCGTCCCGCTGCCTGTGTAGACGAGCGTTGTGTCCGAATCAGCGCTGTTGGTGGTCACGTCGGTGCTCGAGGGCTCATCGACGTAGTTGAGGTCATCGTCCAGGCTCGTTGTGCCGGACGAGATTCCCAAGATTTGCTCGAGCTGCGGCGTCGGCGCTGGGCTTGTCAGTGGGCCCACGATCGGCCATGAGAAGCCGAGCGCTGAGAGCAGCGGCGGGATCGACAGCGTGTCGCCCCGGAAGACCTCGTAATCGTTGTTGATCGAGGTCGCACCGGTGGTGCTGTTCTTGCCATAGGTCGTCGTAAAGTCGATTGGCGCCGTGGAGTTCTTGGACGAGTAGCCGAGGTCGAGCAGGCCGACGATCGCGGCGTTGACGTCCGCCGGCAGGACCGGCTTGGCAAGCGGCATCTTCGAAATCTGCTCGGTCAACTCGCCGTTGCTGCCAAGGGTCACCTCACCGCACAGATCGAAGCCGGTGCTCCCATCAACGTCGAGCGGTGTCGGCACGTCAAGCAGCGCCGGCGTCGTCGTGACGACCGGCGTGCCACCGTTCGGTGGGTAGTACGTGGTGGTCCAGTTGAACTGGAGAAGCTTGAGGATCGCGCCCTCGGAACCAATCTCTTTCTCGACGTCGGCGAGGACCGTGTTGTAGACGCCGTCGTAGACCTTGGCGATCAGCGCGTCGGTCGCCGAGTCGATGTCCGCAATCGCAGGCGACAGCGGATAGGCGTTGTTGAGGTTGACGCCCACGCCTTCGGTGAAACTCGTCGGCAGCGCGGTCAGCGTGCAGGTCGGGGAGAGCACCTGCTGTGCGATGTCGAGGCCCTGGGACAGGCCCAGTGAGGCGAGCGTTCCGAGCTCGCCCTGCAACTGCGCTTCAAGCTCAGTGGCTTCCGCCTCAACCGCCGCACCGCCGGCGCTGATGTTCAGCGACTGCAGCGCCGTAAGCGTCGCTGCCACGTTGGTCTCAAGGTCGGTCGCCGCCGTCGTCAGCTGCGGACCGAGGTTCGTCTCGATCGCCGTGGTCGCCGACGAGACCGTCGTCAATGTGGACCCTAACCCGGCGAAGGTGCTGTCAAGCGTGGCACCCAGGGCGTTCAGACCCGCGCCGAGCGTGATCGGGGAGCTCGGCGACGTGAGCGTCGGCAGCGTCACGCCGGCCGCCGATGCCGTCGGCGCACTCAGCGCAGCAACACCTCCGGCTGCACACAGCGTGCAAAGCAGAAGCACGACACGAATGCGTGAAGCCGACCTCACGCCAGAAGACAGCTGCCGGCCAACCGGTCCAAACATTTCTCTCTCCCCAGCTCTGCCCTGCTTGACGACACCCGTCCCTCGCGGATACTCCGCGCCGGCCGAACGCCGATGACAGCGGGCAACTTATGCCCAAACGGGTAACGCTGTCAAGCGCAGGCAACCTTCATTTCACGAACAGATCTGTACGCCGCTCAATCCCACCTGTACGCCGATCGGCGTACACCTACCGCTGCGTACGTGAATCGGCTGCGAGCGCTCGCTGCGCGGGCGTGTAGTTACCGCGCGCACGCTTTCGTGCATGCCCGGTCGCGGGCTCGATCGAGAACACCTCGGCCGAGTAGTCGCTCGGCAGCGTCAACACCAACCCCGCCTCCAGTGTCGCTCCGGTGTAGGTCCCGAACACCTTGCCCGTGCGGACATTGGTCAGCACGTAGCTCGTGCTCAGACCGAGACCCTGGAGCGGCACCGTCTGCCCTGCCGGCCCATCCTGACGAAACGCGAACAGGTACCCGCTGGACCCGTCCCAGGGCTGGAACGCTGCCGAGGCCGTGCCGTTGACCGGATCGACGTTCGAGTCCTCATAGACAAGCCCGGCAAGGCCAGCCCGGTTGGCCTTGTACCACTTGATCCACCACGCGGTCTGCCGCAGCTGTTGCGGCGTCAGCTTGGTCAGGTCGGTCCAGAAGGTGATGTGGCCGAGCAGTGCGATCGGCATCAGGTAGTTGGCCGTGTAGGGCTTCACGAGGTCACCGTCGTAGAGACCGAACCCGAGGTCCGATGGCGGGATCCACGGCGCCGCGTCGTAGACGTCGTGCAGCAGCCGCGATGGGTAGCTCGACCCCTGCAGGTGGCCGTTGTCAAACCACGACGGTCCGAGCGCAACCGACCGGAACGGCCACAGGCGCTGGTCGTTGGTCTCATCGAGCTCAAACGTCACCCCGGGATGCAACGCCTGCTGCTGCTCGACCCAACCCACGTAGGCGTCCTCGTAATCGAGGTAGTTGAACGGCGGGCAGTCGAGCCAGACGACGTAGTCGAACTTGAATTCTCTGACGCCGTCTTGCGAGATCAGCCGGTCGACCACCTCGGTCAGGTGCTGGCGGACCACCGGCAGGTTCATGTTCCAGACGCCAAGCCCGGAATCGTCCTGGATCTGCGCCGTGACATCGCCGGTCGGTGTGCACGCCCACAGCGGGTGCTGCTTGTAGGTGCTGCTGCCGGGGTTGAACTCGGCCGGCGACATCCACAGGCCAAGCTTCAGCCCCAGCGAGTGGATGTAGGTGACGAACTTCGGCACCCCGTCGGTCCCCATCGGATACCGCTGGGTGTCCCACTCCCAGTCGCCGGAGCTCTTGCCCTGCCACTGGTCATCGAGCATGAACACCTCACCGCCGAGCTGCGCGAAGATCTTCGCCTGCGGCTCGAGGTTCGCCGCGCTCATCCCCGAGCCGTGCTCCCACGGATGGAACGAGTTGAGGTCAACCGTCGTGCGGGAGGTCGCCATCACGTGCTCGGCGAAGTCGTCGACGAACGCCGCGGCGGCCTGCTGGGCGCCGCCGTGGTAGACCCCGAGGAACGCCTGGCCGAGATCGAGCGTGTCGTCACCAAGCAGCGTGCGGCCCCGCAGCGGCACCGGATATAGCGGGTTGTTGAGGCGGTTGTAGTCCGGCGGGCTGGTCAGGATCGGGCCGAAGTCGAACAGGTCACGGGCATTGTCGACGCCGACCCAGGTGCGGCCGTCGGGGTCCTTCACGACCCGGCTCATCACACCGCTGCGCCGCTGGGAGACCTCTACCCAGCCCTCGCCTGCGCCGTCGTCGTAGCGGGCGAGCTCACCTTCGGCGTTGAACGCACCCGGGTAGTCGGTCGTGACCCGGAAGTCCTGGCGCCAGTCGGCGCCGCCGTGATAGGTCTCGATCAGCGCGCTGACGTGCGCGTCGGAGCTCAGCTGGACGAGCGAGTAGAGCCCGATTCGGAAGATCAGAGGCGTGTGGTTGATCAACTCCTCCGACACGTTCTCGACCGAATCCCCCGGGTAAAGGCTCCACGTACGGACGAGTTCGATCAGCCCGTTGCCAGGAGTGATCCCGTAGCGGAAGACGATCTGGACACCGGGCCCTGCCGCAGGCCGCGCCGGGTTGTACGGAATCTGCTGGGCCTTGGCGCTCAGCAGATGCCAGACCTGCTCCGAGGAGGTGGCGACCGCGTTCAGCGTCAACTGGAAGTCCGGCGCCGAGGCAACCGCCCAATCGCGTCCGATCGCGGGATCCTCGAACTGCACCGTCGTCACCTCGTCCTGCGGGCTGAAGTGCCAGCGCTGGACGACCTCGCCGTCGTAGAGCTGCGCCCCGCCGGCACTCACCTGGGCCGTAGCGTCGCCGACAGTGGCGATACTCGAAGCGATTGTGGTCGCCGCTGGTCGTGGCGCGCGTATCTGCGCGCTGACCGGACCAGCGGCGATCCCATGCGGTGCTGCCAGCAGTGCCAGGGTCGCAGCGGCTGTCGCAGCGCTGATCACGCCTTGCGGTGGTGATGGCGGCGCCGCTGGTGGGCTGCCGGCACCGGGATTGGCGCCAGCGAATCCCCCACCGGGATCGTTGAGCAATCTTGTATCGGCGCGGTTAGCCCCAGCAGCCGCGAGGTGATCCATGGAATCGCTTGGGCAGCGAACGGCACGAACGCGTCGACGTGCGTCAGGTTGTAGGTCGAGAAGTCGACCGGCACGCCGTGCTCGCAGTACTCGTGCGCAAGCGCCTCGACGTCGGCGGTGATCATGATCCCGTCGCCGTCCCAACCGTTGGCGGCAAGACCGCCGCCGTTCTCGAGCAACATCGGTGACTTGGGGATCCCGTCGGATCCCATCGTCATCTTGTTGAACGCCTGCGGCACGCCGGGGAGGTCGGTGATGTTTGCGTACTGTGGCTTCAGCAGCTGCTGGTAGCGCGTGAAGCCATTGGTCGTCAGATCGTTGATATAGGCGGTTTGATCCTCGGCCACGATCTTCGTCCCCAGCGGGCTCAGATACGGGGCGATGTTGAACCCGAACCCGCGCTGGTAAACGATCAGGAACACCGGGATCACGTCATCCCAGCCCGAGGCGCCACCGTTGATGTATTCGAGGTTGTGGATCGGATCGACGAACACGCCGCCGGCTGCAGTGCCTACGACATCGAGCCGCGGCGCATAGGCGGGCGCCAGCTCAGCCGCCCACTGCGAGGCGATCGCGCCACCCGAGTAGCCGATCATCGCGACCGGCGTACTCGGTTCGAAGTAGTGCAGGTAGTTCTCGGCCGCGCGAATGCCGTCGAGCGTCCCGTACCCCTCCAGCTGGCCGGCGCCATAGACCTCGTTCGTGTCCTCGTAGTCGGTGACCACGATCGTGTCGCCCTGGCTGAGGAAACTCGCGGCTGCCAATCCTTCGGCCTGGCCGAGTAGGTCGCAGCTTGAGAAGTACGCAGCTCCGAGCGTCGTACCCCCGCCGCGCAGCTCATACGAGGGGTCGCACTGCGCACCGAGCGTGTCGTAGAACGGCTGCCAAGAAAGGATCCGCGGCAGCGCTGGACCGGTCACCGGCTGAATCACCGTCGTCACCGCCAGCGCCGGGTGCCCAATCTCGTTCGTCGTGCGAAACAGCAACTGCGTTGCCGGGATCGGCGTCGAGAGGTCCGGGGGCAGCGTGATCTCGACCTTCCGTGACTTCAACACGGTCCCGGGGGTGATCCCGGCCAGGCTCCCGGAGTAGGTGTAGAACGGATCGCTACTCGGCGGTGGGATCGCTGCCGACGCCTTCGCCGCGCTACCCAACATCAGCACCGCCGCGGCACATACGGCCGTGGTCAAGATTGCGTGCACGAGTCCGTGACTCGTCCGCCGACTGTGTTCCGTGCGCAGCATCGCTCAACCCCTCCGTGAAATGGCTCATGCTGGTACGGCCCCTCGAACCGCACCGAGGTACAGCACTGTACGGTACAGATATGTACTGTGCAACCGTGTACGGTCCGCCCGACTGAATGAGCACGGCAAGCGAACAGCCCCTGGACGACGACACCTCGATCGGTGGATTTCGCCACGGTCGAGTCCCGCGCGAGCTGCGTGAGCAGCAGTTGCTTGACGTTGCCGAGGAGGTCTTCACCGAGCTCGGTTTCGACGGCGCCTCGATCGAGGAGGTCAGCCGCCGCAGCGGCGTCAAGCGCCCGCTGTTCTACACCTACTTCGGAGGCAAGGAGGGGCTCTACCTTGCCTGCTATCGCCGCGCCCGCCAGCAGCTCGATCAGCAACTCGCCAGCTCAGCGGCGGCCGCGATCGCCGAGAAGGGAGCGGGCGCCGGCGTACAGGAAGTGCTCGAGGGAATGCATCACGCCTACTTCGAGTTCCTCGCCGGCTCGCTCAGCCGCTGGGAGATGCTCTACGGACCGGGCGCCGCCACCGCCGGCCCGATCGCCCAAGAAGTCTCACAGCTACGCCGCAATACCGTCGAGCTGCTCGCCGGGGTGTTTCGCAACTACGTTGATCCTGCCGTCGATGACAACACGGTGCTGGCGTTCGCGCATGCCGGTTCCGGCGCCGCCGAGCAGCTCGCACATTGGTGGCGTCATGCCCCAGAGCTGACAATCGATCAGCTCAAGGACGTCGCCAGTCGCTTCAGCTGGGCCGGGCTCGCCCAGCTGCTGCCATCCGACGGCTAGCGCCGCCCGCGCCGGGCCGCCGCGAGATCTACTGGTACAGGGTCAACGTCCCCTGCCACTTGCCCGTCTGCGAGCACTTGACAGTCACGCCGCTGGGGATTGACGAGGACGGAATGCCGCAGTTGGGCCTCGCGCCCTGCTTGGGGTCGGAGGAGATCGTGATCGTGACCTTTGAGTAACGCTCAAACTCGCTGATCGGAACCGTGACGCTGCTCGACTCGACGAAGTTGCCGACCTTGCCGCCCGGCACCGCCGAGCCCGGGTAGCTGTAGTCGCAACTCGCCACCGGCACCGCCAAGCTGACGATGAATACGAACGACGATCCCTCTTTCTTCAGCCTCATGCCTCCACCGCCGACACCCGCAGAACCGGCCTGCTCGATCACCGAGTGGTTGCAATTAGTCGTGGTCGAGGGCGGGGTTGCCGGCTGCTTGAAAACCTGAACCTCCTGACCGTCCGCCCCCATCCGTCCGTGGCCGGCATCCCAGATCGCGCCACCACTTGGCTTGTAGCCTTTGAGTAGCTCGAGCGCGCAGTCTGCGTCGATCTCCGAAGCGCTCTCCTCCCAGCTGTAGCTGCTGTTGCCTTCGATCGTGTCCGAGGTCACGTTGGCGGTGACGTTGCTGTTGGTCGTCACTTCGTCGGTGTGCCACCCGCCGGTGCCGGACCACTTCGCGCCGAAGCACGCCTGATCCTCGCTGTGGTAGGTGCTACGGCCAGAGCCCTTGTAGGACTTCGGCGGCGCCGGGTGCTTCTTGCCAATCGCGGGGCCCGCAAGTGCGAGGCCGGCGATCGCACCGACAGTCACGAGAACAATTACAAGCCTGGCTCTGGACAGCGATCCCATCAGTCCTCCCGACGTCAGCGGTGTGCAGGTCGCGCGCAGTCTAAACCGGCGCACGACGCGTCAGGGATTCAGTGTCAGGAGACGGAGCCGGCCGGCAACACGAAGCGCTGCGGCTTGCGACCGGCCGCCGCGTCAACATCAGTCAGGCGGGTGCCGTGGAGACCCCGGTTGCGTACCGGCGACACGGCTGTGTCGGGCACCCCGTCGTGGGCGACGATCCATTCGATGATGGCTGGGAAGTCGCTGCCCGAAGCCTGGATTGCTGCGCGCTCGATCACGACCCCGCCTGAGGGGTGCGGACGCGCCAATCGCTTAACCACTGCGTTGATCTCAAGCTCGTCCATCGTTACACCGTAGCTCCTACGAGCGGCGTTGGCGAGCAATCACGCCGACCGCGTATCGCGAGATGCCCTAGGCCTGGAAGCTCTGCCTGTACATCAGGCCCACCGGGCTGCAAGCCGAGCAGGGTGCTCAGCAACAGCAACGGGGTGCCAGCGGCCCATGCTTGAGGCTGTGAGGCGGTGGGGAATGCCACTGGGACCGAGGTCAGGGCAACCGGAAAGCCGGCGAAGACCTCGGGCAGCCGGTACTCAAAGAACGGGGCTGCGGCGAGGACCGCCGCCGCGATCGTTGTCGCCGCCTCAATGTGCCCGTAACGCGCAAGGCCGGCAGCGATCAACGAGTTGTCGTGCGGCCAAACCGTTCCGGTGTGGTAGCCGAGTGGGTTGTAGCCCGCTTCACGCCGGCCGAGCGTGCGAACGCCCCAGCCGGAGTAGAGATCTTCGCCGAGTAGTCGCTCAGCAGTGGCTGCCGCTTCGGCTGGATCGACGATCCCCGACCACAAGAGATGCCCGATGTTCGAAGTCAGACTGTCAACTTGGCGCTTGTCGCCGTCGAGCGCCAGCGCGTGACAGCCACGTCCCGGCATCCAGAAGTCGCGGCGGAACCGCTCGCGGAGGGCGGCGGCGCGCTCGTCCAGTCGGTCGGCCAGTGCTTCGTCGTGCCAGACCTCGCGGGCAAGTCGCGCGCAGCGTCGCTGTGCGTCGTAGACGTAGCCCTGAATCTCGCAGGTCGCGATCGGCCCGCGAGCGAGCTTGCCGTCGGCGTACTGGATCGAGTCCCAGCTGTCCTTCCAGCACTGGTTCACAAGCCCGGTGGTTGGGTTGCGCCGCAGGTACTCAACGTAGCCGTCGCCGTCAAGGTCGCCGCTGTCCTCAATCCACGCCAAGGCGGCGCGCGCGTTGCCTTCAAGGGCGAGGACCAGTTCGTCGTCGCCGGACCATCGGTGGTACTCGTCCAGCAGGACGAGGAACAATGGGGTGGCGTCGGCGCTCCCAAAGTAGGGCGAGTGGGGCCGCTGGCCGCTTGCCGTGAGCTCGCCGAAGCGCTGCTCGTGAAGGATCTTCCCGGGCTCCCGCTCGTGGAAATCATCGCGGTCGGTGGCCTGATGCGCGGCCAGCACACGAAGAGTGGTGGCAGCCAGCCCCGGCAGATAGGGAAGTGCCTGGAAGCTCGTGATCAAGCTGTCACGACCGAACAGCGCCATGAACCATGGCAGCCCGGCCGCCGGCAAGGTCGAGCCGGTCCTTAGATCTGGTTGCAGACGAAGCGCAGCAAGATCACTGAGACTGGCCCGGTACGTGCGGGCCAGGCCCTGGTCGGTTGCCTCGAGCCTCGGCGCCTCGGCCAACCAGCTCTCAAGCTCCGCCGACTTGGTGTGATGCAGTTCCGTAACCGTCCCGCGGGCCCCCCTTCGCGTGAAGCGAG